>Ga0182024_10001323_pt1 | contig 64065 bp, 64 predicted proteins | sample P32metaG_FD_120480 | JGI IMG/M metagenome (GOLD analysis project Ga0182024, IMG submission 120480) | Permafrost microbial communities from Stordalen Mire, Sweden - P3-2 metaG (Illumina Assembly) | ecosystem: Environmental > Terrestrial > Soil > Wetlands > Permafrost | place: Sweden: Stordalen... | reverse complement strand
GACAAACAATTTGTTTGCCCCGGAGATGGCGAAGAACAGCCCGAGCGAAACGCGTACCAGCAGGATGGCATATTGTTCCAAATCACTGCTACCCAGCAGCGCAGACTGGACCAACCGTTTCCAATCCACCTCTTGTCCCTCCATCGGTCTCTGGCGTTAATCTCTGTTCTCGACAATTATGCCGCAAACCGCAAATGGCGGTGTCGTTAGCGAATTCTCGCGCCCCGAGGTTATGTGTCCATCCGTTCGACCCATTGAGCGCGCCATGCGGGAGCCACGAATGGATCCGCAAAGTACTGTGTTTCCCGCGCAACCTTGTCGTCCCTGAACTCCATTATGCTCACGGTGTAGGACGGCTTGCCGTCATATGTCAGGATGAATTCGGTGATCCAAAGATCACCGGCGCCAATGATTCGTCGGACAGCAAACCGCTTTTTGCTCGGCTGACTAGCGCGTTGGCTCTGTATGTTGCGTCGACCGCGGGTTCGCTCGCCTGACTGCGGGTATTCCAGCACCGCGTCCTCGTGATAGATGCGGTGCTCCGTTTCGAAATCGTTGGCATCGGACGCCGCCCAATGCTGATCCAGTGTCGCACGGATCTCTGAATCTCGCACTCCGGAATACTGCTCCTTCTTTTTTAGATCGTTCATCTTGGGCCTCCAATTTGACAAGAAGCTAAATGCCTCAGCGGAATCAGAGTGTACGACTCGTCAGTCGCGCTGTTTCTTCGATCACCCCAAAGTCTACACCGCGTCGAAGGGTCTAACTCCTGGCTGCTGCTGGTGGGATTGTGCTGCTGGGGATGGCGCCGTTGTATGTGCACCGGTGAAAACCAGGCGCAAAACCAGACACAGGTCTGGAGGCCTGTGCTACTCGGCTTCCTGCCGATGTAGACTTATCTGAATCAATGCAGATTTCCGTCGGTGACAAACTCGGACCCTACGAGATCACAGCTCTGATCGGACAAGGCGGCATGGGTGAGGTGTACCGTGGCACCGACACGCGGCTCGGCCGGCCCGTCGCCATCAAAGTTTCGGCACGGGAATTCAGCGACCGCTTCGAGCGCGAAGCCCGCGCCATCTCTTCGCTGAACCATCCCAACATCTGCACCCTCTACGACGTCGGACCCAATTACCTGGTCATGGAGTTGGTGGAGGGCGACACGCTCTCGAAGATCATCGAACAGGGTCCCCTCCCGCTCGACAAAGTCCTGCGCTACGCTGTGCAGATTGCCGACGCGCTGGCGGCCGCGCATGCCAAAGGCATCATCCACCGCGATCTCAAACCCGGCAACATCATCGTTACCAATAACGGTGTCAAGGTTCTGGATTTCGGCCTCGCCAAGCTGGCCGCAGCGGGCCTGCGCGGCGTATCCGAGTCCACCGATGTCGCAACTCTGACTAAGCCGATTACCAGCGACGGGGCCATCCTCGGAACGCTGTACTATATGCCGCCGGAGCAGGTGGAAGCCAAGGAGGCCGACGAACGCTCCGACATTTTCTCGTTTGGCGCGGTGCTGTATGAGATGATCACGGGCCACCGCCCCTTCACCGGCGATACGAAGGCCAGCGTCCTCGCGGCCGTCCTTAAGGATCAGCCACCCCCGATGAATCAGTGGCAGCCCCTGGTCCCACGCTCTCTGGAGCGCGTCGTGAGGAAGTGCCTGGAAAAGAAACCGGACGATCGCTGGCAGTCCGCTCGCGACCTGAAGCCCACCCTGGAGCTGATCGATCTGGATCAACCTCTCAGTGCCAGCTCGATCAGCGCCATCAGTGCGTCGGGCATTACGCAAATGCCCGCTCGGCGTCCGCGATGGTTGTGGCCCGCCGTGGCGGCAGTGGCGGTTCTCATCGCCGCCGCGCTCGCCTGGTCTGTGTGGCTCAAACCGCAACCGCCCGGCCGCGTCACGCGCTTCGAGATCGCCCTGCCCGAGGGGGTGCAGATCGACCCCGCTGCCTTCTACGTGCGCGTCTCCCCGGATGGCTCCAAGCTGGCTTTCACCTCCAGCGGGGAGAAGGCCGGGATCTGGGTTCGCGACCTGGAATCCGTCCAGGCCCGGCTGCTGCCCGGAACCGCACGTGCCCAATCCCCGTTCTGGTCCCCCGACAGCCGTGCCCTCACGTTCGGGCTGGGCACGCAACTCCTGCGCGTGGATGTTGCGGGCGGACCACCCCAGGTTCTTTGCACGTCGGCCACTCCGGTGGGGTCCGGGTTCTGGGCTCCGGACGGCGAGATTGTTTTTGGGGGTCTGGGAACAGGCCCATTACAGCGCGTGCCGGAGGCTGGCGGCGTGCCCACGCCGGTCACTGCACTGGCGCAGGGTGAGCCGTTTCACTCGCTGCCGTCTCTCTTGCCCGACGGCAGGCACTTTCTCTATCTCCGCGCGGCTACACCGCCTGGGTTATACGTCGGATCTCTCGACGCCAAGCCGGACCAGCAATCGCGGCAACAAGTCGCGCCCGCGCAGTTCGGAGCAACCTTTGTGCGCTCCCGCAACTCCGCCGGCGGCGACCTGTTCTTCGTCCGCGACGGCACGCTGATGGCGCAACCCTTCGACACCAAGGCGCTGCGGCTCACGGGCGAGCCGCAGCCGGTCGTGGAGCAGATCGGAACCGGGCGCTCCCATGCCCACTTCTCGGTCACGCCGGGTGGCGTCATGGCGTCTCGCACCGGGCCGGGGAACAAGACCCAGCTAATGTGGCTGAACCGGAAGGGCGAGGTCGGGGAGAAAGTCGGAGAACCGGGAGATTTGCCTGGGTTCGCCCTCTCTCCGACGGACGAAACGCGTGTGGCGCTGTACCGCACTAGCGATGTCTGGCTGCTGGATGCGAAACGCAACATCCAAACTCCTCTCACGGTAGACCACAGCGTCGTCAGCAATTACTGGCCGGTCTGGTCCCCGGACGGGAAGCAAGTGGCCTATAGTTCCCGCACCGGGCTGTATGAAAAGGATGCGGATGGCGCGAGCGACCCTAAACAGCTCAGAGAACTAGCGCATGGCGGCTACCCCACGGATTGGTCACGAGACGGAAGATTTCTGTTGTATGACGACCCAGGAGGCGCGGGTGGTGGGGACATATTCGCTCTCCCTCTCCAGGGCGGCGGGGAGCCCAAGGGTATCCTTACCTCCCCCGGCCAGGGAAGTCATGGCCCGGCTCTCTCCGGATGGCCGGTGGATCGCGTACGTCTCCAGCAAATCTGGTTCGCCCGAAGTATATATTCAGCCCTTTGAAGCTCCCGGCTCCGGAGCTGGGCGACCCGGCGGGGTGATGCAAATCTCTCGCGACGGCGGCGCGTTTCCCAGGTGGCGTGCCGACGGGAAGGAGCTATTCTTCAGGAGTTATCCCGGCTTCGCCGTCATGGCTGTGGAGATAGAGTTTTCTGGCGATACTCCGCAGCCCAAAGCTCCTGTCCAACTCTTTCAAAGCTCCAGCAGGGTGGTGTCGTGGGAGGTTAGCAAAGACGGTCAGCGGTTCCTGATGGCGGAACCGCTGGACCGAGGCGTCGCCACCCCCATCACGGTGGTAATGAATTGGGAAGCGGCCTTGAAGAAGTGAACTGGCGAGCATGGCGCCCCGGACTTGAGTCTTCGGGTGGGGTAAAATCGTTCCAACCACGTGCCGCTAGCCGTCGGCGATAAACTTGGCCCTTACGAAATCCTTGCGCCGATTGGGGCGGGCGGGATGGGCGAGGTGTATCGCGCCCGCGATCCGCGGCTAGGGCGGGATGTCGCCATCAAAGTTGCCGCCGAGCGTTTCAGTGAACGCTTCGAGCGGGAAGCCCGCGCCATCGCCGCGCTGAACCATCCCAATATCTGCCAGATCTACGACGTCGGGCCCAATTACCTGGTGATGGAGCTGGTAGAGGGTGGGAATCTCAAAGGCCCTTTGCTGCTCGCCAACGCACTGCGGATTGCGGAGCAAATCGCGGAGGCTTTAGAAGCCGCCCACGAAAAAGGGATTGTCCACCGCGATCTTAAGCCCGCCAATATCAAAATCACTCCCGCGGGCGTCGTGAAAATCCTTGATTTCGGGCTGGCCAAACAAAGCGCCGGCCGTGAGGGAGAGGTTACCGAAAACTCGCCCACCATCAGCATGGGCATGACGCAAGCCGGCGTGATCCTGGGCACGGCCGCCTACATGTCTCCGGAGCAGGCGCGCGGCGAGCCGGTCGATAAGCGCGCCGACATTTGGGCCTTCGGCGTGGTGCTCTATGAGATGCTGGCCGGGCAGCGCATGTACGAAGGTAAGACCGTTTCCGACGTTCTGGCCGCGGTGCTGATCAAGGAGCCGGACCTAACTAAGGTTCCGGCGCAAGTACGCAAGCTGCTGCGACGGTGTCTGGAAAAGGATCCTAAGAATCGGCTGCGCGATATCGCCGACGCGATGCCGCTGGTGGAGGATGTGGAGCAGGTTCAAGGGCTGCCAGCGCAGGGCATGGCCCCGCGCCACGCAAAGCTGGCGTGGAGTGTTGCGGCGGTGGTGGCGCTCGCTCTGGGCGCGCTCGGCTTCGTTCATTTTCGCGAGCAGCCGCCGGTGGCTGAGCTGACCCGGTTCCAGATCCCGTTCCCGGCTAGCGAGAATCTTCCGACTCCTTTGGCCCCCCAGGAGGTGTCGCCGGATGGCCGCAAGCTGGCGTTCGTGGCGCGCGGCGCCGACGGCAAATACCAACTGTTGATCAGATCGCTCGATTCCCTGGAAGCGCGGGTCTTGCCCGGCATCGAAACTGTTCTAGCCCCGGCGCCGTTTTTTTGGTCTTACGACAGCCGCTTCATCGCATTCTGGTCTGCCGATCGCAAGCTGAAGAAGGTAGATATCTCGGGCGGCCCCGTGCAGACGCTCTGCGATGCGCCGTCCGACGTAGGAAGCGGTTCGTGGAGTAAGGACGGAGTGATCCTCTTCGGCGGCATCCAGGGTGGCGTGATGAGGGTCTCTGCAGCTGGTGGATCGCCCACCGCATTGACCTCCGTGGAACCCGCGCGCCAGGAACGGGGTCACGTGGTCCCGAAGTTCCTCCCCGATGGCCGCCACTTTCTCTATTTCCGCGTTTCCAATACGCCGGGAAGCAGCGGCATCTATGTGGGTGCGATCGACGCGAAACCCTCCCAACAAAGCTCCAAGCCCCTACTGGTGAATGATGCCGCTCCGGGATACTACGTGCCTTCCGGCGACTCAGGCACCGGGCGCTTGTTGTTCTACCGGGAGGGAACCGTTCTCGCGCAAGCGTTCGATCCCAACAAGCTGGAACTGAGCGGCGATCCGGTCCCGATCGCTGAGCAGGTGGGCAACGGTCCGGTTAATTTCGGCTTGTTTTCCGCGTCCACCAATGGCGTTTTGGCTTACGTGAGCGCAAACGGAGGCGCTGCGAATAGCCAGCTCACCTGGTTTGACCGGCAGGGGAAAAATCTGGGAACCGTGGGGGAGCCGGGGATTTTCGGCGCCCTCGCTCTATCCCGTGACGGCAAGCAAGCTGCCGTGAGCCGGCTTGAGTCAAGGTCGGCCTTCAAAGGTAATTTATGGCTGCTTGATCTCACGCGCGGAGGCGCTGCCACGCGTTTCACGTTTGATGCCTCCTTGGACTCATATCCGGTCTGGTCCCCGGACGGCAGCCGCATAATTTTCGGGTCGAGCCGCGACGGGCCTCTCAACCTGTATCAAAAATTTACCAGTGGGGCCAAGGATGAAGTCCCCTTGCTAAAGTCGGCGGAGACGAAATTTCCATATAGCTGGTCTCTCGACGGACGCTTTCTGCTGTACTCTGTCCAGACGACGAAGGCGAAGGACGACGTATGGATCCTTCCCATGGACGGCAGCCAGAAGCCCATGCTCTTTCAGGGGACGGAATTCAATGAAACCGACGCCCACTTCTCGCCGGACGGGCGATGGATCCTGTATGCCTCTGACGAATCCGGGGGCAACGAGGCTTATGTCCGGGAGTTCTCCCTCGGCTTTGACGGGAAGCCCGAGGCGACGGCGAAGCATCAGATTTCGAACGGCGGCGGATACCCAGTGAGTTGGAGCGACGATGGCAAGGAGTTGATCTATTTGTCAAACGACCGCAGGACGATCCTATCGGCCGAGGTTGTCACGAAGCCGGCCTTCCAGGTCGCGCCAGCCAAAATGCTCATTCAACTGCCTGCGGCCGTCGACACGGTTCCAGCCGTCACTGCCGATGGGAAACGCTTTCTCGTCACGCTACCCGTTGGCCAAAGCGGGCCGCAGCAATTCACTGTGGTGCAGAACTGGCAGGTGGAGTTGAAGAAATGACGCGAGCAACACCTATGGTCCTTCAGTCCTCGCGGGGGCAATGACTTCGCCGCTAAGGGGTCAATCCGCGGGGGCAGGGAAGCAGTTGGCCTTCGACGTGGCCTCCGTCAAGCTAAGCAAGTCCAATATCCCGCAGTACTCGAACTTTCCCCTGGGGCCGGGAGAGGTCTACATTCCGAACGGCGGGTTTTTCAAAGCTACTAATATGCCGCTGGCCACCTACGTCTTTTTCGCGTACAAGATCAAGGGTAACCAGATGCAGTCCCTGTTGCCGCAGTTGCCGGCGTGGGCCACTGCAGACCGGTTTGACATTGAGGCGCGGGCGGAAGGCAATCCCAGCAAAGACGATATGCGCTTGATGATGCGGTCTCTGCTGGCCGACCGTTTCAAGCTGGCGATTCATAACGAGACGCGGCAGGTTCCGGTGCTCGCGCTCGTCCTGTTGAAACCCGGCAAGATGGGGCCGTCCCTGCGGCAACACACGGACGACTCACCATGCCCGACCAGAGCTCCCTCTCAGTCCGAGCAAGCATCGGCACAAACGCCATCGCCGTTACAAACCGTTGCGGGCGGGTTCCCGGCGCTTTGCGGCGGCCTTCTGGGGATGCCCCCCAGCGCACCCGGCCGCATGCGAGCGGGCGCACGGAATGTGACCATCGCGTTCATCGCGGACTCGTTAAGTGCGACGTCCGGCCTGGGCCGCCCGATGTTGGACCAGACGGGGCTTAGTGGCACTTTCGATTTCATTCTGGAATGGACGCGCCAACCTCTGGGTCCTTCGCCGCCCGGTGCAGTTTTGCCGCCAGACCCGTCGGGACCGACGTTCGAGGAAGCGCTGCGGGAGCAGCTCGGGCTGAAACTGGAGTCGCAGAAGGGACCGGTGGATGTGATCGTGGTCGATCACGTGGAGCATCCATCGGATAATTGAGGGCAGGGAGTCAGATCGCATGCCGAAGGCGAGTGAGTTTACCGTAACGATTGAAGACAAACCGGGCGCGCTGGGGAAGTGCTTCCTCGCACTGGCAGAGCGTGGCGTGAATATCCTGGCTTTTCAATCGTATGTTGAAGAGGGCGAGAGCCTGGCGCGATTGCTGGTGGACGATCCGGCGAGCGCCAGCGCGGTGCTGGGCGGCCTGAGCATGAACTTCGAGGAGACGGAAGTCGCGATAGTCAGGCTGGCCCACCGTCCGGGTGAGTTGGGCCGCGCAGCCTCGCGGTTGGGCGTGCAACAAATCAACATCGACTACTCCTACTGCGGAGTGGAACCCGGGTCGACGCGGGTGCTGGTGGTTTTCGGGGTAGACAACCTCACCAGAGCCGCGAACCTGCTGGACGCGCTGGCCGCCGAGGTTGTGTCGTAAGTGGCGTCACAAGTAGAGTCATAAGCTGTGCGCGGTGGACTGCAACCGGTTGGCTGTGCGCGCCGTTCCTTCTAATGTGCGGTTGATCCTGCTAATCGCTGCCTGCTGTGCGGCCCCGGCGCTCTCCCAGGATGCGCGCGAAATCGTACGTAAATCCGTGGAGTTGGATCAAGTGAACTGGCTCCGCATGGCGGACTATACCTGGGTTGCAGAATCCCGCGAGCGTCATTTCGATTCGCGGAACCACGTCACCTCGGGCCACCAGGAGGCTTGGGAAACCATTGTTCTGGAGGGGCAGCCCTACCGGCGAATGCTGGAACGCGATCACAAACCGCTCCCGGTCGAAGAACAACGGAAGCAGCAGGAAAAGCTGGACAAGGGCGTGGCCCGGCTGGAGAAGGAAACGCCCAAAGAGAAACAGCGCCGCAGCGCCGATTATGAGAAGTCCCGGCGCCAGGAGCGCGAGTTCTTGCTGGAACTACCCGATGCCTACGACTTGCGCCTGGAAGCCGATCAAGTAGTAGATGGGCAGGATGTTTGGGTGATTTCCGGGACTCCCAATCCGCGATATCGCGCCAAGAGCCGTGACGGCCGGGCGCTGCTGAAAATCCGCGGAAAGATCTGGATTGAAAAGGCCGGGTATGAGTGGGTTCGTATCGAGGCCGAGACCACCGAAACGATCTCGTTTGGGTGGTTCCTCGCCCGGCTGAATCCCGGTGCGAAACTGGTGCTCGAACAGAGCCGCATCAACCAGGAAGTATGGCTGCCGAAGCGCGAATTTCTAAGCGGCAGCGGCCGCATTGGATTACTGAAGAGGGTGGCCGAGGATCAGGAAATCACGTGGAAGAATTACAAGAAGTTCCAGGTCGAGTCTAAGATCGTGGAAGGCACCCCGTAGACGGGTACGGCCTTGGTGGGGCGGACCCCCCGGTCCGCGGTCGGCCCCCTGGCCGACCCACTCGGGCATCGAGAGACTTGATGCTCCCACCGAAGAACGGGTCCGGGGGACCCGAGCGGACCGGGGGTCCGCCCCACCAGTCGGGCAACACTGGTCATCTTTGTTATATACTCCTTCTGCGGAAAAGGCACCCTAAGGAGGTCTCCCTCATGACTCGAAAGCGCTGGCCCCTTGTGTTAGCGGTTCTCTGCGGATTTGCGGCTGTCGTGCCGGCGCTGGCGCATCATGCGTTCTCCGCGGAGTTCGACGGCAGCAAGACCATCGTAGTGAAAGGTGTGCTGACGAAAGTGGAATGGACCAACCCGCACATCTATATCTACCTGGATGCGAAGGGGCCCGACGGCAAGCCGGAGGTATACACCTTTTCGAGCGGGCCTCCCGCCATGCTCCACAAGGCAGGGATCAGGAAATCGGATTTCTTGATTGGCGAGACGGTTACGATCACGGGCGCGCCGGCTAAAGACGGCACCAAGCAGCTCGGCTGGTTGAAGATGATCAAGTACGCGGATGGACATGTGTTTGTTTACAGGAATGGAGCGGAGTGACACATGAGTCACCACGTTAAGAGCGCGGCCGCGACGTTGGTAGCAGCGTTGTTGGGCGCTGTGTTATTGGCGGCCTGCAGCAGGACGCCCCGGACCGAAACATCGGCAAAGAAGTCGCCGTGCGTGGGGTGTTCGGTCGATGGGAAAACGACACCGCGGTTGGCCGACGGTCATCCGGATCTCAACGGCTATTGGAGCGGCGCGCCTCGCAATCCGAACTCCTCCGCGAAAGCTACCAAATCCCCGGCAGGCTTCAACTTCGTCGGCGGTGTGTTCCAGCGCGACGCCGATGGGTCGATCATCTATGATCCGTCAACGGAATATAACTCGGAAAGCGGCGCGGGCCGCTTGTGCCAGAGCGACGATTGCCAGGCTCCCAACCAGCCGCCTTACACGCCCGAATACATGGCCAAGGTCAAGAAGATTGCCGCGACTGAGTTTGGGGGCACCACGCCTCTCGATCCGGTGCAGGATTGCAGGCCTCTGGGCGTGCCGCGCGCCGGCGTTAATGGAATTCAAGTTCTGCAGACGCCGCAGGTCGTCGCGATTCTTTACGAAGCGGCTCCGTATTCGACCTTCCGGCTGATCTACACCGACGGCCGGCCGCACCCCAAGGACCTGGAGACCAACTTCTTTGGCCACTCGATCGGTCACTGGGAAGGCGACACGCTGGTGGTCGACGTGGTAGGTCTCAGCGATGAGACTTGGGTGGGCGGAGGCGGCGCCGTGGGGCGCACCATGTATACCTCGATTCACAGCGAGAAGATGACCGTGACCGAGCGGTGGACCCGTGCCGGGGACGTGCTGACCTACGAGGCGACCGCAAACGATCCGGTCGCATTCACGAAACCGTGGGTGATCACACCGCGCCGTGTGCAACACGCGGCGGCCGACGAGGAGTTGCTCGAATCGATCTGCACCCCCAACCACAAAGACCATCTGGTTCCACCCAAACCCGACGATCCCGATATCAAAAACCTGTGCGGATATCACTGTGAAGGGGGCCCGCCGAAGAAATGAAGGCGACCACGGTTGTCTTGTGGTTTTCTTGCGGGTTCGCGGCGATGTCGGTACCGATCGCCTCGGGTCAAACGCCCGCCAGCGTGACCGGAAAGTGGAACGTCACCGTGCGGATGCCCGGTGGCGCGGTCAGCGAGCAGTGGACGATTCAGCAGAAGGGCACCGCCGTCACCGGCACCGCGAAAGGCGAGCATGGCGAATTGCCGGTGTCGGGGACCATCGAAGGCGCCTTTTTTCGCGTGACGGTGAAGGATGGCGACAAGCAGTACAAAGTCCGGGCCACGGTCGATGGCAGCTCGATGGATGGGTCCATTTCGATGGGAGTCGGCGACGAACATTTGTGGTTCGCCAAGCGACCAACAGCCCGCTAATTCGGGCCATTGCACGCCAGGACATCGCCTGATAGACTCGTCCCAATAGCGCTTAAGAGGTAACCGCTACCGGCGGAGGATCTGTGAACAAGAGGCTTCTCGCAATTGGTTTCGAAATCGTCATATGGGTGGCGCTGGTCTCCGCCCGGTCTGCCTGGGCCGCACCCCTGCCGAAGCCCGCGGCAAAGCCGGTGGCGCCGGTAGTGGCCTCAGGTGTTGCCACACAACGTGCACTCCTCGACCGGTATTGCGTGGTTTGCCACAACGCCAAGCTGAAGACGGCCGATCTGCTGTTGGATCAACTGGATTTGGCACACCTCGGGGACCATAAGGAAATCGGCGAAAAAGTCGTCCGCAAGCTGCGGGCGGGGATGATGCCGCCGGCCGGAATGCCGCGACCGGACCGGGCCGTGCTGGACGGGCTGATCACCTGGATGGAGACTGAGCTGGATCGGAGTGCCGTCACCTATCTGCCTCCACCGGGCCTGCACCGCCTCAACCGTACCGAATATACCAATGCGATTCGCGACATGCTGGGGCTGGAAGTGGACGCCACAAAATTCCTGCCGGCCGACGATTCCACTCACGGCTTCGACAATATCGCCGGAGCGCTGACGCTGTCTCCGGCGCTGATGGAGGCGTATTTGTCGGCCGCCGGTAAGATCAGCCGCGTGGCGATCGGCGATGTGTCGGCGCCCACGCAGGCCGTCTTTGAGGTGCCCGCCGACACCGCGCAGAACTATCACATCGAGGGGCTGCCGTTCGGAACTCGCGGCGGCATTCTGATCAAATATCAATTCCCTGCCGACGGCGAATATACCTTCAAGGTCAAAGGCGTCACCGGCTACTTCCAGGCCGTCCTGGGCGGCGTCAAGGGCGAGCAGCTCGAGGTTACGGTGGATGGCGAGCGGGTGAAGCTATTCGATTGGGACAAGGAAATTTCGAGCACGACAGGCAACGGTAAGGCCACCCCGCGCATTCCGGTCAAGGCAGGCTTGCACACCGTCGGTGTGACATTCCTTGCCACCAACGATGTGCCGGGCAGCGAGCTGAATCGGCCATTTCAGCGGACCATGAACACGCCGGGCTCCATACCGGGATTTTTGTTCTATCCGCACGTCGGCCAGGTGTGGATTGAAGGCCCGTACAACGCCTTGGGCGCCAGCGCCACGGATGCCCGTAAGAAGGTTTTTGTGTGCCGCCCGGCCACCGCTCGCGACGAAACCTCGTGCGCGCGCACGATCGCGTCCACGCTGGTGAAGCATGCGTTCCGCCGCACGGCCATGCCCGCGGACGTGGCGTCGTTGATGGACTTTTATCAGGCGAGCCGCAGCGATGGCGGAAGTTTCGACGATGGCATCGAAGCGGTGCTGCAACGGGTGCTCGCGGATCCGGAGTTTGTGTATCGCCTGGAACCGGAATCGCCGGGGCTGCCCGCCGGCAAGAGTTATCGCATCAGCGATCTGGCGCTGGCCTCCCGGCTATCTTTTTTCCTGTGGAGCAGCGTTCCCGACGACGAGTTGATCGACCTCGCGACAAAGGGCAAGCTCAAGGACCCTGCCGTACTGGAAGGGCAGGTGCGGCGTATGCTGGCCGATCCCAAGTCCGATTCCCTGATCACCAACTTCACCGGGCAGTGGCTGGGCGTGCGCTCGCTGAAAACCAGCGAGCCGGTGGTGAATCTGTTTCCGGATTTCGACGACAACCTGCGGGCCGCATACCAGCGCGAGATCGAGCTCTTTTTCGGCAGCATTGCCCATGAGGATCGCAGCGTCCTCGATCTGCTGACCGCGGATTACACATTCGTCAACGAGCGGCTGGCGAAGCAGTACGGCATCCCGAACATCTATGGTCCGCAGTTTCGACGGGTGACGTTGCCTCCGGAACTCGACATGCGCCGCGGCTTGTTGGGCAAGGGTGCGCTCATGACGCTGACGTCGGCAGCGGCCCGCACCTCGCCGGTCACCCGCGGCAAGTGGTTCCTGCAAACGTTTGTGGGCGTCAGCCCGCCGGACCCGCCGCCCAACGTGCCGAAGCCCAAGGAACCACCGGTGGACCCCACCGGCAATACCAAGACGCCGACCATGCGTCAGACGTTAGAATTGCATCGCGCCAATCCGGTTTGCGCAACCTGCCACAAAATCTTTGAGCCCATGGGGATTGCGCTCGAAAACTTTGACGCGGTCGCCACCTGGCGCACATACGACGGAGATAATCCCATTGATGCCACCGGCGTTCTGGTTGACGGGACCAAGGTGAATGGCGTCGCCAGCCTGCGCGATTGGGTGGTGGGCCGCTCCGATCAATTCGTGCGAGTCGTTACCGAAAAGCTGATGATCTACGGGCTGGGGCGTGGAGTTGAGTATGAGGACATGCCCACGGTGCGGTCGATCGTGCACGATTCGGCCGCCGGCAAGTATAGGTTCAGTACCATAGTGTTGGGTATTGTGAAGAGCCCCGCGTTTCAGATGAATATGAAAGTGGACGACGGCAATCAGCAGCGGGCGGCCCGATAGGAAAGGACAGCGAATTATGTTTATTACCAAAAAGCACATGTCCCGCCGGACGGTTCTGCGTGGCGCCGGCGCGACGCTGGCGCTCCCGCTTCTGGATGCGATGATTCCGGCCGGAGTTGCGTTGGCGCAAACCGCGGCCACTCCGAAGCCTCGATTCGTCGGTTGCTTTGTACCGCACGGCATGGCGCCCGGCTATTGGGTGCCCGCCAGCGAAGGCCGTCTCGACCCCGAGCTCCCCTTCAATTGGAAACCGCTGGAACCATTCCGCGATCAGACCGTAGTTATGAGCGGTCTGCATTCCCGCTCGGCCGAGCCGCCTCCCGGCGCCACGGGGGCTGACCATTGGGTGGCGGCCGCGTTCCTGTGCGCGAACAAGCCCAAGAAGACCGCCGGAGCGGACGTTTATGCGGGGACCACGATCGATCAGATGATCGCGCAAAAGATCGGCCGCGATAACCTGATGCCGTCTATGCAGCTGGCCGTCGAGGACCCGGGCGCGAATTCCAGCAACTGCGGCGAGGGTTACAGTTGCACTTACACCAACACCATCTCCTGGTCCTCACCGACCGACCCTCTACCCATGGAACTGAATCCGCAGGTGGTGTTCGAGCGCATGTTCGGAGACGGCAGCACGGTGGAGCAGCGCGCCAAGCGGAGGAAACGGGACGGAAGCATTCTGGACTCGCTTACCGGCAGTCTTTCCCGGCTGCGCAACGAATCGAGCGCCCCCGATCGCGTGCGGATCGATAACTATTCCGAGAACGTCCGCGAGATCGAGCGGCGGTTGCAAATTGCGATGAAGGCTTCCGCCGTGGCGCCGGAGAATATGTCGGTGCCGGTGGGTGTGCCGCAAACCTTCGACGAGCACATCAAACTGCAATTCGATCTGCTGGCGCTGGCCTTCCAGGCAGACATTACGCGAGTGGCCACGCTGCTGTTTGCGCGCGACCTCACCGGCCGGACTTACCCGGAAAGCGAAGCGCCTACTGCGGGATTCCACGGCGCATCGCATCACGGTGAAGATCCCAAGCGAATCGCCGAGCTATCGAAAATCAACCAGTATCACGTCAAGATGTTGGCCCACCTCATCGCCAACCTCGCCAAGACCCCGGACGGCGATGGCACCTTGCTGGATCATTCCATGGTTCTCTATGGCTCCAACATGGGGAACTCCAATCAGCACGTCCACTACGATGTGCCGCATGTCCTGATCGGCGGGTTGAACGGCAAGCTCAAAGGCGGGCGTCATTTGGCATATCCGACCAAAACGATACCGACCGGCAATCTGTTATTGACCCTGCTGGACATGTACGACATCCATCAGGACAGCATTGGCGACAGCACCGGCCACCTGGAGAATCTGTAGGGGAATTTATGAAGCGCCTTGCCGCAAGTGGTGTCTTGTTTCTGTTCCTGCCTATGGCCGGCTTTAGCGCTGGACGCTCCGATGTTGCCGATGCGGTCATGCGCGACGACCGTGCCGCGGTGCGGGAGCTCGTCGAGCAGCACGCCGATGTGAATGCGCCTCAGGCCGATGGCGCCACAGCGCTTCACTGGGCGGTGTTCCGTTCGGATAAAGAAATGGTGGAGCTGATGCTTCGCGCCGGCGCCAATCCCAAGGCCGCGAACCGTGAGGGCGCCACACCGCTGTGGCTGGCAAGCATCAATGGGGATGCGGCCATCATCGCTGCGCTACTAAAGGCTGGAGCCGATGCAAACGAGCATCTTCCTCTGGGAAGGACTCCTCTCATGGCCGCGTCGCGCACTGGCAAGGTGGATGCCCTGAAGGTATTGCTCGACCACGGCGCGGAGGTGAATGTTAAGGAAACCCTGCGCGGAACCACGCCCTTGATGTGGGCCGCCGACGAAGGCCATGCAGCGGCGATCCAGCTGCTGATCGAGCACGGTGCGGATTTCAAGGCCCGATCGGATATGGCCGAGCGCGGCACCGGTCCGGCGCTCGGAAAATCGAACGATCCGCGGAAAGTGGTCGCGGCCCAGGGCGCGGCCCTCAAGGCCGGAAAACCGCTCGGCTTGGAGGATCTCGGCAACTTTCGCGGTGACAACAACGGTATCGGAGGAGCAGGCCGGGGTGGTGCAGGTCGGGGTGGTGCAGGCCGAGGTGGCGCTGGCGCGGCCACAGTAGCCGGCGAAGACAAGGGCGTGGATCTGAACGACGACGCCGCCGTGGCAGCGGGTTTTGGCTCCCGGCGCCGGCCGGCCGTAAAAGATGGCGGAGCCCTGACGCCGCTGGTCTTTGCTACCCGCGCCAACGATATCGATTCCGTGAAAGCACTGCTGGCCGCGGGCGCTGATGTGAACCAGGTCACCGGATACGGCTGGAGCCCCTTGCTGGTGGCGACGCAAAATCGGTATTACAAGCTGGGAGCGTATCTGCTGGAGCACGGCGCCGATGTGAACCTTGCCAACAAAGGCCTGTGGACGCCCCTCTATCTGGCCACCGACAACCGCAATATCGAATCCGGCGATTATCCCGTCCGAAAAGGTGACATGGATCACCTGGATTTCATAAAGCTCCTGCTGGACAAAGGGGCCAATGTGAATGCCCGGCTGAAGGACAGCACCGAGACCCGTACGGTTTTTACGAACCAATGGCTGGATGAGAACGGCGCCACGGCCTTCTTGCGTGCCTCCCAGTCCGGCGACCTCGTGCTCATGAAACTCTTGCTGGCCCACGGCGCGGATCCCAAGATCGAGACGACCTTGCATGTGACGGCGCTGCAGGTGGCCGCTGGAATCGGCTGGGTGGAAGGGATCACTTATGAATGGTCGGCGGATTCCACGCTGGAAGCCGTGAAGATGCTGTTGGATCTGGGTCTCGATCCCAATGAGCAAGCCGACACCGGGCGCACCGCTCTGCACGGCGCAGCCCACAAGGGCAGCACGGCCGTGGTGCAGCTACTGGTGGATCACGGCGCCAAGCTCGATGTCCGGGATTACGGCAATACGGACAACCGCGGCGGCAAACTTGCCGTCCACACCTGGGAACCGGTAGATTACGCCGATGGGCTGGTTCGCGTCGGCGTCCAATCGGCGATCCCGCATCCCGAGACTGGGCTTCTTCTACGCAAATTGATGACGGCTGCCGGGCTTCCGGCGCCGCCCGTCGGCCGCACCCTGGAATCCATTTGTGTGACCGAGGCGTGCGAATAAGGAACCGCTAGACGGCGCCAGCGAGAAGTCGGCCAGGGGAACCTTGCTATGCGTTGGCGGTCTTGGAATCGACTTCGTAATAGGGGAACCGGTTCACGTTCTTGACGCATTCCGAGAGGGCCACCAGCAGCGTTCTTCCCCAACCGCTAGGCGTGTATGGTAGGACTTTTTGGTTGGTCTGCTTGTCCGCCTCGGCGAAGAATAGCAGAGCGCCGTCTTTCGGAGTGATGTACTCCTTCACCTTAATCGTGAATTCGATTTCCTGGCCATCCTGGTGCTTGATCATCGAAAAGAAATGCAAGATCGCCAACTGCTCGGATGGATCGGTTTGTGCGTAGCCCCAGTCGCTCATGACTTCTTATCATACGCCACCGGGGCGGGTGCGTCAGTTCCATATAACCGCTCCCTTTGGTCGCGGCTCGGTAACGCAACCGCCTAACCGGCGGCGAAGACCGCCGGCGTTACGTAGCGCTGGCGATCTTGTCGCTGGCATGTTGCGGTAGCTCGTTTTGGTCTTGGCGGCATTCGCCTGCGCGGGTATGTTGAGTACGATGCGAGCACTTGCGGGCATAACCTTCGCTGCCATCGTGTCCGGCACAGTATTCGGGCAATCCAGCGATACTGTGCCCAGATTTGAGGTCGCGGATGTCCACCGGAGCGCTCGCGCCACGAATCCGTACACGTATATGTCCGGCGGAGTCCTTCGCGGCGACCGGTACGACTTGCGCAAAGCCACCATGTTGGATCTGATCCGAATCGCCTACGGGGTTGACCCCGACACGGTGCTGGGCGGCCCGAACTGGCTGGAGTTGGATCGCTTCGATATATCCGCCAAAGCGCCTCCGTCTACGCCGCAAGAAACCATCAAGCTGATGTTGCAGGCTCTTCTCGCCGACCGCTTCAAACTGGTGTTTCACAAGGACACCAAACCCTTGCCGGCATTCGCGCTGACGCTGGGGAACGGCAAACCGAAACTGAAGGAAGCCGATGGGTCGGGCAATCCGGAATGCCAGTACCAACCGCAGCCCGGCACAGCCGCGTACACGATTTATTCCTGCCGCAGGATCACCATGGACGCATTTGCGAGAGAGCTGCGCCGCATGGCTGGGGACTACCTGACCAGTCCCGTATTGGACTCGACCGGGCTCGAAGGCGCGTGGGATTTCGACCTGAAATGGAACTGGCGGTCGCAGGCCCTGCCAAGCGGCGCTGAGCGCACCACTATTTTTGACGCAATCGATAAACAACTCGGGCTGGCGCTGGCGTTGCAGAAGGCCCCGGCGCCCGTCCTGGTGATCGACCGCGTGAACGAAAAACCAACTGACAATTTGCCGGGCGTGGCACAAATGCTGCCGCCGCGCGAACTCGAGTTTGAAGTGGCCGATCTCAAGCGGAGCAGGACGGACGAGAAAGACGGTCCTCTCAGGATTTCGAGCGGCGGTGGCCTCGAAGCACGCGCCGTCTCAATGCGAATTCTGGTCGCGACGGCCTGGGATATCGATTGGGACCATGTTGACGAGATGATCGCGGGATTGCCGAAATGGGCCGGCTCTGCGTATTTCGACATAAACGCCAAGACTTCCACCGCCACCAATGGACCGCCGCTGGCGGGCTCCGGCTTCATCGATGACGATGTGCGGCTGATGTTACGCGCACTCCTGATCGACCGCTTCCGGATGAAGACGCATTATGAAGACCGGCTCACGAACGCGTATACGCTGGTGGCAGCCAAGCCAAAGCTCAAGAAGGCGGATCCCACGAATCGCGCGCACTGCCAGGAAGCCCGTGTGGTGGCAAACGACCCGAGGGATATTAATCCCAGGCTTTCCCGGCTGGTTACCTGTCAGAACACGTCCATGGCGCAATTTGCGGAACAGCTGCTACGCCTGGCGCCAGGCTATATCGCCAGTGAGGTTGCGGATGCCACGGGAATGGGCGGCGGTTGGGACTTCACGCTGAGTTTTTCGCCGTCCTACCTGCTTCAGGGCCCGGGCGGAGATGCCGGCCCGCCGGCAAGTTACGGACCTACGGCCTCGGACCCCAACGGCGGGATCTCTCTTGCTGACGCCATCAGCAAGCAACTCGGGTTGAAGCTGGATATGCGTAAGCGCATGATCCCCATCCTCGTGATCGACCACATCGAGGAGAAGCCCGCGGATAATTAGCGGCGTGCTGTCAAACGTTCAGGCCGGTACCGCGACGCCCATCTTCGCATACCACGGAGTGGCGCTCTTGATGCTGTCGTTCACCGCGTTGATGTTCTTGACGCCCTCTTTTTGCAGCCAGGCCTCGAGCGCTACGGCGCCTTCCTTGGCGTAGACCGGAATGCCTTCCTTCCAGGTGGCGCGGCCGCAGAGAACGCCGGAGTAATCGGTGCCGGCTTCGGTCGCCATCTTCAAGGATTCGGTGAACTGGTCATTGCTCACACCCGCGCTCAAGTAGATGAACGGCTTGGTGGCGATGGCGGCCGCATCGCGGAAATGCTTCAGGGCTTCGTCGCGGCTATACGCCTTTTGGCCCTTGTAGACGCTGCTGCCTTCGACGAACTCGGCATTCACCGGCACTTCAACCTTGAGAATATCCACCTTGTATTGCGGCTTCGAAAACTCCGCCATGGCGCCTTTGACGACTGCCGGCTTGGTTTTCGCATACTCCAGACCCTTTTCGTCGCCACCCTTCGGGTCGTAACCAACGAATTCCAGGAAGAACGGGATTTCATAGGTTTCGCATTCGGCGCCGATGCGCTCGACGAAGGCGTGCTTTATGTCGTTGACCGCTTTATCATCGAACGGCGTGTAGTAAAGGAGTATCTTCACCGCGTCGGCGCCCCAATCCACAATGCGCTTCACGGAAACATGGGGCAATAGATCGGGCAGGCGTCCTGGCTGGGTGTTGTCGTAGCCGCTCAGCTCGTAGGCCAGCAGAAGGCCGGCATTGTGGGAGCGGGCGGCGGCGGCTTCGAGGCCAAATTCCGGGTCGAGCAGGATCGCACTGGCGTGGGGCGTCAAGACTTTGGTCACTACGGTTTTGAACTCGCTCATCATCTGCGGTGTGATCTGCTTGGAATCCACGCCGCGAGCGCTGGCGAGCGACTTTTGCAGGCTCCCTCTTTGGTCCATCGCAGCAGCGGCAATGACACCATGCTCGTTAGAAAGCGCCTTCATGCGGCGCAGCTTGCCCTCGGATAGTTTCATATAAGCGCCATTATAATCGCCATCACAGACGCATGGGTTTCAGGTAGCCGGTCATCTCCAGATATCCCGTTCCGCTGGCCGACCCGGTGTATGTTACCGCTCCTTCCCAGTAAGTTGGCCCGATGGCGTCTTCAGAGATCAACTCCTGGCCGGGGATGGCCGCGGCGCACTCCAGCGTGATCCGCAATGACGGGATGGAGATCCGCCAGCGGATGGGATAGCGCGCGCCATCTTGGGGGCTGGTCCAAAACTCGAGCGGCTCCAGGTGGAACTCGGCGCGGCTCAGGTGCGTGGTATGGCCCGTGCGGTCGATAAAGGTACCGGCGGAATGCGGATCGATGCTGCCATCCAAATGCCGCAGATCGAAAAGCATCAACTCGGTGCCGTTATCGAGTTGCACGCTGAACCAGTCCCAACCCTTTTGGTTGGATGCGAGTTGGCTGGTGAACCATTCGTGATCCATCCAGGCCGTGCCGGCGACCGGCGAGCCGTTGAGCACGCCATCCACGGCCAGGCGCGAAAGCGAGACATAGTAAGACGCCTGGCCGGCGCCCTCGGCTTTCTGGCTGACCCCGTTTTCCCCGTGAATGACGGGCGGTTTTTGAGGTGTCAATCGCAGGCGAAAGTGGATGTCCTCGGCCACGGCGGAAAGCGTCTGCGCGCCGGACGCCACGTCCCACTTGGATTCCCAATTGCCATTCCAGATGCGGCCCTGCTCGAAGCTGACGCCCGCGATCCCCGGCCCGGCGCGATTCAGCCGCTTGTAATAGCGATAGCGTTTGCCATCGATATCGGTGAGCGCGAGGTGCGCGAGGTAGAGATCGTCCACTCGCCAGGACGACGGATTATCGCTCGGTCCGCGACGCTGCCCCTGGCGAAAGAAGACCAGCTCGAAGCCGTAGCGGTGCCCGTCGGCCGCGCGCAGGTTGCCGGTGTAATACCACCACTCCGTGCGGAAGTCCGGATGATCGAAGTGATCGCGTGGGAATTGATAGCGGTAACCGGGGAGGGCCTGGCGGTACGCGGGTTCGGAAGCGAACAGAGAGGCAAGCAAAAGAAATGAGATGGCGGGACGCATCGGCCTGAGAGCCATTGTACGCATGGGCAGGAGTGCCCAAGGCGACTTAAGTTGCAGGACTTACTTGGCTCGCATACCGATGGTACACTGAGTGCCGATCATGGACAGGGTCCCGGTTGGGTACCTCAAGGAAGTCCTTACGGACTATAAGGTGCTCCTTGGGGGCGGTAGTGCAATTGTTGCCGTTGGCGTATTCGAGCATTTCATTGGGGCCATTCCGCGGCAAATTTATACTTGGATTCTTGTTGCAACTTTTGTGACTGCGCTGGTTCGCCATGGTGTGAAGCAGTATGGACGACTTCAGCCGCGGATGGTAATTAGGAGTCCAACAAAGTGCGTTTGGCCACTGTCTCATTACGGGTTCACTGGGACCAATTTGCACTTTGTGGTTGAGAATCTGAGTGCAGCCGAGACCCTGAAAGAAGTACGGGCCGACATTGTTTCAATCGTGCCCAGCCTGCAGTATCCGCCCATGCCGAAACCGATGAAGATCAAAGATGAAAGTTACGATATGAGGGTCTTCTCTATAAATCCGCTGGCGACTAGGGAGATTGATTTGGCAACCGGGCCGAGTGAAGATCCGCAATCCCAGCGAGACTTCTTCATCGTCTATGCTGTCAAGGAAGCATTAAGGCCGATCCCAAAGGAGAGGTATCGCGTCTCAGTCAGAGTCAGTGCGGAAAATACGCCTCCGGCAACTGCGGTTTTTGAAGTCTGGGTGGACGAGAAAACGGGATTGCAGTGTTTGCAGCTTTAAGCCTGCTACGTCGCCTCTTCTAGGCGCAGCGTCAGGCACTTCGAGGCGCCGCCGGCCCGCAGAAATTCCGAAAGCGGCGACTGCTGCGTCTGGAACTGCGCGCGCGATAACGCCGCCACCAACCGCTCACTCGCACCGTTGAGAATTACCTGGTCGCCAATGTTTACGGCGTTGCAGGCGAACTGCGTGGCATCCTCTTCACCCACCAGAATCGATTGTTCCCAGGGTATGATGCCGCGGAGCCGGCATTGCGAGGCCGGAGAAAAGGCGTTCGGATAATACATCACGTATCCGCGCGGGAGGGGACAGAAGCAGGTATCGAGATGATAGAAGCGCGGGTCCGTCAATTCCAGCAGGATCACTTCGAGGCCGAGCAGTTTCTGTATCTGCGCGCCGGCTTCCGCAGCGCTCCGATGTCCGTATCCCATCCAGACGCAACCACGCTCCCGATCGAGCAACGCGTCTCCGGCGCCTTCGAAAGGAATCGCCCGCGAGAGCCGGTGCACCGCGAAACCGTGATCGCCGAACCAGCGCTCGAAGTGACGCTCCTCGGTCTGGCGTTCCGGGTGCCGGAAATTACTGACGATAGCCGTGTCTCCCACCACCAGTCCGGCATTGGCGGTGAACGGCATGTCCGGCAGGCCGGGCTTGGGATCGATCAATTCGATATCGGCGGCGTCCTCGACCAGGCGATGCAAGGTGGTCCATTGCGCATGTGCCTGGGAACGGGCGACCTGATTGACATTGGACGCCATCCAGGGATTGATCACATAGCTGACGTCGAAGTACTCCGGCTGGCACATCAAGAACCGGGATGTCATAAGAGCACGCTGGAACTCGTGAGAAGTGGTGAGGAGTCGGCCGGCGCGGCGGAGCCCTGCGTAGCGGTGATGCGGAACGGCAGAAGCAGCCAACTCTGAACGCCCGCCAGCCGCTCACAATCCGTGCAGTTGGCCGGACAGCCGGGGCCTTTGTGACGGAGCAGGTATCTCAGTTGGTCGAGCATCACGTCCGTCAAGGGTGCCGGGTCGATGTAGCAGGCGCTATGGATACCCGTGGTTCCGTTGGTGGCGCAGGGCCGATCCGCCGCGCGGGATGATGATTGGTTCGAATCCATATTGCCTCCTCCCGGATTCCAGAGCGCGATCCGGTGGTTTCAATATGGCGTAACCCTCTCCTGGGGAACAGTAACGCGGGTACCAGTGTGGTAACGGCCGGACTCTTTAGGGGATTGCGAGGAAGGATTTGAGGCCGCCAGCCGCCCGCCGAGGAGTCCCCGGCGGGCTGGTCTGTGGACTTCCTCCGAGATCACTTGCGAGTTCATTCTGGCATGCGGCCGCCGCAGCTTCGAGTCATGGAGTGGCTACGTACAGTACCGTTACCGCAACGGTGGGGCGGACCCCCTGGTCCGCACGGGTCCCCCGGACCCGTTCCTCGCCAGGAGGCCGGCATTGGCCTCGCACGGGTGTGCCCAACGCTTTTGTTATGATGTAAAAACTCCCGTAATGATCGTCGAATCCAACGTTGTCAGGTTCGATTGCATGCCTCTGGACAATGGCGCCACGCTCGCGCCGGTGGAGGCGGCCTACGAAACTTATGGGGAACTAAACGCACGCAAGAGTAACGCCATCTTGATCGAGCACGCATTTTCGGGCGACGCGCATGCGGCCGGAATCAGCCACGAGACCGGCAAGCCGGGTTGGTGGGACAACATGATCGGCCCGGGCAAGGCCTTCGACACCAGCCGCTACTTCATCATTTGCGCCAACGTTCTGGGTGGATGCCGCGGCAGCACCGGGCCTTCATCGGTGAATCCTGCAACGGGCTGTCCCTATGCCATGGCGTTTCCGGTAATCACTATCCGCGACATGGTGCGGCTGCAGAAGCTGCTGATCGATTGGTTCGGCATCGAGCGGCTGCTTTCCGTCTCGGGCGGCTCCATGGGCGGGATGCAGGCGCTGGAATGGGCGGTCTCGTATCCCGACCGCGTGGTGAGCGCCATCCCCATCGCCTGTACCACCAGGCACAGCGCACAGCAGATCGCGTTCAACGAAGTGGGCCGCCAGGCCATCATCGCCGATCCCGATTGGAATGGTGGCGCTTACTACGGAAAGCAACCGCCGGCGCGCGGGCTGGCCGTGGCGCGCATGGTCGGGCACATCACCTACATGAGCGACGATTCGATGCGCGAGAAATTCGGACGGAGGCTGCGCGGCAAAGAAAACTTCGGATACGCCTTCGACGTGGATTTCGAAGTCGAGAGCTATCTGCGCTACCGCGGCAGCGAGTTCGTCAACCGCTTCGACGCCAACTCATACCTGTACATCACCAAGGCCATGGATTACTTCGACCTGATGAATGGCCACGGCAGCCTGGCGGCGGCCTTCGAAGCGGCGCAGGCGCGTTTTCTAGTGATCAGTTTCAGTTCGGATTGGCTCTACCCCAGCTATCAATCGCAGGAAATCGTGCGGGCATTGCGCGCCCGGAATTGCGATGTGGCGTATGTGGAACTCGAATCCAACTACGGGCACGATGCGTTCCTGGTGGACGTGGCCGAGCAGACCGATCTGATCCGCGGCTTCCTCGCCAGCACTTACGAGAAGGCACAATGACGGCCCAGATTCCCAAGCCGCAGGCATTTGTCCGGGAACTGCTGGGCCGTAGCGACTATGCCATCATCGGCGAAATTGTGGAGCCGGGAACCAAGGTTCTGGACCTCGGTTGCGGAGATGGCGATTTGCTCCAGTGGCTGGCCGAGAATAAGGGCGTGGATGCGCGCGGCGTGGAGATCTCCAGCGCCAAGGTGCAGCGTGCCATCGCTCGCGGCGTGTCGGTTTATCAGGGCGACATCGACGAGGGTCTCGCCGATTATCCCGGCGGCGCGTTCGATTACGTCATCTTGAGCCAGACGCTGCAGGAAACCCACCATCCGCAGAAGGTGCTGCGCGAAATGCTGCGGGTGGGCCGCCGCGCTATCGTGGCGTTTCCGAACTTCGGCCATTGGCGGATGCGGATTGCCCTGCTCGTAGGCGGCCGCGCGCCCATCACCACGCTCTTTCCGCACAACTGGTACGATTCGCCCAACATTCACATTTTGACCGTGCAGGATTTCGAGGAACTGGTCCAGCTGGAAGGCATCCGCGTGGAGCGGCGCTACTTTCTTGCGGGAGGCCGCAAGGTGAACCTGCGCCCCAATCTGCTGGCGGAGACGGCGGTGTACCTGGTGAGCGGAGCTAGCCGTTAACGCACTCTGGTCGAAGAGCTCTCCCGGCACTCGCGGCCCGCCAACGGACTCAGGCCGTAGTCCAGGCGTAGCTCATTAAACCGGCGTGTATATTCGTCCTCTGTCAGGAACTGACGCTTCCTTAGCCGCATCAAGTGCTCTGCCCGCGAGGCTAATTCTTCCATCTCTGGCCGGCTCATAAAGGGTTTAGGGAATCGGCTGCCTACTGGTTGAATCTAGGGCAGGGACTTTCGCTGGGCAATCCTTGAAATGGTTAACGGGACACTAGGGTTGTCGGTTAACGCTGCTGCTGGCAGTCACCGTTCGGCGCCCATCTAGGTCAAGGGGGCCCTGGTCGGCATGGCGAGCCCCAATCAACTTTTGTCCACTCTATCGCGCGAAGCCGTGACGATCTGAATCCAAATTTTGACGCCGCCGGCCACTACCTTCGAACTCTTTTGGAAACAATCAGATGCACCCACCTCTAATCAGAATAGTGATGCACAAGATAAAAATTTTTATCTTGTGTAGTTACGCCCCTTCATAGGATGCTAAGTGAAATCACAGGCGTGCACTGTGCCGTGTACGTGATCGGTGCCTGCTTCTCGGGCCACAATCTCAAACGGTGGTGCCCATACGACCTTGTTGGTCGTGTGTGCGGCATTCACCGGCACGGCGGGCGCAACCGGCGAGAGAGCCGGCGCATACCAATCAGGCGGTTTCCAGGTCCGGCACCCCCGCGGCCAGCGCACGCCTGAGCCCACACACATTTCGGCAATTTGTAAGAACAGGAGAGTTGTATGAAATTCTACGTGAACAACCTTGCGATGGTAGCGCTTTGTCTTGGGTTAGCCTCGGTTTGCGGCGCGCAGGACGCACCTGCCACGCCGGACCAGAAGCCGGCCGACCAGGCGGCCGCAGCTCCGGCCGCACCTGCCGCTCCGGCAGCGCTCCCCACTCCTTCCATAACGGGTCCATTGTCGGAACTCCCTCCTGCCGTGTTTGACGCGGGGCCGCTCGGCAAACTTTCGGTGAACGGCTTTCTCAGCGGTATGGGCATCGCGCAGAACAATCACGTCCCGGGCGATAAGTCGACACAAGAGACTCTGAGCAATGGGCAGGTATTCATTCAAAAGACCGACGGATGGTTTCAGTTCTACATCCAGGCGGGAGCCTATAATATTCCCGACCTGGGAGTGCCGTTCCTGGCCACCGACAAGACGATCAGCGACCTCTTCAGTCCGGTGCCGGTCGCATTCGTGAAACTGCAGGCGGGGAAGAACACCAGCTTCGAAATCGGCGCGCTGCCCACACTGATCGGGGCCGAGTACACGTTCAGCTTCGAGAATATGAACGTTTCGCGCGGCCTGTTGTGGAACCAGGAAAATGCCGTCAATCGCGGAATCCAGGTAAATCAGACCATGGGCAAGTTCACCGCCTCGCTGAGCTGGAACGATGGCTTCTATTCCAACCGCTACTCCTGGCTGAGCGGCGCCTTGGCCTATGCTAATGGACCGCACGCCGTGTCGTTTGTGGCCGGCGGAAACCTGGGCGAGACGGCCTATACGTCGTACGCCACGCCCGTACAAAACAACGGCGCCATTTACAACGTCATCTACACGTACACGAAGGGGTCCTGGATTATCCAGCCCTACTTTCAATACACCGACGTGCCGACTAACGACAAGATCGGCATTGTGAAGGGTGCGTCCACCACCGGCGGGGCGATTCTGCTGAGTCGTGCCTTCAAGCACGGTTTCGCGCTCCCAGTGCGCTTTGAATATATTTCGAGCTCAGGGAACGCCTCGGAGCAAGCGGTCAATTTGATGTACGGTGCTGGCAGCAACGGCACGTCGGTTACCGTGACGCCAACTTTTCAGTACGGAGGCTTCTTCTTCCGCGGAGACATTGCGTACGTTCACGTGGGCAATTACACGCCGGGCTCTGTCTTCGGTCCTTCGGGCATGAACAACAACCAGACGCGTGCTGCGGTTGAGATGGGATTCGTATTTGGCAACAACATCGTTGAGAAGAAGCCGTAAATCAAAAACCGCTCCCTTTGATCGCGGTGCTTACCGAGCCGTGACCAGAGGGAGCGGTGTCTTTGTTGTTACCGGGCGTAATACCCGGTGCGAGCCGTGACGCTGGTGTGCGGAACGTCGGCTTTCACACGGATGCGGTGCCACTTCCCGGATGTATCTGAGTCCGGGGGCCTGTATCCGATAACGTAAACGTTGCGGATCGCCTGGCCTGCTTTCACGACTGCATCCCTCGCCTCGCCGGGGTTTCCTGCATGGAAACTAAGTCCACCGGTCTTATCCGAAAGCTCTTCCAGAAAGTTCCGTCCCTGATTTTGCCGCGCCATGGCGATTGGCTTTCCGACCATGGCCGGACGAAATGGGACTGCGCCGGTAGAACCGGTGTCGCCGCTGTTGATAATGATCGAGTAGATTTGAACATCTGCTTCGAGCGCCACCCGCATCAACTCGCTTTTCGAATAGCGGCTGTAGTTGTCCATTCCATCCGAAATAATGAGTAACGCCCGCCGAGAGGACTTGGCGGTCCGCATGCGGCTCAGGCCGAGATAGACGGTATCGATCAGCGCCGTCATCCCTCCCGCCGAAGTGTACGCAACGTTTTTCTCCAGCTCGGCAATATCTTTCGTAAATCCGGAGACCGATTCGGGTTTCGTGGAGACCGTCAGCAGGAGGAATTCATCTTCCGGATTAGCGGTTTTAAAGAAGGCGTCTGCAACGCTCTTGGCGTCGCCGAGTGTGCCTCGCATGCTACCGCTGGTATCCAGCACCAGCCCGACACTGCAAGGAGAATCGTCGCCCGCAAACGCGACGATCGGTGCCGGAACGCGTTCATCGAAAATCGTGAAGTTTTCCTGCTTGAGCCCGTTAACGGTTTTGCCGTTATGGTCTGTCACAGTGACCGGCACCAGCACCATTCCGGAGTCGGTGCGAAACGTCGATAAGGTTGTTTGCTCGGCAGCGTCCAGGGAGTGCAGACAGGGGACTACCAAAAGCGCCAGCAGAGACAGTCTCGCAGAAAAAGCCATGTGATCTGCATCCACCAGAAATTCCACTGTGCACGAAAAGCCGTGAATAAGTCATGAATGGATTGTTCATGGTTTTTTCATCACCTGGGATGGATGGGCGGACGATCGTTTCCGTGCTTCAGCCTGGCCTTGCCGGCGACAAGATCGCCAGCGCTACGTAACGCCGGCGGTCTTTGCCGCCGGTCGGACGGCTCCTTGAGTTGGAATGTGCAGCTATTGCTCGCGGTCGCCCTGGTGATGCTCGCGAAAGTCCTGATCGATGGCCTTTCGGCCCGAGAAGCCTTCGTCGGTGCCGTGCCAAAACGCGATGGACGCTTCGCCCAGTTTCCAGCACAGGTAGACTTCGCGGCCGCGAAACAGCGTGGGGAAATCGATCAGGCCCACATCCAGATCTTTCAGCACGCAGCCGAATTCCTCGACTTCTTGTATCGCTTCGCGCAGTCCCGTTGAAGCCGTGTCCCGGCGATGCCGCAACGCCAGGGCCTGCTCCCGATTCACCACCAGCCCGCCCATCATCTGAATGCGCTGGCTGAGGGCTTCCATCTCCTGCTCCGCTTCGGAGTAGTGCGATTTCAGCTCGATGGCTTTCCGCAGCACCGGGTCAACGCTGGAAATCAGGCTCTGGGCCTCGGCGAGAGTGAAACGCTTGGGCATCGGCGGGCCTACGCAGCATAGTGCGAGCTAACGTATTCATCGAGGATTTGAATGAACTCGGCGACAATGTGGTTGCCTTTTAGCGTGGTCATCAGGCGGCCATCCACGTACACCGGGGCTTTAGGTTCTTCGAATGTGCCAGGCAGAGAGATGCCGATATTCGAATGCTTCGATTCTCCGGGCCCATTGACCACGCACCCCATAACCGCCACCCGCATGGTCTCCACGCCCGGATGAGCGGCCTTCCAGTTCGGCATCTGCTCCCGTAAGTAAGTCTGGATCTGGTCGGCCATCTCCTGGAAAAACGTGCTGGTGGTGCGCCCGCAGCCGGGGCAGGCGGTCACCTGCGGCGTGAAGCTGCGGATGCCCAGCGACTGCAGAATCTGTTGCGAGACGATCACTTCTTCGGTGCGGTCGCCGTTGGGAGCCGGCGTGAGCGACGTGCGTATGGTGTCGCCGATCCCTTCCTGCAGCAGCGGTGACAGCGCCGCCGTGCTGGCCACCACGCCTTTGTTGCCCATACCCGCTTCCGTCAACCCGAGGTGCAGCGGATAATCGCAAACCGCGGCCATCGCGCGATAGACATCGATCAGATCCTGCACGCCGCTCACCTTGGCGCTCAAAATGATCTGGTCGTGGCCCAGGCCGAAACGCTCGGCGGCTTTGGCCGACTCGATGGCGCTGGCCACCATGGCATCCAGCGTCACTTCGCGGGCGTCCTTGGGCTCGGGCGACCGGGCGTTCTCGTCCATCATGCGCGTGAGCAGCGCGGCGTCGAGCGAACCCCAGTTAACGCCGATGCGCACCGGCTTGCGATTTTCGATCGCCACTTCGATCATGGTGCGGAAATTCTCGTCGGTCTTGCGCCCGATGTTGGCGTTGCCGGGATTGATGCGGTACTTGGCGAGCGCCCGCGCGCACTCCGGATACTTCTTCAGGAGGATGTGGCCGTTATAGTGAAAATCGCCGATGATGGGCACGCGTACGCCGAACTTGTCCAGCGTGTCCACGATCTTCGGCACCGCCGCGGCGGCCTTCTCGGTGTTGACGGTAACCCGCACCAATTCCGAGCCGGCGCGCGCCAGTTCCATCACTTGGTTCACCGTGGCCGGCACGTCGACGGTATCGGTGTTGGTCATGGACTGGACGACAATCGGATGATTGCCGCCTACCTTCACACCTCCTACGTCCGTCACAACCGCCTGGCGGCGGGGTTTCACTGCCATCGATGTCCTCCGGGTGGAATTCAAATTTTACCGCACACGGACTCACGGCCGTTTCAGCCGCATATCGTGGGTAGCGACGAAGCCGAGGGATTCGTAAAGCGGCCGGCCTTCGTCGGACGCGGTCAGTGTCACGTCAACGAATTCGTGTTCGGCGCACCAGTCGATCATGGTCTGCATTAATCGACGTGCCAACCCGCGCCGCCGGTGCGGAGGCTCCGTGTAGACATTGACAATGTGCGCCCAGAGGCCCGTGCCGTAGCGCCCGGAATATGGTCCATGTTCCCGGATCAGGAGACCGCCGCCGGCAACCGTGGTTCCTGCCTGCTCGACGAGCCAGCCCGCGTATTCGTTCGCAGCAAACAAACGGGCCGTCCACTCCTCGCAAGCCAGGCGCAGCGACTGATATTCATCCGCGGAGAGCCCGCTGATGTCACGCCACATGGCGGCCCGATGATGGGCAATCACTCCGACATCGCGCGGTTCAGCGGGGCGAATTCGATAGTAGGGCAGGGCATCGGACATCACGGTTTCTGCGCATCCATGTAGGTTCGTAGCACTGCGTTAATCCGCGTCTGGTAGCCCTTTTGCCGACGCAACCATTTGAGCAAATCCGCGTCCAGCCGGATCGTGACAGTCTGCTTTGGTTGCGGCAACACAATCTTGGCCTTCTTCCAGAAGCTGGCGTCCGTCGGGCGCACATCCGGATCTTTCTCGACGGCACTCCTGATCTCCCGGTCGCTCAAAGAGCGCAAATGTTTCCAGTCGGTGCGGCCCTTGCCCGATGTTTTAGAGGATACTTTGGCAATAGGCTTCTCGTGCATGCCGTTCGCGATTCCGATGCGTAGACGCGAATCTCGCCATCGTCAAAGCGATCGTCCCCTCTCTCTAGTGTGCGACCTTCGAAAATCCTGACCGCATCCTCGAACGCCATTCCTTGGCGCACAGGGTTACGGTTCTTTTGTGGATCCGAAGCATAGCGCATCGGATCATATTTACATTATGTATTTACGCAAAGGCCAGCGCAAAAGCGCGAATCGGAGCTCGCCCCCGACTATTGAATATTGGCGATGATCGCCGAGCCGACCTTGCTGAACACGTTGGTGACCGCGTTCGACAACGCGGGCATCGCTGCAACACCTGCCATTGCGATCATCCCCACTGCCAGAGCGTACTCAAGCAAGTCTTGCCCCCTGCAATCTCTCCAAATCTTGAGTTTGTAGATACGGTTCACTAGTTGGCTCACAATTGCTCCACACCATATTCCCATTCTGCGAGAACTGGCGGAACCAACTCTGGTACTAAGGTCGTTCCCCCGCGCCACCACCCGCACGCGAAGAGTTGGCGACCGTTGCCTTTGGAAGGCCCGTCGGGGAATCGCTGATAACTTTCTGCACATTCGAGGCTTTGAGACGGTGCCTGCGTCGCGGCACTTCTGCGAAACCCCGGGGCCCAATTCGACAACGTGCATTCGGTTTTGAGACTGAATTATGAGACTCTGAGGGCGTTGATTTCATTGGCCTCGCCGAGCGTTGCAAAACTTACCCTTTATGAGACGCGGCAGTGGTGGGAAGCTTGAACGGTCGTAGAAACTTGCGTAACTCGGCGCCCAAACCTTTTTCGGACCACTCCGCCTTGCCTGCCTTGTGCCGCTGCACCCAGCCGGGTGCTGCTCCATGGCGCTGCTTATACCAATTGAATAGCTCATCGTGTTTAATGAAAAACCAAGGTCGCCCGGGTATCTCGCCAGCCGGGTCAGGAAACAGCATCCACATGTCATTCCCCCCGTGGCGCTTCCCTCCGTAGAGCTTCCAGTGAACAAGAGGACGGCCTTTCATCTGAACCGAACGTAGTTCTCCCTCGGGTATGCGGATCACCAAGTCCTCGCCGGATACGTCGGCTTCTGGCCGATACACTCGATAACCGGCACGAATAAGGATGGCGGTCACTTCCGCGCAGTTTGCGGCTTCGATCAAATTGGTGGAGGTCAGCTTGCTAACGGTCATGAAACCTACCCATTGTGAGACGGCGGCCACCCGGTCGGATAACGCCCATTCTACCGATGTGGCCGAGGCGTCTTAGCTCTGGCGCTTGCCAATCAGTTCCCGGACTCTTGCTACGAGATCGTGAGGAACATTCATCACCGTTTCGGACGGCTCAACACCAGCCTCGTCCCCAACCAAAGCTTCTTCCTCGGTCTGTTCCTCGTAATGCGCAAGTACTCGGCGGACTTTGTCTTCGTCCCATCCGGCTGGAAACTTGGCGTCGCTCATTGTTGCTTCTTCGTTCTGCGTCGACGAAATGCCGCAAGTGATTTTCCGGTTAAATCATAAGCCGTAATTACGAACAGGCTTTCGGGTTCAGGATCGGGAATATAGATAACGCGCAAATACCTTCCCGCTGAGGTTTGCCCGAGCGCAATCCGGGCGCCTTCGCGGCCTGCACGATCTTCGCCGGGTTTCTCCAAAAACCTCAATGACCTCGACCTCGCTGACATCATAGTTATGGATATGCGGCAACTCAGTCGCGGGATCGATATAGAATCGAGCGTGCAAGCTTCTTCGATCCCATTCTAGCTCCCACCACTACTTCTTCCGCCGCGCCACCACCCGCACGCGATGCGTCTGCGAAATGGCGCCCGGGGTCAGCGCATCGGTCACAATCTCCGCCTGTTCCTGCTGATGGCGCTTGCCGGAGCCGGTCGCGGGGCTGGCACTTTCGGGGCGGCCCACATAACGCAAGTCCCGCCGTGTGGGTTCCAGCAGCGGCTCCAACTGCTCGTTGACGAACCGCCAGGGACCCATATTGCGCGGCTCTTCCTGGGCCCAAATCACTTCCGCGGTGGCTGGATAGCGGGCCAGGATGTCGCGCGCCTGATCGGCCGCGAAAGGATACAACTGCTCCACGCGCACTATGGCCACGTGGTCGGCCTTCTGCTGCTCGCGCCCGGCCAGCAGGTCGTAATAGACCTTGCCGGAGCAGAAGACCACGCGCGAAACGCGGCTGGCATCGGGCACGTTGGCGTCGCCGACAATCTCGATGAAGCCTCCGGTGGTGAAGTCGTGCAGCGTAGAGACGGCGCGCGGGTGCCGCAGCAGGCTCTTAGGTGTGAAGATCACCAGCGGCTTGCGCGTGCCGCGGCGGTCGTGCCCGCCATACATCTGGCGGCGTAGCAGGTGGAAGTACTGGCCGGGCGTAGTGCAGTTGGCGACGATCAGATTGTTTTCAGCGCACAGCACCAGAAACCGCTCGATGCGCGCGCTCGAATGCTCCGGCCCTTGCCCCTCGTAGCCGTGCGGCAGCAGCATCACCAGGCCGCTCGGCTGGCCCCATTTGGATTCGCTGCTGGCGATGAACTGGTCGATCATCACCTGCGCGCCGTTGGCGAAGTCGCCGAACTGCGCCTCCCACAGCACCAGCGTCAGCGGGTCGGCCAGGCTGTAGCCGAATTCGAATCCCAGCACCGCGAATTCGCTCAGCGAGCTGTCATAAACATCGAAGCGCGCCTGGTCGGGAGAAATGTGCTGCAGCGGAATATATTTCTGGCCCATTTCGGAATCGTAGAATGCCAGATGGCGCTGGCTGAACGTGCCGCGGCTGGAGTCCTGGCCGCTGAGACGGATGGGCGTGCCCTCCAGCGCCAGCGTGCCGAAAGCCAAGGCTTCGCCGAACGCCCAATCGATAGGGCCGTCCTTTTCAATCGCCTCGCGCCGCCGGTCGACGAAACCGCGCAGCTTGGGGTGCAGATGGAACGTGTCGGGGAAGGTGGTGATGGCGTGGACCACGCGCTCGATCACGGCGTGATTCACGGAAGTCCGCGGGCAGACGTTGCCGATATCCTCGCTGGGCACGGCGCTCAGTTCCTGCACGTCGTATCGCTCGGCGGCTGCCTGGGCGGCATCGTAGGCGTCGGAAAGGCGCTTGGCCTCGGTCTTCCGCATCGCCTGGACGTCGTCTGCCGAGAGGATCCCCTCGCGGATCAGCCGTTCCGAATAGATCGTGCCCACCGACGGATGGTCCTTGATTTTGCGATAGAGAATGGGCTGCGTGTAACTGGGGTCGTCGCCTTCGTTGTGTCCGTGGCGACGGTAGCAGATCATGTCGATCACCACGTCCGTCTTGAATTGCTGGCGGTAGTCGAAAGCGATCTGCACCACCCGTATGGCGGCGTCCGGGTCGTCGCCGTTCAAATGAAAGATGGGCGCTTGCACGCCGCGCGCCACGTCCGTGGAATAGGGCGTGGAGCGGGCTTCGTCCGGCAGCGTGGTGAAGCCAATCTGGTTATTGATCACCAGGTGGATCGTGCCGCCCGTGGCATATCCATCCAATTGCGACAAGTTCAGCGTCTCGGCGACGACCCCTTGTCCGGCGAAAGCCGCGTCGCCGTGCAGCAGCAGCGGCAGCACGCGCTCGCGGCGCACGTCGCCCAGGCGGTCCTGCTTGGGCCGCACGATGCCTTCCACCACCGGGTCCACGGCTTCCAGATGGCTGGGGTTCGGCGAGACCGTGGCGACGATTTCCTTGCCGCTGGCAGTCTTCACCACACCGCTGGCGCCCAGGTGGTATTTCACATCTCCGGAGCCCTGCGTGCTGGCGGGGTCGATATCGCCCTCAAACTCCGAGAAGATTTTCTTGAGGTCCTTGCCCACCACGTTGGCCAGCATATTCAGGCGGCCGCGATGAGACATGCCCATCACGACCTCATGGACGTTGTCCTCCGACGCCCGCTCCAGGATCTCGGCCACAATGCCCAGCGCAGTTTCCCCGCCTTCCAGCGCAAACCGCTTCTGCCCCACGAAGCGGGCATGCAGGAAGTGCTCGAATTCTTCAGCCGCGATCAGATTGCGTAGCGTCCGCACGCGGGTCTGGCTGTCGAGCGGCCAGTGGTTGGCCTCCGGTTCCATGCGATGCTGCAACCAGAGTTTCTGCTCGGGCACCTGGATATTCATGTACTCGCAGCCGATTTTTCCGCAGTAGGTCTGGCGCAGCGTCTCCAGGATCTCGCGCAGCGTGGCGACGTGCTTCGGGCCTTCATCGCCGATGGCGTCTCCCAGCGGGCCGGTAAGAAACTCGCGGTCCAAATCCCAAATGGTCAGGCCGTAAGTTTCCGGATCGAGCTCGGCGTGGTAGCTGGGTTCGGTGCCGAGCGGGTCGAGATCGGCCAGCAAATGGCCGCGCACGCGGTAGGCGTTGATCATCTGCATGATGCCGGCCTGCTTGGCGATTTCCGCGGTGCGCGCTGAGGCCCCCGGCACCAGCGGCCGGCGGTCCTTCTCCCAGCGCACCGGCTGGTGCGGCATGCGCAGGTGCTGAAAAACCTCTTCGTAGAAACTATCGTTGCCGTCGAGCAGCGCCTGCACTTTCCCCAAAAACATGCCCGATTCGGCGCCCTGAATAATCCGGTGATCGTAGGTGCAGCTGAGGCTCATCACCTTGCTCAGCCCCAGCAGCGCGCGGGTCTCTTCGGCAGCTCCCTGGAATTCGGCGGGAAAATCAATCGCACCGGCCGCGATGATGGCGCCCTGCCCCAGCATCAGCCGGGGATTGGACGACACCGTGCCCACGGTTCCCGGGTTGGTGAGCGAGATGGTGGTGCCCTGAAAATCGTCGGGAGTCAGCTTACCTTTGCGCGCGCGCGCCACCAGATCGTCAAAGGCCGCGACATAGTCGTGGAAGTTCAGCGCCCCGGCGTTCTTGATATTGGGCACCACCAGGCTATGCGCACCTTCTCTCCCTTCCACATCCACGGCAATTCCGAGGTTCACTTGGGACCGCGCCACGCGGAACGGCTGGCCGTCCTTCTCGGCGTAGGCGTGGTTGAGAGTCGGCAGAGTCTCCAAGGCCTTCACGATCGCCCAGCCGATCAGGTGTGTGTAGGAGACCTTGCCTTTGCCGAGCAGCGTGCGGTGCTGGTTGATGATGCGCCGGTTCTCATCCATCACCTTCACGGCGATGGTGCGCTGCGAAGTGGCCAGCGGGATGGCCAGGCTGGCGACCATGTTTTCGGCAATCTTGCTGGCGACGCCGCGCAACGGTTGCAGCACCTCGCCCGGTCCGGCTTCAAAAGGTGGCGCGGTCACATTGGCCGCGACGGGCGCATCGGCACTGTTCGCGATCTTCGCGCCGGGCTCTTCAAAAAGGCTTTTCCAGCTCTCATCGACCGCCGTGCGATCGTGCAGATACTGTTGATACAGCTCGTCCTCGAGCCAGCTATTGATACCCATTTCCGGGTCGGTTCTGGTGGGCATGAAGGGGAATTAGTTCCTATCTATATGATACCGAGGCCACACGAATTATACTGGCCGGTATCCGGAACCGAAAGACTAACCCCCATTAACCATGGATAATCCGGTACTTCAGACGGACCGCATCATCCTGCGTCGTTGGCGCGATGCGGATCGCGACGCGTTTGCACGGATGAATGCCGATCCCCGCGTCATGGAGTTCTTTCCCGCCTGCCTGACGCGCGAGCAGAGCGACGCCATGATCGACCGCATGGAGGCCCACTTTGATGCTCGCGGTTTTGGCCTGTTCGCCGCCGAGCTGCGCACGTCGGGTGAGCTGGCCGGTTTCCTCGGCTTAGCGATTCCAGCGTTTGATGCGTTCTTCACGCCGTGCGTAGAAATCGGCTGGCGTCTGGGCGCGGCCCACTGGAACCAGGGGCTGGCCACGGAAGGGGCGCGTGCGGTGCTCGAGTTTGCGTTTGGAACGGTGGGCTTGGCGGAAGTGGCGTCGTTCACTACGCCGGGAAATCTACCGTCGCGCCGCGTCATGGAGAAGCTGGGCATGCGCTATGCCGGCGATTTTCAACACCCGCAGTTGCCGGAAGGTCATCCGTTGCGGCCGCACGTGCTCTACCGCGCGTATAAGACACCGCTCCCTTCGGTCACGGCTCTGTAACGAGTCGACGTAATCGCACGCGCGTACCGCATCGCAGGCGCCTTACCGAACCGCGACCGTAAGGGAGCGGGGGTTAGGGCGGCGGCTGTGCTGCTTGGCGGAAAGCCAAACGGGAAAGATTCTTTCCCGTTTATCCCCATCTTGAACGGCGAATCAATCAGTTAGCAGGGTAAACGGGAAAGATCGTTACTCGTTTGGGGTGCTGACCGAGGGAACTGTCAACTGGTTCGGGGTGTCCAATCGGTGTGACTGCCGACGCTGGCCCCATTTCACTTAGACGACGAACCAAGAGGGTCCTGCTATCTGTCGGCGAGTTTGGAATTCTCATACTTGGCTTTTACCTCTCTCTTTTGTCTGGTGCGATGGTTGCGTTTGCATTCGAATTTGCCGGCGAGAGCGTTGTTGGCTGGGGCTTTCTTTGCGGCGCTATTTTGGGCTTGGTTCTAACTGTCGTGGGATTTCGGGCGCTGCGCAGAAAGAATCGGCCGTGGAAAATCGAATATGAAGCTGACCGCTGGGAGCTGGAGCGAGCCGACCGCAATCTTCATCCTGTTCGTGCTAGGTACAAACGGATTGCCAAGCGAGTTCTGGTCTGTATGCCCAGTCTGGCGGCGGCAGTGGTGCTGTTCTATTTTCCCGTTGCGACGCATGTGGTTCATCCGGGTTCCCATCACCTGAGATACTATCGTGTCCCAATACCTTGGAACGTTGCGATTCTTACACCGCCGGTGCTGCAGCCAGCACACGGTTTCGTCTGGGCGCTTGCCAGCAACCCCACTAAGGGCGGATTCGGTGTGATCCAGTTTTGGGACCGTGCAAAAATGTCTTCGGCGATGGAGTTCATCTCCATAAATCCCGACGCTGACCCAATCCTTTTCAATACTTGGTTTTCCGGTTCAAGAACTCCGCTAGCAGATCAGAAGTACCGGAGAGAGTTCCAGTTGAGTGGTGTTGAATTGATCTGCTGGCAATACCAATACAGTCACATCGCTGGTGGCTGGTGGAGCATTGATTGCCGGACTCCAGCGGGTGTGCGCCGCCTAAACCTGCATGCCAGCTTCTTTGGTCGCGAAGACGACATCCCCGTCTTCTACAAGATCATCGAAGGAATAACGCCGGTCGAATAGCGGTTCGCTTGGTTCACCGCCCCGCTTGTCAAATGCGGGAGTATTACGTTGGCCGGCACTTAACGGTTCTTCAGCGTGCATAACCTCATCTCAGCGCGTTGTCGGATCCCGTTCGATCACCAGCAAAGTGAACGATCCGGGCAGGACCGGTGGCCTGCCTCGTCCCGACGCCCCTGCGGGCACAGGCCCAAACTTCGCGGAAACGATGTACACGCGATGATTGGTCGGATCGAACCCCATATTGCGCGCCCTCTCCGGGGTTTGTACACTCTCGGCGACGTGATACTGGTCGGGAGTATCTTGATGAATCACGGTGAGCGTGCCATCTGCATTCGAGGCAAACGCATTGCCTGAGGCGGGATCGTACCCTGCGCCATCGACGCCCATACCGATCGGGAGCGTTGCCACCACCTAGCCGGCCTGATAGTCCGAGACCGCCATCACTCCGCTCCGGCATCCGCTGAACAGCCGATGACGGACAGTGTCGATGGCCATAGCGACCGGCTGCTTGCATGGGGCGGTAGACCAACGCCTGGCCACGGTCGCCGTCTTCGCGTCGATCTCCACCACCTCGCTCGTGTCCGTGAGGTTCGCATACACCTTGCCATCGCCGGCGGAAGCGCCGTATTCCGGTTTGCCGCCGAGCGGAATATTCGTGATCAGGGTGCCCGCCCGCGGGTCGATCACGGTCGAAGAGTGCGCGTCGCCATTCAAGGTGAAGACGCGGTTCGACGCACTGTCATAGACGATGGCATCGGCATCTTCGGCGGCCGGGATACGGCCCAGCACGTTAAAGGTCTTCAGGTCGAACATCACCACGGACTGGTCGTTACCGGAGGTTGCGAATCCGCGCCCCGTGGCTTCCGCCACCGCGGTTCCGTGCGCGCCCCGGATCCCGGTGACTTCGCCAAGCAGAGTCCCGCTGTCTTCGTCGACGACCATCACACGATTCTGCCGGGCTATGAACAGGCGGTGATTCGGTGGATCGGGCACGATGTAATCCCAGCTGCCGTCCCCGCCCAGCGTGTAAGTGTGGGTCACGCGGTAAGACGAGGATGACTGCGCCAGGAGTGACGTTATGGTGGCCAGTGTGAGGATGAGCTCGCTACGCATAATGCTCCTTTCTCCTTCTATCTCGTGGCAGTAAGCCGGATGACAGCCTTACGCGTGCCATTCGCAACACCGCTGGTGTTGTCGGGGCCGAAGCGGGATTGAAGAGTGCGGTAGCCGGCGAGAGCCTCGTCGCGACGGCCGGCCGCTTCCAGAAGCGCACTCCGAATGTAGGCATGGGTGAGCGGGTCGGAGTCGTCGGAGCCGGACTGTCGCAGCAGCCAGTCAAAAGTGTCCAGGTGATCGGCAGGCGGTAGGGCGCCCAAGAAGGCACTCTTATCCTGATTAGTCGTGACGATGTACTCCCAGTACACGTTCAGCATGTCATGGGGCCAGTGCGGGTCCAGGTCGCCGTGCTCTTTGCGGATATCGTTCACCACACGAAGGATTTCCACGCGGCCCGCGGTGGTGTCGTCGTTATTGAGCGCGCTCAATTGCATGGATCGTACATAAGAGTGTAGTCCGGGCCGAGGCGTCGCGAGCGCGGCGGCGAAGTGCTCCGATGCCTTCGCCGCGTCTCCGTGGTTCCACAGAATCCAGTGGCCCCACATAGCGTGCGCATAAGGGTTGGCGGGGTCCTTCTGGAGGGCTTCGCGGTAAGCAGGTTCAGGATCGGGGCCGGCGGGCGTCTCGCGGTTACGCAGAAAATAGGACCAACCCAGGTGTGCCAGCAGATCAGCCTGGCGTTGGGGTGACTTCGCCGATGCCGCGCCGCTGGTCAGGATGGGTGCGAGTCTTTCGGTGATTGAGGTAAATGTTTGGCCACCCGAGATCCGGATGTTATCGAGCCACATCATGGCAACATCTTCCTGGGCCTGCTGGACGCGCGCGGAACCCGGGTCGACGCTGGCGGCCTGTGCGAGCGTCTTCCAGGCGGATTCGTAGTCGGAAGTGTGGAGTTGCACGGCTTCCGCGGCGAGCAGTCGATCGACGGTGCGGCGCTTTTCGAGTTGGCCGGAGAGGAAGGCCCAGCCGCCGTAGATTCCCGCGATCAGAGAGAAGACAGCGGTGATCGAACCAACCCAGGCGAGTGGCGTGGAAGGCTTTTTGGCCGCCATGAGAATTTATTAGAGCACGTGGAGCGGGGCCATGCCCTGCTCGTTAAGATCCTCGGAGGCCGGAACCGCAGGTGCCAAAGACCATCTGGCCTATCTGATCGCCCAAGCTTTTGATTTCCTCCGGATCGGTGGCATTCCGGAATCGCTCGGCCAGGTCGAAGAATACCTGCTGTTTGCGTTTCTCAGTTCCCATGACGTTTCTCGATCAACTCCACCTCGATAGAATACTGATATCACTACATTGAATCATGATCAAAAGGATTTCGGAAACCTCAAGTCGGAACGTGTTCAAGGACCTCGGCGTACCGAACGCGGACGAGCACTTCGTCAAGGCGCAACTCGTCTCCAAGATCGACACGCTCATGAAAGAACGCAGCCTGAAATAGGTCGAAGCGGCCGATCTGCTCGGCATCCGCCAGCCTGACGTCTCCAAGATGCTACGCGGCGAGTTCCGGCAGTTCTCGAGCGGCTTCTTCGGTTCCTCGTAGCGCTCGATCAGGACGTCGAGATCGTCGTGAGGCCGCACCGGGACAGAGGACACCCGCCTGCGCTGCATGTATCGTGAACTGGATCGTGAGACTGAATGGTGCTTCGATGCCACCGTTCAGTCTTCGACCTTGGATCGGTTACCTGCTCACGGTCAGAAATGGTTATAGTGAATGGAAACTGGCGGCAGGCGCGCGAAGACATCTTCAGTGGGTGCGCCTCGGCCTGTGCCCTATAACGGTCCCGAAAAATGAAGCGAATAATTCTGGCAATTCTGGTTCAAGTGCTATTAATACTCTCCATGAATGCTCAAGATCGCTCATTCATCGAAACGGAGATCGCAAAATGGCAGAAGGAAGTCGCGGCAAACCCGAAAGACTTTGAAACACTTGCTGCGATCGGCGCGGCTTACGGCAAATTGGGAGAGCACACCAATGCTGTTACCTATTTCAATGCAGCCATTGCAGTGAACCCGTCTTATGCACAAGCATGGGTGGGCCTCGGAGTTTCCTACGGATTCCTAAAGGAGCCGGATCGGGCGATAGTTGCTCTGAGGAAGGCCGTTTCTCTTGAACCAAAAGACGCCTACGCTCGCGCAAAGCTCGGATCAACGCTCGGAAGAGCTGGCCAGTATAAGGCTGCCATAGCGGAATTGAAGGAAGCGGTGCGATTAAAGCCGGACATGCCAGACGCGCACTTCGCTCTCGGACTGGCATACCTGTCGACCGGCGATCGGACCCGGGCAACGGCCGAGGTAGACGCTTTGTCTCGCCTCGACCCACAACTGGCTGCGCAGCTCCGCGCTCTTGTGGATCAGCGATGAAAATCTCTATCTAGCACGGACAGGCGTGTTTGCAAGCCCGATGAGGAGGCACATTGCGGCTTTTGATTTCGTTGATCCTGGCAACGGGCGCCGCTTACGCCTTCAGCTTCGCCGCCGACCTATTGGTTGGTGGATTGATAGGAGTGTATCCACGCAGTGCATTTCTTCCGGCTGTTACTTGGTCGATCATCTCCATCGTAGCGGTGTTCATCGCCTGCGCGATTAACGGCAGCAACCCGCGTTGGCTCTCAATTCCCTATGCCGGGTTCGGGCTGCTCGCGGGACTTGCGGGTGCGATTGGACCCCATCGCTACAGCTTAATTGTTGCGATTCTGATGTTCCTCCACGGCTACCTACTGTGGAGGTCAGCTCCACCCGCACCCTCGGGTAGAACGTAAGAAACAACTACGCAAAGAAATCGCAGAGCTTGTAGCCTGCGGGTCGATCTTCGTCCAGAGAACGGCGTAGCCCTTCAAAGGTCTCCCGCTGTTCCGTCTCATCGCCGTGCATCCACTCGTCCAACAATCTCGCTAGCGCAGACGGATCCGGCTTCGGGGCACACGGGGATTCCTTAGGCCGAGGCATTGGAAACTGCTGGTCGCGTTTGGCGGTGTCCGGCATTCCTTCACTCTTGATTCTACTTCAATCCCCATTCCGGATTTCTCCCTCTGAAAACGCCCTCCCCGCGCTATAATAGCTTCTGACTCAGAGAGTTGCACACCTATGGCCGAAATGAGCGTCATCTGGTTGCGCGTGGCGGCCGCCTTGTATTCCGTCGGGCTGCTGCACGCCATCCTCATGTTGGTGCGGCGGCGCGAGCAGTTGTTCCGCGTCGCGCTGGGCACCTTTACCCTTGGCGCGGTCTTCCATTTCGTTTCCATCGTGGAAGAAGGCATCGTCAGCAACCGCTGCCCCATCACCAACTTTTACGAAACGCTCTCGATGTGCGCCTTTCTCGTCGCTATCCTTTATCTATTCGTACAGTGGCGCTACAAAATGGAGAGTCTTAGCGCCTTCATCTTCCCGCTGGTATTCGTCGGGTCGCTGGTGGCCACGCTGGGCAATCCGGTAAGCGTTTTCGCCAGCCCGGTGGTGCGCAACGCCTGGCTCACCGTGCACATCGTGCTGGTGCTGCTCGGGTTTGCGGCGCTCGTGGTCACGGCGGTGGCATCGTTGCTCTACCTCTTCCAGGAGCGCGAGTTGAAGAACAAGAAGCCGCGCAAATTCTATTACCGGCTGCCGGCGCTCGGCACGCTCGACGACCTGATCTCGAAATCCATGAACATGGGATTTGTGCTGATGACCCTGGCCGTGATCGCCGCCAGCACCTGGGCCTTTATCGTCTTGAAGACCGCCTGGATCAAGCAGCCGGATATCGCGATCTCCTTCTTCACCTGGGGCACCTATCTGGCGCTGGTCTTTATGCGGACCACGGTGGGCTGGCGCGGCCGCAAAGCCGCCATCATGACCGTCGCCGTTCTCGGATTCTCGGCCATCACTTGGGTTGCACATTCGCGCCTCGGAGCCATGTTGCTGAATCAATGAAACTGCTGCTGACAGGGGTGAGCCACAAGACCGCGCCGGTGGAAGTGCGCGAGGGCCTGGCTTTCCATGAGGACTCGCTCCCGGCCGCCCTGCATGGCTTGAAATCGTGCGAGGGCATCAGTGAAGCCGTCATCCTGTCCACCTGCAATCGCGTGGAGATCATGATCACTACCGCCGATAACGCGGACCCTCGGGCAATTGTCGAGTCGTTTCTGGCCGATCAGAAAACCGTCGACCCCGCCAGCATCGCGCCGAATTTATACCGGCACGAAGGCCGCGAAGCGATTCATCATCTCTTCCGCGTGGCATCCAGCCTCGATTCCATGGTCATCGGCGAGCCGCAGATTCTGGGCCAGCTCAAAGCCGCGTATGCCGCAGCCAAGGAGGCAGGCACGGTTTGCGGATGGCTGGACAGCCTGCTCACACGTGCGTTCGGCGTGGCCAAGCGGGTGCGCTCGGAAACCGGCATTGGCCAGATGGCTGTCTCCGTCAGCTACGCCGCGGTGGAATTGGCGCGCAAGATCTTCGGATCGCTCTCGCACCGCACCGTCATGATCGTCGGGGCGGGGAAGATGTCGGAACTCGCCGCGCGGCACCTGCGGCGCTCCGGTGCCGACCATGTCTTCGTCACCAACCGCACGCACGAGCGCGCCGTGGAGATGGCCAAGCTGTTTCAAGGAACCCCGGTAGAATACACGCGCTTCACCGCCATGCTGCCCGAGGTCGATATCCTGATCGCTTCCAGCGGCGCGCCCCACTACATCCTGCACAAGGACGAGATGCAGCGCGTGATTTCCGCCCGGCGCAACAAGCCCATGTTCCTGATCGATATCGCGGTGCCGCGGAATATCGATCCCGCGATCAACGACCTGGACAACGTCTTCCTGTACGACATCGACGACCTCAAGGAAGTGGTTGAGGCCAACCTGCGCGAGCGCTCCAAGGAAGCCGAGCGCGCCGAGGCGCTGGTGGAAGAAGAAGTCGAGCGTATGATGGTTCGGCTCAAGGTGGCGGAAGTTACCCCCACCATCATGGGTCTGCAGGAGCAGCTCGAGCAGATGCGCGCCGCCGAAGTCGAAAAAGTTCGCCATAAATACGGCCCGTTTACGCCGGAGATGGAACAGGCTCTGGAAGCCGCCACTCGCGGGATGATCAACAAGATCGCGCACGGGCCGATTTCGGAGCTGCGCAACCAGGCCGGGCAGCCCGATGGCGCGCACGCGATAGCCGTCGTCAAGAAGATCTTTCACTTACAGGATTGATGGATGCTCGTTATCGCGTCGCGCGGTTCCCAGCTAGCGTTGTGGCAAGCTCATTGGGTGGAGGGCCAACTCGCGCAGGCGGGCCTCGCCAGCCGGATCGAAATCATCAAGACCACCGGCGACAAAATCACCGACGTGCCGCTCGCCAAGGTGGGAACCAAGGGTTTGTTTACGAAGGAAATCGAAGAGGCGCTGCTCGACGCGCGTGCCGACTTGGCGGTGCATAGCCTCAAGGATCTGCCCACGGAACTGCCGCCCGGTTTGATTCTGGCGGGCGTTCCCCGGCGCGAAGATCCGCGCGATGCGATTGTCGGCCTCCAGCTGGCCGAGCTTCCGCAGGGCGCCAAGGTCGGAACCAGCTCGCTGCGGCGCGCCGCGCAGTTGCGCAAGCTGCGGCCCGATTTGCAAATCGAATCGGTGCGCGGCAATTTGGATACGCGGCTTCGCAAGTTGGATGAGCGCCGCTATGACGCCATCGTGCTGGCCGCGGCGGGGCTGAACCGGTTGGGTTGGGGCGGCCGGATTTCGGAGTTGCTGGCGCCTGAGGTGATGTGCCCGGCGGTCGGTCAGGGCGCTCTGGCGCTCGAAACGCGCGAGACCGGCGCCGGCCGCGATGCCTGCGCGGCTCTCGATCACGCGGACACGCGCGCGGCGGTGACGGCCGAGCGTGGTGTGCTCGCGGCGTTGGGCGGCGGATGCCAGGTGCCCATCGGAGCGTACGCCACGGTTGAGGATGGGCACTTGAGACTCATGGCTGTGGTTGTCTCACCAGACGGATCTGAACTCGTGAGCGCGCGGTCGGAAGGGGCAGCGTATGACGCCGCCCCACTCGGGCTTGCCCTGGGCAATGAGCTGCTCGACCTCGGCGCCCGCAAGATTCTTGACGCGGTTTATGCCGGGTAAGGTGTACCTGGTCGGCGCGGGCCCCGGCGATCCCGACCTCATCACGTGGAAAGGCCGGCGCATTCTGGAACGTGCCGACGCCGTCCTGTTCGACCACCTGGCCAACGACGCCCTCGTGGAATTGGCCCCGCCCGCAGCCGAGCGCATCTATGTGGGCAAGAAAAAATCCCTGCACGCATTCACTCAGGAAGAGATCTGCGGCATGATGATCGAGCGTGCCCAGCGCGGGCTGACGGTGGTGCGGCTGAAGGGCGGCGATCCATACATCTTCGGGCGGGGCGGGGAAGAGGCGGAAGCCCTGGCGGATGCGGGCGTACCGTTCGAAGTCGTGCCTGGAGTCACCACGCCGCTGGGCATCGCGGCTTACTCGGGCGTTCCGCTGACGCATCGCGAACACACCTCGGTGGTGACGTTTGTGACCGGCCACGCCGTGGATGCGATCGAATGGGACAAGGTCGGGCTGGCCGAGACGCTGGTGATCTTTATGGGGCTCACCACTTTCGGCGCGATTGCCAAGGCGCTAATTGCGCGCGGCCGTTCCGCGGATACGCCCGCCATGGCCGTGCGCTGGGGCACGCGGCCCGATCAGGAGACTCTGACGGGCACACTGGCAACGCTTCCGGCGCAGATCGAGCAGCACGGGTTGAAGCCGCCGGCCACCATCATCGTGGGCGAAGTGGTGCGGCTGCGCGAGAAGCTGGATTGGTTTGAGCGGCTGCCGCTTTTCGGCAAGCGCATCGTGGTGACCCGCGCCAAAGGTCAGGCCGAAGCGCTCTCCGCTCGCTTGCGAGCTTTAGGCGCCGACGTGGTGGAACTGCCCACCATCGAGATAAGGCCCGCCGCGGATTCCGCCCCGCTCGACCGCGCCATTGCGGAGCTGGCCTGCTATGACTGGCTGATCTTCACCAGCTCCAACGGCGTGCGCTTCTTCCTCGATCGGCTGGACCGTTCCGCCACCGATTTGCGCGCGCTCGGAGCGAAGATCTGCGCCATTGGCCCGGCCACGCGTGCCGCCGTGGAGTCGCTGCATCTCAAGGTCGATCTCATGGGCAAGGAATACGTGGCGGAAAGTCTGATCGAAGCCTTCGCCGCGCACGATCTGGCCGGAAAGCGTGTGCTGCTACCGCGCGCCGCCGTGGCCCGCGACCTCGTGCCCGTGGAGTTAACGCGCCGCGGAGCGCTGGTGGATGTAGTCGAAGCCTACCGCACGGTCATACCCGAAGACGCCGCAGAACGGATCGCAACGGCGTTTGCCCGCAAGCCCGACTGGATCACGTTCACCAGCTCATCCACCGTGCAAAATTTCGTGACGTTGGTGGGGGCCGCGAAGCTAGAAGGCGTGAAGGTGGCGACCATCGGTCCCGTTACATCCCAGACCGCCCGCAGCCTAGGAGTCACCGTAGCCGTCGAAGCCCACCCGTTCACGATTGACGGTTTGGTATCCGCAATTCTGCAGTCTTGGTAGCACAGGCCTCCTGGCCTGTGTCAGGTTTTATGTCCGGTTTCCACGCGCTCGACCACCGCCATTGCTCCGCCGTCTCCACCAAACCAGCCGCCACCGGATTCTCTTCGACATACCGAATGATCCGATTGCGTTCTTCCGGGCCTCGGATCCAACGATCGTAAGTCTCGTCTTGCCAGAGTGGCTCTCCCGTGCGTTTGAGAATTCGATTGACCCCGCGGGAGGTGAATCCCTTGATGGACTTAGTTATCTTCACAACCGGAACTAAAGGTTCGATGACAGCATGGACATGGTTTGGCATTACGCAGAACGCTAAGAGATGATAAAGGTTTAGATGCTCCTCGCCAAACCGGAGGCAATCCGCCACACACTGAGCCGCGTAAGGTCTTAACAACCACTTAGGCCCCGTCGAAGCGCGGTCCAGAGCGCGGTCATAGAGAAGAAATGCACGGCCAGGGTCTTCGGCCTGAGTTCGAGGCACTAAGGCGTGCACCCCGTGCAAACTCCAGGTCAAGAAGATCTCCGCGCCGTCCGGGTGCCAATGCGGAAGGTTGCGCTCGTAGTAGGCCACTAGCCATTGGTCGGCGACGCACATCAAACTTCTCCGGAAAAACCGGACACAGGCAAGAATGCCTGTGCCACCGTACGGTTTTCGAGTTAGTGTTAGTAATCCGTTTGCGTTAGACTCGTTACACCGTGAATTTCTCCGAGGTGTTTATCCGGAGACCTATCGCGACGAGCCTGCTGATGCTGGCCATCGCGATGTTCGGCGTGATCGCCTACGCGGCGCTGTCGGTCAGCGACGTTCCCCAAATCGATTTCCCGACCATCCAGGTGCAGGCAGGGCTCCCCGGCGCCAACCCCGCCACTATGGCGGCTTCCATCGCGACCGTGTTGGAACGGCAGTTCACCGCCATCGCCGGGCTGGATTCGATGATCTCATCGAGTACCATGGGCGCCACCAGCATCACGCTCCAGTTCAATCTCAGCCGCGACATCGATTCGGCCGCCGTGGATGTGGAGACCGCCATCGCGGCCGCCACGCCTCTTCTGCCGCCCGGCATGCCCACGCCGCCAACTTTCAAGAAGCAGAACCCCGGCGATCAGCACATCATCACGCTGGCTGTGGCTTCGCCCACCATGCGCCTTTCCGATCTGGACGATTATGCCGAGAACATCATCGTGCCGCGCATTTCTATGGTGCCTGGCGTAGCGCAGGTTCAGATCTTCGGCGCCGCTAAATACGCGGTGCGCGTGCAGGTCGACCCCAATAAACTGGCCTCGCGCAGCATCGGTCTAAACGAAATCAGCGACGCGGTCCAGAACTGGAACGTCAATATTCCCACCGGCACCTTATTTGGCCTGCATACTGCCTACAACGTTTTATCGAACGGCCAGCTCAAACGCGCTATGGAATACCGGCCCATGATCGTGGCCTACCGCAACGGGGCGCCGGTGCGGCTGGATGAGGTTGCGCACGTGATCGACAGCGTGGAGGACGATAAGCAGAACGCCGTTCTGTACGGTGACGAGTTCGGCCAGGCTGGCACGCCCTGCGTAGTGATGGGCGTGGCGCGCCAGCCGGGCGGCAACACCATTCAGGTGATCGATGCCATTCGCCGGCTGCTTCCCTCTATACGCGCGAAACTGCCGCCCAGCGTACGTCTGATCATTCGCGGCGACCGGTCGCAGAATATCCGCGAGGCTTTTCAGGATGTCCAGTTTACCATGGCGGCCACCATCGCGCTCGTGATCCTGGTGATTTTCCTCTTCCTGCGCAATGTGTCCGCAACATTCATCCCCGCGATGGCGCTGCCCTTTTCCATTCTGGGCACCTTCTCGGTGATGTATGCGCTGGATTTCACCTTGAACAACATTTCGATGATGGCGGTGATTCTCTCCATCGGTTTCGTGGTGGACGACGCCATCGTGATGCTGGAGAATATCACCCGCCACATTGAAAACGGCGAACAGCCTTTGCAGGCGGCGCTCGCGGGGTCGCGCGAAATCGGCTTCACCATCGTTTCCATGACCGTGTCTCTAGCGGCGGTCTTCATTCCCATCCTCTTTATGTCGGGAATCCTGGGCCGCCTGTTCCGGGAATTCGCCGTCACCATCTGCGCCGCCATTTTGATTTCGGGCTTGGTTTCGATCACCCTGACTCCCATGCTCTGCAGCCGCCTGCTTCGCCCACGTAGCACAGGCCTCCGGGCCTGTGTCAGGTCGCCGGTGGAGCGCGCATTCGAAGCCATGCGCGCCGTGTACGCCCAAACCTTAGGCTGGGTGTTGGAACACCGTCCAGTGATGCTGGTCCTCTTCCTAGCGGTTGCCGCAGGCACCGCCTGGCTTTACGTCGCGGTTCCCAAAGGGTTCATGCCCGATGTGGACAACGACCAGTTCAGCATCAACCTGCTGGCGCAGCAGGGCACGTCGTACTACCAGATGCTGCAATACGGCGACCGGGTCTCCCGGATCACGGTTCAAGACCCGGATGTCATCAGCCTCTATACGCGCACCGGAGGCAACAACGGCGCCGCCAATAGCGCGAGTCTGACGGTCAACGTCAAGCCGCGGCGGCAGCGCCGGGCGACGGTTGGGGAGATCATGAACCGCCTTCGGCCCAAGGTCGCCAACCTGCCGGGCATGCGCATCTCCATGTCGATTCCGCAGCCGATTCGTTTCAGCGGGCGCAACTCATCGGCCAGCTATGATTACACGCTCTACTCTCCGGATACCGATGCACTATACGGCGCGGCGCCCGCTCTGGAGGAGGCCATGGGGCGCCTCCCCGGCCTGGTAGACGTGACCAGCGATCTGCAAATCCGCAACCCGCAGATCCGGCTGACGGTCGATCGCGACCGCGCGGCCGCGCTGAATCTGGATTGGAACGACATATCGAGCATGTTGTACAACGCCTTCGGGCCGCAACTGGTCTCCACCATCTATGGCGCCAACAACCAGTATCGCGTTCTGCTGGAGGTGCTTCCCCAATACCAGCGCTTCGAGGATTCCCTGAAGCTGCTCTACTTGAAATCGCACTCCGGACAACTGGTCCCGCTGGATGCCATCGCCCGCTTGCAATTGGATGCCGGTCCCAATGGAATTCCGCATTCGGGCCAATTGCCATCGGTGACCATTTCATTTGGGCTGCGCCCGGGAACCTCGCTCGGCCAGGCGACCGACGCCATCGACCAGGCCGCCAAAGCGAATCTTCCGGCAGCCGTCACCGGTACCTTTCAAGGTTCCGCCAAAGTGTTTCAGGACTCCACACGCAATATGGGACTGCTGCTACTGATCGCGGTGCTGGTGGTCTACATCGTGCTCGGCATCCTTTATGAGAGCTACATTCACCCGCTGACAATCCTATCGGGCTTGCCCTCGGCCGGGTTCGGCGCCTTGCTGACTTTACTGCTGTTCCAAATCGAGTTGAGCATCTATAGCTTTGTGGGGCTGATTCTGCTGATCGGGATCGTCAAGAAAAATGCCATCATGCAGATCGATTTCGCCCTTGAGGCCGAGCGCAAGGAAGGCAAGTCTCCATTGCAAGCGATCCATGAGGGCTGCCTGATTCGCTTCCGGCCGATCATGATGACCACCATGGCGGCGCTGCTGGGCGGGATCCCCGTGGCCTTAGGTTGGGGCGCGGGCGGCGAAGCGCGCCGGCCGCTAGGCATGGCGGTAGTGGGCGGCCTGGCGTTTTCCCAGTTGATGACGCTCTACCTGACGCCGGTGGTGTACACGTACATGGCGGCGTTCTTGGAACGATGGCGAGCCATGCGCCGGGGGCCAGCGTTAGCGTCCGCCGAGGCCGGAGATTGAGGGGCACCTATCTCCGCCTGGTCACAAAGAACGTGCGCCCCGCGCCCAGTTGCCCCGCCATTCCGAGGTCGCCGGCGGCATAGCAGAGCAGTTCCCCGAAGCCTGCGCGCTCCAGTGCCCCGCCGATCTCATCGGTGGTGTAGCAGCGCTCCCGAATCACTATGTCCGACCGCCGCCAAGTGCCAGAGACCAGCCGAAACATGGTGATGGTGCAACAGGCCAGGCGCGCGCGGAAGTCGTAGCCGGCGCCGGTGATGTTGAGGACGTGATCGTCGCGCACCAGCGCGAAAACCTCACCCCAGTGAGTCTGGTAAGCCTCTTCCAAGAGCATATCGAAAGCCAGCCAGGCGCCCGGTTTCAAGGCAGCCGCCGTATTGCGGAAGGCGGCTTCCAGGTTGGCCAGCTCCAGGATGTGGTTCAGGCTGTCAAATGTGGAGACGGCCCCATCGAACTGCCCGGTGGCGCGGAAGTTCGCCGCCTCGCCCACTTGGATGTCCGCGGCCGGCGCCCTTTCGCGCGCGTAGCGCACCATCTCCGGGGAAGCGTCGAAGCCCGATACCCGATGGCCGCGCTCGCCTAGCAGCGCGGCCAGATAGCCTGTGCCGCAGCAGACGTCCAGGATGTGGGCCCCCGCTGGCAGGCGCTCCAACCAGATGCGTTGCAATATCGGAAACGCCAGATTGTGAAACTCTTCGTTCCAATAGCGTTGATAGAACCACGCGAAATCGTCGTAGGCGGCCACGTCGTTTTCCAGCATGGCACAGTGTGGCTCCCGTGACACAAAGCAACACTGCGGGCCGAACTCGCGCAGCACCCAGTTGGTTTACATCAAGAAGGCTACGGTGAAGTGATATAGTGAAGAAAACCCCGACACGAGGGGACCAAGAAGTTACCAATATAGGGTCAAATTAGAACGACGCGGCCCGGCGGGACCTTAAACTCCCGCCGGGTTTTTTCTGGTCTGCCCATTTGTTAGCTGCCGTGAGATTCGTTGCCGAATACTTCGCGGGTCTTATTTTCGATCCGGTTCCAGCTTTCATCCAACTTCTGCCGGCTGCCATCCCAGGTATCCTTGGTGGCGGTTTTGGCTTCATCCAGATCGTGGCGCAGGCCGGCGGTCTGTTCCTTCATTTCATCCCAGGCGCGCCTGGATTTCCGGTCGGCCTTCTCCTTAGTAAGGTCCCATCGCTGTTGTAATTCATCGAGATCCTGCTGGCGGCGCGCGATGTAGGCGTCTCGATCTACGGTCCAATCGTTAGCGGGTTGTGCAGCCAGGCTGGCCGCAGTGGTGTTGTCGACTGCCCGGTCGGCATTGTTTCGGTTGTCCCTGCTGCAGCCGATACCTACGGCGACTACCAGCAAACCCACGGCTCCGAAGAGAATAGATTGGGTTTTCACAGTTACCTCCCGGCGTTGTGAGAAGCACGCCGGTCGCCGTTGGAAAAAGGGGTACGCCAGTCACCTACTCTTTCGCCTTCCTCTTCTCCGCCCAATATTCTTTTATCCGAGCCGAGACCTGCTGGCGTTCGTCGGCGCTCATCGATTTTCGCCCGCGACGCTTGCCACCTAATGAGTGGGGGAGCGGTCGTGTGATCTGCAGCAATTCCTCCAGGCTCGCAATAGCCCGGTCGATCGACTCCTTCTCACGATGGAGGGATTGAATCATTTCCATCAGGTTCATGGAGACTCCGCCGCCAGCCCAAACGGTCGTTGGGATCATATCATAGGCTTATAGTTCTATACATAGGGGAACTCTGAATACAGTACTACTAGAATCTACTGGATCTCCCTCATCCGCGTGGTGCTTTGAGGTAATAGCGATTGCGGCCGATAAGTTGAAATGTGGAAAGCAATACCTCGTTCGACGAGGAACTCCGTTGGCGGCTGTCCAAGGAATTAGCGCAACGCCTTCGCTATGGCTGGGTGATGTACGCGGTGTTCGTCGCACTTTTCGCCTGCCAGTCGGATTTCGGAACGGAGCGCCCCGCTTTCTGTTGGACTTTCCTGAGCCTGTTGTTGGCTACCGGAGCCTACCGCACGTGGTGCGCGCAGGCCGTGCTTGGTTCCAATCTCGAGAGAGCGCGACAGGGACAGTCCAGATTCTTACGCTCCATTGAACTTCAGTCAATCCTGTGGGGCGTGTTTATCGGATATGCGTTGTGGGCCGTCTATGGAAAGAGCCCGCTGGAAACGGCGCTGATGATCGCGGTTGCCGGGTTTACGACCACGGGAGCCAACATATTGTCCGCATACCCGCGGCTGGCCGCGCTTTTTGTGGCGGCTCAGATGGGTCCGACCCTCGTCTGGGCCATCTGCGCTCGCGGCAGGTTCGGGGTGTTAATCATTACGCTGGCGGTGGCTCTCCTGGTATTTGTGATGGCGGCAGCGAAGGTGCAGTATAAGCACACCCTTGGAACGCTGCGCGCGCAGTTGTTGCTCGAGACTCGCGGGGAGGAGTTACGCCGCGCCAAAAAGGTGGCGGAGGACGCGTCTGCCGCGCGCGGCCAGTTTCTGGCCAACATGAGCCACGAGATTCGCACGCCGATGAATGGCGTTCTGGGAATGACCCAACTCGCCCTGGACACGGAGCTGACGCTCGAGCAACGCGAGTATCTGTCGATGGCTAAGGCCTCGGCCGATTCGCTCCTCTGCCTCATCAACCAGGTTCTGGATTTTTCTAAGATCGAGGCGGGCAGGCTGGAAATCGAATCGATCCCGTTCGCCCTGTCGCTCACCATCGCGCAGATCGTGCAGCCGCTGGCGGTTGCCGCGGGTGAAAAGGGGTTGAACTTTGCCTTCGATATGGCACCGGCCGTGCCGCCGAGAGCTGTGGGCGACCCCACCCGCCTGCGCCAGGTGATCACTAACCTCGTTGCCAATGCCATCAAATTCACGCCCGCGGGCGGCGTTTCGCTACGGGTCGAGTTAGAAGCCTGTACTGGCGATGAGATCGTGCTGCATTTCATCATTCACGACACAGGCATCGGCATTCCCCAGGAGAAGCAGCAAGTCATTTTCGACCCATTCACACAAGGGGACAGCTCCATCACGCGGCAGTTCGGCGGCACCGGGCTGGGACTCTCGATCGTCTCCCGCCTGGTGGAGAAGATGGGCGGCCGCGTGTGGCTGCAGAGCGAGGTTGACAAGGGGAGCACGTTCCACTTCACGGCAAAACTGGCGGTCGCTGCCGCGCTCGACCCCGAACCCGCGCTGGCCAGCCCGCAGGTCGCCGCGAAACGCCGCGACGAACGCGGCCGCCCAGGCAGGGCACTCTCGGTTCTAGTGGCTGAGGACAACCCAGTCAACCAACGGCTGATGGCCGTGCTGCTCGAGAAACACGGTCATTCGGTCGTGCTGACTGGCAACGGCCGGGAAGCGGCCGAAGCGTGGGCGCGCCAGGAGTTCGACATCGTCCTGATGGATATCCAGATGCCCGAGATGGACGGGTATCAGGCCACCGCCCGGATCCGCGCCATCGAGCAAGAGCTGGGCGGCCGGCGCACGCCGATTGTCGCGCTCACCGCGCACGCCATGAGAGGCGATCGCGAGCAGTGCCTGGCGGCCGGCATGGACCACTACCTTTCCAAGCCCATCGATCCAGCAGAACTCGACCAGGCGCTCCTGGGGCTGACTCCCGGCTGATCGCACCGAAGCCACCGCTCCCTATGGTCACGGCTCAGTAAATCGGCACCGCCGGAGGCCTTGCTGAGCCGTGACCAAAGGGAGCGGTTCTTGGCTGGACAGGTCAGTTGGCTTATCATGAACAGTGGCTGAAATCCATGCTGCTGCATATCGTCGTGAGCTGGTTCGTAAGTGCGCTGGCCCTGTGGATCGTAGCGCGAATTGTTCCGGGGATTGACTTGCGTGGTTTCGGCGCGGCCCTGATCGCCACCGTGATCATCGCCATCGTTAACGGCACCATCGGTCCAATCCTCAAGTTTCTGACCTTCCCCCTCACGCTGATCACCCTCGGACTTTTCCTGCTGGTGGTCAACGCGTTTCTGCTGAAATTGGCATCTCTGTTCACGCCCGGTTTTAAGATACACGGCTTTCTTGCGGCGATACTCGGTTCGCTGGTTCTGACCATTCTCAGCGCCATCCTGCGGAGTCTCGTTTTCTCGTCCGGAACGAGGGTGTAAATGGCGATCACTAGACAGAACATGACCGATGAACAGCGCAAATCGGTCGCGCTGGAATATCTAAAGGCATTCGACAATGGCGGAATCACTTCTTCGGGCGGGTCGATTTTAGACCTGTTTGCCGCCGACGCCCAGGTCTATTTCCCGAAGTGGGGCCTGGCAAACGGAAAGGAACAAATCGGCAAGCTGTTCGGCGAGGTGGGCGCTACCATCAAATCCATCACGCACCACTACTCCCACTTCAACTGGATCTTCTCCGGCAGCGATCTGGTGGTGTGCGAGGGCACCAGCCATGGTGAGCATGTGGATGGGCCGTGGCGCGCCGGCAACCCCGAATGGGCCGCCGGAAGATGGTGCGACGTTTTCGAGATCCGCGACTGGCTGATCCAGCGCTGCTTCATCTATCTCGACCCGGACTACGCCGCTAAAGACACCGCCCGCTATCCCTGGTTGAAGCCGTAGCACGGGCATCCCTGCCTGTGTCCGGTTTTAGTTACTCCGGCATCAAAATCTGCCCCCACACCACCTGGTAGGCCTCCACCTCATTGAACAGCGTGCGGCCGGCCTTCACAAACACGCGCATATTGCGCTGCAGTTCACCCGACTCAACCACGTCGCCGTTATCCAGGTAGCGCGTGTCCTGCCGTAGCAGGATGATCTGATCGCCTGCTTCGCGGGTGTGCAGCACCATGCGTTCCGGATTCAGCCGGAAGACCACTCCGGCATACGTCAGCGTGCCGGCCGGAACAGAGTGCTCCTCAGGCGTGCGGTACTTGCGCAGGCGGCCCTGGGAGATGGGGCGCGGAGGCGGCGGAGTTTCCAGTACGTGGACCGTCCGCGCATACCGCAACGATGAACCGGGGCCTTCATCGGAGATCACTTCGACCTTATCGCCCGGCTGCAGGCGTGGAACGGAACTCAACAACTGCTCCCGCTCCACATAGGTCTTGTCGTCGAAGCGGTATCGGAACACCTGGGCATCGGCCGCGCGGACACTGAATTCGCCGGCGGCGGGTTGAGTGTCACGCTCGATCAGGACGCCGCGCAGCAGAGCGGCAGAGGGCTGCGGCTGGGCCATAAGTGCGGCCGGAAAGAGCAGAAGCACCCGCCAAATGCGCAAGCCTGTCGAACCTCAGGTTCTAAAATAGCACGGGGCCACCGCTCCCTTTGGTCACGGCTCTGTAACGCCGCTGCCGCGATCGCGCGTTACTGAGCCGCGACTAAAAGGAGCGGTGCTTCGTTCGCTACCGTAACTGATCCGACGTTTCGCGCAGCCAATCCGGGCGCTTCAAGACATCGCGCGGTTTGCTTCCGTCGGGTGGTCCGATAATACCGTCGCGTTGCATCATGTCCAGGATGCGGGCGGCTCGGCCATACCCTAGTCGCAGGTGGCGTTGCAGTGTGGAAGTCGAAGCCTTGCCCATTTGGAGCACCAGGCGCACGGCTTCCTCGTACATGGGGTCCTGCACCTCGGCGGCGGCGTCGGTCTCGGCGGCGGCTTCCTCATCGCTCGGCGGCGCAATTAGGAAGGACTGATCGTACTCCGGAGCTGCCTGCCCCTTCCAGAAGTCCACCACGCGGTTGATCTCGGTCTCGGTGACAAACGCGCCGTGCACACGCGTCAGACGGGAAGAGCCGGGGGGCAGGAACAACATGTCTCCTTTGCCCAGCAGGTGCTCGGCTCCCATCACGTCCAGGATGGTTCGCGAATCCACGCGCGTGGCCACGCGGAAGCTGATGCGTGCGGGGAAGTTGGCCTTGATGAGACCGGTGATCACGTCGACGCTGGGCCGCTGCGTGGCCAGCACCAGGTGCATGCCGACCGCGCGCGCCATCTGCGCCAGGCGCGTCACGCTTTCCTCCACGTTGCGGCCTTCGAGCATCATCAGGTCGGCTAACTCGTCGATGAGGATCAGGATATAGGGCAGCGGCTTAATCTCATCCTGGGTGCCGTCGTCTTCCGGGAACAAGTTGCGCGGTTGATCCTGCAGCTTGCGAATCTTCTTGTTGAACTGATCGATGTTGCGGACGCCATACTCGGCCAGCAGGCGTAGGCGCCGCTCCATTTCGAGGACCGCGTTGCGCAGCGCGTTAGTGGCCTTCTTGGGGTCGATGATCACGGGCGTCAATAGATGCGGGATACCCTCATACATGCCCAATTCCACGCGCTTGGGGTCCACCATAATCAAACGCACTTCTTCGGGCGTGGCCTTGTAAAGAATCGACATGATCATCGAGTTGATCATGACGCTCTTGCCCGAACCCGTGGAGCCGGCAATGAGCAGGTGTGGCATGGACTCGAGCGCCGCCACGCGGATGCGGCCGTTGATGTCCTTGCCCAAGGGGATGGTGAGGTGCGAGTTGGATTGCGCGAACTCTTCCGATTCGAGCATCTGCCGAAGCGCGATCAGCTCGCGGCGCGTGTTGGGCACTTCGATCCCTACGGTGGGCTTGCCGGGGATGCGTTCGATCAAGATAGATTCGGCCTGCAGGCCGAGGCAAAGGTCCTCAGTGAGGTTGGTGATGCGGCTGTACTTGATGCCGGCCTCGGGCTTGAATTCGAAGGTCGTCACCACCGGGCCGGGATTGATTTGCACCACCGAGCCAAGCACGTTGAACTCCTGGAACTTGGCTTTGATGCGGACGGCGGTGTCTTTGAGTTCCTGCTCGTCATAGGGGCTGCGGCCCGGCGCCTCGTTTAAAAGGTCGGTATTGGGCAGGATAAACGTCATGGGGCGCGGCTCGGCCGGTGGCGTCACGGCCCGCGGCGCCGACGCGGCTACAGGCAGCGGCTCGAGTTCCTCGATGGGACAAATGGGAATCTCATCGATCGTGCTGTAACTGCGATCAGCTTGGCCATGATCGGCAGCGGCAGTTGCGGCCGTAGGTTTCTCAACCTCCCAAGGGGGCGCAGCCGCGGCCGCTTCGGAGGCCGGTCCCGGAACCGGTTCTTGCCTTCGGGACGGGCGCTCCGAGACCCGCTGCATCCGCTGGCGCGCACGCTCTTGGGCCTTGGCCACGGAGCGCGCGTGCATGCGTTCGCCCCATGCGCGGAGAGTTTCTAAGCGGCGCCGGACCCAAGCGATCGGCCCGGCGAACCACTCATCCAGCTTGGAAATGGAAAATGTCGAAACCAGGTAGAGCGAAATCGTGAAGGCGGTGAGAGTTGCCAGCAGAGCGCCCGCGGCGTTCAGCGACTCCAGAAGATACTTGGCCAGCGCATTTCCGGCCGCGCCACCCAGAAGTATATGACCGCCGAAAAGGCGCATGGGCAGGAAAGACAATCCAGCGCCGAGGCTCAGCGCAAGCAAGACCGCGCCGATCACCTTGGGCACTCCGGAATTGAGCTCTTCCGAGCGGATCCATTTCCAGGCGAGCACCAAACTGAGCAGAGGGACCAAGAACGCGGCCGCCCCAAAACTCTGATAGAGGAGATCGGCGAGATAAGAGCCGGGGTAACCGACCAGGTTCAGCGGACGTGCGCCCGATGCTGTGTCCCACGAGGGATCCACGGTATGGTACGAAACCAGACTCAACAGGATCACCAGCCCCAGCGACAGCAGCAGGAATCCGGTGACCTCGTTCAGTCTGGTGTAGGGTGTCGGCGATAGGAGCTTCATCACGCTGGCCGGCGGATGAAAGCCAGAGCAAGCACTATTATGCCAAAAATGATTCGATAGTACACGAACGGCATGAGGCCGCTGCGACGTAAGTAATGCAGGAACCAACCGATTACCGCACAGCCGGTAACCGCGCTGACGGCCACGCCCACCACGAAGTTCGTGCTGAGAATGCTATGCAGGTTGTGCTCCTTATGCATGTCATAGAGGGCCTTGGCGGCGGCGGCGGCGATAGCCGGCGTGGAGAGCAAAAAGGAAAACCGCGCCGCGGCTTCCCGAGTCAGACCGCGAAACAGCCCGGATGCTATGGTAATGCCGCTGCGCGACGTTCCGGGCACAATCGCCAGGGCCTGTGACAATCCGATCGTCAACGCATCCGGGAGGTCGATCGAACTCATGTCGCGGGCATGACTCGCTCCGCGTTCCACCAGCCAGATGAGGACGCCGATCACGACGAGCATGGTGCCCATGACAAATGGATTACGCCACGTGCTGTCGGCCTGCTTGTTGAACGCCAACCCGGCGACTCCCACCGGAATGCTGCCGATGGCCAGAAGCCAGAGCAGCATGTGGTTGTGTTTCAGTTCCTCATCGCGGCCGATGTGCATTCCGAAACCCTGCCCGATGATTTGGATCCAGTCCGGGAAGAAATAAATAATGACTGCAAGCAGTGTGCCGATGTGGAGCGAGATATCGAACTCCAGCGACTCGGTCTTCCACCCCAGCAGCCAAGAGGAAAGGTAGAGATGAGCCGTGCTGCTGATCGGCAGAAATTCCGTTAGGCCTTGCACAACGGCGAGCACGAGTACCTGCGCGAGTGGCATAAAGCATCAGGTTGAGGGATCAGGGAAGGTATGTCAAGTAACGCCGGCGGTCTTGCCGCCGGTGCGGCTCGCCGGCGTTACACCTGGGCCACTGCCGGCCGCAACCTGTTCACCCAGTAAAACCACGCCACTACCACAGAGAAAAAGATCAGCCCTTGGACAGCGAACGTGGGAGTCGGCGGCGGCCCGGCAATGTTGTTGATCCACGCCAGCGTAAGCAGAACCACGATGCCCCAAAACGCGAAGACGCCGGTGCGTTTCTTCGCGCGTGTGGCGCAAGCATACACAATCACGGCGATGACCCAAAGGCCGCCCTCGACGACGAGAGTTGCGGTTAGCGAATTCCAGAGTCCCAATCCAAAGTACGAGTGTGTTCCCGGTGCCAGCGGCATATCCGGTTTGTGACTCACGAAATCGAGCAGCCAATGGCTCACAACTGCGGCGAAGAGAACCCGGGGCGATACCGCCGCCAGAGGAAATACGCAGCCGCCAGCACAACGCCCCAGAGGGCGCCCGTGAGCAGGCCATGACTTATGGCGATGCTCTCGCCGATCAAGCCACCACGCGCGATTCGCACCTGTTCGATTCCGGCCATCACGAAAACAAAGAGCAGCAGATCGGGCAGCATGGCGGCCAGCATCAGCGTACCCAGAGAAACACGGGGCGCGGCACGCTTGGCCAGCAAGCCGACTGCGAAATGTCCAACCAGCATCGGGCTCCTACTGTCTGTCGAAAATGTACGTGACGTCGATTTCGCCTGTTGGTGTCATGATATGGACGGCGTCCGTGAGAGTTTTGTTCCCGCCGCTCAGGGTCATTTTCTCGATGATCGAAATCGTCGTTCCGCCCGCGTCCGCGTGGGACAAAATGACCAGCGCATCGCCTTCCCAAGTGGCCGCGCCTTTTACATTCGTGCCGTCCGATTGGTAAGGCGATCTCTTTGCCATCCGTGGTGTAGGTGCGCGTGTAGCTCTGCTCACCGATCCCGCCCTTTTGGTCGTTGGCGATGGTTATCGACGGTTCCGCGTGTGTAATCTTGCGCGCCCATGAAGTGGGAGCGGGGACAGGCCCGAGCACACTCTTGGCGGCGTTCATTTTCCACTCGCCGGAGAAGTTGGGCTTATCGGCCGCCGCGGCAGCCATGGCCGCGATAGTCAGGGCCGCGATCAGGCACACAGCCGCTTTCATACGAGATCTCCCGATTCTGCGATGTTGTACTTCTCGCGCAGCAGGCGCAGTTCCTCGCGCGCTTTCTGTTCTTCGGCAGCGTAGAGTCGCGCTTTGAGGAATTGGTGATGCGAAATTGCGTGCAGCAGACCAGTGAGGTTGGCGGTCAGGCGATCCTGCGCCTCCTGAACCTCACCGGGCAGAGCCGCGGCATTGGCCGGGCGGATCAGGCGCTGGTCATACACATATCCTCTGCCCGCAAGCTTGACCGCCCATGCGGTCCCCGATCCGACGACGAGCCCGGCATACTCCGCCAGGGCGAAACGCAGATACGCCGTCCAGCCCCGGCTGCGATGCTCCTGGGCTGCCTCTTCGAAGACCGACTGCATTTCGGCGCCGAAACAGGTCCGGTGGTCTCTGGGGTAAAGCTGAAATAATGCGCGATAAGCCAACGTCATAACGGTCAAGCCTCATTCATGCGGAGCCGCGCGATTCCCACGCGCGTCAACTGCTTCAATCGCTCCAGCTCCAGTTGCAGTTGCCGGCGGCCCTCAGCCGTAAGCCGGTACGCCTGTTTGTCCCGAGACGTGTCTTCCTGCTCGAAACGCTCGATCCACAGGTCGTCGAGCAGCCGGCGCAGAGCGCCATAGAGTGTGCCGGTGCTCAAGCGCACGCGGTGGTTGCTGAGCGTCTCAATGTCTTTGATTAACGCGTATCCGTGGCGCGGCTGGGCGGCCAGGCTCATCAGGATTAACAGAACCGGTTCGGTCAGCGGCTTGGGTGCCGCCGCGTCAGGTTGTTCTACGACATGTCGCACAACGACATATTAAGATATCGCAGCGGGCCTTGTCAAGGCTTTTGCGAATATCATCAATGTGGGGCAGCGCCATGCGCTGCCCAGTCACGAGGAATGAGCATGCCGGATCTCGAAGGCAAAGCATGGATCGTAACGGGCTCCACGGGAATCGGCGCAGTGTCGGCCCGCATGGCGGCCGCGGCCGGGGCGCGGCTAGTGGTCGCTACTGCCGACGAGCAGTCCGGTTGGGAGTTGGCGGCGGAGATTGGCGCGGAGTGCTGGGTGGGCGATCTCATGCGGCCGGGTTCGGCGGATTCCGTGGTGTCGCAATGCCTCTCCAAGTTCGGACGCGTGGACGCGTTGTTCAACGCCGCGGGGCTGAGCGGGCGCCGCTTCGGGGACGGCCCCGTGGACGAATGCACCGACGAAGGCTGGGACATCACGCTGGCGCACAACCTGCGAACTACGTTCTTCATGTGCCGCGCGGTGGTGACCCGTATGTTGCAGCAGGAGCCCGGCCGAGATGGAATGCGAGGCGCGATCCTGAACATGGGCAGCGTGCTGAGCGAGTCACCCGAGCCGCGCCATTTCGCCACCCATGCCTATGCCGCGGCCAAGGGCGCGGTGGTGGCCCTGAGCCGTTCCATGGCGGCCTACTACGCACCGCACAAAATCCGTGTTAATGTGATTGCGCCGGGACTGGTGCGCACGCCGTTGAGCGAGCGTTCCGAAGCCGACCCCGAATTGAATCAATTCCTGAAGAACAAACAACCACTTTCCGAGGGCCTGATCGACGCCCGGGAAGTGGCGCGCGCCGCCCTCTTCCTGCTCAGCGACGAGGCGCGGGCGATCAGCGGCGACCTGTTGCGGCTCGACGCCGGCTGGAGCATGACCGGAGTTTGAGGAGAAATCTTCGATGATGGTTTTGGGAATCGATATCGGCGGCGCGCAGATCAAGGCGGGCATGGTGGATGAGAAGGGCGCCATCCTGGCTTCGCGCACCGTCCCCACACCATCCGACCTGGATGCATTCCTGCTGTCCCTCCACGAATCCGTGCACTGGCTGTTAGATGCCACCACCCTTCCTGCCGGCGTAGGCGTCGGCTGCAAAGGGACCATCAATCCAGACAGCACACAAGTGGAAAACCTGCGGGGCGGACTGCATTACCTGGAGGGCTTGCGGCTGAGCGAATTGGTCGGCCTGCCAAGCGACGTGCCCGTGTTCGCGGACAACGACGCACGGGTGGCGCTCTCCGGCGAAATGGTGTGGGGGGCGGCGCGCGGGCATGAGAACGTGCTGATGTTGACCTTGGGAGTGGGCGTGGGCGGCGCGGTGCTGGCTAACGGCCAGTTGCTGCGCGGCCATACCGGCGTGGCTGGGAACCTGGGACATCTAACGGTGGAGCCCGAGGGCTCCCCTTGTGTGTGCGGCAACCACGGGTGCCTGGAAACCGTGTTTTCGGCGCGCGCCATCGAGGGCGAAGCCGGAGCGGCGGTACACCGCGGGTGTGCCTCCGTGCTCACGCAACTCTTTCGCGAGCAGCCGCAATTAGTGACCTGCCGCACCATTTTCCAGGCAGCCAGCGAGGGCGACGAACTGGCCCAGACCATCGTCTCGAAAGCCATCGGCAGATTGGGCGCGGCCTTGGCCGGATTGCTGCACCTGTTCGACCCCGAGCTCGTTATCCTGGGCGGACACGTTGTCGATGCCGGCGCCGAGTTGATGGTTCCGTTACAAGAGGAAGTCTGGGGCCGGTCTCGGGGGCTGCTCGGGCGCGATGTGCCGCTGGTGGAACAGCAGGTTTCGGATAAGTCCGGAATTGTGGGCGCGGCCGGACTGGTGATGGCGCCGCGGTTGTGAGGGTTTCGTTATCCTTGATTAACTTCCGCCGGCATTTCCAGGGTGCTATGTTCAAGTCGGCGTCTCGCCAGTTTGCTCCATGACTTCCGACGTTTTCGCACTCGGTCTGCTTTGGTACGTGGTCTTCCTGCTCTCCACTACCTGTCACGAAGCCGCTCACGCACTGGTCGCCAAGCTCGGCGGCGACCTCAGCGCCTTTCACGGCGGACAGGTTTCGCTCGACCCCATCCCTCATATTCGGCGCGAGCCGTTCGGCATGATCCTGTTCCCCATCCTCACCTACGCGACCAGTGGCTGGATGATGGGTTGGGCCAGCGCGCCCTACGATCCGGAGTGGGCGAGCCGTCATCCTCACCGGTCAGCCTGGATGTCTCTGGCCGGCCCCGCGGCGAATTTCTCGCTGGCGATTCTGGCCGCGATTCTGATCCATACTGGCATTGCCGCGGGTGTCTTTAGCCAGCCCGATACAGCGCGCTTCAATCATATGGTCCAGGCCACGGGAGCCGGTGCAGCGGCTGGAGCCGCCACGTTTCTCAGCCTGCTCTTTTCACTGAACGTCTTGTTGGGGATCTTCAACTTGTTGCCGCTTCCCCCGTTGGATGGCTTTGGAGTTGTTGGTTTGTTCATGAGTGAGGAAAGGGCCAGGCGCTTTGAAGGAATGGCGCGCAGCCTGCGAAGCTACTCCTTTGTCGGGCTGCTGATAGCCTGGCAGGTTTTCGGGCAACTCTACGATCCGTTGTTCGATTTTTCCCTGCGCGCGCTTTACCCGTTGACCAGCTATTCGGGATAGGCACCGGCGACAAGATCGCCGGCGTTACTGAGCCGTGACCAAAGGGAGCGGTGCTTTACTAACCCGCTTTGAAATCGAATCCCCCAGGGCGATAGAATCGGAACCACAGGAGTTTCCCATGGCCTTTCGGACATTTGGACGGACGCTCGGTTCCCTCGCACTGATTTTGCTGGCTGGCAGCGTCCTGCTCTTCGCCGGCCGTTACAACAAGGTGGTGCAAATCGGCATGGCGGCGCCGGGCTTTCAGAGCCTGCCTGCCACCGATGGGCAGAATTACTCGCTCGCCGATTTCAAGGAGGATGTTGTGGTGTTGGTGTTCCTCGCCAACCACTGTCCCTGGGTCCGCGGCAACGATCGGGATTTGATCAAGCTGGTCAACGACTACCGCGGCAGGAGCGTGCGCGTGATCGGCATCGGAGTCAACCTTAGCCGGGAAGACGCACTGCCCGCGATGAAGGAACGCGCTGCCAAGTCAGGCTACAACTTCGTCTACCTGCATGACGCCTCGCAGCAGGTGGGACGCCGCTACGGCGCCACGCACACGCCGGAATACTTCGTGTTGAACAAGGAGCGCAAGATTGTCTACACGGGCGCGCTGACCAACTCGCCGGCCATGGCGGAATACGACGGATCGGTGCGGTACACCCGCGGGGAACCGAAAGATTTCTACGTCCGTAACGCCATCGACACCGCGCTGGCAGGCAAGCCCGCGCCAGTGGCGGAGACTGCCGCCCAAGGATGCACGGTCGAATACCAGCGATAGTCGCGAGCGGGCTGATGCTGGCCGCATGTGCATCCAAGCCCGCCGTCACGCTGCAGCCGGTGCACTTCGATCAGTGGAATCGGGAGTTGGCATCGCTGCACGGCAAGTTAGTGGTGGTGGATGTGTGGGCCACGTGGTGTGCGCCCTGTCTGGAACGCTTCCCGCATATCGTGGAACTCGAGCGCCGCTATCGGGACCGGGGCGTG
>Ga0182024_10001322_pt1 | contig 64166 bp, 67 predicted proteins | sample P32metaG_FD_120480 | JGI IMG/M metagenome (GOLD analysis project Ga0182024, IMG submission 120480) | Permafrost microbial communities from Stordalen Mire, Sweden - P3-2 metaG (Illumina Assembly) | ecosystem: Environmental > Terrestrial > Soil > Wetlands > Permafrost | place: Sweden: Stordalen... | reverse complement strand
AGAAGGCGAGCAGCGGCGGCGGCGGCAAATGCATCGCGAGCGTGATGCAGTAGCCCATGAGCAGGATGCAAAGCTGCGAGGGGATGGAAATGATCAACGCGACGAAATTACGCCCGAAGGCCCGTGCGGTGACCTCATAGGCGGCGAGCACCTGCGAGATCCGGCTGGCGAACGGCAGTTTCTCCAGCAGGGCGCGGATGGCCGGTCGTTTGAGAAACAGCGGCGCAAATGTCGCACCGATGGACGCGATCACGCCGCCCGCGGCAAAAAGATAGAAGGTACCGGTGGCGGCGCTGGTGAAGTGCGTCGAGGTTAACAGCGGCAGTTGCGTGAAGGACAGCACGACGCCGAGGAAGAGCATGGCGACCATGCCGATGACGCGGTCCACGATGACGGTGAACCCGACCGCGGCCTTCTTGGCCGGCACATTGCGCGCGACGTAGAAGATCTTCACCACGTCGCCGCCGGTGGTGCCGACGAGGAACGCGCTGAAGAACTGGCCGATCATGTTCAGTTCGAGCACGCGCCAGTACTTGAGGAAAACGCCGTGCGCGCCGAGCAGCAATCGCCAGCGCCACGAGACGATGAGGATGGTCGGCGCAAAAGCCAGGAACCCGGCGAGGAGCCAGCGCACATTCATCGTGCGAACGTGAGTCCAGACGTCGCCCCAGTTGGCGCTCCGCACCACCAGGACCACGCAGAGAATGGAGACTGCGGCCCTCAGGATCAGGCCAAGCCGGCGACGTATGAATTCCATAGATGGCGACTGGCGATGACCTGTTCCTCCGACGTGCGGGGAGAAAGTTCGAGAGTAGTGATGGCGTCCCGCGGGACAAGAGGCAAGAGCGACGGGAAATCGACTTCCCCGTGGCTGAGCGGGAGGTGATCGTCATCGGGCCGGCGGCAATCGTGGATGTGGCAGCCGAGCAGGCGCGGGGCGCGCAGCCGCAACGTCTCGGCATGCGAGTGCCAGCCGAGGAATTCCTTACGCGCGGCGTGGCCGAAGTCGTGCCAGTAGCCGACGACCTCGGGCGGAAACGCGTCGAGCACGCCGGGCATCTCCTCCTCATGCGGAAATTCCTCGAAGACCTCGCGGATCTCGAAGCCGAGGCGCACCTTGAGCTCGCCGGCCAGCGCGACGAGCGGCTCGAGGCATTCCTTCACGCGCGGCCAGACGATCTCGAAAGCCTCCTTGCGCTTGCGCACCGCGTCGACCTTGGCCTCGGTGTAGGCGCGGTTGAGGAAGCAGCCCTTTTCATAAAGGCGATCCAGCTTGCCGGTGACGCGCGGCCCCGCGCTGCCGAGATGAAAAACCACGCCGCGCGCGCCGAGCTTGGCCGCCTGCCGGATGGTTTCCTCGCTCGCGCGAATCGCCATCTTGCGAACCTCGGGCCGTGAGTCGGAGAATTCGTAGGCGTTCGGATTGGGCCGGACGACGCTGGTCGGCACGGGGCAGAAATTGTGCAGCGACGTGATCTTGATGAGATCGTCCTCCCACGCCTTGAGGATGCCCGGCCAGAGCGAGAAGCGGATGCCGTGGCCAAGTTCAACGGCGGGGAAGCCAAGCCGGCGGATTTCCTGCAACATCTCGTAGCCGTCCTGGTGACGGTAGGAGTTCCAGCAGGTCGACAAGGCCAGCGGCGACATGAGGGAGCGTAACACGAATGCATGTCAATTGTCATTCCCGCGCGAAAGATGGCATTTTTCTCCAAGCGGATGGCTGGTAGCCGTCGACCTCCGGGCGACGGACGGTTGAGCGAGGCGGGTTTACCGGTGGGAAGATTCGCGATCCAACGTGATGCCTTTACGCGCGCACGCGATGGCAAGAGTCCGTCGCCCGGAGGTCGACGGCTACCACGGAACGGAGGCTCAGGCCGCCGAGGATGACGTCACGCGCGCACGCGAACGAAACGGATGCAGGACTAAAGACGGATCAAACGCCAGGAGCAGCACGGTCGTGAAAACCAAATCGCCCAGCACGCCGTTGCGGAGGAAGGTCCACGTCGGCTGCCAACCGGGCAGGCCGACCGTGTTGGCCTGCCACCAGCCCGCCAAGGTCGGAGCATAGGACGGCGTGATCGTGGTCAGCGAATTGCCCCACCAAGCAAAGGTATTCGCCAACACATAAAACGTGATCGAGCAGAGAACGGAACCGCCCGCGATCTTCAGCAGCGATTTCCTGCCCGCCAGCAGTGCACCGAACCCGCCGACCAGCGCGTAGAAGAGAAGAAAAACCGCCGTACCCCATGAGAACATCGAGCCCTCGGTGCGGTAGTTCGTGGACAAAAACGCGGCATCGGTGACCAGAAACGCCGCCGGTCCCACGAGCCAGCCCCACGCGCGCGGCAAATAAATCGCGCCCACCAGCGCCACGGCGATCATCGGCGAGACGTTCGGCACCAGATCGGGAAAAGCGCCGCTCAGCAACCGGTAGCAGATGCAGCCGAGCACGAGAAACAGCGCCCAGTAGAGAGAGGAACGATCACGCGTCATAAGATTCCCCGAATCTAAACGCAGCGACCGGCAAAGACAAGGGCGAGGGCGTGCTTGATGGTTTCGCGGCATATCGCAAGACTCCCTCCGTCATCCTGAGCTTGTCGAAGGATCAGACACGTTTCCGCTCGATCGCGGTGGTGTAGATATTCGCGTGACGCACGCCGCAGTGGAAAAAGGATGCGTGTCTGATCCTTCGACAAGCTCAGGATGACGGAATTCTTACGCGAGATTTCAGGGAAAATCCGCCCTAATCCCGCCGCCCCGCGCGCCAGGAGCGGGTGGTGATTTCTTCCCGCTCCTCCACCGGATCGAGGAACTGCGGCAGGCGCGAGGTGACCGTCTCGGAGACGGGCGCGGTCGCGGGCGCGACCTCGGGATACTCGTAGATGTCGCCCTTGTAGTTGCGCAGCACGATGCGGTCGGGCATTTGCGCGACGACGTAATTCGGGTTGATCGGGATCTTCCCGCCGCCGCCGGGGCCGTCGACGACGTATTGCGGAATGGCGTAGCCAGTGGTGTGGCCGCGCAGATTTTCCATGATCTCGATGCCCTTGGCCACCGAGGTGCGCAGGTGCGACGAGCCCTGGATGAGATCGCACTGGTAAAGATAATAGGGCCGCACGCGGCAGCGCAGCAGCTTCTGCACGAGCGTCTTCATGACCTCGGCATCGTCGTTGACGCCGCGCAGCAGCACCGACTGGTTGCCGAGCGGGATGCCCGCGTCGGCCAGGCGGCCCAGGGCCTCGCGAACCTCCGAGGTCAGCTCCTTGGGATGATTCACGTGTACGCTGATGAAGAGCGGATGGAATTCCTTCAGCATCGCGCACAGCTCGGGCGTGATCCGCTGCGGCAGGAAGATCGGTACGCGGCTGCCGATGCGCAGGAACTCGATGTGCTCGATGGCGCGCAGGCGCGAGAGGAGATTTTTCAGGCGCGTGTCGGAAAGCAGCAGCGCGTCGCCGCCGGAGAGCAGCACGTCGCGCACCTCGGTGTGCTCCTGCAGGTAGTTGATCGCGCGGTCGAAATCGAGCTCCAGTTCCTGCTCGCCCACGCCGCTGACCACGCGGCTGCGCGTGCAGTAACGGCAGTACGACGCGCACCGGTCGGTGACGAGAAACAGCACGCGGTCAGGATAACGATGCACGAGGCCCGGCACCGGCATGTCGTGGTCCTCGCCGCATGGGTCGGCGAGATCACTCGGCGCGTAGGTCATTTCCTCGATGCGCGGAATCATCTGGCGGCGGATCGGGCAATCCACGTCGAACGGATCGATGAGGTTGAAGAAATAGGGCGTGATGCCCATGGCGAGCTTGGTGTTGGCCAGCAGCACGCCGGCATGCTCCTCGCCGGTGAGCTGGATCTTGCCCTGGAGCTGTTCCAGCGATTTCACGCTGTTGCGCATCTGCCACTGCCAGTCGTTCCATTGGGCGGGCGTGGCATCGGGCCAGAAACCCTGGCCGGGGGAGCTGAATTGACGATGCGTGAGGTCGAGGGTGTTCATGGGAAGAAAAAGGGCGTGCCGAAAAACGCAGGCGAAGGGCCCGCGTGAAAAAACTGGAAGGTTCGGCTTCGTCTTATAGGCAACCGCTATAGTCGGATGTTTTGAAAGTACGCAGGTGTGGGAACCTGTCAAATGGGGAGCGTGGCACGCAACGGCGCTCCTGCGTTTCCGCGTTGCGCCGGTCCCCTTGCCCGGGCATTCTTGGAACCGGTCGCGCAAGTGCGGCCCCGGTCCGAACGTGACGCGACTTCCCCCCTCCTCCACCCGCCCGCTACCGCGGCAAAGCACCTCCCGCGTGCGCCCGGGCACCTATACCGCGGCGGTCTATGTCCTGGGCGCCGTCATCGTGCTGGAAGCCGCCTCGGTCATCTCCGTTTTCTGGATGCGCGCGATGGTCGTCCCGGTGAATTTCACGGTGCCCAAACCCCACGCGCCTGCCCTCACCACGACAACCGCCCAGCCCCCCGGCAAAAACGGCGAGCTGCCGAACCTGACTATTTCCAACCGCCCCGGCCTGCTCGCGCTGCCTACCGCCAGCGACCAGGAGACGCAGATCAGCAATCTCCTCGACCAGGCCAAGATGCTAACCCAGCAAAACGACCTGAAAGGCGCTCTCGATGTCGACATTCAGGCAGAAGATATTGACCCGCGTAATCCCGACGTGCTGCAGGCACTCGCGACAATCTACAAGCAGCTTAACGACTCGGTGCGCTCCAAGATTTACTGGCAGCGGCTTTTCGATCTCGGCCCCGCCGTCGGCCAGCCCTACGCGATTGCGCGCGACCAAATCCAGCTGCTTGAAGGATGGCCTGACGCCGATCCCCTGTCCAATCCCTCGCTGCTCGGCCGCACCATTTTTATCAACAGCGTGGAGAAGACCCCGGTGCAAACGATCAACGGCACGCCGCAATTCCAGGTGCGCACCGTGCTGATGCGCAAGGACCCGAACATGCCGGATTTCCAGCAGAAGAAGCTGCAGCTCTTCGTCATCTTCTACCAGCAGATGCCTGACGGCACGCTGACACCCGACCTGCGCCCGCACAAGAGCTCCTTCGATGACGTCTTCCTCTTCTGGAACAAGAACCCCAAGGAGCCCTTCACGGTCGATTACACCATGCCGATCGCCGACACGCCCGGCCCCGACGGCAAGCCGATGGGCAAATACTACGGCTTCGTCATCGGCATCTATTACGACAAAACGCTGCAGGACGTGCGCTCGGAGCCCGCCGACCTCGTCACGCGTCTGCCGCTGCCCGACGCGATCGAGTAGGCTTGTTGTGGCGCTGCAGCCGGCGCCATTCGGCGTCAGCCGGTAACCGTCGAATCGATTCGACGGACTATCCTACTTCGCCAGCGATCGCAGACAATCGGCCACGAGGGCGGTCCAGCCGGTCTGGTGCGAGGCCCCGAGACCGCGGCCGTTGTCGCCGTGGAAGTACTCGTTGAACATCAGGTTGTCGCGCCAGAGCGGATCGTTGGCATAGCGGCCGAGCGAAGCCGCATAAGGCCGCACGCCGTCGGAGCCGGGCATGAAGAGGGATGCCAGGCGTCGCCGGATTTCGTGCGCCACTTCGTGCAGGTTCATCATGTTGCCGGAGCCGACCGGGCATTCCACCTTGAAACTGTCTCCGTAGAAATGGTGGTAACGATCGAGCGCCTCGACCAAGAGGTAGTTGATCGGGAACCAGATCGGCCCGCGCCAGTTCGAGTTGCCGCCGAAAATATTGGAGGTGCTGTCGCCCGGCTCGTAATCGACGCGCAGGTTCTCGTAATTCCAGTCGATCACGTAGGGATGGTCGTGATGGAACCGCGACACCGACCGCACGCCATGCGGCGAGAGAAATTCGCTCTCATCGAGGAGGTACCGGAGCAGACGCCCGATCTGGTCGCGCGAGGGGACGGACAGCATCTTCATGCCTTCCGCGTGAGGACCCTCGTGGTTGAGATTGGAAATGTGCAGGCCGAGCTCGGGCCGGTTGTCGATGAACCACTTCATTCGCTTGGTGAAATTCGGCAGGCGCGTGAACGTTTCCTCGGGCACGACGGTCACCGCGATGAGCGGCATCAAGCCGACGATCGACCGCACCTTGAGCGGCACGTCGGCGCCCTGGCTCACCGAGATGCGGTCGTAGTAAAAGCCGTCGCAGGCGTCCCAGAGCCCCGTGCCGGAGAACGTGTTGATCGCACCGGTGATCGAGACGAAGTGCTCGAAAAATTTGGACGCGATGTCCTCGTAAACCGAATTGCAGAGGGCCAGCTCGAGCGCGATGTTGAGCATGATGAGGCAGTAGGATGCCATCCACGCGGTGCCGTCGGCCTGCTCGAGGTCGTTGCCGGCGCCGAGCGTCTTGGAGCGATCAAACACCCCGATGTTATCGAGCCCGAGGAATCCACCCGCGAAGAGATTGCGCCCGGCCGAATCCTTGCGGTTGACCCACCACGTGAAATTCATCAGCAGCTTCTGGAACGCGCTTTCCAGAAATTTCACGTCGCGCGCGCCGCGCGGCCCGGTGATCTTGTAGACGCGCCAGACGGCCCACGCGTGTACCGGCGGGTTCACGTCCGAGAAGCCGAATTCGTAGGCCGGCACCTGCCCGTTGGGATGCATGTACCATTCGCGCAGCAGCAGGATGAGCTGCACCTTGGCCGCGGCGGCGTCCAGCCGCGCGAGCTCCACGGTGTGAAAAGCGAGGTCCCATGACGCGTACCACGGGTACTCCCACGAGTCGGGCATGGAGAGCACGTCGCGGTTGTAAATGTGGGGCCACTCGCGATTGCGACCGTTCTTCCGCTCCGGCGGCGGAGGCGGCTGCGTGGGATCGCCCTTCAGCCAGCGCAGGATTTCGTAATAGTAGAATTGCTTCGACCAGAGCAGTCCCGCATGCGCCTGGCGGATGATCCGGAACGGCTCGCTCTTCGGATCATACTCGATCGTGTTTTGGTAATAGATGTCGGCTTCGCCGCGCTTCTCCTGAAGGAACGCCGTGAAGCGATCACCGAACGCGTGGTCCTGCACCGGCGCGACGCTCTCCTCCACGAGACGCAACTGCAGCACGGCGCTCGCCCCCGGCGCGATCTGCGCCACGTAATGGGCCGCGCCCTTCGTCCCGGTGCAGGCCGGATTCACTGCGCCGACGTTGCCGTGCACGACCGCCTCGTGGAACGCGTCCTTCACGAAAGGCTGTGAATTCGGCGCGTCGAACAGCCGCTGCGTGTTGGTCTCGTTCTCGGTAAAGAGCAGTCCCTTGCATTCCGCTCCCTGCGGCTCGCCGCATTGCAGGTGGAACGTACCCAGCGTGGCGTGGCGTGCCTCGATTTTACTCAAGGTGCCCCGGTGCAATTCCGGCCGGATCTCCGTCTCCTCGGTCAGTTTTCCCCACGACCAGGTATTGCGGAACCAAAGCGTGGGCAGCAGATGCAGCGTCGCGGTTTCCGGCCCGCGGTTGGTCGCGGTGATGCGGATGAGCGTATCGTCCGGTCCCGCCTTCGCGTACTCAACCTCCACGTCGAAGTAGCGATTTTCCTCAAAGGCGTTCGTGTCGGTGATCTCGTATTCCGGGTCCTGCTTCGATCGGCCGCGATTCACCGAGACCAATTCCTCATAGGGAAACGCACGCTGCGGATATTTATAGAGCGCCCTCTGGTAGGAATGGGTCGGCAAGCCGTCGCTGTGGAAATAGGCCTCCTTCACGTCCTCGCCGTGGTTGCCCTCCAGATTGGTCAGGCCGAAGCTGCGCTCCTTCAAGATCGGGTCGACGCCGTTCCACAACGCCACCGCGAAGCAGAGCCGGCACTCGCGATCGGTCCAGCCGAGCAGACCGTCCTCGCCCCAGCGATAGGCGCGGCTGCGTGCGTGATCGTGCGGGAAATAATTCCAGCAATCGCCGTCGGCGGAATAATCCTCCCGCACCGTGCCCCACTGCCGATCGGCGAGATACGGGCCCCACCGTTTCCAATTCTTGATCCGCCGGTTGTCTTCATCGAGTCGCGCGGATTCGGGACAGACGACCATTCCAAAAAATCTAGGCGTGGATGTTTGTACGGCAACGGTTAAGTTGCAGTGCAGTGGTAGCCGGAATGCAGTCGCATGAGCGAACGCGCTCTCAAATGGAGAGGAAGCCTCGTCTTTCCGTTCCGCTCGCGTTGGGCTCGCTCCGGCGCTAGGGACAGCGCCAGCTACCCTCGATCACCTCGCCCGCACGAAGATCTGCGTAAAGAAATAAGCTCCGTCCGAGCGCCGCCAGAGACCGAGGCCCGAATACTGGAAATCGCCGCGGATGTTATGCAGGTGCGGCGGACTGTGCAGCCAGCTGTCCACCGCGACGCGCGCGACCTCGGGCCGGTCATCCGTGTAGAAGACATTTTCCCCGCCGCCGCTCATGCCCGCGAACAGGCCGCGCAACGTCTCCATGCGATCGTTGAAACCGCCGTGCCCGAACGCGACCTCGCCCGTGGCCATGTCGGCGCTGTGACGGCGCGCCATGTCGGCAACCGCAGAATTCCAGATCAGCGGCGGCAGACTCTCATCCGCGCGATACCGGTTGATCAGGTCGAAGGTCTGGTGCTCCAGCGCCCGGGACAGCTCCTGCGCCTGGCCCAGTTCATCGGCCGCAACAGAAATAGTCATGCCCGCACTGACCGTGATCCAAATCGCCGCGACCGCCAGCAGTCGGAAAAAACTGCGCCTCAAAATCATCACGACAATTCCGCCAGGCGTTGCGGTGTCATCGGTTCCCCTCCCATGGCGGGCTTTTCCGGCTTGGGTAAAGGGGTCTCCGGTTCGTCCGATTCCGGCGTGGCGGCCGGGAGGATATGCACTCGCGCGGTGCGGGCAAGTTTGCGCGGGCTCAGCGTATCGACCCGCGCAAAAGCAACCTTCGCCTCCTCGCGCCGGCCCATCTTTTCCAGCGTGACGCCGAGATCGTACCAGGCGCGCACGTTGCCCGGCACGAGGGCCACTTCCTGTCGAAAAGCGGTCATCGCCGCGGCATGGTCGTTGGTCTGGCCGCACACGAGGCCGAGGTTGTGCCAGGCGCCCGCCATCGATTCGCGCAGGTCGACCGCCTGCTGGTAGGCGTCGCGCGCGGCCTTCAGATCGCCGGTGCGATGATAGCTCACACCCAGGTTGAACCACGCCTCCGCCTCGTCCGGCTTGATCATCGTCGCCTCGCCGTAGGCCGTCGCGGCGGCCTGGAAATCGCCGCCCGCATAATAGGCCAGGCCCAGGTCGTTCCACGCCATCCAGAGCAGGTCGCACTTCGAATCGGTCCGCACCGCGCGCAACACCGCCGCCTCGGCCGCCTCGGTCTGCTCGAGCCGCGCATGGATCATCGCCTGCAGGCAGTCGGAAAACGCGGCGAGATGCGGCAACAGAGCGGCCCGCTGCAGCTCGCGCCGCGCGGCGTCGAATTCGTTCCGCGAAAAATGGATCACGCCCATCTTGAAATGCGCCTCGGGATAATCGGGCCGCAGCTCGATCGCCTGCTGGCAGGCCTCCAGCGCCTCGTCGAGCTTGTCCTGCGCGCCCAGCGCGGCGGCGAGATTGTCCCACGCCCGCGCGTAGTCGGGGTTGGCCAGCGTGGCGTAACGCAGCGCCGACTCGGCCAGCGTGTACTGCTGCATCTGGAAATAAAGCACGCCGAGGTTGCACCAGATTTTTGGGTGCTTCGGCTCGATCTGGTTGGCCTTCAGGTACGCGGCCAGCGCCTCCTCGTACTTCTCGTTCAGGTGCAGCCCGAGCGCGACATTGAAGTGCGACGCCATGTCCTTCGGCCCGTACTTGAGCGCCTTGAGGAATGCCGTCTGCACCTGCGCGACGACGCCGGCGGCGTAGCAGGCCTGCCCGAGGTCGGTCCACGCCTGCCACATCTCCTGCTTGTCGAGCGGATCAACGTCGGCCTTCTCCAGCAAAATTTCCGCGCGGCGGAACCGATGATGGTTGATCGCCCGGTGCGCTTCCTCGACACATTCGGCCGTGGTCGCGGGCAGCAGCTTGTCGACCTCGTCTTCGCGCGGAGGATCGCTTTCCACCAGCCGGAACGACGACGTCTGCGCCAGCGCGGGCAGTAGCAGGCGCCCCGCCCGGCTGATGCCGTCGGGTACGATCGACTTCATCGGCTGCGGGGTGATCCCCGCCAAATTTTCCGGCGCCGGCACCGGCCGGATCTGGCTTGCCTCCACGGCGGCGGTGGCGGCCTCGGTCAGCGGCCGAAGTTCCGCTTCGGGGCCGCCCAGGCGCAAAGCCCGCTCGAAATGGCGCTGGGCGGTTTCCGGCATGCGTAGCTCGCGCAGATAAATCAGGCCGGCTTCCTTGAGCAACGTGGGGCTATTATAGGCCTTGGCCAGCCGGGAAAAGATTCCCAGCGCCGACGCAGAAAGATGCGGAACCGTATCGCTTCCGGACACCTTTTTGATGCCTCGCAGACCGTCCACGATCAATTCCAAGGTCCTCGCACTCAAGGGATCACCCTGACCGCGGACCCGCGCCAGAAGCTGTTCCCACGACTCCACGCTCAGTGGGTCGGCCTGGATCAGCTCTGCGGGCTGGGGGGCACGGAAGCCCGATGGGTCACTTGCTAGCATAGATTAAACAATTACCTACCTAATAGATGATGCTCGAGTATTTCTCATTCCCCGCAGAAATGCAATTCCAACGCCAACCTAGCCACGATTTCGATCCCGGCCAGACCTGACTTTCGAGTGACAAGGCGGAGCCCGCTGCCGATAGTGGCGCGGAAATGCACCCCGCCGACGCGATCCGCGCCCCGGTTTTCGCGGTCCCCCGTCGTCTGCTCGGCTGGACGCTTTTGGCCACAGGAGTCGTCTTCCTGCTACTCCAAATCTGGCGGCCCTACTACTTCCTGACGGACGACAATCTCTCGGTCGGTCTGCCCTTCCTGACTGAATTGGGCCGGCACCTGAAAAGCGGCCAGTCGCCGTTCTATTCCGACTTTCTCTTCGGCGGCCACTACAACCTCCTGCGCGATGCCAATTACTTCAGCTGGAGCCCGGTGAATTTCGCGGTCTCGCTGCTGGCCGACACGCCGGGACGCTTCGCCATGCTCGACCTGCTGGCGCTGCTCGACCTGATGCTCGCCGCCGCCGGGTTCGTGCTGCTCGCGTCCACCATTCGCGCGGAACTCGCCCTGCGCGTTTCCGACGGCCGGCTGCTCTTTCTCACGCTGAGCTTCGTTTTCAGCACGTTCATCCTCACCACGGGCGCGAGCTGGGTGAACTTCCTCGGGAATCAAGCCGTGCTGCCTTGGCTGGCGCTGGGACTTTGGCAAACGACATGGCGCCGCTCGATCGGCCTGCTCACCCTTTTCTCGCTGTATGAAGTGCTGGACGGACAATCGGCCACCACGATTTCCAACGGGCTGATTCTTTCACTCTTCGCGCTGCTGCTCTGCGCGCACCGCCGCAGCCTGCACCCGCTCGGCTGCTGGATCGCAGCGAACGTCCTCACGCTCGCGATCATCTCGCCGATCCTGCTGCCGGCGCTGGGTGGCTTCATGCACTCCCCGCGGGGCGCGGGCATTTCCGTCGAGCTGCTGCATCGCTTCGCCATGCCTGCGCTGCTGTTTCCCACGTCGTTTCTCTTCGGCAACTACTTCGAGATGGCCGCCTATTTCGGGCATATCCAGTCGTCGACGTTTCTCCTCTTTCCGCGCCTGCCCACGCTCCTGGCCTGCGCCGCGGCCTGGTGCGTCTTTCCGCTCGTCTGCCAGCGGCGGTGCTGGACGCAACTCGAAGGCGGCTGCGCGGCGCTCATCGTGCTGCTCGTGCTGATGGTCATCCGGCCCATCGCGATCACCCAGGTCATGGCGCATGTGCCGATCCTTCGTTCGATGCGCTGGCCCTTCCGCGAAATCCTGCAGCTGCTCTTCTTTTTCCATCTGCTGCTGGTTATCCGGCCCTGGGCGGGCAGCACGGTTTTTCAAAATCGCCTTGCCTGCTTCAGCCTCGCGCTCTTCGCGCTGCCTCTTTTATTCACGCCGGCGCTCACGCTCAATCCCCTCACCGAGGATCGCGCCGCGCTTCTTTCCGGCCGGGCCGACCGCTTCTGGACCGCGGTGAAAGCGCAACTCCGTCCCGGCGACGAAATCGCGACCGTCATCCCGGACGCTCTCTGGCAAAAAGCGCTCGGCGAAATTCCCTACGCGATGACGGGCACCGCCGATTTCCCCGCCTACTTTCAAGTGCGCTGCATCTCGGGGTATTCCCAGACCGCGCCCACGGACCAACTGGCCCTCGCCACGCCTCCCTACTTTTGGTTCGGCGCCTACAGCCCCGATCAAGTGCCGCTCATCACGAAGGATCGCCCGAATCTGCGCATTCTGATCGTGACCCATTTCAATCCGCTGAAATTGAGTTTATTACCGCCTAATCGAAATGGCCGCATCGTCGATTTGACGCCGCTCACTCAGTAGTAACGAAATAATTACTTCTGTCCCGCGAAGAGCGGTTCGGTGGTAGCCGTCGACCTCCGGGCGACGGACGCCAAAAGGACGCGTGTCCGTATTCCGTCCGTCGCCCGGAGGTCGACGGCTACCGGCTGCGCCGAAGGGCGAGGGCTGCGTTCTCGGAACGGTTATGGAAAGACGCTACTTCAGGCAGGTCGCCAATGCCTCGTTCGCGGCGTAATAACCGCAGAGCCCATGCACGCCGGAGCCCGGCGGCGTCGACGCCGAGCAGATGAACAGATCGTTGCGTGACGTCCGATAAAGCCGCGCCGTGGGCCGCAGGAAAAGATACGGCAGGCTGACGGAACCGCCGCTGATATCGCCACCCATGAGGTTCGCATTGCGCTCCTCAAGACCGGCCGGCGTGAGGACGTGCCGCGCCAAGATGAGTTCACGAAAGCCGGGCGCGAAGCGCTCGATCTGCGCCTCGATCCGCGCGGTCATGTCAAACGTCGAACCATTCGGCACGTGACAATAGGCCCACGCGGTGTGATTGCCCTCCGGCGCGCGCGTCGGGTCGAACAGGCTCGGCTGGACGAGCAGGACGTAGGGCCGCTCGCTCACCCTCCCGCGGCCGGAACAGCGCTCCGACGCGGCCATCTCGGCCAACGTGCCGCCGACATGCACCGTGGCTGCCTGGGCGATCTCTGAATTCGTCCACGGAATCGGTCCGCGCAACGCCCAGTCCAGCTTGAAGGAACCGGGGGCGCGCCGGAATTGTCCCAGCCGCGCGCGGAATGCGGAACCGAGCGCCCCGCCCGCCACGCGCGCCAGCGTCGCCGGGGGCGTATCGAAAAGCACCGCACGCGACGCGGGAAGTTGCGTCAAATGGTGTACCGGCGTGCCCATCACGATGTCGCCACCCAGCGAGCGAAAATAGGAAATCAGCGCCTGCGAAATCGCCCCCGCCCCGCCGCGCGGAAACGGCCAGCCGACGTTGTGCCCCGCCAGCAGGAGTGCCAGACCAAACGCGCTGCTGCCGAACGCCCCGAGCGAAAGCGTCGAGTGCGCCGCAATTCCGCCGAACAACGCGCGGGCCGGTTCGTCCCGGAACGCGAGCTTCGCCAACAACCGCGCCGGCAGCAAGGCGGGCAGTCCGAATTTCGCCAGCCGGAGCGGATGGTGCGGAAAACGAATCGGGCGCAGGAACTCGGTCTTGAAGTAGGACCAGTCGGAAAGCAGCGCGCTGATCCCGCGCCGATACGCCTCCCCATCGCGGCCGAGCCCCGCCGCCGTCTCGTCCACCGAACGCCGCAGGATCGCCGCGCCGCCGTGATCCAGCGGATGCGCGACCACGGCCGGGGAATAAAGCCACTCCAGCCCGTAGTCCTCGAGCGGCAGCGACTGGAAAAAAATCGACTCGAGCGCCAGCGGATGCACCGCCGAAAAAAGGTCGTGGGTAAAACCCGGCAGCGTCAGGTTCGCGGACCGCGCACCGCCGCCCGGTTCGGCCTGGCCCTCCACGACCAGCACGGACCGCCCCGCGCGCGCCAGCGTGATCGCCGCAGCCAGCCCGTTCGGACCCGAACCGACCACCACCGCGTCATAACGCCGCGCAGGATTTCCCATACCGCCAACAATCGCCCCGAGCTCGCTGCGGTCAAACCCTGCGAGAAGAAGCGTGCGCGGTACAGGGTTCGAACCTGTGACCTTCCGCGTGTGAAGCGGACGCTCTACCGCTAAGCTAACCGCGCTTTTGAGAGCTGACAGCCGTCTCGCCTTGAATGCGAAAGCCGGATGAGTCGATTCCCTGACAATGCGAGCTCTTCACTTTTGGGGCAAGATTTATTGGTCTGCCCGGACGCCGACCCTAAGGACGAGCCAAATGTTTTTGCCCCTTTTCCCTACGGATTAGGCGCCTGGTGCTGGAGGTTCTTCTCGAAGAAGGCGAGCGCCTCCGCCTTGGCTTGGGCGTCGAGAATGGAGCCGTGATTTTTGCCGGGCCCGATGCGGATGGTGACATCGTCGCCCGCTTTCTTGAGGTCGGCGGCGAAGACCTGTGCCTGGCCAAGCGGGACGGTGGTATCGGCGTCCCCGTGCAGGATGAAGAAGGGAGGCAGGCCTGGATGAATGTAGGTCTCGGGACTGGCGTAGCGGGCGAAGGCGGTGTCATACGCGCCATTCGGAAAGAACGGGGCCATGGGATCACGCGGGTTCCACATGAACATCGACTTGGGCCATTGGCCGCGGTCGCGGTCCAGATCGAAAATGCCGGAGGCGCTGACCACCGCCTGGACTTTTTGCGGATTCTTGAATGTGGTGCCGTCGCCCGTCGTGCCGATGAGGGCGCAGAGATGGGCGCCGGCGGAATGACCGAAGACGCCAACTTCGTTCGGGTCGAGGTGATATTGGGCGGCGTGCGCGCGCAGCCAGCCGATCGCGTCGTTGCAGTCCTCCATCTGCGTGGGGAAATGGGCGTCCTGCACCCAGCGGTAGCCGAGGCTCGCGTAGGCGATGCCATGAAGCAGGTAAGGTTTGCATTCGGCAATGCCGCCTTCCTTGCCGCCGGCATGCCAGCCGCCGCCGTGGATGTTGACGACGAGGGGAAACGGCCCCGGACCGGCCGGCACGAAAAGATCGAGGAGCTGGCTGGAGTCGGGAGAGATCCCGCGAATGGGATTTGGGACGTAGGGCTGGTCAATCACGCTTACGGTGCCGGGAGGAAGCGTCGGCACGAGATGGGCATACCACGATTTGAGATGCGCCTCCTGCTGGTCGTAGGTGAGTGGCGCAGCCGCGACCGTGGGCAGGATGAACGCACAAAAAAGAGCGAGAGCGGGCAGAGGACATTTCATGGTGATGCTTTCAAGGGTGGCGGACGAATGGGGAAGTGGAGTCCGTATTTTGCGGTCGAATACGGTGTGCTAACAATTACTTGGATTGCGGCAACGACTCTTCTGTCAGTCTCGCATCGGCGAAATGGCGGCCGTCGCTCGGGTGACTGACGTGGAGGGCGAGGACATTGGAGCCCCTCTGTAGGGAGGCACCTTGGGACTGGGAATCGGCCGAAAAGACCTTGAGCAGGTCGTAGGCATGCACCCAGCCGGGCGCACGGGCGACGAGCTTTCCGTTGAGATAAACCTCCGCGTCCGCGTCATGGTACACGGAGAGGACGGCGCGTGCGGGCAGCTTCTTCAGGTCGAAGGTCGTGCGCATCCAGATGTCGTCGGTGGCCCACGGCGTCCGCGGCGTGACGTCGACATCCTCCGTGCCGAATCCGCCGGGGCCTTGTTTCCAAGCGCCCTCGGCAAAGCCCGGCTGAGTCCAGTCGTTGGCAGGCGCGGTCATGGTGTAGCGCCAGTTGGTGCCGCCCTTCGCATTCGGGGCGGGCGTGAGCAGCGAGGTGCTTTGCACATTAGGCGGCAGATAATCGAATCCAGTCGAAAGCGAATAGGGGCGGTCGAAAGGGCTCGAGGCCCATTGCGTGTTCGGTTGAGAACCGACGACGACCCTCCACTCTCCGCCGGAGAGGATTTCCTTTTCCGCGAACCACGGCTTGTCGAGGACTGCGCCGTTTAATTCCGCCGACTGGATATAGATGTTGTCCGGCGACGCAGCGGGGGCCGTGATGGTAAAGGTCTTCGCATCGGCTCCGGTTCCCAAATGGAGAACCGCCTGGGGGAAACGGGGCGTGCAGGTCTCGAAATAAGGAACGCCCGAGTCCACCGGATAGAAACCGAGCTGGGACAGGATATACCAGGCCGACATGGTGCCGAGATCGTCGTTGCCGCCGTCGGCCAGGCCGCCGGGTTTGTCCTGGAAAACGCGGTCCGCCGTTTCGGCGACGATCTTCTGCGTTTTCCACGGATGGTTGATGTAGTCGTAAAGGAAGGGCGCCTGGAGATCGGGCTCGTTCGTGGCGTCGTACTGATGCTCGTCAAAGAATTGATCCAGCTTCTTCTCGAAGGAGTCCGAGCCGCCGAGAAGATCGACCACGCCTTGGACATCGTGCGGGACGAACCAGCGGTAGATCCACTTGTTGCCCTCGCAATAATTTTCCGAGTTGTCGGCACTGAGCCACTTGCCCGCCCCGTCGCGCCCCTGAAAAAATCCGGTCTCGGAATTGAAGAGCGTGCGGTATTCCAGCGCGCGGCCGAAAAGGAAATTGGCATCCTCCGGCTTCTTCAGCCCAAGCGCCAGGTGCCCCAGCGCGGCGAAGGAGACATCATATTCCTGCGCGGTGGAGACATTGCTGTCGGCGTTCAGCCACGGCCCGCCGTGGTCCTCGATCGGTTCGTAGGCGCCGAGGTGCTGATTGGTCACGGTGGGGACGGCCGCCTTGAGCATGCCTTCATAGGCCGTGACGACGTCGAAGTTCCGCAGCCCGGCGTTCCAGATGTTCACGAGGCAGATCGTCAGCGGGTTGCCGTTCATGATGGCCGTGGGCCGGTTGGCCTCGGGCCAGCGATCGATGTACCCGAGCTGCTGGTACATCTCGACGATCGACTGCGCCATGTCCTGTGCCCGTTCCGGCTCGATCAGCGTGAGCAACGGCCATTCGGAGCGGTAAATGTCCCACCCGGAATAATTCGCGTAGATGTGCTGATGCCCGGCGGGAACCTGACGCACCACGTCGTCATAACCGCGGTACTGGCCGTCGGCGTCATCAAAGATGGAGGGGAAAAGCAACGCGTGATAAAGCGCCGTGTAGAAGATGCGTTTGTGCAGCTCGGATGAGCTCTGTACCTCGATCTGGCCGAGTTCCTTGTTCCAGGCGGCCACGGTTTGAGCGTGATAGGCGTCGAACGTATCGTCCGGCATTTCGCTCTTGAGATTATTGAGCGCCCCGGCGACCGAGACGTAGGAGATGCCGATGCGCACGTTCAAGACCTGCGGCGCGCTGGGCGCGGGATAATCGACATAGAAGCCGACCGTCTGGTCCTTCGCGGTTTGCTCCACGTGATCGCTGTTCGCGGTGACTTGGTCCTGCGTCCAACTGCCGTGTCCCGTGAAGGGCCGGTCGAACTTCATGGCGAAGTAGATCACGATCGGCTTGGCGGGGCCGTAAAAGGGCTGCGTGCTCGTCTGCCCGGTCAGCGTCTGGTCGTCGACCTTGTCGACCTGGGAGGCAAACGTGGCGACGTTGGCGTAGCTGATCGGCAAAAGAACATGGGCCGGTTGACCCGCCGGAAATGTGAACCGCGCCATGCCGCAGCGCGTGGTCGCGGTCAGCTCGGCGTTGATGCCGGAGGGCTGCATGAGCACGCGATAATAGCCGGGAGACGCGGATTCGTCCTTGTGGTCGTAGGTGTAGCTGTAGTCCGGCTGGCCGACTTTCAGGGCGCCGGTTGTTGCCGTGAAAAAAGGCGTTCCGTAATTGCCGCCGCCTGGACCGCTCATCAGGGTCATGGCGAAGCCGTGCATGGAGGGCTCGTTGTAATAGTAGCCCTGGCCCTGCAGGTCGGGGCTGAGCTGGACCATGCCGAACGGCGCCTGCGCTCCCGGGTAGGTGTCGCCGTTCCGCTCGGTGCCGACGAAGGGATTCACATACGAGGCCAGATCAGCCGGCGGCGACTGCGCCTGAACCCGAATTCCAGCCGCCAGTGCCAGCAGCAGACAAGGGACTGCGCGGACGGCGTGGCGAAAAAGAGCAGATGTCATGAGGAGCGGAATTTAACGCAAGCCGCGATAAAGGGAGATGCCTGAAATCAACGAGGGCTTCCGTCAAAAGAGGGCGGGGCTTTTTGAGGGTCCTGTCCCCACTGGGAGGGGTTGGCCCCGAGAGCGAAGTCGATGACGCCGCCCTTTGACAGGATCGACCACGGAATCCAGGGGCTTTCATACGTCCGATTGTCGATCTTCAGGCTTTGCACGTAGCGATTGTCCGGCGAAGCGTGCCCGCCGATGACCTGGATCGTTTTCCCGTTATCCAAATGAAGGGTCGCCTTGGGAAACACGGGGCTGCCGACCACGAATCCCGCGACGCCGGGGATTTCAGGATAGAGTCCCAACGCGGAGAAAACGTACCAGGAAGACAGCGCGCCGGCGTCATCATTGCCGGGAAGGCCATTGGGCTGACCGGTAAACAATTCGGTCTGGACGCGGCGGACCACGTCCTGGGTGCGCCAGGGAGCGGAGGCGAAATCATAGACCCAGGGAACTTGCTCGCAGGGTTCATTGCCCATGAAGGCAAATTCGCTTCCGGCACCGGCGTTGGTCTTGGTGAACAAATAGTCCAGGCGTTCGATCGCCTTGGCATTGCCGCCGAGTTTATCGATCAGCCCGCGCAGGTTGAAATTGACGAGCCAGAGATATTGCGCGGCCGATCCCTCGGTGAAGCCCTTATTGCTCTTGGGTGAAAAGGGCTCGAGCCAGGTTCCGTCGGCCAGGCGGGGGCGAATGTAGCCCGTGGAAGGATCGAAGAGATTTTTCCAATTTTGCGCGCGATCCAAATAGGCCGAGGATTTTTGCTGATAGCCGAGGCTGCGAGCAAATTGGGAGAGAGCGAAATCATCGCTGTCATATTCCAGCGTTATCGAGGCGCTGCCGGGAACGTAGCCGAGGCCCAGGTAGTCCTTCAGGCCGCCGCGCACCTGGGGACCACCCGAAGTGACGCCGGGCTGGGAGGCGCCTTTATCCATGGCTTCCCACGCGCCCTTGGTATCGAACTGGGTCGCACCGAAGGCATAGGACGTGGCAATAATGGAATCGTCGCCGTCCCCGACCATGCCTCCCGAGTTGTGGTTGACCTGCTCCCAGCGAGGCAAACCGCCGCCCTTCGGATGCACGCTGCCGTCCTGTTGGGCGTCATTGACCAGCGACTGCATGACATCGCTGCTCTCCTCCGGCGCCAGGATCGCCATCAGCGGCGCGTGGGACCGGTGCTCATCCCAGGCCGGGATATTTTGGTACTGGTGATGACCGGGTGTCGCGGCATGGACTTTGTTGTCCATCCCGATGTACTGCCCGTTCGCGTCATCGATAAAATTGGGATGGATGAAGCAGTGATAAAGCGCCGTATAGAAAACTTTCTTCGCTTCATCCGTTCCGCCCTCGATCCCGATGCGGCCCAGTTCACGGTTCCAAAGCGCCACCGCCTTGTTTTGCAAAGCGGTGAAATCCCAGCCGCCATTTTCCTGTTTTAAATTATCCCCGGCGTTTTCCTGGCTGGTGTAGGAGATTCCCGCGCGCGCCTGCAAGACGGGAGCCTTTGACGTATCGAACGTGAGAATGACGCCGGAGCTCATTCCCTGCGCCGCCGTCGCGTCGCTGATTTTATCCGCGATCCAGGTTTTTACGCTTTTGATCGGATGGTCGAACTGGACGTAAAAATAGACCTTGGGCCGGTTTCCCTTCCAGTCCGCATGACCCGAAACGTTATTGCCTTCGACCGAGATCGCGCCATTGGCCCGGATCAAGAGCGTGGCCGAGGATTGCGCGGGAAAGGTGAAGCGAGCCATTCCCGTCCGTGGCGTCGCAGTCAGTTCCGTTTCAATCCCATTGTCGAATTTCACGCGATAATATCCGGACGAGGCATTTTCGTTCTGATGAGAAAAAGCCGCGGCGTATTGCGACCACGCCGAGCCGGGTGATGGGCCGACCGGTTGGACCAAAGGCAAAAAGGCCACGTCCTCCAGGCAGACCACGCCCCGGCCGCTGAAATGGGTCAGGCTGAAATCCTCGATCGCGCTATCGGGATACCAATAGCCGCCCGCGATCTGTTTATCGTGCGTGGTGTCGGGACTCCACGCCACCATCCCGCGGGGACACACGGCTCCCGGATAGACGTTTCCGGTGTCCACCGAGATGTCGGTTTTGACCTCGGGATTGGGAGCCGTTCCGATGAAGGGATCCACGAATGAAGCTGGCGCCGTGGTATCTCCTCTTGCAGGAAAAATCGCGCAGAAAAGCAGGAGGCCGCCCGTGAGCCATGGAAACCGGGAACAAGGAGTCTTCATGGGTGGGGCAATGTGGTTCGCCTACAGCGCGGGAGGAACTCCCCCATCATGAAACCACCCAAACGCTCAATCGACCCAAATTAATTGGGTCGCGAGCCTAGTTTCCCAGTTTCACTGCGCCGTATTGGGCCATGTCCGTGGAGTCGCCCCGCGTTTCGGTCACGAGCACACGATAGGTCTTGTAGGCGGTCTGGTTTTGAAACGTCATCACCCGGCCCCACTGGCTGCGGCCCGGATCGTTTCGCAGGCCGCTTGACCCGCTATAGATGACGGCGAAGCCATTGCCTCCCGCCGCCAGCGCGTTCGGATCGTTGGAGCCTTCCAGGGTAATGCTCATCGGATCGCGTTCCGGCCGGTCGTCACCGGTCGAGAACTGAATTTTCTCCACCGGCGTCTCCCCGCCCTGCGGCGTCACGACAAAACCGGTGTCGTCACCGGGGGGATTGAAGCCGTCCGCGTCGCGGCCCCGGTTGGTGTATTTCGACTGGATGGTTCCATCCAGGACATGGTTCACCCCGCTCCCGTCATCGGTATCCGCGAGCGTATTCGGACCACCCGCGACCGTCTGCTTGAGCGCCGCGATCTGGTCCTGCGGCGAAAAGATGTTTTGGATGCTCGTGTCATCGCCCGACGCGGCCGGCGGATCGGTGGGCGTCGAATCCGGCACCGGGCTTGGCAGGCCCAGCATGTTCACCACATCGGCCTGGCGCTCCGGCGGCGTCACGATCAGTTCGACGAGTTTTCCCTGCGCCACTTTCCCCTGCAGCGTCGTCTGGAACGGGGCGTGGAGCTTGAAATCGACATCCCAATTTTTCGGCCACGCGGGGAAGAGCAGGATCTTGCGGCCGTGGACCTGCATCAGCATTTCCTGCAAACCGTTTTCGCCATTACCACCGTTGTCCTCATCCGGCATGTAGTCGTTGCCGTGGGCCCAGAAGGCGATGAATTTGAGTCGGGGGTCGGTCCGCGTCAGGTTGTAGTGGACGTAGGTTTCCGCCACGTCGGTCAGGCCCACCATCGCGGCCTGGATGGGATCCTGCACCCAGCAGCCCATGGCCGTGCATTTGCGCGCCTTGAACGAGTCGACGGCCAGCTTCAGGTCGGGTCGATCGAGACCGTAGAGCCGGAACGGATAGATGGCGTAGAGCTCCGGGTTCTCGCTGTTTCTCGAATGCGCCGTCTGCGGCCCCGTATAGGGCAGCAGGACCTTCTTGCCGTTCTTGATCGCCGTGGGCAGATCGGGAACTTCCGTCTCCATCCGTTGCCACTGCGTGCGCTGGTCGGCCGTCACGAGGCTGTCGGGCAGCGCGATCATGCGGGGCAGCACTGCGCGCAGGCCGGCGATATCGGGCGCGGGATCGTGCACCTTCCAGTACATCTCGATCGCGTTGTCCGGATCGAGGAAGTACTTGCCGTCGACGAGGCCGAAGTGCTTGTCGAAAAACTCCAGTCCCTGCGCGATCATCGGCACGGCCGTGTCCTGGGCGAACTTGGTGTCGCCGGTGTACTCGTAGTAATCGAGCATCATCATGCCGAGGTCGAGAATATCGGTGAAGTAGTGGTCATTCCAATTGGCCGGCATCTGCGGCCCGACGTACTTCAAGCCGCTCCAGAAAGGGATTTGTTCCGCGAAATAGCTGCCGTCGTGGCCGTAATAGGCCTTCACGACCGGTATGTTGGTATTCAGTTCTGCCTGATACATCTTGAAGAGCGGCTGCATCATCTCGAAGTCGCCCTCCATCAGCATGGGCCAGTACATGGCGCGCGTGTTCTGGTACCAGTAAGTCCCACCGCCCCAATCGCGGTAGTCGGCGTCGACCGGGTGCGGCTGCCCCTTATCCATCTTCGTCGGATCGTCCACGACGAAGATCGTCCCGTTGAACCGGATCGGATAGGCGCCGCGACCGGCGCAGGCCGTGACGAAGCGTTGCAGGACGTAGCCCTGGGTCGTCTCCGCGGTTTCTTTCGCCGCCTGGTCGCCGCTGACGAAGATCCAGCTTCGGTGCCAAAAGTCGTCCCACCATTTTTGATGCGCCTCCCAAGTCTGCTCAAGGTTCAGGGCATCGATTTGCGCGACCTGCTGCTGGAGCTGCGTCGTCCATTGGTCGAGCGTGTCGGTCGTCGCCGTCAGGGGATACACGGAAATTAACTGCGACGTCGTCGGCTGGCTCGATTTCAGCGAGGTCGCGTCGTTCGTGACGAGGCCGTCTCCCTTGATCACTCCTCCGAAGGTCAGGTTGACGACATGCGGATTGGCATTCGAACCGTTGCGATGATACCAGACGACCTGGTTGGACTGGTCGGGCATCACGGTGTCCCCCTTGTCCAACCGCCAGTCGTTGAGGGACACTTGATAGGAAGTCGGCTGCGTGCTCGACGCTTGCATGCGGATCACGGGATGATTCGCATCGACCCACAGGCGGATCAGGATGCCGTTGGCGTCGGTCCCTTCCTTGATCTCGATCGCCCCGTCGTGAAGCTTGAGCGTTTGCTGGAAGGGCGCACCGGGAGCCAGCGGACTCGGGTTCATCGAGAGGCGCACGCCGCCGACTTTCATCAAGCCGGTGGCATCGTTCGGGTTCGCGCTGAACGAATCGGTCTTGCCGATGTAAAAATTCACGTCGCCGCTCGGTTCCACCCAAACGTTGAGCCCGATATCGCCGTTGCCGAGCGGCATGGATTGCGACGCGGTCGGCCCCGGCGTATCCCAACTCACATCGCAGGCATCGATCTGAGGAACGACCTCGGGAGCCGAGCCGACGGTGGGCGTCGTCTGCCCATGACCAGGCAGAATGAGACTGAGAACCGAGAGGACAATCAGGGCGCGTGGAGTAGAAAAAAGCATCGGAATATGATCGGATAGTGCCGTAAAGAAATGAGATGACAACGTTGTTACGATGAAAAAACCGCAAGGTACTTCTCATGAGATTCGCAGGCTAAAGAAGCCCGGATTGTCATTGAGCCGACAAGATGCAAGCATCGCCAGAATCGTCCCGAATGCCCCATTTATGCGCATCATTACCTTTTTAATTGTCACCGTTCTCCTCGGTTTGCTTCTTCCCGCGAACGCGGCGGAAAGTGTCCCCCGCCTGCGGACATCCCTGGATGATCAGTGGAAGTTCTTCCTCGGCGACCCGGCGAACGCCCAGGACACCGATTTCTCCGACGACGCGTGGCGCGACGTGACGCTGCCCCATGACTGGAGCATCGAGGGACATTTCGACGCCAAGGCGACGATGGGCGGCGCCGGCGGCTTTTTGCCTTCCGGGATCGGCTGGTATCGCAAGCATCTCAATATCCCTCCCGCGTGGAACGGCGAACGAGTCTCGGTGGAATTCGAGGGCGTCTATATGAATGCCGACGTGTGGATGAACGGCCAGCACCTCGCCACCCATCCCTACGGCTACACCAGTTTCGATGTCGATCTCACCCCGGCCCTGAAAGTCGGCGGTCCCAACATTCTCGCCGTGCGCGTGGACAACTCGGAGCAGAAGAACAGCCGCTGGTACAGCGGCTCGGGCATCTACCGGCATGTCTGGCTGATCGTAACGGGCCCGGTGCATGTTGCGCCGTGGGGCGTATTCGTCGCGGTACCGCAGGCAAGCGCCGATGCCGCGGCGGTGACCGTGCAGACGCAGGTGACGAATGACAGCGCCTCCGCGCAGACGGTCAAGATCGCCACGTCGATCCTTTCCCCGACGGGAACCGAGGTCGCGAAGATGGAATCGGATTGCTCCGTGGCCGCAGGGGGAACGCAGCAGGTCAGCCAGCAGACGCAACTGACCCATCCCGCGCTCTGGTCACCGGCCACGCCGCAGATGTCTAGCGCGGTGACCACGATCTCCGAGGGCGGAAATGTCATCGACCGGGTAACGACCCCCTTCGGCATCCGCTCCCTCGCATGGAACGCCACGCAGGGGCTGACGCTCAACGGCGTCACCCTGAAGCTGAACGGCGGCTGCATCCACGGCGACAACGGCGTCCTCGGCACGGCGGCGTTCGATCGCGCTGAAATCCGCAAGGTCGAGCAGCTCAAAGCCACCGGCTTCAACGAGCTTCGCACGGCGCATAACCCGCCCTCCCCGGCCCTGCTCGATGCCTGCGACCGGCTCGGCGTGCTGGTGATGGAGGATACGTTCGATTGCTGGTTCGACGGCAAGAATGACAAGGACTATCACCTCATCTTCAAGGACTGGTGGGAGCGCGACCTCGATTCGCTGGTCGTGCGCGACCGCAATCATCCCTCGATCGTTTTTTGGAACATCGGCAACGAAATTCCCAACGTCCTTTCGCCGATGGGCGTGGACTACAACTCGAAACTCATCAACGCGATCCACGGCCTCGATAAAACGCGACCGGTGACGAACGCGATCCTGGGCTGGCCTCATGCCGACCAGCAAACCAACGCGGACACCGAATGGAACGCCGAGGACATCGTCGGCACGAACTACGCGCTGGGACAACATATCAAGCAGGAGGCCCGATTTCCCAATCGCATCCTCGTCTGCACGGAGTCGAGCCCGGGCGAACCCTTCAACGGCTGGAATGACGTCACGCATAACGCCTTCGTCGTGGGCGACAATGTCTGGTCGGCGGAGGATTACCTCGGCGAATGCGGCGTGGGACGCTGGTTTTACGAGGGTGACCCCACCGAGCCGCTCGATCCGCCTGATCCCGCAAAACCGAACGAGGTTCGTCCCGTCGGTCACGGCAATGACAAGCTCTATCCCTGGCACGGTGCCAATCCCGGAGACCTCGACATCCTCGGCAATCGCAAGCCGATGGCCCATTGGCGGAACATCGTCTGGGACGAGGGCGAAAAGCTGTACATGGGCGTCCGCCAGCCCGAGGGCGACAAGAAAGTCATCGTGGTCGGCTGGGGCTGGTTCCCCGTCTGGGAAAGCTGGACGTGGCCCGGCTGGGAAGGCAAGCAGATGGCGGTGGAGGTCTACTCCCGTTATCCCAAGGTGCGGCTCTACCTCAACGGCGCACCCATCGGCGAGCAGGACACCAACGAGGGGCAGCATTTCCGCGCGATCTTCCATCTCCCCTACCAGCCCGGCACGCTGCGCGTCGTCGGCGTGCAGGACGGAAACGAAGTGGGCGAGTACACGCTGGCCACGGCGGATGCGCCTGCCTCGATCCGCCTGACGCCCGACCGCACGACCATCCACGCCGACGGACAGGATCTTTCCTTCGTGCAGGTCGAGGTGCTCGACAAGGACGGAAAAGTCCAGCCCAACGCCGACGAGGAAATCTCCTTCGCCCTCACCGGCCCGGGCTCGATCGCGGGCTTGGGCAACGCCGACCTGAAAAGCGAGGAGCCGTATCAAGGCACGCAATGCCGCGTTTTCCACGGCGTCGCACAGGTGGTCATCCGTTCGACCCACCAGCCCGGCGCGCTGCAACTCAAGGCTCACGCCGAGGGACTGGCCGACGGCTCCGCCTCACTCCAGGCGCAATAACGGCCTGCTCCGAAGTCGGGTGAAAGTAAGGCCGCGTCCGCGCCGCCTTACTTTCTTTTGCCACCGTGGGAAAAACGCCTAGGCTCACGCGAGCATGAGCGAATTGGCGATCCGGGCGTCCGGCATTGGAAAGAAGTACCCGCTGCACCACCAGCATCCGCACCATAACGGATTGCGTCATATCGTGGAGGCGAAGCTCAAGGGGGGCCTGCGCGCGCTGACCGGCCGCCGCGATCCCGCCGCGGAACGCCCGAGCGTGGAGGATTTCTGGGCCCTGCGGAACGTCTCCTTCGACATCAAGCCGGGCGAGGTCGTGGGCATCATCGGCCGCAACGGCGCGGGCAAGTCGACCCTGCTGAAAATCCTGAGCCGCATCACCGAGCCAACCGAGGGCCGCGTGGAGATCAAGGGTCGCGTGGCGAGCCTGCTGGAAGTCGGCACCGGCTTCCATCCCGAATTGACCGGCCGCGAGAACATCTATCTTAACGGCACAATCCTCGGCATGACGCGCAAGGAAATCAACCGCAAGTTCGACGAGATCATCGCGTTCGCGGAGACCGAGATGTTCCTCGATACGCCGGTGAAGCACCACTCCAGCGGCATGTACGTGCGCCTGGCCTTCGCCGTCGCCGCGCACCTGGAGCCGGAAATCCTGATCGTGGACGAGGTGCTCGCGGTGGGCGACGCGCAGTTCCAGAAAAAATGCCTCGGCAAGATGGAGGACGTCTCCAAGCGCGAGGGCCGCACGGTGCTTTTCGTCAGCCACAACATGGCCGCCATCGCCGCGCTGACCAACCGCGCCATCCTGCTGAAAAAAGGCGGCGTGGAATATTCCGGCAATCCGAAGGAGGCCTTCGACCGGTACATGACCGACGACACGCCGACCGAGGAAATCTACACCGCGCCGCCGAACCCGGAACGGCCGAACATCATCCGCGCGGAAGTGGAATGCTCGCAGGCCGGCTACTCGCACGAGAGTGGCCAGCTGTGGCGCGCGCGCTTCGAGATCCACTATCCCTACACGCTGCCCAAGGCTTCGCTCTCGTTCCAGATTTTCAACCAGTTCCAGACCGCGGTGTTGAAGTTCGATGCCTACGACCAGGACGTGCAAATCTGCAAGGGCGCGGGCGTCACGCGGGTGACCTGCACCATCCCGCACCTCGACCTGAATATCGGCACCTTCTTCCTCAAAGTGCGGCTCGCAGGCCCTCCCGGCGGGCTGCACTACGAGACGCTCGACAGCATCTGCCCATTCACGGTCGTCATCCTCGACCGTACCACGGCCGACGGCTGGAAACCCGAGGCGTGCTCGTATTTGGTCGGCTCAAGCTGGAACGTCGAGTAGGCGTCGTGCTTCCGGTTGCGATCGTCACCGTCGACTTGTTTCATCCCAACCTGTTTCACCTGTCATGAGGAGTGGCCTTTCATTGGTGATCATCCTGATCGTGGGCTTCGCCATCGCGATCTACATCGGCCTGCTCAACCAGCCCCAGCCGCCGACCGACGCGACGAAGGCGCTGCTCGCGGGCGAGGACCTGATCCGCATCCACCTGCACGCGCCCGCGACCGCGCAGTTCTCGCCCGGCGACGCCAGCGCGACCTACAGTACGCGGCGGCTCGATGGCGACTGGAACGTCGGCGGATACGTGGACGACGAGAACGGCTATGCCGCGGTCAGCCGCCGGAAGTGGCAGGAGATTGTCCAGCAGCAGGGCAGCACGTGGGCCTCTCGTTACTGGCGGGTCGACGACGCGTCCAGCGGGGCCTATCCCGTGGACGCACCCTCTGTGGGGAATTAAACCGGCAGCACGTCGATCTGAAGTTCAACGGCCGCGCCCTCGGTCAAGGTGAAGTAGACCGCGCGGAAAAAACTCCGGCGTGACCCGCGCCCGCTTTTTGCCCAGCCTCTCTCATCCATGCTCGCCGATCTCCAGCAACGCGCCGTCGCGGGCGAACTCTCGCGCGATGAGGTCGCGCGGGCCATGGCCGCGCTGCTCGATCCCTCTGTCGGCGATGAATCCAAGGCCGCCTTCCTGCGCGCGTGGGCGAAGCGCGGCGAGACCGCGCCCGAACTGGCCGCCTGCGCGGAGGCGCTGCTACCGCGCGCGGCCGATCCCGGCGTGCGCGGAACGTGGAACAGCAAGCCGCTGCTGGATTGCTGCGGCACGGGCGGCGGCGGGCTCAACCTGCTCAACATTTCCACCGGCGTGGTCTTCATTCTCGCCGCGATGGGCATCCCCGTGGTCAAACACGGCAATCGCGGGCTGACGAAGAAATCGGGCAGCGCCGACGTGCTCGAGGCGCTCGGCATCCGCATCGACCTGCCGCCGGAAAAACTCGCCTCGTGCCTGGAGGAAGTGGGCGCGGCGTTCCTTTTCGCGCCTGCTTATCACACTAGCTTCTCGGCCGTCGGGGCGGTGCGGCGCCAACTTGGCGCCGAGGGCCAGCGCACCGTCTTTAACCTTCTCGGCCCGTTGCTCAATCCCGCGCGGCCCGATGCGCGGTTGGTGGGAGTTTTTAGCGATGCTCACGCGAAACTGTACTTCGGCGCCTTGAGCAATATCGGCTGTCCTCACTTTGCCGTCGCGTGGGGAGAAGATTCGCCGCAGATGAAACCGATTGGCGAAGTTAGCGCCCACGGTAAGACCGTGGTTCTCGGGACTCATGGCGAACCTGATCACGACAACCGCAAGTCGTTCACGCTCGCGATTCCCGGAGACACGATGGATCGCCTCGAATCGCTGCTTGTCACCGGCGCCGAGCAAAGCGCCGCCCGGCTGCACGCCCTCTTATCTGGCAGCGAAAAATTCGGCCTCGCCCGCGAAACGCTTCTGATCAACGCGGCCGTTGCCGCTTGGGCGCACGGTACCGCCGCCTCGATCGCCGAAGGCTTCGCCCTATCCCGCGAAGCACTCGATTCCCGCCGCGCGCTGGCGATCTTGACGAAATGGCAGGACTTTTCGACGAAGCTCTGAGGTAGCCGGCGCTGTCCCTAGCGCCGGTCGGAATCGAACACGCGTCCGCAACCGACCGGCGCTAGGGACAGCGCCGGCTACCTGATTCAGGCGCGTCCCGCGCTTTCCCAATCCGTCGCCCGGAAATCGCCGGTTACCATGTAAGAACAACGCTTCAGCCTTTTCCCACAAACACTCTCGCCCTTGGAACACGAATTGTTGCAATGTTCCCGGATGGCGACTTCCCCCGAGGTGATCGGCGCGCGCACCTGGCGCATCGCCCTGCTGCGGCGACGCTTCTCGCCCACGGGCGGCGCGGAGCGTTACCTGCTGCGTCTCGCCTCCGGCCTGGCCACGGCGGGCCATCATCTCACCCTCTATTGCGAGGAATGGACCCCGCGCGAAAATCCGTTCCACGACATCCGCACCATCGCGTCGAACGACCCAATCTCCTACGCGAAGAAAGTTGGCGACCTGCCGCTGCGTGATCGGCACGACATCGTCTTCAGCCTGGAGCGCGTGCCGAACTGCGACCTGTACCGCGCGGGCGACGGCGTGCATGCGGACTGGCTCGGCTACCGGGCCGCGTTCCAACCGGTGCTCGGCCCGATCCGTACCATGCTGCGCGGAAAGAACCGGCAGGTCTGCGAACTCGAGGCCCGCGTCTTCGCGCCCGAGGGCGCGCGTCACGTCATCTGCAACTCGCGCTTCGTTGCCGACCAGATCACCGGCCGCTTCGGCTATCCGCCCAGCCGGATCACCATCGTCCCCAACGGCGTGCCGTATAACCAGTTCAGCACCGGCGACCGGACGCTGGGCCGCCAGGTGCTCAAGCTGGCGCCCTCGGACTACGTCATCCTCCTCGTCGGCGCGGGCGCGGAGCGCAAGGGCCACGCCATCGCGCGCGAGGCGGTGCGCAAGCTGCGCCGGCCCGATGCGAAGCTCGTGATCGTGGACTCGCCTCCCCCAGTCGCCATGCCGCACGTCTACGCCGCCGCCGACGTGTTCCTGCTGCCCACGCTGTACGATCCATTTGCCAACGTGACGCTGGAGGCGCTCGCGGCGGGCCTGCCGGTCATCACCTCGGCGCAGAACGGCGCCTCGGAGATCATGGAGAACCAGAACAACGGCTTCATCCTGCCGCGCGCCGACGACATGAACCTGATCGTCCATTTGCTGGACCATCTGGCCGATCCCGAGTTCCGCACCCATCTGCGCAAGCCCGCGCAGGAACTGGCGCGGCAATACGACCTCGCGCGCAACGTCACGGCCACGCTGGCCGTGTTTGACCGGGTGATGGGGTAATCGCTGTAGCGGCGGTCTGTGACCGTCGCACTTCTCTCCTGGCCTGTAGCGAAGCTGTGCTTCGCGCTAATCGGATGACCGTCCCCATTACGCGATGAATTCCGCGTGACGGATAAAAGGCAAACCAAATTTCCAAATTAGCTAAATTACCAAATGGCTAAATTTCGAAGAAACGCATGTGGCACGTCATCGCGGTTCTTCTCTGAAGTCTTTTATTCCTCGTTCGGAAATTTAGTCATTTGGTAATTTGGTCTTTCCCTTCCCCAAACGGAATGATCACGAAAGGCTTGGCTCCCCTCGCCCGATGGCGCAGTGTGGAAGGCTCATCTCAACCAAGGATTATATGTCAAAAGCCATCATGGAAACCGACAAGGGCACGATCAACCTCGAGCTGTTCGACAAGGACGCGCCGGGCACCGTTGCCAATTTCACCAAGCTCGCGAAAGCGAAGTTTTACGACGGGCTCAACTTTCACCGCGTGATCAAGGACTTCATGATCCAAGGCGGCTGTCCCAACGGTTCGGGCGGCGGCGGGCCCGGCTACCAGATCAAGTGCGAGATCAACGCGCAGAAGCACACCCCCGGCACGCTCTCCATGGCCCACGCGGGCAAGGACACCGGCGGCAGCCAGTTCTTCATCACCCACACCTCGACCCCGCACCTCGACGGCGTCCACACCGTCTTCGGCCGCACCAAGGACATGGACGTGGTGAACAAGATCGCCAAGGGCGACAAGATCAAGTCGGTCACGATCGTCGAGTAAGCGGTACGCCACGAGCCTGATTAGCGGCGGTCATCGACCGCCGCTACATTTAACGATATGCGCATTCTGGCCATCGATCACGGGACTGCGCGTATCGGCCTCGCGCTGAGCGACCCGACCGGCACGCTCGCGCGACCGTTGCCGTTTCTGCCTGCGAAGGGCGACGCCAAGCTCGCACGGGAGATCGCCGCGCTGGCGAAGAAGGAACAGGCCGAGCTGCTGCTGCTCGGCCTACCGCGCCACATGAACGGCTCGCTCGGCGAGGCCGCGGCGAAAGTGCAGGCGTTTGCCGCCGCGCTCGGGCAGGCTACCAAAATCCCGCTCAAGCTCATCGACGAGCGCCTCACCACCGTGCAGGCCAGCCGGCAGCTGCAGGAGGCGGGCAAGGACACGCGCCAGCAGCGCGGCCACATCGACAGCGAAGCCGCCGCGGTGCTGCTGCAGGGCTATCTCGACAGCCGCGACCCGTTCGGCGCATGAGCGCGCCCCATCCCGAGGTCGGCCATCGCCTGACCATCGCCTATCGCGGCACCGAGTTCTTCGGCTGGCAGCGCCAGGCCGAGCACCGCACCGTGCAGGAATGCCTCGAGGCGGCGCTGCGCAAGATCTGGGGCACGCCCATCGACCTGCAGGGCTCCGGCCGCACCGACACGGGCGTGCATGCCACCGGGCAGGTCGCCTCGTTCGTCGCGCCGCGCCTGCACGCCGCGCACGTCGTGGTGCGCGCCTTGAACGCGAACCTGCCGCGCGATGTCCGCGTGACGAAATGTCGTCTCGTCTCGCCCGCGTTCCACGCTCGCTTTGATGCGGTGGGGAAAACGTACCGCTACCTCATCTACAACGACCTGGTACAGGACCCGTTCAAGCTCGACACCCACTGGCACATCCCGCTGCCGCTTGACCTGGCCAAGATGCGTCGCGCCGCGCGGTTCCTGCTGGGTGAGCACGACTTTGCCTCATTCACGAGCAACCCCGGCTACAAGCGCCCGCGCGGCACAGTCCGCACGATGCGCCGCGTGACGATCGCGCGCCATGGGCCGGAACTGGCCCTGCGCTTCACCGCCAGCGGTTTTCTCTACCGCATGGTGCGCAACTTGGTCGGCGGACTGGTGAAGGTCGGCCTCGATCGATTGAGCGTGGAGGATTTCGGCCGCATCCTGCGCGCGAAATCGCGCAGCGAAGCGCCGGCTAACGCGCCGGCCCACGGCCTCTACCTCGCCAGCGTGAACTATCCCCCCACCCGCTCGCGGCCATGAACCCGCCCGCGCCGCCCTTCCACGTCGTGCTGGTCGAGCCGGAAATTCCGCCGAATACCGGCGCCATCGCGCGGCTCTGCGCGGCGACTTATTGCCACCTGCACCTGGTCGAGCCGCTGGGATTCCGGCTCGATGACCGCACGCTGGCGCGGGCCGGGGTCGATTACTGGCCGCAGGTGACGTGGCGCACATGGCCCAGCTGGACGGCGCTAGTCGAGGCCCACTCCGGCGCGCGATTCCATTTTCTGACCACGAAGACGAAGCGGCCCTACACGCAGGCCCGCTTTCAGCCGGGCGACTTCCTGGTCTTCGGCCGCGAGACCAAGGGCCTGCCCGAATCACTGCTGGCGGAACACGCCGACGCCTGCCTGACGATTCCGATCGCCAACGAGCAGGTGCGTAGCCTCAACCTGGCCACGGCGGCCGCGATCGTGCTGTTCGAGGCGCTGCGGCAGACGACTTGAATGTAGCGGCGGTCTGGACCGTCGCCGAGATTCCGGAGGGAAGGCAATAAGTGCGACGGTCATAGATTGGCCTTTGGCCCATCCCAATCGGGCTTCGCCATAAATCCTCGCGCTCACGCGCGGGGATTGCCGCTACAGGAGGATATCTAGTTCCCCATCGCATTGCCGAGCTGGCCCTGGGTTTCCCACGATTCGGGCTTGTTCCAAGGCACGCTGGAAACCGTATTGCCCTCGGCATCAACGTTTCCGTTCGAAGTCGAGGTGTCGGCGCTGGAGCAACCGACCTGGATCAGAGCGATAGGAAGGAGCAGCAGCAGGCAGCGGAGGCGAGTCATAGGCCGCTAGTTTATCACATCATCGCCAACTTGAATATCGGCCTTTGCACCGGGCAGGATATCGGCCACGGCTGTGTTGTCCTCCGCCGAGGTGATCTTGACCTTGCCGAGGAAGTCCCGGCCGCGATACACGACCAGTTCGCCATTGGGCACGACACCGTTGGAAAGACCGACGTTGAGCACCACAAAGTTCCACGTGCGATTGACGAAGGTGACCTTGCCCGTGACGCCGGGGGCGATGGTGCCCGTCTTGGCCAAGTCGATTTCCTTCTTATAATCGTCGGCCTGTTTCACGGCCGCCTGAAGCTGGTCTTGCAAAATCTTCTGCTCGGCGTTGTCCGCCGCAACTTGCGAATTCAACTTGTCGACCTCAGCCTTCATGTCCTCGGGCGTCTTGCCGCCGAGAACCGAATTGACGTGATCCAAGGCCGCCTGCGCCTTGGCCGTGGCATCTTGGGACGTCTGCACCGCTGACTGCAGGGTCGTCGCCTTCGACTGCGCGTCGGACAGCTTCGAATTCAGGTCGTCGATCTTGGTCTTTTGATCGGCGAGGTCGCTTTCAGCCTGCTTTTGGGCGGCCGTTGCTGCATCGGCTTCAGCCTGCACCTTCTTGGTGTTGCCATTTGCAACCGTGACCTCCTGCCTGGATTGGCTCAGCGCTGTGGCGTCGTCGCCGCGCTGATGGACCACCATAACACCGGCACCGATCGCCACCAGGCCTCCGAGGCAGGCGACGCACAATAAAATTTTTCCAAGTTGTGACATGTGATAACTCAGCTAGGTCGTTGATGAAAAGGCTCCAAGGTTTTCGACAAAATGCAATTAAGTGTCAATGGCATTCTTACGGTTTGATTGTCGAAATAACAGCTTGACCACCTATTAGCCTTCAAAAGTATTACCGTCCCCAACGTGCTGAACGATGAATTCGGGCCAATTCGTCCTGAAAAGCCGCTCCCTCCCGCTCCATCTCCTCGCGCAGCCAGGCTGGCGATGCCGTCTCCGCCCCCAGCGACTCAACCAGCCGCCGTTCCACCTCGTCCGCCGTGATCACCAGCACCTGTGCGGCTGCCCCCGAGCTGGCCACCAGCCGTTCGATAATGCTGTCGGCCGTCTGGTCGGCCTGGGCGTAGGCAACCACCATGTCGGTGGGTTGCCGCGGGCCCGGTGCCGAGCCATGCGTGCCGTCGAGGACGAGCGTGACACGCCAGTGCGAACCGTCGTGTAACACCCGCAATCGATCGGCGAGCGCCTTGCGGGCGGCGGCGCGATGGGTTTCGTGCAGCTTCCGCAGGTCGGGCCACGCGAAAATCACGCTATGACCATCGACCACCAGGTAGCGCACGCTCATCGCGAAGCTCCGCCGCTCGCGGCGGGGTTATGCCTTGGCCGTGGACTTTCCGGTGGCCGCCGCGGTTTTGGTTTTGAGTTTCTGCCGTTTCTTATAATCAGACCGGCGCTTGCGTTTTTGGACTTTATTAGACTGTTGACCCATCAATGCTTGTTGCGGGAAACGCCGCCTGAGTCAAGCTTGTGCCATGGCGCATCCGAGGAATTACCGAATCGGCGTGATCGCCGATACCCATGATCGCTGGCTGCCCCGGGTGGCCGAGCTCTTTCACAACGTGGACGAAATCTGGCACTTGGGCGACGTCTGCCAGGAGCCGATCCTCGATGAACTGCGGGCGATCAACTCGAAGCTGAGTGTCGTGCTGGGCAACAATGATTTCAGCCTGGATTATCCGCTGACGCTCGATTTGGAACGGTGCGGTGAGCGCTTTCACCTCGTCCACATCCTGCCGCGCCGGATGCCCGCGAACAGCGACTGGCTGCTCTTTGGTCATACCCATCGACCGGCCGACGAAATGCACGAGAAGGTGCATTTATTCAATCCAGGCTCGGCCGGGCGCGCGAACAAGGGGGCGCCCATCGGCGTCGGTTTTCTGGTCCGCGAAAAGGGGAAGAAGTTTCGCTGCGAGACGGTGCTGCTTTGATCCGCCTTCCCGCATCTTTTCCTGTCCAAAAAAGCGCCCGCCGATAAACTGGCCCCATGCCTCTCGATAATCTCCCCGACGTTTCCAGCCTCGACGCCCGCCTGGCGCAGCTCCGGAGGTTTCTTTGACCTGCCCGAGCTGAAAGCCCAACTCGCGGATTACGAGACCCGCATGGCCGCGGGCAGTTTCTGGGATGATCCCCAAGCCGCCCAGAAGACCATCGGCGAAGCGAACGCCATCCGCTCCAAGCTCGATCCACTCAAGTCGTTCGAGCAAAAGGTCGCCGACCTCAAGACCCTGACTGAAATGGTGCAGGAGGATGGCTCCGCCGAGGCCGCCGCCGAGCTGCAGTCGGAATACGACGGCACGGCGAAGGAACTCGACGCGCTTGAAATGCGCGTGCTGCTGGCCGGCCCGATGGACCGCAACAACGCGATCATCAGCCTCCACTCCGGCGCAGGCGGCACGGAGGCCAACGACTGGGCCAACATGCTGCTGCGCATGTACCAGCGCTTCGCGGAAAAATCGGGCTACAAGGTGGAAATGCTCAACATCCAGCCGGGCGACGAGGCGGGCATCAGCAGCGCGACGCTGCTCATCAAGGGCGAGTTCGCCTTCGGCCGCCTGAAGGCCGAGCACGGCGTGCACCGGCTCGTGCGCATCTCGCCGTTCAATTCCGCCGGCAAGCGCCAGACCTCCTTCGCGTCGCTCGATGTGCTGGCCGAGGTCGACGACACGATCGACATCAAGATCGACGAAAAAGACATTCGCGTGGACGTCTATCGCTCCGGCGGACCGGGCGGCCAGGGCGTGAACACGACCGACTCGGCCGTGCGCATCACCCACATGCCCAGCGGGCTCGTCGTGACGTGCCAGAACGAGCGCTCGCAGATCAAGAATCGCGCCACGGCCATGAGCGTGCTGAAGGCCCGCCTCTACGAGGTCGAGATGGACAAGAAGCGCGCTGAGATGGAGAAGCACTACGGCGAGAAGGGCGAGATCGGCTGGGGGCGCCAGATCCGCTCCTACGTGCTGCAGCCCTACCAGATGGTCAAGGACCTCCGCACCGGCGAAAACACCAGCGACGTGCAGGGCGTCCTCGACGGCGACCTCAACGCCTTCATCGAGGCCTTCCTCCGCGGCAAGAAGCGGACAGATGCCGATACGGACGAGGAGTAGGCCGGTCAGGCTTTTTAGGCATAACGCCGTGCTCCCATTTGTGGCATAATGACCGGATGGACAAGTTAGCCGAAATCAACGCCAGCAAGGCCGCCGAGGTGGAACGGCTCAAACCGCATGCCGCCGAATTGCGCAGGCAGGCGCTCCTGCGCAACGACTTTCGCCCCTTCCGCGCCGGGCTGCATCGTGGCGCCGAGATGGCGGTCATCGCCGAGGTGAAGAAGGCGTCGCCCTCCGCCGGGATCATCGCCGCTGATTTCAACCCGCTTTCGCAGGCGCGCGAGTATGCCCGCGGCGGCGCGCAGGCGCTCAGCGTGCTGACTGACCAGAAATATTTTCACGGCGATCTCTCCTACCTGCGCCTGATTCGCGACCAGGTCGAGCTGCCGCTGCTGCGCAAGGACTTCATCGTCGACGAACTGCAAATCTTCGAGAGCGTCGTCGCGGGCGCGGACGCGATTTTGCTTATCGTCGCGAGCCTGGACGACGAGAAGCTGCGTGCGCTCTATGACACTGCCAAGACCTGCCAGCTCGACGTCCTGGTCGAGGTGCATGACCTGCGCGAGATGGACCGCGCGCTGGAAATCGGCGCGGACCTGATCGGCATCAACAACCGCAACCTGAAAACGTTCGTGGTCGATCTCGCCACCACGGAAGAACTGGCCGAGGAAATCCCCAACGACGTGATCGGCGTCAGCGAAAGCGGCATCAAGACCGCCGGGGACGTGCGTCGCGTCCGCGCCGCCGGCATCAGCGCCGTGCTCGTCGGCGAGACTCTCATGCGCGCCCAGAACGTGCCGCAGATGCTGGCGGAGCTGATGCTGAAAGAGGAATGATGAACGTGCGCATCAAAATCTGCGGAATCACCAACCTCGACGACGCCCGCGCGGCGATCGATGCAGGGGCGGATGCGCTCGGCTTCATCCTTTACGAGAAGAGCAAGCGCTTCATCGCGATCGAGCGCGCGATTGAGATTGTTGAGGCGCTGCCTCCTTTTGTGACCACCGTCGCGGTCACAGTCGATGCCACGCGCGAGTTCACCAATCTCGGCTGGAGGAAGCAGCTTAAGAGCTTCAACGTCGCGCAACTGCACGGCCACGAAACGCCGGTCCATTGCCGCGCCGTGGGCAAATATCTTCCCGTGATCAAGGCGCTGCCCGCCGACCAAGCCCTCGCGATTCCGCCAAACCTGTATCCCGTCTCCGCCTTCCTGATCGATACCCCCTCGCCGGAGCACGGCGGCACGGGCCGCACGTTCGACTGGAATCTCGCGGTGCAATTCAAGAAGCAGACGAACAAGCCGGTCATTCTCTCCGGCGGCCTCACCCCCGAAAATGTTGCGGAGGCCATCCGCACGGTGCAACCTTATGGCGTCGACGTGAGCAGCGGCGTCGAGTCGTCCCCCGGCCGCAAGGACCACGCCAGGCTGCGCGACTTTATCCGCCAATGCAAAAGCTGCTGACCCAGGTTCCCGACGCCACTGGCCACTACGGCCCCTACGGCGGCATGTTCGTGCCCGAGACGCTGATGGCGCCGCTGCACGAACTGACCGCCGAGTACGAACTCGCCCGGGTCGATCCCGATTTCCAGCGCGAATTGAAATTCCTGCTCGAGGAATATGCCGGCCGGCCCACGCCGCTTTATCACGCCGAGCGCATGACCGAGCAGCTTGGCGGCGCGAAGATTTACCTGAAGCGCGAGGACCTGCTCCACACCGGCGCGCACAAGATCAACAACGCGCTCGGCCAGGTGTTGCTCGCGCGGCGCATGGGCAAGAAGCGGGTGATCGCCGAGACGGGCGCGGGCCAGCACGGCGTCGCCACGGCCACGGTCGCGGCGCGCTTCGGCCTGGAATGCGTCGTTTACATGGGCGCGGTCGACATGGCGCGGCAGGCACTCAACGTCACGCGCATGCGACTGCTCGGCGCGCAGGTGGTCGCGGTCACCGCGGGCCAGCAGACGCTGAAGGAAGCCGTCAACGAGGCGATGCGCGACTGGGTGACCAACGTGCGCTCCACGCATTATATCCTGGGCTCCGCGCTCGGCTCGCATCCCTACCCGATGATGGTGCGCGATTTTCACCGCGTCATCGGCGACGAAGCGCGGAGGCAGATCCTCGAGCGCGAAGAAAAACTGCCCGACCTGCTCATCGCCTGCGTCGGCGGTGGCAGCAACGCAATTGGACTTTTTTATCCGTTCCTCGGCGACGAGACGGTGAAGTGTCTCGGCGTGGAGGCGGGCGGTCGCGGCATCCTGGCAGGCGAGCACGCCGCGCGGTTCCAGGGCGGCAGCCTCGGCGTGCTGCAGGGCGCGCGCACGTTTATTTTGCAGGACGTGCACGGCCAGATCATGAACACCCATTCGATCTCGGCCGGCCTCGATTACGCGGCGGTCGGACCCGAGCACGCGTTCCTGCGCGACGAGGGCCGGGTGAGCTACGATTTCTGCACCGATGACGATGCGCTGAAGGCATTCCAGTTTTGCTGCGCGACGGAGGGGATCATTCCCGCGCTGGAAAGCGCGCACGCTGTAGCCGGTGCGATCAAGGCTGCGCCGACGATGACGCCCGACCAGACGATCATCGTTTGCCTGTCCGGTCGCGGCGACAAGGATGTGCCGCAAGTGGCGGCGGCGTTGGGGATGTAGGCTGCTCACTGCGCCTGCGGCAACGCAACCCACGGCTTCAACTCGACGCCCGGCGACGGTCCGCCGACGAAATACACCGTCACCGCGCCGGTCTGCTCCAGCGACCACGGCGTGCCGGATTCCGGCCCCGATCCCATCGCGACCGGCGCGTTCATGAACCGCTGACGCGGCGGCAGGCGCAGCCAGAATTGCGCGCCGAGCGAGCGAAGCCAGTCCGCGTTGGGAGCCGTGTCGCCGCCCCAAACAAGCACTTCGGCATGCAAACCGGGATAGGCCTTCAGCATTTCAGCCTGCGCCGCCGCATCAAGTCGCTCCGCCCATAAGAGCGTTCCTCCGTTGGCGTGGAAGAGCAGCGCTAGCGAACGATCGTCCTCGCGCGTCGCGGCGCTGTCCGATGCAGGGTTGAGCACCTCGGCCCGTAAATTGGTTCCGAAGTCGAGCGACTGCCCTCGCTGCCAATGCTCAATTGGCGTGCCGGCAGCGGTCGCAATATCGGGGAGCGTACGCCACAACGGGGACCGGCTGGCCAGCACGGGCACGATCACCCGGCGCGGATGAAATTGCCGCGCGATGAGTGCCGCGCCGCCGTTATCCGGCGTGCTGGGTTGCGCGATGACCAGACCATCGAGGCGGTTGACGCCGTAAAATTGCAGCAGCTTGGCGGGCACGGAGGGCGGAGGCACCTCGCGGCCCGTGTCGATCAACCACGCGTGGCCCTGACTTTTTACCAGGAGGCAGGCGCTGTCCTGCAAGGGCACGGCAACGAAAAAAGGCGACGGCTGGCCGAGCGCGCGCAGATCGGGAACGTTGATCGCCGCGCCCGGTTCGTGGGCGAAGAATGAGACGATGGCGATCATCAGCCGGGCAAAGGCCCAGTTCGCGTTGTTGAAGAGTCCTGCGAGTGAAAAGCTCATCAGCGAGGAAACAACGCTGATCGTCCCAACGACCGTGATCAGTCCCGCCAGCGGAACGACGAGCAGGTTGGCCACGATGGAGATGGGCGTGACCTGATAAAAATCGAGCGCGGTGATCGGTTCGCTGGCGAGTGTCGCCGCGATGGAGGCGGCGAGCAGCACTGCCGCGCCTGACCAAAACGCTTCTTCACGTTTCTGCCCGGCCGTAAGCAGGCGCTTGGGCAGAAAGGAGTCGTGCTGGAAACCGCGTACAATCACGCGGTAGATCGGTGGCGAGATCAGGATGAGCCCGAGCACGACGCCGAAGGAAAGTTGCGCGCCGGGATCAAGCAGCATGCGCGGGTCCCAGACGAGCATCGCAAGGAAAGCGATCGACCAGCAGCCCAGCGCGTTGAGCGGTCGGCCGAGGCGCCACGCGGCCAGCACCGCGAGCGCCATGACCGTGGCGCGCACGGCGCTGGCGGGCGATCCGGCCAGCAGGCAGTAAATCAGCACGACGGGCGCGAGCAGCCACGCCCAGCGCCAGCGGACGAGGCCGCAGAGCTGCAGCAGGATGATGGCGACCACGGCCATCTCGGCGATGTTCTGTCCGCTGATGGCAAAGACGTGCAGCGTGCCCGTGACGCGAAAGTCCTGCTCGATGTCGGCGGGAATTTCCTCGCGATAACCGATGAGCATGCCGGCGAGGAAATCGGCCGTGCGCGGATCGTCCTCCAACCCGATCTGCAGCCGGGCGTAGGCCCAGTCGCGCGCGCGGTACGGGAGTTCCTGCCACCACGTTCCCGTGCGCGCGAGCCGCCGCCAGTCCAGCGCCGGGATGATCGCTTCGCTGTAGACATTGCGCTGGGCATCGTAGGCGCGCAGGTCGAGTTGGCCGGGCGAAAGCGGCGCGGGAATCGGTTCCAGTGCCGTGGCGAACTCCAGTTCGTCTCCGCCGCGAATGTCTTGCGTGGGACCGAGCACGGTGCAGCTCACGCGGCCCGATGCCGTGCGCCAGGGCGCCTCGATTTCCTCACCGAAGAGCTGGCCGCCGGTCGGCCGCCAGGCGTTCAATCGCACGGTGAACGAGGTGCGATCGAGCGCGCGGCGGCTGTGACGCGTGGCGAGCTGTGGCTCCTCCACGACCTCGCCGCGCCATTGAGTGGAGGCGAAAGCTTTTGCGTCAGGCAGGCAACGCGCATCGTCGGGCGCGACCGTTCCGACGAGAAGGAGCGTGTGGGTCAGACCTGCGCATGCCGTTACGATATAGAATGCGGCGAGCGACGTACGTTCGCGGCGCGCCAGGAAAATCCAGGCGATGACAGCAACGATGAAAAGACCGAGCGCGATGGGCCACGACGCAAGCCGATCAAGGCCGAGCAGGCAGCCGGTTGCGAACGCGAGGCCGACCGAGAAAAGCGGCGCGCGCGACGAGGTCATGCCTCTCTCTGGCTACCTCGCAGGATGACGGGAGGCGAGCTTTCCGTGCGACGGTCATAGATTGGCCTTTGGCCCATCCCAATCGGGCTTCGCCATAAATCCTCGCGCTCACGCGCGGGGATTGCCGCTACAGGATGACAGGCTTAGACCAGCCTGTCTTCTTCCAGGTCGAGCAGGTCGAAGTAGGTCTCGACCTTCTTGCGGGTCGGCGCGCAGACGGCGCGGCGTTGCTCGAAGGCGGCGACTTTCTCCGGCGAATCGGGCCGGCGATTGCCGATTTTGTTGTTGAAATCGGTGATGGCGTGGTCGCTGGGCCAGGCGGGCCCGAGCTTTTCCTTGAGCGCGTTGAGCACGCCCTCGTCGGTCGGGTTCTTGGCCACGATCTGCTCGAAGGCGCCGCCTTCCAGGCAAAGGAAATCGAGCAGCGTCTTGTCGAAGCCGAAGGTCAGGTAGTTGTAGCCCGGCAGCCTGCCGGCGGGAAAAAGCCGCGCCTTGTCGACCATGCGCGGCAGGTGGTAGAGGCCGCCGAGTTTTTCGTGCGGGCTGCGCGGCGGAGTCTCTGGCGCGGTGGAAATGGGCAGGCCCAGTTCGCGCCAGCCTCGAAAACCGCCCGCGACCGAGACGACGTTGCGATAACCCATCTTCTGCAGATTATCGACGGCCAGTGCGGAACGGTACCCCCCACCGCAATAGCAGAGGATGCGCGCGGCGGCGTCGGGGATGCGCGTCTCGATGTCGCGCTCGATCACGCCCTTGCCGAGATGGATGGCGGAGGGCGCGTGGCCGGCGTGCCACTCGCTTTCCTCGCGCACGTCGACGAGAAAGACGCCCGGCTTCTTCGATTCGACGTAGGCGTCGTGCACGCTGACTTCCTTGACGCGGCTTTGGGCGTCGCTGACCAGTTTGAGAAAAGCGGGGGTGTGATCCATGGCGAAGGGATAGATTGGCGCAGATTTCGGCGCAGACAAGGGCGGCTTTGCGTGGGGAAAGATACGAGGCTGATTTTCGACGGAATTAACGGAATTCCTTTAGGCAAGGATTTGATCAAATTACTAAATTACCAAATTTTTTAAAACCGGTTGCAGCTATTCGTTCCGGCCCGCCGATTCCCCATTTGGCAATTTGGTCTTAAAAAATTCCGTTAATTCCGTCGAAACCGCCTTTTCCGATGATCGAACACCGGACCCCTAGCCAACCCGCCGCAGCGGTGGCACGTTAACGCAGATGCGCACGCATGCCTGGAAACTGAAATCGCGCACTCTCGAGTGGAACGAGCGCCCACTCGTCATGGGCATTCTCAATGTCACGCCCGACTCGTTTTCCGATGGGGGCACTTATCTCGACCCTGAAGCGGCGCTGGACCGCGCGCTGGAGCTGGAGGCCGAGGGCGCCGACCTGCTCGACCTCGGCGGTGAATCGACCCGGCCCGGCGCGGCGTTCATCACGGCGGAGACGGAACTCGCGCGCATCCTGCCCGTGCTGCGCAAGCTCCAGGGGCGGCTGGCCATTCCGCTGTCCATCGACACGTGGAAGGCCCCGGTGGCCGCGGCGGTGCTCACCGAGGGAGCCGAGATCATCAACGACGTCAGCGCGGGCCGTTGGGACGAGACGCTCTGGCCGGTCGTCGCCCAGCACGGCGCGGGCTATGTGCTGATGCACGCGCTCGGCCGACCCGCGACGATGCAGGACGCGCCGCAGTACATCGACCCGGCCGGGGAGATCGCCGATTTCCTGGGAAAATTCCTCGCCCGGGCCGAGGAAAACGGCATCGCGCTCGAGTCGATGGTCTGCGATCCCGGCTTCGGCTTCGGCAAGACGGCGACCCACAACCTGACCTTGCTGCGCGACCTGCACCAATTTCGCGCACTGGAGCGGCCGCTGTTGGTGGGGCTTTCGCGAAAATCTTTCCTGAATTTGGTTGGAGGTTCGGAGCGAACAGAGTACACCAACCAGTGGGCCCACATGTGGGCGACAGCGCAGGGCGCGGCTATTTGGCGGGTACACGACGTACCCGCGGCGACGCAGGCCGCGCGAGTCGCCGGCGCCTTCGGGCGTGGATGCCCCGCGGCATGAATTTCCCTTACACCCTGATCGCCTCGATCGCGCGGGACACGATCGAAATCTCGATCCTGACCGTCGGCATCTATTGGCTCTGGAAACTCTTTCGCGGCACGCGCGGCGCGCGGGTGCTGGCCGGCTTCGGCTTCCTGCTCGCGCTGCTGTCGCTCATCTCCTTCGCGCTGCACCTGACCGTCATCGGGCAGCTGCTGCGCATTTCGCCGCTCTTCCTGCTCATCTCCCTGGTCATCATCTTCCAGCCGGAGCTGCGGCGCATCTTCGCCGAGGTCGGCAGTCGCCCGCTCTTCAGCCCGCACCGCCAGCAGGCGGAGGTCATCGAGGCAGTGATCAACGGGCTGGAGCAACTGCAGCTCGCCGGCCATGGCGCGCTGATCGCCTTCGAGCGCGAGATCACCTACGAACCGGCGCGCGAAACGGGCACGACCCTCGACGCTCACGTCAGCGACGATCTCCTCGCCACTATCTTCTTTCCCAAGACGCCGCTGCACGACGGCGGGGTGATCATTGTGCAGGACCGCATCGCACTGGCCGCGGGCATCTTCCCCCTGACGCAGAGCGAGGGCCTGCAGCGCACGCTCGGCCTGCGCCATCGCGCCGCGCTCGGCATGAGCGAGGAGACCGACGCGGCCATCGTCGTGCTCTCGGAGGAAACCGGCATCATCTCGCTCGCCTACAACGGCGAGCTGCGGCGTCCCCTCACCACCGACGAACTGCGCTCGCAGCTCATTGCCATTTTGCTCAACGGGTCCGATGAAAAATCTCTTGTTCCACAACTGGCAAGCTAAGGTCGTCTGCTTCCTGATCGCGCTGTCGATCTGGATCTACCTGAAGAACCACGACCAGCCGGGCTTCATCGACCAGCTCTGGACGGGCACGCTGACGGGGCATTAGGTCCTGCGGACGGCAGTAGGCGGGCGCGGCCGTTTGCCGTAGATTGATTTGCGATGTCCGCTGAACCCTCTTCCGTCACGACCGAGCGACATCCGCTCGCGCTCTTCTTTGACGGCGAATGCTGCTTCTGCAACCGGTGGGTGCGACGGCTGATGAAAGCGGACATGGGTCACCGCACGCGCTTCGGCGCCAAGCAGGGCGCGACGTTCCAGCAGGTCGTGGCGGCGCATCCGGAGGCAGCGAACATCGCTTCGATTGTACTCGTGAAACGCGATGGTGCCGGTCGCGAACAGGCGCTCATCCGCAGCGCGGCGGTGCTGGCGGTAATCGATGGACTGCCGGGCTATCGACTTGCTACGACGATCCTGCGCATCACGCCGCGCCCGCTTTCGGATTTCGGCTACGCGATTTTCTCCCGGTTCCGCAAACGCATCTTCGGCACGCAGAATGTCTGTGACGTGGTCAGGCCCGAAGACCGTGAGTTGTTCTTGGACTGACATTCTTTCGTAGGACGTCTAGAACTCAGAAATGCATTGGATCGGGCGCTTGATCCTCGTTGCTGGAGCTCTGTTGGGCATTCATTGGCAATTTACCTTGGATGGAGCTGAGGGCATGCAGAAGGCCGTTTTATTTGGCCTTTTCCCCGCTTTCGTTCTTCTGGCTGTTTGGTCCCTTATCTCTTTTTTCCGTTTAAGAAGGATCAGTCCAACTAATCGGGCCGGATGGAGAATCACAACCACCCTATTTCTTGCGGCTGTGCTTTCCGTCGCGGTCGCGACTGCGATCTGTAACTTACGAGTCCACATAACAGAGGCGGGGGTCAATAAGACCGTCCAAATGCTCGGTCAGATCAAGCTCCGAACCGGCACATATCCCTCGACGCTTCCCAAGCGCAGTCCGGGAATATTCGATTGGCTATCCTATCCGGTACAGGGCGGAGTATCGCGGGACGGCTTCCAGTTCATGTACCTCAACGATCCCTGGGGAGATATAAATATTCTCGAAAGCGATGGTCGAGGCTGGCAACACCTCAGTTGAGCGGAGTTAGTAGTTTTCCGTCTCTTCACCGAGGAATCGCTCCGCCTCGATCGCTGCCGCGCAGCCGGTGCCCGCGGCGGTGATGGCCTGACGATAGACCGAGTCGGCCACGTCGCCGGCCGCGAAAACACCGCGCACGTTCGTGCGCGTCCCCTCGCCGAGCTTCAGGTAGCCGCCCTCGTCCGTGTCCAGCGCGCCGCCGAAGACCGCCGTGTTCGGCACATGGCCGATGGCGACGAAGACGCCCGCGCAGGGCAGCGTGCTCGTCTCGCCCGTGACGATGTTCTTCATCTTCACGCCGGTCACCTTTTTCTGCGACACGTCGAGCACCTCGGTGATCACGGTGTTCCAGATCGGCTTGATCTTGGGATTCTTCAGCGCGCGTTCCTGCATGATCACGCTCGCGCGGAGCGAGTCGCGCCGGTGCACGAGATAAACCTGCGACGCGAAGCGCGTCAGGTACGTCGCCTCCTCCAGCGCCGAGTCGCCGCCGCCGACCACGACCAGCGGCTGGTTGCGGAATTGCGGCAGCGCGCCGTCGCAGGTCGCGCAATAGGTCACGCCGTGCTTTTCCAGCGCCGCCTCGGACGGCAGTCCCAGGCCGCGCGGGCGCGATCCCGTCGCCACGATGACCGTCTTGGTGATGATCGTTTCGCCGTCGACGACGAGCTTCAGCGGATGCCCGGAAAAATCGACACTGTCGAGATGGCCGAACTGGATGCGCGCGCCGAACCGCTCGGCCTGCTTCTGCAAGTTTTGCATGAGCTGGAAACCGTCGATGCCCTCGGGGAATCCGGGAAAATTCTCCACGATGCTGGTGGTCGTGAGCAGGCCGCCGGGCATGGCGCCGGTGAGCACCAAGGGCGCGAGATTGGCCCGCCCGGTATAGATTGCGGCCGTGAGCCCGGCGCAGCCGGTACCGATGATGACAACTTGTTCCATGGGAGAAAGAACATGCCACCGGTTTCCCGCTTGTCGAACCCGCGTCGCGGGTAATACTCGCCGCCATGGACACACCCGCGAAGGACAAATTGGAGGAGCTTTTCCGCATGCAGCAGGCGCTGAACGAGCGCATCGGCGTGCGCACCAACGGCATGAGCGAGGAGGAGCAGACGAAGTGGCTGCTCAACTACAGCCGCGCGATCTCGCAGGAGATGGCCGAGCTGGTGGACAGCGTGCCGTGGAAATGGTGGGCCAAGTACCAGAAATTCGACGCCCAGAACGCGCGCGTCGAGGTGGTCGATCTCTTCCACTTCCTCATCTCCATGGCACAGGTGCTCGGCATGTCGGCCGACGACGTTTTCAACGCCTACCTGAAGAAAAACGAGGTCAACTTCAAGCGCCAGGATTCAGGATATACCGTTAAGGATGAGGCTGATTCGAAGCATATTTGAATCCGCCGGAATTCGCCGGTTCAATTACGATGCCGTCTCTTGCGGCGAAGCCTTTTTCAGCGAGGTGATGAGCATGACGTTAAGGGTATGATTACGCCCGTTTGGTTCCTCGACGATCACGTGGGGAGCGTCGCTCGCAGCAAGGATGAAATCCGGATGAACCACGGGAACCGACTTGCCTCCAGCCATATGAATGACGAAAGGCACGAACGGAACCGCCCGAAGCAGCTCTCGAATTTGCTCTTTCAGCATGCATCTAAGTTGCCTCATTTTCGATCAAAAGCCAAGCCGCAACCCCCCGCTAGAAAATAGCAACCGACCGCTAGCGGGCGTCCGCCGCTTGCGTAGGCTATGAAGGTGTCCACTTCCACTCTCGTGCACGACCAAGCTCTTTCCTCCGATTCCAAACCGCGTCGCGGCTGGGTCTATGGCCTCGTGGCCCTCGCCGTCATCCCGATCGTGGCGATCCTCATCTGGCAGGGCGTCACCTCCAGCGGCAACCCCGATCCCACGGTGGCGAACACCAGCCATTGGTCGGCCATCCTCGACATCAGCGTGCTCGTCTTCCGCGAGGGGCTGGAAACGATCCTGGTGCTGGCGGCCATCACGGCCGGCCTGTCGCGCAAGGGTGAAAACACCCACCATACGCTGCCCATCTTCGGCGGCGCATCCCTTGGCATCCTGGCCAGCATCATCACGTGGTTCATCGTGCGCGGCATCGTCGACGACCTGACCACCGTGGTGCCCGCGCTGGCGCTGCAGGCGGCAACCGGGCTGGTCGCCGTGATCGTCCTGCTCATCGTCATGAACTGGTTTTTCCACAAGGTCTACTGGGGCGGCTGGATCTCGCTGCATAACCGCCGCAAGCGCGACCTGCTGGGCGCACCCGCCTCGCCCTGGCTGATTTTCTGGGGACTCGTCCTGCTGGGCGCCTCGTCGGTTTACCGCGAAGGCTTCGAGATCGTGCTCTTCCTGCAAAGCTATTACCTGAAGATGGGCCACGGCACCGTGCTGGTCGGGGCGCTGATCGGCTGTGCGCTGACCGCCGTGATGGCTGGGCTGACCTTCTGGGCCCACAAGCGGCTGCCTTACCGCAAGATGCTCATCGCGACCGGCGTGCTGCTCGGCATCGTGCTGCTCGTCATGGTGGGCGAGGAAGCGTTTGAGATGCAGCAGGCGAACTGGATCCCGACCACGAACATCCACGCGCTGGCCTGGATTCCGGACTGGGCCGGGGTCTGGTTCTCCATCTTCCCGAACGTGGAGACCATCGTGGCGCAGGTCATCGCCGCCGTGCTGGTCGTGGGGTCCTATTTCCTCTCCGGCAAGCTCGTGAGCGGCGCGCCGGTGGAAGAGAAGACCTGATCAGGCTCGATCTCCGTTTCCCGGTCGATATTCTTCAATCGGATGAAACTACTTTGGATTCATCAAGTCCTTGCCCACGGGGTCAAGCTTTGTACTTGGGGCGGCTCCCTGGTCTCTTTTTCTCTGTACGTATGGTGGTCATTTCCGACCCTGACAGGCCCAATTACTCTTTCTGACGTCTTGTGGTTCGGCGCAGGATTGGTGGCCTCGGTCCCTCTCGGATGGCTTCTCGGCGGTCTCTATTTAGGGGTTTTCGTCTCGGCCATTGCTCGCCGGATAAACGGCGCTCCCTATGTCGAGGGTGACAAGATTCGCATACTTGTTGGCCCTTACAAAAATCGAGTAACCGATGTCTATGAGGTCTGGACAACGCGAAATCAAATACGCGTCGATCTGGGTGAGGAAGCCAAAAAGAACGTAACCGATGTCTTCTTCGCAGAAGAAGTCAGCCGGGAGAAAAACAGCGAAGACAACAGCCTCGTTTCAAGGCGGTCCTGATCAGGTGGGTTTTTTCGCGCGGTAGACGGCAAGTGCCGCGTTGGCCTGGGCGATGAAGGCGTCCATGTCATCGCCACGGAGCAGGTAGCGGCCTTCCTCGGTCTCGATCAGGATGACGTGAAGCGGATCGCCCTCCGCGCCCATGTATTCCTGCGACAGGCCCGGCTTGAGCAGGTTCCAGCCGGTGATGATTTCCTCAGCGAGATTGAGCTTCCTCAGCTCGCCCTTGATGTCGCCATAAGGGATGAGCCTGGTCTCCTCAGTCAACCCTTCAAGGGATCGTGCGGCGCCTGAAACGTAAATGCCCGTGGGGTCCAGCGTGTACATGCAGATTAGATACCGGGTTTCGACGCGCCCGTCATGCGCTCTTTAAACGAAAAACGGCGATCCCTTGCGAGGATCGCCGTTTCGTGAAGGTTCGATCGAACTTACTCGCTCGCTTCGTCCTTCTTTTTCTTCGCAGCCTTGGGGGCCTTGGCCGGCTTGTCGGCGGCTTCCGTCGTCTCAGCCTTTTCGGCTTTCTCGGCGGCAGGCGCGGGGGCGGCATCGACCACGTAGTCGACCCATTCCAGGAATGCGGTCGGCGCGGAGTCGGACTGGCGCGGCCCGAGCTTGATGATGCGGGTGTAACCGCCCTTGCGGTCCTTGAAGCCGGGCGCGATGTCCTTGAAGAGCAGGGACACGACGTCCTTCTGGCCGATCTTGGCGACGGCGAGACGGCGCGCGTGGAGCGTGCCGGTCTTGCCGAGCGTGACGAGCTTTTCCGCGAGCGGGCGGGCCGCCTTGGCCTTGGCCAGCGTGGTTTTGACGCGCTTGTGCAGGATCAGGCTGGCCACGAGATTGGCCAGCATCGCGTCGCGATGCTGCGAGGTGCGTCCGAGTTTGCGGGTGTTTTTCTGATGGCGCATGGCGTTTTACTCGGCTTTGCCGTCGTTGACGGGAATTTCGACCAGGCCGGGCTCGAGCTTCATGCCGAGGCTCAGGCCGAGGTGCTGGAGCTTGTCCTTGATTTCGTTGAGCGACTTCTTGCCGAAGTTGCGGTACTTGAGCATCTCGGCCTCGCTCTTGAGGGCGAGCTGGCCGACCGTCGTGATATTGGCGTTGTTGAGGCAGTTCGCGGCGCGGACCGACAGCTCGATCTCGTTGACGCTCATGTTGAGGAGCTTCTTGAGCTTGCTGTTTTCCTGGCTGACCTGCGGCTGGCTCTCCTCGAACTCGATCTTTTCCTTGTCGAAGTCGGCGAAGAGGTCGAGGTGATGGCGCAGGATGGCCGAGGTCTGCAGAAGCGCCTCGTCGGGCGTCAGGCGGCCGTCGGTCCAGACTTCCAGGATGAGCTTGTCGTAGTCGGTGCGCTGGCCCACGCGGGTGTTCTCGACCGAGTACTTGACCTTGCGGACCGGCGAGAAGAGCGAGTCGATGGCGATGACGCCGATGGACTGCTCGGGGTGCTTGTTGTACTCGGCGCTGGCGTAGCCGCGGCCGACCTTGACCTCGAGTTCCGCCTCAAACTTGCCCTTCTTGTCGAGGGTGGCGATGACCTGGTTGGGGTTGAGCACTTCCACGCCCGCGTCGAGCTTGATGTCGCCGGCGGTGATGGGGCCTTCCTTCGTGGCGTTGAGAAAGAGCATGCGCGGCTCGCGGCTGGGGAGCTTGAAGAGGACCTTCTTGAGGTTGAGCACGATGTCGGTCACGTCCTCGACCACGCCCGGGAGGGTGGCGAATTCATGGACCGCGCCGTCGACCTTGATGCTGGAGACAGCGGCGCCTTCCAGCGAGGAAAGCAGCACGCGGCGCAGCGAGTTGCCGAGGGTGTGGCCGTAGCCGGCCTCGAAGGGCTCAGCGACGAACTTGGCGTAATTGCCTTTGGAGACGGACTCGTCTTTAGCCAGACGATTGGGCATTTCGAAACGACCGAGGCGGATAGGCATCTGATTTCTCCTTGGCTGGGTTACCCGAATGCCGCGATTGCCTTCGCGAGCACCGGACCAACAGCCGGATTGACGGTGTTATTCTTCAACTGCCCTGTTCCGCACCGCCGGTCGAAACAGGATCAGGCGGACCGCCACGGGCGGCCCGCAAATCTTTTTAGCGCGAGTAGAGCTCGATGATCAGCTGTTCGTTGACGATCGGCGCGATCTCCTCACGGGTGGGAATACGCTTCACTTCACCCTTGAAATTGTCCTTGTCGATCAGCAGCCACTCCGGCACGGGGGCGATCTGCGTGGCGGCGAGGCCGCGGGTCGCGAGCTGGCGCGAGACGGCGTTGCCGCGAACCTCGATCGTCTCACCAATCTTAGTGATGTAGCTGGCGATGGTGACCTTGCGTCCGTTGACCGCGATGTGGCCGTGATTGACCATCTGGCGGGCGGCGCGGCGCGAGTTGGCCAGGCCGAGGCGGAAAACGACGTTGTCGAGACGGGTCTCGAGCAGCTGGAGCAGGATCTCGCCGGTGACGCCGCGGCGGTTCAGCGCGATCTCGTAATAGCGGCGGAACTGGCGTTCCAGCAGGCCGTACATGATGCGAAGCTTCTGCTTCTCGCCGAGCGCGGTGGCGTATTCCGACTGCTTGCGGCGGCCTTTGTCGCCGTGAACGCCGGGCGGATAGTTGCGGCGCTCGAGCGCCTTGTGGGGGCCGAAGAGCGCGACGCCGTAGCGGCGGCTTTTCTTGGTGCGGGGTCCGGTATAACGAGCCATGAGAAGGGTGCGGTTAAAAAAAGTTTAGACGCGGCGCTGCTTGCGGGGGCGGCAGCCGTTGTGCGGCGTCGGCGTGACGTCGGTGATGGAGGTGACTTCGAGGCCGATGGCCTGCAGCGCGCGGATGGCGGACTCGCGGCCGGTGCCGGGGCCCTTGACGCGGACGGAGACTTCCTTGAGGCCGTGGCCCATTGCCTGGCGTGATGCGTCTTGTGCGACGACCTGGGCGACATACGCGGTGGACTTCTTGGAGCCGCGGAAGCCGCACTTGCCGGCCGAGGACCAGCCGATGACCGCGCCGGTCATGTCGGTGATCGAGACGATCGTATTGTTGAACGTGGCGGAGATGTGGGCGATGCCCGAGTAAATGTTCTTGCTGCCCTTGGCCTTGACGATCTTGGGCTTCTCCATGTCGTTCGGATCGAGCGACAGGCTGGTGGAGATGACGTCGGCCGGCTTGACGGCGGCGGCGGGAGCGTCCTTCTTGCCGGACTTCTTTTCGCCGGCCGGTTTCTTTTCCGCGGCGGGCTTTTTCTCGGCGGCGGGTTTGGGGGCCGCGTCAGCGGCGGGTTTCTGGGGGATTTCGTCTGCCATGGAAGTAACGGATAAAAAAATTAAACCTTGCCAGCCTTGGCGTCCTTGTTGCGCTGCACGCCGACGGTCTTGCGCGGACCCTTGCGCGTGCGGGCGTTGGTGCCGGTACGCTGGCCGCGCACGGGCAGGCCGCGGCGGTGACGGATGCCGCGGTAACAATTGATCGCCTGGAGGCGCTTGAGATTCTGCTGCAGCTCGCGGCGCAGGTCGCCTTCGATGACGTACTTGTTTTCCTGGATGACCTGGATGATGCGGTTGAGCTGCTGGTCGGTCAGCGTCTTGGCGCGGACGTCGGGGCTGATTTCAGCCTGTTCGAGGATCAGCTTGGAGCGGGTGAGGCCGATGCCGTAGATGTAAGGCAGGGCGGCTTCGATGCGCTTGTCACCGGGAATGTCGATACCGAGAAGGCGGGGCATGTTGGGAGGAGGTAAGGCTTAACCCTGGCGCTGCTTGAGGCGCGGGTTCTTCTTGTTGATGATGTAAACGCGGCCCTTGCGGCGGACGACCTGGCAGTCCGACGTGCGGCGTTTGACGGAGGCGCGAACTTTCATGTGTTTTAACTCGTAAAAGGGCAATTCTGGCGCGTTATTTTGCAGGGACGACAAAGCCCCCGCGCGATGAAACGCAGGAGGGAAAGCCTATCAAGCCGTCCGGGAGAGGCAAGCTTGTTGTTGAATTTATTTTGCGGGTTACTTTCCCTCTGATCAAGTCATTTGAAAACACTCCCCTGGCAAAATTCCCCTGGCAACTAAAGCACCCGCTGAAAAAGAAATTCGAAAACTGCACCCCAGAGCGCCGACAGCCCAAAGAAAACTATGATCCACATCCACCATGGGGCATGCACCAATCTCCAAAAAGGAGCCATGATTGCCAGCAGCAGGCACGACAACATGATGGACTTAAAAAGATGCCAGGCATCCGTAGTCCACACCAGCGCCGTCGAACTCAAAGGAAAGGCCTCGCCCTGCTTGCGATCTCCATTCTTCCACTTATTTGGCCATGAAATCGCCGGATTCAACCAGTGCTGATAAGCCGCCGGCTGCCTTGCGAAAGCGCTTTCGCGGTAGCGAAAGGAGAGCTTATCCATCGCGGCGTTAGCCGCCGCAGCAAGCATAAGCATGACCGCCGAAAAAAGAGCGGTCCTCCACCATTTCCTGTCGATCATAATAGGATTGGGCATTTTCACTTTTGTCCGTTTTAACGCCTGCGTCGCGCAGCCTCGGGACGATCCATTTCGACCCTGTTGAATTCGCACTTTCTTAGAGCCGCTCCACGATCCATCCCCGCGCGAGGTCGTAGGGGTGGAAGCCAATAGTGACCGAGTCGCCGAGGACGGGTACGTAGGTGCGGCTCTGGCCGACGGCGCGGTGGCCGTTGGGGAGTTCGACGCGGCAGGCGCCGTCGCGCATGAGTTCGATGACGCGGCCCTGGGCGCGGATTTCGTCGGGGTTGGGTGTGCTCATGCTGGGGCGGGAGTTTTCCGAGCGAATGATTGGAGGTCCTTCGACTTCGCTCAGGATGACGGATTTTAGGAGACGCGCTTTCGCGCGGGAAGCCATTTCCCCTTCCCTTGTTCCCGAGCTGTTCAGTCGGTAGCCGTCGACCTCCGGGCGACGGAGTGGGATGTTGGTGATCTTCTACGCTGAAGCTTAGGAAAGTGACTGCCAAGACTCGCACACTCCTCGGCAAAAACTCCGTCGTCCGGAGGTCAACGGCTACCGTCTGAGGATGACCGATCGAAATTTACCGGCGCAGCGCGGCGGCGGGGGCGAGCGTGGTGAGGATTTCCGGCTCGTCCTCGGTGACGAGGACGGTGTGCTCGAAGTGCGAGGAGGGCTTGCCGTCGGCGGTGACGACGGTCCAGCCGTCGGCGAGCTGGCGCACCTGCGCGCGGCCCATGTTGACCATCGGCTCGATGGCGATGGTCATGCCGGGCTTGAGACGCGCCTTGACCTCGCGACCGTAGTTCGGCACGTGCGGTTCCTCGTGCAGCGCGCGGCCGACGCCGTGGCCGACGAATTCGCGCACGACGCTGTAGCCGTTGGCGACGACGAATTTCTCGATCGCCTCGGAGATGTGATGGACGCGGTTGCCCGCGCGGGCCTGCTCGATGCCGAGCGCGAGCGCCTCCTGCGTCTTCTGCAGCAGGCGCGCCGTGGCGACGGGAATCTCGCCGACCGGGAGCGTGGTCGCGGTGTCGCCGACCCAGCCGCGCAGGACGATGCCGATGTCGAGCTTCACGATGTCGCCGTACTGGATGCGGCGCGCGCCGCCGATGCCGTGCACGATCTCGTCGTTGACCGAGATGCAGATGTTGCCGGGAAATCCGCGATAGTGGAGGAACGGGCTGCGGCCGCCGCGGTCGCTGATGAGGCGCGCGGTGAGCTTGTCGATCTCGCCCGTGGTGACGCCGGGGACGACGGCGAGCGAGACTTCCTCGAGGATTTCACGCGCGGCGCGGCAGGCGAAGCGCATGCCCTCGATGTCGTCGGCGGATTTGATGGGAATGCTCACGGAGGGTAATGCGGATGGCTACGGCGGCTGATTTTGGAGAAAGAGTGGAAAAACGAAATAGAATTCTGGAGGAAAAAGAGTCGGACAGATTTTAAGGAGGTCAAGTGGGGCGGATGCGGAGAGCGCCTGAGGTCATTCGGCGTCGATCGGAATCGATCGTACTTAACCGATCCAGCCCGTCCCGGTGCCAAGGGGCCACGCTCGTCATTTAGAGCGCAGAACGTATTCTCCATGGGTAGATCCGCAACTCTTATGCCCAGCATCGACAAACTCTCTCCTGAAAAGAAGGAGGCCTTTAATAACCGGATCGGCCTGGGAGCAAGCCTTCTGATTGGGCTCCTTTTTCTAGGTCTGGCCGGCTTCGAAGCCGACCAGAACCGCAAATTTAACGGTAGCGTTGACCGGGTCGACGGGACTGTTGAACGCCTCTACGTAAGCACAACACTGCCAGGCGTGAGATTTTGGATGATCGGTTATCGCTACGATACGCTTGGCGTGATCTATCACCAAGAATGTGGCCTCATTCACAGCGACTGGATTCCACTTCACGAAGGTGATTCGGTCCCGGTAAAATATCTTAAGGAATATCCGGGAGACAGTCGCATTGACCTTCCACTGGAGGATCAGGCGAATTGGCAGACTCCCTGGCCTCTCGGCGCAGTCGGCTTTGGCATGTTGGTTTTGACGGGGCTGATCGCGCGGAAATACCGTCGATCCTGAACTTGAATAGAAATGGTCGCCAAGTGGTGCACCTGCCTCGGCGAAAACTCCGTCGCCCGGAGGTCGACGGCTACCGACTGCGGCTGCGCGAAGCACAGCTTCGCGGAGGGAAGGAGCGTTCCCGTGTGCAACTTGGGAACGAGAAGGCACGAATGCGACGGTCATCGACCGCCGCTACATGGAGAGCTAATACGCCAGCGTCAGCACCGCGCCGGCGATGAAGAGCACGGCGATGAGCACCCAGAGCCAGACGTAGTTGCCCGAGGGCGCGCCGCTCTGGCCCATGACGGGTTGCGGCATGCTGGAACGGCCACGGATGCGGCCCTTCTTGAGGAAGCCGTCATAGTGGCGCTGCAGGAGATAGGTTTCCATCTGGCGCATCGTGTCGAGCATGACGCCGATCATGATGAGGAGGCTGGTGCCGCCGAAGAACTGGCTGGTGAGCTGTGGGACGTTCATCTCGTTCTGCGCCGCCGAGGGCAGGATGGCGAGGACGGCGAGGAAGACCGCGCCGGCCAGCGTAAGGCGCGTCATGGTGTACTCGAGGAACGCGGCCGTGGGCGCGCCGGGCCGGACGCCGGGGATGAACCCGCCGTTTTTCTTCACGTCTTCCGCGATCTGGATCGGGTTGAACATGAAGGAGACCCAGAAGTACGAGAAGAAGAAGATCATCCCGACATAGACCATGTAGTAGAGCGTGCCGCGATTGAGCGAATCGGCGATCGCGACGGCCCAGGGCGCCGTGCCGATGGGCAGTATCTTGATCATGAACGTGGGCACGAGCAGGATCGACTGGGCGAAGATGATCGGCATGACGCCCGAATAGTTGACCTTGAGCGGCAGGAACGAGGTCTGGCCGCCGTACTGCTTGTTGCCGCGCACCTGGCGGGCGTACTGGATGGTGACCTTGCGCTGCGCCTGGGTGATGGCGATGGTCCCGGCGATGACGGCGAAGAGGAAGAAGAAGATAAGCGGGACGACCGGCAGCGGCACCCGGGCTTCGCCCGTGGGCGAGAAGACCATCTGGAAGCCCTGCAGCAGCGCGGCGGGCAGGCGCGAGACGATGTTCACCGTGATGACCATCGAGATGCCGTTGCCGATGCCCTTGTCGGTGATCTGTTCACCGAGCCACATGAGCAGCAGCGTGCCGGAGAGCAGGCTGAGGATGGTCGTCAGCTCGAAGACGTGACCGGGATAAGGCACGAGCGGGCCGTACTGCTGCGTGATCGCGGCAATGCCGGTGAATAATCCGCCGCGGTCGGGTGCCTCAAACTGCTTGGCGTAAAAATAACTCTGCACGAGGCAGATCGCGATCGTGGCGTAGCGGGTGTACTGCGTGATCTTCTGGCGGCCGCCTTCCTCGCGCGAGAGCTTGCTCAAGCTCGGGACCACGGCGGTCATGAGCTGCATCATGATGCTGGCGCTGATGTAGGGGATGATGCCGAGGGTGAAGACGGCGCAGTTCTCCAGCGCGCCGCCGCTGAAGAGATTGAACATGCCAACGACCGTGTTGCTGTTCTTGGTCGCGATGACGTTGTGGAAATACTTCGCCAGGATCTCGGTGTTGACACCGGGACACGGGATGGCGGCGCCGATGCGCACGACGACGATGACCGCCAGCGTGAAGAGGATGCGCTGCCGCAGCTCGGGAATCTTGAAGATGTTGGCGAAAGCCGAAAGCATGGGAAATAGATCGCGGGCGAAGCCTGGTGGGCCTGACCCTGTCGATTAGACCTTGGACTTCGGCTTCTGCTTGGCGGCGGCGGCCTGCTTGGCCGAGTTGCGCGGGGCGTAGGTCTTGGCCGCGACGAGCTCGATGGAGCCGCCCGCCTTCTCGATCTTCTCGCGCGCGGAGCCGCTGACGGCATTGACCTTGAGCGAGAGCGCCTTGGTGACGGCGCCGTCGCCGAGGACCTTCACGCCGTGCCACGTGCCGTTGACGAGGCCTTCCTTGCGGAGCACCTTCTCGTCGATCACGCCGCTGATGGAGAGCTTCTCGAGCGACTCGATGTTGACCGGCGCGTAGCTGATCTTGAACTGCGCGTTGTTGAAGCCACGCTTGGGCAGACGGCGGATGAGGGGCATCTGGCCGCCTTCAAAGCCGAGGCGGATGCTGCCGCCGGAACGGGCCTTCTGGCCCTTGTGTCCCTTGCCGCTGGTCTTGCCATGGCCGGAGCTTTCGCCGCAGCCGAGGCGCTTCACGCGATGGCGTGCGCCGGGACGGGGCTGGAGATTATGGAGTCGAAGTGAAGTGGACATGGCTTGTAAAAGTTAAAAGTGGAAAGTGGAAAGGTAAAAGTTAGAAGACCGGATTTCGATATTTTTACTTCTACCTTTTTACTTTTTCTCGATTAGGAGGCTGGCGTGGAACCGGAATCAGAGGTGGGCTCGGCCTTGGCCTTGCTCTTGCCTTTGCCCTTGGCCGGCTTGGCGGACTGTTCCGTCGAGGCGGTCGCGGGGGTTTCCCCAGCCGCTGCGGCAGGGGCTGCGGTTTTCACGGTCTTGCCGCGGAGCTGGAAGATGGCTTCCTTGGGGCGGAGCTGCTTGAGCGCGTCGAGCGTGGCCTTGACCACGTTGGCCGGGTTGCCGGAACCGAGCGACTTGGCGAGCAGGTCCTTGATGCCGACCGCCTCGACCACGGCGCGGACGCCGCCACCGGCGATCAGGCCGGTACCGGGCGAGGCCGGGCGCAGGAAAACGCGGCCGCCGCCGAACGTGCCGAGCACTTCGTGGGGAATGGTGTTGTCCTTGAGCGCGATGGGCTCGAGGTGCTTGCGGGCCGCATCGGTGGCCTTGCGGATGGCCTCGACGACCTCATTGGCCTTGCCGAAACCGACGCCGACCCGGCCCTTGCGATCACCCACGACGAGGAGCGCGCTGAAGCTGAAACGACGACCGCCCTTGACGACCTTGGCGCATCGATTGATGAAGACGACCTTCTCGAGCAGATCGCTCTTCGGCTCGTCGTTGCGATTACGCGGACCACGTCCGCGTCCGCCGCCGCCGGGGCCGCGTCCACCACCGGGACCGCGTCCACGTCCGCCGCCGGGACCGCCGGGCCCACGACCGCCGCGATCATGCGTCGGGGCGGTGGGAGTTGCCGCGGCCGGGGTGGCTGCGGTATCAGCCGCGGGTGCGGCTTTTTCGATGGCGGGGGATGTTTCGGTCGCGGGTGCGGGTGCGACGATTTCTTCAGTGGGAGGCATAGGGAAAATTAAAAGTTAAAATTGGAGACCGCTCTGGCGCGCGGCGTCGGCCAAGGCCTTGACCTTGCCGTGATAAGTGAAGCCGCCCCGGTCGAAGACGACCTGGGTGATGTTCTTGGCCTTGGCGCGCTCGCCGACGAGCTTGCCGATTTCCTCGGCGCCCTTGACGTTGGGACGGAGCTTGGAGTCGAGGAGCGATTTCTCGGTGGTGAAGGCGCTGACGAGCGTCTTGCCCGCCACGTCGTCGATCACCTGCGCGCGGATGTGGTTCCCGGAGAAGTTCACGGCGAGGCGCGGACGCTCGGCGGTGCCCTTTACCTTGCGGCGCACCCGGACGTGGGTGCGGATGCGGGAAGCTTTGGAAGTCAATTTGGCCATACGGGTTCCTTTTACTTGCTCTGAGCGGTCTTGCCTTCCTTGCGGATGATCTTCTCGCCGGAATAGCGCACGCCCTTGCCCTTGTAGGGTTCAGGCGGATAGTAGGCGCGAATGTCGGCGGCCACGGCCCCGACCTTTTGCTTGTCGGCGCCTTCCACGAGGATGTTGGTGTTGTCGGTGACGGTGACCTTGATGTCATCCGGCACGTTGTAATTGATGGGGTGCGAGAAACCGAGGGACAGGTTCAGGATCTTGCCCTGGATAGCGGCCTTGAAGCCGACGCCCTGGATTTCCAGCTTCTTGGTGAAGCCTTCGTTCGCGCCGGTGACGTAGTTGGCGAGGAGCGCGCGGGACAGGCCGTGGAGGGCCTTGTGCTGGCGCGTGCCGCCGTTGTTCTTGACGTTGAGCGTCTTGCCGTCGAGGGCGGCCTCGATGCCGGTGGGCAGCGTGTGGGCGAGCTTGCCGCGCGGCCCTTCGATGTTGACCTTGGGGCCCTGCACGGTGACTTTCACCTTGTCGGGTACGAGAATGGGTTGGAGACCGATGCGGGACATAGCGTTACCTAGTAGACGGTGAGGAGCAATTCGCCACCGAGATTCTGTTTCTTGGCCTGGTGGCCGGCCATGACGCCGCGAGGCGTCGAGACGACGGAGATACCCATGCCGCCGAGCACGCGCGGGATTTCCTTGGAGCCGACATACTGGCGGCGCCCCGGCTTGCTGATGCGGGTGATCTGGGTGATGGAACGGGTCTTGCCGCTGCCGCGCAGGGTGATGCGCAGGACCGGCTTGCCCGCCTGGGTCTTGGCGTCGGTCACCTTTTCCACTTCGGTCAGGTAACCTTCGTTTTTCAAAATGTGGGCGACATCGCTGCGCATGCGCGACCAAGGCACGCGCACTTCGCTCTTGGCGGCGCGCGAGGCGTTGCGGATGGACGTCAGGAAATCGGCGAGAGGATCAGTTTGCATGGGGATTTACCAGCTGGCTTTCGTCACACCGGGGATTTCGCCGCGCAGCGCGAGCTCGCGGAACGAGATGCGGCTGAGGCCGAACTTGCGCATGTAGGCGCGGCGGCGGCCCGAGAGCTTGCAGCGGTTGTAGGCTTGCGTCGAGAACTTCGCCGGGCGCTTCTGTTTGACGATCCAGGTTGTCTTGGCCATAGGGTGCTTAGTTTTGTGCTGTCGCTTGCGGGAGCTTGCGGTCGGAGAAGGGCATGCCGAAGAGGGCGAGAAGCTCCTTGGCTTCGTCGTTCTTGCGGGCGGTGGTGACGATGGTGATGTCCATGCCGAGATTGCGCTTCACCTTGTCGAGTTCGATCTCGGGGAAGATGGTCTGGTCCTTGACGCCGAGCGTGTAGTTGCCGCGGCCGTCGAAGGCGCGGGGCGAGATGCCACGGAAATCGCGGATGCGCGGCAGGGCCGTGCGGATCAGGCGCTCGAGGAACTCATACATGATCGCGCCGCGAAGCGTGACCTTGACGCCGATTTCCTGCCCCTCGCGGAGCTTGAAGTTGGCGATGCTCTTGGTCGAGGTGGTCTTGACCGGCTGCTGGCCGGTGATCATGCGGATTTCGTTGAAGGCATCTTCCAGCGCGACCTTGGTGTCGACGGCGGAGCCGATGCAGCAGTTGACCACGACCTTGGTGATCTTGGGCACCTGCATGACGTTCTTGTAGCCGCGGCTCTTGATGAGCTCGGGCACAATCTTTTCCTTGTACTCGCGGGCGAGCGTGACGGGTTCTTTGGTGGGGACGGCGGCGGGCATGGCTTACTTCTTTCCTTTTTTGGCCTTCGGGGCCTTGGCGGGCGCGGCTTCCGCTTCCGGCTTGCTGCCGGACGCAGTCGCACCCTTGCGGCCGTCGTAGGCCGAGGCGAGCATGATCTTGGAGATATGCAGCGTGCCTTCACGCTCGATGATGCCGCCCTGGGGCTGGTCCTGCGACTTGCGCGAAGCCTTCTTGATGAAATTGACGCCTTCGACGATGACGCGGCTGCGCTCGCGCAGCACCTCGAGCACCTTGCCGCGCTTGCCGCGCTGCGTGCCGGAGAGGATGACGACCTCGTCGTTCTTCTTGATATGGAACTTCGCCTGCGGGTTGCGCGGCTTGTTGACGCGGAAGAGGGCCATGGTTAGACGACCTCCGGCGCGAGGGAAATGATCTTCATGAAATTCTTTTCGCGGAGCTCGCGGGCGACCGGCCCGAAGATGCGGGTGCCGCGCGGGTTCTTGTCCTTGTCGATGATGACGACGGCGTTGTTGTCGAAGCGGAGGTAGGAACCGTCGGCGCGGCGGATGGGCTGGCGGGTGCGGACGACGACGCAGCGGACCACTTCGCTCTTCTTCACGGTACCGTCGGGAGAGGCTTCCTTGACGTTGGCGGTGATGATGTCGCCGACGATGGCGTGGAGCGATTTCTTGCCGATGACGCCGATCATGGTGGCGCGGCGCGCGCCGGTGTTATCGGCAACGTCGACCCAGGAACGAATTTGAATCATGGCGGCGGTTTAGTGTTTGAGGATGGAAACGAGTTCCCAGCGCTTGAGCTTGCTCAGCGGGCGGGTCTCGCGGATGAGAACGCGATCGCCCTGCTTGGCTTCGCTCTTCTCGTCGTGGGCGTAGAACTTGTTGTGGACGCGGATGATCTTCTTGAACTTGGGATGGGCCACCCGGCGCTCAACGCGCACGATGATGGTCTTCTGCATCTTGGCGGCGACGACTTCGCCGGTCCGCTCCTTGCGGGCCTTGACGGGCTCGGCGGTCTGGCCGTTTTGCGGCGCTTTGTTCTGTTCTTCGCTCATGACGTTAAGTTCCTAAAAAATCTATTTCTTCTTCTCGGTCTTCTTGACCGGGCGGCTCTGGACCTTGAGACCCAGACGGCGCTCGCTTTGGACGGTTTCCAGCTTGGCCACGTCCTTGCGCAGCTCGTTCAGGCGGCTCGGCTTTTCGAGCGAACCGGTCTGTTGCTGGAGACGGAGGTTGAAGGCTTCCTGGCGGGCTTCCTTCTTCTTCGTGACCAATTCCGAGTCGGTCAGGTTACGGGCATCGACAATTTTCATAAAGCTTAAAATCGCCCGGCGCGGGTGATAAAACGGGTGCGGACGGCGAGCTTCGTGGCGGCGAGGCGCAGCGATTCGCGCGCAACCGTCTCCGAGAGACCGTCCAATTCAAAGAGGATGTTGCCGGGCTTGACCACGGCGACCCAGTATTCGGGCGCGCCTTTACCTTTGCCCATTCGGGTCTCGGGCGGGCGGGACGTGACCGACTTGTCCGGGAAGATGCGGATCCAGAGCTTGCCCTTGCGCTTCATGTTGCGGGTGAGCGCGACACGGGCGGCCTCGATCTGCACGTTGGTGATCCAGGCACGGTCGAGGGTCTGCAGGGCGTACGAACCGAAGTCGATCGTGATGTTGCGCGAGGCAAAGCCCTTGCGGCTGCCGCGCTGGGATTTGCGGTATTTGACGCGTTTGGGGAGGAGCGGCATGGCGTGGAGTCGTTAAGGGATTAAGCGTTGACGGGGGTGACTTCTTCCTTGCGGCAGATCCAGCACTTGATGCCGATCTTGCCGGAGGTGGTCCGGGCTTCAGCGAAGCCGTAGTCGATGTTGGCGCGGAGGGTGTGCAGGGGCACCTTGCCCTCGCGGTATTCCTCAGTACGGGCAATTTCACCGCCACCGAGACGGCCGGAGCAGCGGACGCGGATGCCTTCGGCACCGGTCATGTCCATGGTCGTCTGCACGGCCTTTTTCATGGCGCGGCGGGAGGTGATGCGGCGCTCGATCTGGAGCGCGATGTTCTCGGCGACGAGCTGGGCGTCGAGTTCGGGAACCTTGATTTCCTTCACGTCGACGAGGATCTCGCGGTCCTTGGTCGTGATGCCGCGGATCTCGTCCTTGAGCTTGTCGAGTTCCGCCGCCTTGCGGCCGATGACGACGCCGGGACGGGCGGTGTGGATGTTGACGCGCACGCGGTTGGCGGCGCGCTCGATCGTGACCTTGGAGACGGCCGCGCCTTCCAGCTTCTTCTTGATGAAGCGACGGATCATCGCGTCTTCGTACAGGAAGATCGGGAAGTCCTTCTTGGAGGCGTACCACATGGAACGCCAGGCGCGGTTGAAGCCGACGCGGAAGCCGATTGGATTAACTTTTTGACCCATATAATTACTCGGTGATCTTGTCCCCGGCAGTCACCTGCTCGGAATGGTAACCCGCGGCCAGCGTGTGGCCTTCATCGGGATTCTTGTCGACCGGCGCGTGCTGCGCGATGGCGGGCGCGGCGGTGGACTTGGTCGAGCCGGATTTCTTGCCGGTCGACGCCTTGGCCTTGCCCTTCTTGATGCCCTTGGCCCGGCTGGGCTTCTCGGCGACAGGCTCGGCTTCGGTGAGGATGATCTTGATGTGCGCGGTGCGCTTGTTGATGCGCGCCCCACCTCCACGCGCGCGGGTGTGCATGCGCTTGAGCGTGGGGCCCTCGCCCGCGACCGCTTCCTTGATGACGAGATTGACGGCGCGGAGATTGTTGTTGTTCTCGGCGTTGGCGATGGCCGACGCGAGCGTCTTGCCGATCATACGGGCGGCCTTCTTGGGAATAAGGCGCACAATCTCCAGGGCCTGCTCAGCGCGCAGTCCCTGAATCTCGCGCGTGACTTCGCGCACCTTGAAGGCGGAAATCTTCGCGTATCTAAGTTCGGCTTTTACTTCCATAAAATCTCTTTTGTTCTCTGTCTTTTCTCTGTCCTAAAATTCGTTTCGTATCCGACTGTCTTCTGCAACTTCTACTGCGCGTCGACCGCCACGCGGTCGCCTACCTTCAGCGTCACGTTCGGCTGGAGGTTTTCCACCAGCCCGGCGCTGACCAAATCGCGTGCCAGCACGATCTTCACCATGCCGACCTGTGCGTTGTTCTGGTAGATGAAGAAGGGCATTCCCTCCTTCACTCCCTGCGCCTTGCCTACGTTGAGAACCACCGCGTTGAGCGCCGGGTTCAAGTCCGCCACCTGCGCGTCACCAAGCGAAAGGCCGAGCGGAATCGCCGTCCCGTTGCGCCCGGCGAGATAATCGCGCGAGGCGCGCCGCGCGACTTCATAGTCGGCTCGCGTCTTCGGGTCGTAATTCGGCGCCGTCTTCAGCAGGTCCTCCGTGGTGGTCATGAGCTTATCGAGCAGCAGCAGCGCCTCGCGGCGGCGCATTTCGCTCTGGTAAAGCTCCTTCACCGCCTGCACCAGCTTGTCTTCGAGCTGGTGCTCGTCGACCGTCAGGGCATCGACGCCGAGCGCTTCGTCGCGCAGGCGCAGGTCCTGGTACTGTTGCCGGAAGTACTGTGACTCGGTGTTGGCCGCCGTGAGATCGTCCGAGAGGACGCTGACCTTTTTCTCCAGCTCTTTCCTTGAAAGATCGGGAATGGTGGCCACAGGGACGAGGTCGGCCACGCCGACTTTCCCGTCCTTGGTCGCGTCAACTTCGGGCCCGGCGATGGTGTCGATATCGGCATCGGCCGCGGACCCCTGGGGTGCCGCACCGCTGCCGTCAGTCGCGCTGGTCGCGGTCGTGTCCGTCGCCGGCGCCGCATTGGTTGCGGGGGCCAGGTCGGGAACGTTCGCGTTCGCGTCCACACTCGGACTGTTCGTCCCGGTCAGTTGACCGAGCGGAAGCAGGCCTGTCGCCGGGTTGACCATCAAATTGGTGGCCGCCGGTTGGTTCTCCGTATTAGTTGCAGTCAAAGATCGATCCGTGTCCGGCTGGGCGGACATGGT
>Ga0182024_10001321_pt1 | contig 64181 bp, 60 predicted proteins | sample P32metaG_FD_120480 | JGI IMG/M metagenome (GOLD analysis project Ga0182024, IMG submission 120480) | Permafrost microbial communities from Stordalen Mire, Sweden - P3-2 metaG (Illumina Assembly) | ecosystem: Environmental > Terrestrial > Soil > Wetlands > Permafrost | place: Sweden: Stordalen... | reverse complement strand
CCGATCATCCTCGGAGGCGATCACACCATTGCGCTGCCCGACGTGACGGGCGTCGCGCGCCACGTCGGGTGGGGACGGGTGTCGGTGATCCACTTCGACGCGCACGCCGACACCGGCCAGAGTCAGATGGGTTCGCTCTACGGTCACGGCACCCCGATGCGCCGACTCATCGAGTCGGGGGCTTGTCGCGGAGACCGCTTCTTGCAGATTGGACTTCGGGGCTACTGGCCCGAGCCCGAGACACTGGGCTGGATGGCCGCGCAGGGAATGCGCTCGTTCGAGATGGCCGAGATCGTCGCGCGCGGTCTCGACGACGTCCTCGACGAGGCCCTCGACGTCGCGATGACCGACTGTGACGCCGTCTTCATGTCCGTCGACGTCGACGTCGTCGATCCCGGTTCGGCACCGGGCACCGGTACTCCGGAACCCGGCGGCCTCACGAGTCGTCAACTCCTCGACGCCGTTCGTCGCGTGGCGATGAGCGTGCCCCTTGCCGGTGTCGACGTCGTCGAGGTCGCGCCGCCCTACGACCACGCGGAGATCACGGCCTACCTGGGCAACCGCATCGTGCTCGAAGCGTTAGGCGGCGTCGCGTGGCGCCGTCGTGAGGAGAGTGGCGAGGTGAATCGTCACCCGAGCGATCCGCTGCTGGAGCGTTAGTCGCGCAGCGAATCGAGGATCTCGTGCACCTCTGTTTCAGTGGTGTTCGGATGCAAGAACGCAATGCGGCCCACCGTTTCGCCTTCCCACTTCGTGGGCGTGACGAAGGCGATCTGGTTCCGTAGAAGTTCGTGGCTCCACTCGTTGTAGCGCTCGGCGCTCCAGCCCTTTCGGCGAAAGAGCACGATGGAGAGACTCGAGGGTCGAACCATCTCGAGATGGTCGCTCTCGTTGATGAGTTCTTGGGTGCGTTGGGCGAGGTCGATGGCGCACTGCACGGCTGACTCGTACGCGGCCGATCCGTTGGTGACCAGTGAGAACCAAAAGGGGAGACCTCGCGCGCGCCGCGAGAGGTGGATCCCGAAGTCCGAGGGGTTCCACTCGTACTCCTCGTCGGATCCTTCGTGCAGGACGTCGAGATAGCTCGCCTGCTGGGCGAGGACCTTTCTCGCCACCGTCGGATTTCGGTAGAGCAACGCGCAGCAGTCCAGCGGCGCGAAGAGCCACTTGTGCGGGTCGACGATGAAGCTGTCGGCGTGACGAATCCCCGTGAAGAGGTGGCGATGCGTGGAGGAGAAGACCGCCGCGCCTCCGTACGCGCCGTCGATATGGAACCAGAGGTCGTGCTCGCGCGCGTAACTGCCGAGCCCTTCGAGGTCGTCAACGATGCCCGCGTTCGTCGTGCCGGCCGTCGCGACGACGCCGATGACGTTCTCGGGGTGGGGGTCTGCCGCCAGCGCCGACTCGAGGGCCTCGCGAGTGAAGCGATGATCGTCGGTAGCGACGGTGAGTGTCGCCACGTCCAGCACGTGCAGGGCCTTACCGATGCTCGAGTGCGCGTCTTCGGAGATGGCGAATCGAACGTCGCGGGGGTTGAGCGTCGGACGTTTAGCGCGTCCGACGTCGCGCGCCACCGTCAAGCTGGAGAGGTTGCCGATCGAGCCGCCCGAGACGAAGGCCCCGCCCGACTCCGCCGGCATGCCCGCGGAGTCCGCGATGAAGGTGAGGGCCTGGTTCTCGGCGACGACGACGCCACTCGATTCGAGCCAACTGGTGCCGTTCAGACCCGAGCACGCGACGACCATGTCGAAGAGCAGCGAGTTCTTGGTGGGGGCGTTCGGGATGAAGGCCAAGAAGACCGGCGAGTCGATGGAGACGACGGCGTGCGCGAGCGTGTTCTTGAAGAAGTCGAGGACTTCCTCGGCGTCTCGACCCTCGGGTCGGATGAGACCTTCGAGGATCTCGGGCGCAATGGTGCGCAAACTGCCGTAGTCGAGGGGCACGGGGTCCATCGCGAGTCGTTCGCGGCAGTACTCAAAGACGGCGTCACCGAGCGCGGCGTCGAACTCAAACATTTCGTGCCCCATTGCACTCCTCTCGATTTTTGTCCCTAGCCATCGTACGGCCTCAAACGATGTGCGCCGAGCCCCGCCACAAAGGACATTGTGGGCGACGAAGTAACATCCCGATATGGAAGGCGCCCGCGTTGGCTATCTCGGACCCGAGGGCTCGTTCTCGCACGAGGCCGTCACCGCGCTCGAAAACGCCAAGCCCGTCGCCTATTCGTCGCTCGGGGACCTGCTGGGCGCCGTGGCGGACGGGTCGATCGATCAGGGACTCGTGCCCTTGGAGAACGCGCTCGAGGGCACGGTGTCGGCGACCATCGACGGTCTGGTGTTCAATCACGATCTCATCATCCTCCAAGAGATCGTGCTGCCAATCCACTTGCACCTCCTCGTTCGACCGGGCGTGGGGTTGGACGACGTCACGAGCGTTCGCAGTCACGTGCACGCGTTGGCCCAAGTACGCGACTTTCTCCACTCCAAAGGTCTCGCCAGCGTCGAGACGACGTCCACGTCACAAGCGGCGCGCGACGTCGCCGAATCGAGCGAGCCGTGGGCGGCCGTAGGCTCGGCGCTCGCGGGCGAGTTGTTTGACCTTGACGTCGTCGCGGCCGACATCGAGGATCACCCCGACAACGCCACCCGCTTCGTGCTGGTCGGACTAGAGATTGTCGCCGCACCTACCGGTCACGACCGAACGACGATCGTCTGCTTTCAAGACGCCGACCGCCCCGGATCGCTGTACGCGATACTCGGTCGATTCGCCGCGCGCGATATCAACTTGACGAAACTCGAAAGCCGACCAACGAAGCGTGGGTTGGGCGACTACTGCTTCGTCATCGAGTTCGAAGGTCACGTGGCCGACGACGTCGTGGCGGACTGTCTCACCGACCTCCAAGCCCATCTCGCGCGAGTGAAGTTTCTCGGTTCCTATCCCGTGACCGGCGAGGGAGCGAGTGGCCGACGCGAAGAGGTGGGCGAAGCCCGTCGCTCCGCGGCCACGTGGATGGACGCCATCCGCGCGCGCGTGCGTCCTTCGTAGGTCGTCGACCCACTGAACGTTGACGTCAAGATGACGATCGGGCGACACGAGCGAGCCCTCGCGTTCGTTATCGTGACGTGCTAAGTATTAGGAGCGCCGGGAGAAACGTCAGGTACGACGTCACCACGGGCGAACCGAAGAGAGTGAACGTGACCTACGACTTTGAAGTTTCCGATGAAATTCCAGCGTCGCCCGACACCATTTACGCGGCGTGGATGTCGAGTGAGGGTCACTCCGCGATGACCGGTGCGGATGCGCACGTTGGTCCATCGGTCGGCGACGAATTCGACGCGTGGGACGGTTACATCCACGGAAAGACCCTTGAACTCGAGCCTTCACGCCGCATCGTCCAGTCGTGGCGTTCGACGCAGTTCAGCGAAGAAAACGAAGACTCCCAGATCGAGGTCCTGCTCGACGGGAACGACGACGTGACGCTCGTCACGGTTCGTCACAGTAAGGTGCCAACCGATCACCGTGGCTACGAAGATGGCGGATGGCAACAGAGTTACTTCACACCAATGAAGGCGTACTTCGAAAAGGAGTGAGCGCGCGTCGTCATCGCACGACATACTTTCCTTACGACATCGAAGATGATTTAGGATCTCACTTCGCCGAACAAGGAGTTTTTCATTTCCAAGGACCTGGATCTAGCGGGGCGAAGCGCGGTCGTCACCGGTGCCTCGAGTGGCATCGGGCGAGCCATCGCTGAGCGACTCGGCGCCGCTGGCGCGTTCGTGGTGCTCGCGGGGCGCGAGAAGTCAGCGATGGATGAGAGCGCAACGCGTATCACCACCAGCGGTGGTGGTGCCGAGGTCGTCGTTGGCGACGTGCGAGACCCGGCGTTGATGCAGCGTCTCGTCGACGCCGCCGTCGCGGCCACCGGATCTCTCGACGTGTTCGTGAACAACGCTGGTGACTCGTTTCTGAGTCCGATCATGACCACCGAGGTCGAGAGTTGGCGTCTGATGTTGGAGACCAACGTCCTCGCCCTCCTCGTCGGTTGCCAAGTGGCCGTTCGCGCTATGAGAGCGGGCGGCAACCGCGGCCACCTGATCAACATCTCATCCGTGGCTGCGCGCAGTCCCGACTCGGGCGTGTACGGCGCGACGAAGCACGCCGTCAACGTGATCTCGAACTCACTGCGCCACGAGCTCTTGGAGGACCCCATCCAGGTGACGACCATCATGCCCGGACTCGTCGCGACGAACATTGGTCGCAACGTCGACGTCGCCGTACTCGAGGGACTCGTGGCCATGTCGGGCCTCGAGGCTGAGGTGCGCCCCGGCGAGCGCTTGCCCGACGAGGTCCTCGAACGGGCCCAGGAAGCGTTGAGCGACATCATGATCAGGCCCGAGGACGTCGCCAACGCGGTCGCGTACGCGCTCAGTCAACCGCCAAGCGTCCAAGTGTCGGAAGTCCTGGTGCGTCCGAACAAGGATTTCGACCTTTAGAGGAGGACGCCCGTTCGAAGGTCTGGCGTCGTGGTCGAACGCACGCGAGGCGTTCGGATACCGATCACTCGAGTCGAGTCGTCCGCGCCGTCGCTCTACGTTGGGGTCATGCACAAGTGGCGGAGGGAGTGGGATTTGAACCCACGGTGGGCAAGCCCACGCCGGTTTTCAAGACCGGTACATTCGTCCGCTCTGTCATCCCTCCGGGGACAACCCTAGTTGAACGGACCTCTAGCCCTTTTTGCGCAGACGGTGACGAGAGGCCACGTCGAGCACCACTTTGCGTAGTCGCACCGACTTGGGCGTCACTTCCACGGCTTCGTCGTCGGCGATGAATTCCAGCGCCTGCTCGAGCGAGAAGATGGTCGGTGGCGCGATCTTTTCGGTGTTGTCGCTGCCCGAAGCGCGCATGTTCGTGAGCTTCTTCTCTTTGGTGGGGTTGACGTTCATCTCGTCGGAGCGCGCGTTCTCGCCGACGATCATTCCTTCGTAGACTTCCACGCCGGGTCCAACGAAGAGCACGCCGCGCTGTTCGAGGTCGAGCAGCGCGTTGCCCGTCGTGTCGCCGCGACGGTCCGCGACGAGCGTGCCCTTCTGGCGCAGTCGAATATCCCCGTACCACGGGTCGTAGCCGTCGAAGGTCGAGTGCATCATGCCCGCGCCGCGCGTCTCGGTCATGAACTCGGTGCGAATCCCGACGAGGCCGCGCGCGGGGATGCGCCACTCCATGCGCACCCAGCCGGTGCCGTGGTTCACGAGGTCGAGCATGGTGCCCTTTCGCGTGGCGAGGAGGGTGTTGATAGGTCCGACGAAGTCGTCGGGCGCGTCGATGGTGACGTGTTCCATTGGTTCGTGCAACTTCTCTTTGATCATTCGCGTGACGACCTGAGGCTTGCCAACCGTGAGCTCGAACCCTTCACGTCGCATCGTCTCGATGAGAACCGCGAGTTGGAGTTCGCCGCGTCCTTGCACTTCCCAGGCATCGGGTCGGTCGGTGGGCAGCACGCGCAGGGCCACGTTGCCGACGAGTTCCTTGTCGAGGCGGTCCTTCACCATGCGCGCGGTGAGGAGTTTGCCCTCGGTGCCAGCTAAGGGCGACGTGTTGATGCCGATCGTCATCGAGAGGCTCGGCTCGTCGACGTGCAGGGGCTCGAGGGGTTCGGGGTTTTCGGGGTCGGCCAAGGTCTCACCGATGGTGATGTCCTCGAAGCCCGCCACGGCGACGATGTCGCCCGGTCCCGCGCTCTGGGCCGGGATTCGTTCGAGCGCCTCGGTGATGAAGAGTTCGGTGACCTTGGCGTGTTCGATGGTGCCGTCGATGCGACACCAAGCCACGCGTTGACCACGCTCTAGGTTCCCGTTGATCACGCGACACAGCGCGAGGCGCCCGAGGTAGGGCGAAGCGTCGAGGTTGCAGACGAGTGCCTGGAGCCCGTGACCCTCTTCGTACTCGGGCGCGGGCACGTAGTCGGCAATGGTCTGAAAGAGCGGGGTGAGGTCGTCCGTGACGACGTCGGGGTCGAGTGAGGCCCAGCCTTGGCGGGCGCTCGCGTAGAGGATGGGAAAGGAGATCTGGTGTTCGTCGGCGTCGAGGTCGAGAAAGAGATTCTCCACTTCCGCGACGACCTCGGCGACGCGCGCGTCGGGGCGGTCCACCTTGTTGATGACGAGCACGACCGGCAGGCGCTTCTCTAGGGTCTTTCGTAGCACGAACCGGGTCTGGGGCAGGGGGCCCTCAGCCGCGTCGACGAGGAGGATGACGGCGTCCACCATGGCCAGACCGCGCTCGACCTCGCCACCGAAGTCCGCGTGACCGGGGGTGTCGATGATGTTGATCGTCAGGCCGTTCCACTTGACGGCGGTGTTCTTCGCGAGGATGGTGATGCCCTTTTCGCGCTCGAGGTCACCCGAGTCCATGACCCGGTCGGTCATCTCTTCGTGGGCCGTGAACGAGCCGGTTTGGCGGAGCATTTTGTCCACCAACGTCGTCTTTCCGTGGTCGACGTGGGCGATGATGGCAATATTTCTAAGGGAAGTTCGTAGCGACATGACTGAACCACGCTAGTAGGCGGGGCCCTTCGCCAAAACTTAGGCCGCGCGAGCGAGTTGCTGACGCTGGTGAGCAACGGCCGTTCGCACGAGATCACGTGCGCCAGAGCGCAGATCCTCCATCGTCCCGTCCACGCTCAACACGACGCCCGCCTCGGGCCAGAGACCGATAACGCGAGTCGCCGCGAGGCCCGTGGCATCAGCTAACGCGTCGATCGTGAGATCGGCCCGGAGTCCCGGTCCGGCACTCTTGCCCGGCGCGCCGGCGCGCACGCGCAACAAGATCCGCGACAGACCGCGGTTGATGATCAAGTCGCGCCGTCCGCGCAGCGTGGTGCGAGCCCGGGCGACGTCGTAGTACGCGTCACTGGTCGCCACCGACCAGGGCGCGGCGATGCCTTCGGCGGCTTCGCCGAGTTGCGTCGTCCAGTTGGCCGCCTCGGCGCTCACGAGGCCGAGCACTGAAGGTGACGCCTGGGCGAGGTAGGAGGCGAGTGAACCGCTGCGGGCGTAACCCGAGGCGACTCGTAGGAGTTGATCGGTTAGCTCGATGTCAACCGCGTCGAAGCGCGTGAGCGAGGGGTCGTGGAGCGCTCGTCGCAGTGCGGCGTTGCCCACGACGCGCTTGGCGGTCGTGGGCGACCAGCGAAAAGCGCCCATGGGCTGACCCGCGCGTTCGACCATCCACGCGTCGAGGCGGCGATGATCGGCGCTCGCGACGCCACGAAAACGCGCACTCAGTGAGCGACGGTGATCGTCGGTTAAGGACTTTGACTCACTCGGCGCCTCTTCGATCAGTCGATTGAGGACGTTCCTCGAGTAGCGACGGTGCGTTAGAGCGCTCACGCGGACGCCGCCAACTGTGAGAGCACGTCGAGCACGTCGAGCGCGGCGCGCGTGAGCAGTTCGTCGTCGACGTCGAGACTCCAGAGATCGCCCGTGGCCGTCGAGAACATCGAGGAGCGAAGCGGAGCGATCGAGGTGCGAAGGGTCTGGACGAGGGCGTGGTAGCGCATGACGCGCTCGGCCCCTTCGCCGAGGGGTGACGTCGTCACGTCGAGCAGCGCCACCGAGGCGACGTCGCTCGTCGTCGTGCCGACCATGAGGTCGATCACGTCGCGCAGCACCACGTTGCCTCCGGCCAAGCGCTGGTACGCGCGTAGCGAGGTCCGTGGCAACCAACGATTCGAGAGCGGCCCGAGCGAACGCTTCAGGGTCACGCAGTGCGCGGTGACGTCGGTGACGAGCCGCGCTCGCTCATCCGCGTCGAGTTGGTCGACGAAATTCGTCAGCTCGTTCGTGCCCACGTCGGCGCGCCAGGCAAGGAGGGTCTCGCCAAACGCGTCGTCGACGTCGAGGCCGACGCTCATGAGACGAAGCGCCTGGGTTATCAAGATCCCTCGAACTTGGGCCGGTGTGGAGCGCGAGAGGTCGTAGGTGTGAGGCGTCGACTGGAGTGAGGAAGCGCGAAGCGTGACGGGCTCGTCACGCAGTGCCGGTCCGAGTAGCTCGAAGATGCCGTCTTCGAGCAACGCGCGAAGTCCCGGCGCGGCCGAGGCGTTCGCGACAGGCCTCGTCGTGCGCTCACCTCGAAGCACCTCCATCACGCTGAGGGGCGACGCGTCAAGTAGTGAAGTCATGCGTAGAGTTTGGCGCCACACTGTGACACGACCTAGCCTCGAAGCGTGTTCGTCGCCGCGTTTTCCGTCTTCGTCGTGGCCGTCGTGGTCTTGACGGTCTTGACGCTGCGCTGGGCCGTCAAGCGCGACCGCGAACGGCGAGCGCGAGAGAAGACGAACGAGACCTAATCCTTCAGTTGGTCCTGGAGGTCGTGCACCGCGCGGTCGAGATCGGCGATAGCGCGATCGATGACCGAAAGTCGGTCCCGCAAGGTCTCGTCAACTCGCTGATCGACGCGCTTGTCGACCTGGGCGGAGAGGCGGGCGTCGAGCGAGTCCACGATGGGCTGGGTCATCTGTTTGATGCGGCTCTTCAGGTCTTGCGATTTGTTGGCGTTGGTGTCGTCGTTATCGGCCATGGGCCAAGACTAGGTGGCGGGCGGCGCGCAGTAGACGCCGGCGTTGAACTGCAGGGTATTGAACTGGCCACCCCACGGCGGATTGAGCAGCGTGGTCGCTTCGGCTTGGAGCGTCGACGCTGGGGTGCAGGACGCGCTGAAGGCGATGAAGCCACGTACGTTGCTGCCACTGGCACCGGCCACCGGGATCGGGCCGCCGCCGCCGAAGGCGACGGCCATGAAGACCGGCAACGAGAGGGTGGAGAGCTGGTAGTTGCGATACTCCGACTGTGAGGCGTAGACCCCGGCGTTGAGGCTGGGGTCGACCGAGTTGAGGCCCTGTTGCCAACCGTTCACCATCGAACTCCAGTACGTGGCGTACTTCGCCATCGTCGCGCTACTCGATCCGCCGGGCGCGTCGAGACCCGAGTGGTTGTCCGGGTAGCCCTCGGGATCGAAGATGACCCAGTCGGGTTTCAGACCGACGCCGAGCGCCCGGTACGAGTCGATCTGGGTCGCCACCCACGCGCCCGCAGCGAAGCCGTGGTCGTAGTAGTTGGACGTCGTCATCGCTTGACCAGCGAGCGGACCGCTCACCGTCCAGAAGTCGAGCCACGTCACGCGCTTGTGCGCGTTGTAGATCGATTGGCCCAACAGATAGTCAGGCGACGTCGCGACGCTCGTCGTGCTGGTGAAGCCCACCCAGGGCGCGGTCCTCGTGCCGAGTGCGCCGGTCTCGGAGATGATGGGCCAGCCGTCGCTGATGGCCTTGGTCCACTTCGCGCTCGGAATGGCGTAGACCCCTACACCTTGGCGCGGAGGTGAGTTCAGCCCCGCCGCGTAGAGCGTGAGTTGGCCGTTGATCTGCAGTCCCGCGACGACGTTGCCGACGGAGCGCGCCGAACTACCGGCGGTAACGGAGACGTCGGTGGCGCTCCAGGGCGCCACGCCGATAACGCTCGTCAACACGAAGAGGTCGCCCCAGTTCGCTGCTTGACCCGCGACGGCTACCTGGTTGGGTGTCACCTGCACCGAGAGCGTGCCGGTGAGGGGCGGCGCGCCGACGGCGAGACTCGTGATGTTCTGCACGTTCCAGACGCGGCTCGAGGAACCCGACGAATACAGCGTCGTAAAGAGTTCCACGGAGCCACCACTGGTTAACGCCGCGAGGTCGACGTTCGTGGTGCTCGTGCCCAGCGCGAGCGTGCCCGACACGGTTGGCGTGCCGGTGAGCGTGGTCAGATTCAGGGCCGTCCAGGAGCGAAGCGACGTGCCGACGTTGGTGTACACGGCCAGATCACCGTTGTTGAGGGTCGCGGCGAAGGTGGGCGTCGCGCCGGGCAGGACCACAGGGTCACTGCCAAAGGCCGTCGCGGGCCCGGGTTTGGACGTGGTCGTCGTCGCGGGGGGCTTGGTCGTGGTCGTGGAGGACGACGACGTCACCGGCAACGTCGTGGTGGTACTCGAGCTCGTCGGAGTGGTCGGGGTCGTGGTGGTACTGACGTTGGAAACGGTGAAGGCGTTCTGGGTGTAGACGGGAACGGGTTGTCCCGGCGCGAACGAGAGCGTCAGTACTTCAATCGTGTTGTTCGCCGTGCGATACGCGACGGTGCCCGTCGTGCCCGTGATCTGAATACTCGGTAGACCGTTCGAAGCGACGACGCCCGTGAGCGCCGTGAGGTCGGTCGTGACGTAGGGACGCCACGGCGTGTCGTAGTGCAGCCGAGGCCAGGTCGTCGTGTCGGGATCGTTCGGGCTCAACAAGATCACGTGGCCGGTGTCGTCGACGTAGAGCAGGTCAACGTTGTTGGAGGGATCGTAGAACGGAATGGGATCGGCGGCGGGCGTGGGCACGTCGTTGCCCGGCGTGAAGTCCGTCCAACGCGTCGCGCCGCCCGCGCTTTGGGTGTAGAGCGCGAGGTGACTGTCGTTCGTTCGATACGCGAGGACGCCTCCCGTCGCGCTGGTGGCGCCGTGAGGACCACCGAGCATGGTGGTCGTGTTGATCTTGCTCTTCAGTGACACCGCGTTCCACGGCAAAGGCTGGACACCCGTTTCGACGAACTGATACAGCGGCAGACCGGCTGGCGCGGTGGTGGTAGCGCCGCGTGAAGAACCCTCCGCGAGGAAAGTGCCCGCCACCAAAAGAGTGGCCATCAGCGCAATACGTCGAATCTTCACTCACGTCCTAACGGGGGGCGACGTGTCCACTTCGGAAGGGACCTTCACCGTGACAAAGTTTAGGGCCGGGGCACTCCTCCACTCCGTTCAGTGAGTGTGAAGGTCAAGATAATTACTACGAACGTGTTACAACTTTTTTTAGTGCGGATGATTTACTTGCACCAATCGCGTTGATTGCACGCGCAACGACGCCGTACAACTTGCCCCTCGAGAGATTCGCGACGCTCACGGACTTTCTTCCCCTAGCGAGCGAGATCCACGAACGGCCACCGTTGATCGAATACTGATACGACGTGATCGCGCTGGAACCAGGTTGCACTGGTGCCCTCAGGGTGAGCGCGAAGCCACCAACGAGTGGCGCTAACTTCGTGATTGTCGGTGGTCCAGGTTTCGTTTTTTGCGCGGCGCTCGCCGCGGAGTAGGTGAGTGTCGTCATGTAGATGCTTTGCCCGGCGTAACTCACGCTCACGAGAACGCTCTGCGCGACGGTGGAGCCGACGGTGAACGTCGCGACACCGGTGGCGTTACTCGTGACCGAGCCGGTGGCGCTGCCGAGGCCGTTGGTCTTGTCGAGGACGTTGTCGATGCTTAGGTAACCGGCCGTCGCCGTAGCCGTGACCTTCAGCGAGGCGTTGGCAACGGGAGTTCCGTTGGCGTTGCGCAACGTCGCGGTGACGGTGGGTCCCGCTGTGAGAGCCTGGGCACTGGTACTCGAGAGCGCGAACGAACTCGTAACGGTGGACACCGGAGTAGGACAGAGTCCGGCGAGGAACGCGGCGCCGTTGGGACTACCGAGACCAGACGCCATGTCGTAACCAACACCAGCGCTGTACCCACCGACGCCGTATAGATCGTTGCTCCCCGTCGTCACGTCGCGAAAGTCCGCTGACGCCATTGCGTAGAGCGAGGGATTGATGAAGCCGAGGCGACCGCCCGTCGTCGTCGAACAGGCTTGCGCCGCGACGGCGACGAGCGCACTCACGAGTGGGGCACCGATGGACGTGCCACCAATGCCACCCCAGCCTCCCGAGCAGTTGTGATTACAAAATCCGGAGTCGGTACCGGTGTAGTACTGAATGAATCCCGTCGAGGGGTCGGCCATGACCGAGAGGTCGGGCACCATCCTTCGGGCTTCGGTAGTGGTGTTGATGCCCGGACCCACCTGCCAGGACGGGCGACTCCACAGCGTGGACACACCGCCACCGCCCGCACCACAGCCCTGGGTCGTGCAGGCATCGTTCCAGACGGTCTCACTCAGCGGCGAGATATTGGAGATGGTGAGACCCCCCACGCCCGTCACGTACGGCTGTGACGCGGGATCGTCGACGGCGACCGGCTTCGTCGGCTGGGGCGTGCCTTCACAGTCCGACGATCCGCTGTCTCCGGCCGCGGCGACGACGGTCTGACCCTGGGCGGCCATCTCTTCGAAGATCGTCTGTTCGGTGAGGGCGGCGCCGTTGGTCTGTGCTTCACAGATGCCCCACGACGTCGTGATGATCGAGGCGGTGTTGTCACTCGCCATCTGGGAGTAGATGTCGGTGGGACCGTTCGCGTTCTGCGTCCCTTGGTACACCTCGATTGCCGCGCCGGGAGCGAGCGCCGCGGCTTCTTCGACGTCCAACGTCGCTTCGTCGGGTGCGTTACTCGCGTTGTCGGCCGCCACCGGTCCGCCGTCCACATTGATCTGGCTGATCGCTGGTGACAGTCCGTAACAGGTGAAGAACGTGTTGACGTCGCCCGTGTCGTAGTTCGCGAGTTCGTAGACGCCGATCGTCTGGCCGACGCCGGTGTCACCCGCGGCCCAGGCGGTGCTCAACCCGTAGAGCTGGGCCTGTTGTTGCACGGTGTAGCCACCCACGGAGTTGGGCGTCGTGCCCGCCGAGCTTCCCGCCGACGTGCAGGTCGACGGCGCCGCGGCGGTGTGGGGCGTCGAGACGTTCGTCGTTTCTGGCTGCACCGTCGAAAGACCCGCGACGGCCGTCACGTCGTTCGCAAGTGCTTGGGGTAGTGACGCGGCGACGGTGAAGTGTGCGTGCAGCGAACCGTCGCTGAGCCGTATCGTCTCGACCGGCGCGTCGAAGGCGCGCGCGATGCTGGCCGAGGTGCCGGTGACGCGCAAGATGTTGTGGCCTTTGCTCAGGGCCCCCACGTGCAGACCGTAACTCTCGAGGTAGCTGCGAACTGCCGTCACCGACTTCGTCGTCGCGCCGTAGGAACGCGCGTACTGACTCGGCGTGAGGTAGTGGTGAAAGTTGGCCGACGCGGTGTCCGAGAGACTCGCGATGAAGGTGCTCAACGCACGTTGATGGGTCTGCGTGAGGGCCAGGTCGAAGGAGGTCGTGAGCGACGTGTTCACGACGACGTCGTTCGTGGGAAGAGGTGTGAGGCCCGCGACGACAACCCTCGCGTCACTCGCGCTCGCCGCCAAGGCGGTCACCGGAAGGCCCAGCATGACGAGAGCCGAACTAAGCGCGAAGACGCGCCACGACGAGCGATTTCGAAATCCGGGCATAGAGGTCAGCCTAGAGAAGAGTCGACCACGCCACGTAGTCGGGTTTTTAAGAAGCGACGCCTCAGTTGACTTCGTAGCCGGCGCGTCGATAATGGGAAGAGAGATCCCCGCACTCCGCGCAGACTGACTCGGGGACGACACCGGCGCGGATGAGCCAGCCGAAAACCGTGCATCCCACACAGAAACCAAGGAATCCTTCGAGGGACGCGGCGCCGATGAGGGGAAGAAGAATCCATCGCGCGTCCAACCAACCAGCCGAGAGCCACGTCACCAGCGCGGCCAACGAGAAGGCCAGTCCCATGGCCTGTGCGAAGCGTTTTGGTGGGCCGGGCACGGACTTCTGCCACTTCGTGAGTCGTGGTCCACTCACGTGCACCGCGAACCACCCGAGAGGAGAGATCTTCGGTCCGGCCGCCACGCGCGCGAGGAATCCGTAGGTCAAGACCAGAAGTATCCACGCGCTCCCGGTCACGAAGGCGACGACGGACATTGTGAACACGCCGAGCGCGACCGAACGGGCCGCGGCGTCGTTGACGGGATTCGGAAAGGAGAAGAACTGCTTCATCGCACAAAGTTTAGTGAAGTTGTCAGAAATTTGACATTAACCCAGCGCGAGTTTCACGGTAGTCACGACGCCCACGGCGATCACCGCGACACGCACCAGTGTGGGCGAGAGCCGCACCATCAACAGCGCCCCGAGCCAGCCACCAACGAGCGACCCGATGAGCAACATCGAGACCGCCGCGACGGCCAAGTGACCGTGCACCAAGAAGATCAGCGCGGCCGAGGAGTTGATGACCATCGAGAGTGCGTTTCTCAAGACCTGGATGGCGTGGATATCGAGTGGGAGCGCGAGCGCCATGACCGCGAGCAGCATGATGCCCAGTCCAGCGCCGAAGTAGCCGCCGTAGGTGGAGACGAGAAAGATCGCCACGAACAGTGGCCATCGTCGAGGCGGGTGATCGTGTCCCACGTTCGCTAGGCGCCGAGTAATAAGTGGCGACACGGCGAAGAGCACGGTGCCAGCACCGATGAGCCAGGGCACGATGGCGCGAAACGTCGAGGGCGAACCTTCGAGCAGCAACACGCAACCCGTGACGGTGCCGAGGACGCACGAGGGAACCAACGTGGCGATGAGTTTTCGGTGAGGTCGTAGTTGGCGGCGAAAGACGCGCAGCGATCCCACGTAACTCGGCACTATGCCGACGGTCGCGGAGAGATTGGCCTGCAGCGCCGGTGTTCCGAGAGCCAACAAGGTCGGGAACGTCACGAACTGACCCCCGCCAGCGACGCCGTTGACGATACCCGCGCCCACGCCAGCGAGAAGAAAAATGGTGAGGCGCCACCAAAGTGGAAGTGCCCCAACGATCATTGTTACTACTCTACGTACGATGGGTTTTTTGATATTGACAACGTGTAATCCGCCAGATTGGTCACGCCTTCATCTACCGTTAGCCGGGTGTACCTCTTGAGTGGCGAACTTATTGTCCCCAACGACGCGCCCAACGATCTCATCCGTGCCTCCGGAGGCGTCGTGACACGCTTCGTTCCCGGTGGTCGAGTGGAAGTCGCCTGTATCTACCGCGAGTCGAGGGGGGACTGGACTTTCCCCAAGGGCAAGATCGAAGAGGGCGAGACCTTCGAACAGGGTGCGCTGCGTGAAGTCTTTGAAGAGACCGGACTGCACTGCCAGGTTGTACGGTTCATCGGCACGACGAACTACACACATCGCAAAGGCAAGTCGAAGATCGTCGCGTACTACTTGATGAGTGCGCTGCACGGCGAGTTCGAGCCCAACGAGGAGGTCGACGTACTCGTGTGGTTGCCCCTCGAACAGGTGCGAGCGCACCTCACCTGGGACCGCGACCAGGAACTCTTTGACCTCGTGTTGGAGCTGCCAGAGATTAGAGCGCAAGCCTCTTAGCGAACACGCTCGAGGAAGTTTCGCGTGGACTCGTGTTTCGGGTTCGAGAACATCTCCTCGGGCGTACCTTGCTCTACCAGGACGCCTCTATCGAGGTAGACGACCTGGTTAGCGACGTCCCTCGCGAAGTTCATCTCGTGGGTCGCGATCAGCATGGTCGTGCCCTGGTGCGCGAGGTCGGTCAGGAGATCGAGTACTTCACCCACCAACGTCGGGTCGAGAGCGCTCGTCACTTCGTCGAGCAGCAACAGTGACGGACGCATGGCGAGGGAGCGCGCGATCGCAACGCGCTGCTGTTGACCACCCGAGAGGCGATCGGGATAGTCGTCGGCCTTGTCGCGCAGGTCAATGCGCTCCAGCAACGCGATTGCTTCATCACGAACTTCACCGCGGCGCCGTTTGAGGGCGTGCACGGGTCCGACGAGGATGTTGTCGAGCACGCTGAGGTGCGGGAAAAGGTTGAAGGACTGAAAGACCATCGCCACGTGTTGACGAACGAGGTCGGGGTCGATGCGGGGATCTTGCAGGGATTGGCCGAAGAGCGAGATGGTACCCGCGTCGATGGTCTCGAGAAGATTGGCGCAGCGCAGCAAGGTCGACTTGCCCGAACCCGACGCTCCGATGAGACAGACCACGTCGTGAGGATGGAGCGTGAGTGAAACCCCACGCAGTACCTCGTTGTCCCCAAAGCGCTTGACGACGTCCGTTAACTCGAGCACCTTGTCCATCAGGTGGTGGCCAAGCGACGATTGCGGTCGCGAGCGATGAGGTGATCGGTGAAGCGCGTCATGGGAATGGTGAGGAGCAAGAAGAGGATCGCGGCCACGGTGAAGCCGCTGAAGTTGAAGACAGTGTCGCCGTAGATCTGCGCGGCCCTGGTGGCTTCGACCGCGCCCAACAGCGAGACCAGGGCCGTGTCCTTCTGCATGGAGATGAAGTCGTTCAGAAGTGGGGGGATCACGTTGCGCACGGCCTGGGGCAAGATGACCCGTCGCATGGTGGCGGTGTGGGTGAGCCCCAACGACCGCGCCGCGAGGAGCTGTCCGTGGGGCACCGACAACACGCCGGCTCGGTAGACCTCGGCGACGTAGGCGCTGTAGGAAAGGGTCAGCGTCGCGCATCCGTACACGGCGGGCGACTGATTCGAGAGGAAGCCGAGGTTGAGCTCGGGTAGACCAAAACCGATCATGTACATCACGAGCACGATCGGCACGCCGCGCATCACGTCGACGTAGACCGTCGCGAGCGCGCGAAAGGGGAACAGGACGGGTGACTGACTGAGGCGGACCGTCGCGATGAAGAGACCAAAGATGAGGACGAGCACCTCGCTGAGGAGAAACATCCAGATGTTGGTGACGAGGCCTCGGCCCACCGAGAGGAGTCCCTTTTGCGGATCGCCCACGAAGGCTTGCCACATGTCGTGCGGGTTGAAGAAGAAGGCGCGAAACGTCGGTCCACCCGGCGCCAGCCAGAAGATGGCGAAGATGACGAGCAGCACGACCACGCTCGAGAGAGCACTGACGACGAGGCCGCGACGCCCCACGAGGAGCCGTCGGCGGCGCGGTGCGAAGAGTTGTGGAGTAGTTGGCGCCGAGTTCTCGTCGGTCGTCAACGACACGGTTAAGGCTTAATGACGGGAACGCCGACGTAGATCCCGAGCCACTGGTGCTGAAGCGCGCTAAGCGTGCCGTTCGACTTCAGCGTCGCGATGGCGGTGTTGACGCAACTCACGAGGGGATTGCCCTTCGAGAAGAGCAGTCCGTAGTGTTCGCCGACGCTGGGGAACTGACCAACCTGCGTGGCGGCGGGCTTCTTCGACTTGTTGAGGATCTGCGCGGAGGCCATGTACTGACCAGTCGGCGTGTCGATCACCAAGGCGTCGATCTGCTTACTCTGAAGAGCGGCCACCGCTTCGTCGAGCGTGGAGTAGATGCGCGCGGGCTTCGTGGGCTTGATGTTGTTGTTGATGTACGCGAGTCCCGTCGTGCCGATTTGATCGCCGTAGAGGTAATTCTTCAGTTCCTTGGACGTGTGCTTCGTCACGATGGGGTTGGTCTTCAGCGCGATGATGGACTGCTGGACGTCGTAGTAGCTCGAGGAGAAGCTGACGGCATTGGCGCGAGCGGCCGTGTACGAAACCTCGTTGATGTCGAAGTCGAACTTCTTCACGCCAGGCACGTAGCTGTTGTCGAAGGGCTCGACGACCCAAGTGACGTTGGACTTGCTAATGCCTAAAACCTTGGCGATCGCGTACACCACGGCCGACTCGTACCCTTTTCCATTCGAGGGCTTGTTGCCAATGAACCAAGGGGTGTAGGCGGGCGTGTCGGTGGCGACGGTGAGTTTTCCCTTGGTGTACTCGTGCGAAGCAATGGAGGTCTTGCACGAGGCGAGTGTGCTCGACGAACTAGCCGCTTGTGCGGTGAGACCCGACGTCAATGACGCGGTCGTGAGCAGTGAGACACCGAGAACGCCGGTGAGGGCGAGTCGAACGGTTCGCATAGCCATCCCTTCTTGACACGAGGTCGCGTCACAGTGCCAGTCAGTGTAATCCTTGACCCTGGCGCGATCTCGAGGGTGGGCGTCACTCGATTCGATACGTCGAGGGAGAAGGAAACTCGCTCGCAGTGACGGATCAGTCTTTAGTAGGCTGTTCGAGGGAGAGGTGGGTGAGTTCGGTTTAAACCACATTCCTGCTAAGAATGCGGCCTGCGAAAGTGGGCCCGAGGGTTCAAATCCCTCCCTCTCCGCCACTACACACCGAGCGCGCCGCGCTCGGTGTTGCTACGTGAAGGAGGTGTGGTGCGGTACTGGATCGAGACGCTCGGCTGTCCCAAGAACCACGTGGACTCCGACAAGTTAGCGGGACTCCTGGAGTCCCAGGGTTACCTCGTCGCGACGAGTGCCGACGACGCCGATCTCGTGGTCGCGAACACCTGTGCCTTCATTGAAGCCGCGCGCGAAGAGTCCATCGAAACCGTTCTCGACCTAGCCGATCGGAAGTCGGATGGCGCGCGCCTCGTCGTGACGGGCTGCATGGCCGAGCGCTACGGCGACGAACTCGCGGCCGCGTTGCCCGAAGTAGACCTCGTCGCCGGTTTTGGCGAGAGTCTCACGAGCGTGATGCCCTCGACACCCGTGTCGCTTCGAGCACGACCGGGTTCGTCGTTCGACTTGTTGAACCTGCCTCGCCCCAAGGCGAAGGCTCCGTGGGCCTACGTGAAGATCGCTGAGGGTTGTGATCGACGTTGTGGTTTCTGCGCCATTCCGACGTTCCGTGGTGATCAGCGCTCACGCTCTACGGATGAGATCTTCGCCGAAGCACGCGCCCTCGTCGATGGTGGCGTGCGCGAACTGGTCTTGATCGCCCAAGACCTCGCGAGTTGGGGTCACGACCGGCGCCGAGCCGGACGCGGTGAGGCGCTCGAAGTGCTCGATGACGGAGGTACTCAGCCGTTGATCGAACTCACGAAGACCCTCAGTCGCGAAGTCGATCGCGTGCGACTTCTCTATCTGTACCCCTCGGGTCTCACCCAGAATCTGATCGAGACGATCCTCGCGACCGGCGTGCCCTACTTCGACCTCTCCCTGCAGCACGCCTCGAGGCCGCTCCTGCGAGGGATGCGCCGTTGGGGTGACGGGACACGCTTCCTCGAGCGCATCGCGGCCATTCGCGCCGACGAACCGGACGCGACGTTTCGCTCATCGTTCATCCTGGGCTACCCCGGTGAGACCGAAGACGACCAGCGGGCGTTGCTCGACTTCATCGAAGCCGCTCAGCTGGACTGGGCCGGTTTCTTCACCTTCTCTTCGGAGGTGGGCACCTACGCCAACGACCTCGACGCGCCCGTCGACCACGAACTCGCCTTAGAGCGACTGCGCGAAGTCTCGGAACTCCAAGACACCATCACCGCGAAGAAGCGTGACGCCCTCGTCGGTACGCGTCAACAGCTCCTCATCGACTCGCCCGGCGTTGGTCGAAGCGTGCGCGAATGTCCCGAGATCGATGGCATCGTCATGGTCGATCCCTCACTTATCGTGGGTTCGATGGTTGAGTGTGAGATCGTGGCGAGTCACGGAACGGACCTCGAAGCGGTCGCGCTATGAGTGCGGACCGTACCTACGGCCCGACGGCGTTGCTGACGCCCGCGAACATGATGACGGCCTTTCGCATCGTCGCCGCGCCCTTCTTCATCTACTTGATCGTCTTCGATCGCATCTCGTGGTGGACCACGATCGTGGGCCTCTTGGTGGCGGCGTCGGACTACTTCGATGGGATCGTCGCGCGACGTCACGGCACGACGACCTCGGGCGCCTTCCTCGATCCCTTCGCCGACAAGGTGATCGTCCTCGGGGGGCTCTACGCCATCATCATCTCGCGCCCGCACGGGATCACGTTCTTCATCGTCCCGGCGATCATCATCACCCTGCGCGAGATTTGGATGAGTGTGTACCGGGCGCGAGCGGCCAAGCACGGTACCTCGATTCCGGCCAGTCGACTCGCCAAGTGGAAGACCTTCGTGCAGGACTGGGCGATTGGTTTTTGCGTTTTGCCCATCACCGGTCACCACCCGGCGTTCGCCTTCGTCACGATCTGGCTGGCGGTCGTACTCACCGTCTACACCGGATGGCAGTACTACGCCGTAGGGAAACGAGTGGTCGCGCGTGCGGGTTGAGATCGTCGCGGTTGGTACTGAACTTCTCCTCGGACAGATTCCCGACACCAATTCGCAGTGGCTGGGCGAGCAGCTAGCCGCGAACGGCGTCTCTTCGCACTTTCACCAACACGTGGGCGACAACCACGAACGTATCGTGCTGGCCTTTCGCACTGCGCTTGCCCGCAGCGACGCCATGATCGTCTGTGGCGGGCTCGGTCCGACCCAAGACGACATCACACGCGCCGCCCTCGCCGAGGTGATGAACGTGCCGCTCGACCGCGACGAAGCGCTGGTGGCGACCATTCGTGCGATGTTCGAGTCACGCGGACGCGTCATGCCCGACAACAACCTGCTCCAGGCCGACGTCCCGCGCGGCGCCGTGATCATTCCCCAGACCCTCGGCACGGCGCCTGGTCTCATCTGCGAAGTCGGTCTTAAGGTGGTCTACGCCGTACCCGGTGTGCCCTTCGAGATGAGTGACATGTTCGAGCGCGCGATCCTGCCCGATCTCTTAGAGCGTCAACACGACGCGGGCGAGACCGCGGTGATCCGTAGTCGAGTGTTGCGCACGTGGGGCGCGGGTGAGTCCGCCCTTGCCGAAGCCGTCGCCGAGCGCTTTGACGCACTGGCTGGCGATGGTCGAGTCACGATTGCCTTCCTCGCCTCGGGCATCGAAGGTATCAAGGTTCGAATCACGGCCCGTGGTGACGATGACGCCGACGCGCAGTCGCTGCTTCGTGACGAAGAACGAACGGTGCGCGCACTCATCGACGAGAAACTCGGTGACATCATCTTCGGGGCCGACGATCAGACGATGGAGGACGTGGTCGCGGACCAACTACTCGCTCGCGGACTCACGTTGGCCGTCGCCGAGTCCCTGACCGGTGGGCTCATCGCGAGTCGTCTCGTGAACGTGGCGGGGGCGTCGAAGTGGTTCCGCGGCGGCGTCGTCAGTTACGCGTCGCAAATGAAGTTCGACGTTCTCGGCGTGCCCGAAGGACCAGTCGTGAGCGCCGACGCCGCGGAAGCGATGGCGATTGGCGTGCGGAAATTACTCGGCGCCGACGTGGGACTCAGCGTGACCGGCGTCGCAGGGCCCGAAGAACAAGACAGTCAAGCCGCGGGGACGGTTTTCGTGGGGCTCGACCTCGGTGACCGCGTCGAAAACGTGGCGCTGCGTCTCCCGGGGGATCGTCCTCGGGTTCGCGCCTACAGCGCCATCAGCGCCCTCGACGTGCTTCGTCGAAACCTCGAGCGCACGTAAGCCTCGACGGTCTCACCTAACCTCACTCTAGAAAGTGAGGTGACCATGTCGTCACTCGAGGTTGCCGTCGACCCAGCGGCTTTTGGCTTTTCACCCGAGCGCCTCGCGCGCATCAAGCCGGCTTTCGATTCCTACGTCGAGAACCGTCGACTCGCCGGCTGGCTCGCGACCGTCTCACGAGGTGGACAGCTCGTCTGGAGTGACAAGGGCGGGCACCGGGACCGCGAGAAGGATCTCGAGGTCACTGACGACACGATCTGGCGTATCTACTCCATGACCAAACCCATCGTCGCGATCGCGGTGATGATGCTCTACGAGGAGGGTCACTTCGATCTCATCGACGACGTTGGGCGGTGGATTGACGCGCTGAAGGATCCTCGGGTGTGGCAGGGTGGTACGCCCGAGAGCCACGAGACGGTGGCGGCGAGCGAGCCGGTGCGCGTGCACCACCTCTTGACGCACATGAGTGGTCTGACTTACGGCTTTCAATACCTCCACCCCGTTGACGAGATCTATCGCAATAAGGGCTACGACTTCGGCTTCGCGAAGGACGCCGACCTCGTTCAAGCCGTCGACGATTGGTGCACGAGTCCGCTGCTCTTCCAACCGGGGACCAAGTGGAACTACTCGGTCGCCTTTGACGTGCTGGGGCGCCTTGTCGAAATCTGGAGTGGTCAGGACCTCGCTGTCTTTCTGAAGGAGAGGATATTTGACCCGCTCGGTATGACGGACACCGAGTGGTGGTGCCCGCCCGAAAAGGCGGACCGCCTCGCCATGCTCTACGTCCCCTCACACGGCGACTCCTTCCCCTACGACGAACTGGCGAAACACTCACTGCACCCGCCGCGCATCCATGGCGGTGGGGGTGGACTGCTCTCCACGGCCTACGACTACGACCGCTTCATGAACATGATGCTCCGCGGTGGCGAGCTCGACGGCGTGCGACTCGTGTCGAGTCGCACACTCGAGCTCATGATTGAGAACCACCTGCCCAACGACGGCGACCTCGTCGATTTAGCCGTCGACTCCTACGCCGAGACTGGGTACGCCGGCCAGGGATTCGGCTTTGGCATGTCCGTGATGATCGACCGGCGCAAGAACAAGTCGTTGGTTTCGGAGGGTTCGTACTTCTGGGGCGGTGCGGCGTCGACGACCTTCTGGGTCGATCCCGTCGAAGATCTCACCGTTGGCTTCTACACCCAGCTGTTGCCGAGTGGCACCTACCCAATTAAACGTGACCTCATCCGATTCGTCTATCAGGCCTTAGCGGACTAGTTCCATCTCGCGTCAAGAATCGTTGGCGTGAAAACGACACCGGACTGCTTTCTCATGAGTCCTTCGAGGGCAAGAAATCTCTCTGATGGCTCCGTGCCCCTACTAAGAAGAGAATGTGAAAAAACCTCTTCTGGTGAGCGTGGCGTTGCTTGTAAGCGGCCTCGCGCTGAACTCCGTAACCGCGAGTGGAGCATTCGGGACCTCTCATGGCGCGACGAGCACGTGGAGCATTTCGTTCACGCAGAACAGATCGTGGCCACTCGGTGCCATTACGTGCCCCACCGCTGAGTTCTGTGTGGCCGAAGACGGTACGACGGTGCAACAGACGACCAACGGTGGGACACGTTGGACCGCCGACCCGGTGGAAAAAAACTACACCGTGTACGACGTCTCGTGTCCAAAGAGTGACGTGTGTCGCGGTGTTGGAACGAAAGATGGGAACTGGCAGAGTTTTATGACCGAGACGACCGCTTCGACGTGGGTCGCGTCATCAAAGACCGTGGACGAAATGGAACCGACCGCCGTGATGGCCCTGTCGTGTCCGTCCGTCAACGAGTGCGTTGCGGTCGGGGCCAACAACTTGATCGGTGGCAATTCGAACGGGTACCCCACATGGACCGCGACGAACCTTGCACGTAGCCCAGCAATCACGGCGGCAAATTGGAAGAGCGCGCTTATCCCATTCCCTCGTAGCTCGATCGTCGTGGGACTCTCTGGCATCTCGTGTCCATCTGTCACGACTTGTTACGCCATCACTGATCACTACGACGCGGGCGCCATTCTGCTTCGAACAACATCGAGTAGTGCGTCGTGGTCGATTGTCCGCGTCACGATTAAGGGAATGGTTCCCTTGCGCGAACTTGAAACGTCGTCGATTACGGACATCTCGTGCGCCACCACCACGTCGTGCACCATCGTGGGCTTGAATGAATCGAACCGCCTGCTTATCCTCCAAACGAAAAATGGTGGCGTGAGTTGGCGTTGGACGGTCGAGTCGGGCCTCGGAAAGGCGCTCCTGGGACAAGTGCAACCACGCGTTTCGTGTGCTTCCACTGCCGTGTGTGCCGTTACCGACGGATTCACGTTTTATCGCTCCACCAACGGGGGAGCGACGTGGGCGAAAGAGCCTGCACCGCGCGGAGCAGGACTTCCCCTATCGCTCAGCTGTCCCTCGGTTTCCACGTGTTTTGCCACCACCACGAACGGCGTTGTCGGTAGTGGGCCGAAGGCTCGATTTCCGGGCCAGATTCTCGTTTTCGAGGCTCCTCATTCTTAACAGCGTCTGTCCGCGAGGGGGTTTTCTCGCGTGATAGCGGAGCGAACTCCCGGGTAGTTTCTTGGATATCACGAGAAGCGACGGGTAAGGGTCCATGATGAATATCCGAGTACGAAATACTCATTACGAACAAGTGTTCGTAGTACTCTGAAACCTAGGCGGAGACCGACCGATGTCACTGGGGCCCTCTAACTTGCCCCCATGACAAAGAACAAGGAGACAGTAATGGCAACCGATGATCGCGACAAGGCTCTCGAAGCTGCGCTCGGCCAGATTGAAAAGCAGTTCGGCAAGGGATCGATCATGCGCATGGGCGAGACCATGAACTTCAACATCGAGTCGATCCCCACGGGTGCCCTCGCGCTCGATATGGCGCTCGGCATTGGTGGGCTGCCCCGAGGTCGCGTCGTCGAACTCTACGGTCCCGAGTCCTCTGGTAAGTCAACGCTGGCGATGCACGTCGTCGCAGAAGCGCAGCGTAACGGCGGGGTGTGCGCGTACATCGACGCCGAGCACGCGATGGACCCGGTCTACGCACGTGCTATTGGCGTGAACGTGGACGATCTCTTGATCAGCCAGCCCGACACTGGAGAACAGGCGCTCGAGATCGTAGACATGCTGATTCGTTCAGGTGCCTTGGACGTGATCGTCATCGACTCGGTGGCGGCGTTGACGCCGCGCGCGGAGATCGAAGGCGACATGGGCGACACTCACGTGGGTCTGCAGGCTCGCCTCATGAGCCAGGCGCTGCGCAAGTTGACCGGTGGTCTTTCGAAGTCCAACACCGTCGCGATCTTCATCAACCAGTTGCGCGAAAAAATCGGGGTCATGTACGGCTCACCTGAGGTAACCCCCGGTGGGCGCGCGCTTAAGTTCTACGCGTCGGTGCGCCTGGATATCCGACGTATCGAGTCCATCAAGGACGGCACCGAGATCGTCGGCAACCGCACGCGCGTGAAGGTCGTCAAGAACAAGTGCGCCGCCCCCTTTCGCCAAGCCGAGTTCGACATCATGTACGGCCAGGGCATCAGTCGTGAAGGCTCGGTACTCGACGTCGCCGTGGAGTTGGGCTTCGTGAAGAAAGCCGGTGCCTGGTTCACCTACGAAGGTGAGCAGATGGGTCAGGGCCGTGAGAACGTGAAGACGTTCCTGCGAGAGAACCCCCAGACCATGGCCGAGATCGATGAGCGCGTGCGTGCGCATTTGGCCAACGCGTTGGTGCCGGACGTGGTGGGATCCGCGGAGGGTCTCGACGTCGACACACCAATCAGTCTCGACTAAGAGACCTCGGACTTCTTCGACGTCGAGATCTTGTGGTCTCGCGGGTCGAAGTGGCGCGTGGCGGTTCGAAACTTGAAGGTGAAGTCGGGCCAGATCGTTGTGTTCACGCCGGCGTCGTTCAGGTACCAACTCGAGCACCCCGTGTCCCACACCGTGCCGGGCAACTTGGCCTGGAGTTCGCGCGTCCAACGCGCGGCGATGTGCGCCTTGGGCTCAATCAGCGCGTCGTCGTCGAGCGCGACTCGCACCGCTTTCGTGACGTAGTTGAGCTGGCTTTCGAGCATGAAGATGATCGAGGAGTGCCCGAGCGCGGTGTTCGGTCCACCGAGCATGAAGAAGTTTGGGAAATCGGGGAACGTCGTGCCCTTGTAGTTGGCGAGATTGCCGTGATAGGCGTTCGAGAGTGTTTCGCCCGTGGCGCCGTGAACCTTGGTGGCCATCGGGTTGTCGGTGACGAAGAAACCGGTCGCCATGATGAGGACGTCACACTCGTGCAGTGTGCCGTCGCTGGTTCGAACGCCCTTGGCCTCAATGGAGGTGATCGCGTCGGTCACGAGGGTGACGTTGTCGCGGGCGAATGCCGGGTAGAAGTCGTTGCTGATGAGTACGCGCTTGCACCCGAGGCGGTAGAGGGGTGTGAGCTTCTCGCGAAGGGATTCGTCTTTGATCTGGCGCTCGAGGTGTTCGCGCGACATCGTCTCGGCCTTGGTCATGCGACGGGGGTCCTTCACGAAGCCCAGCACCATCAACTCGCGACGCCAGTAACCCCAGGCGCGTACTAGGCGCTGCGCGAGTGGAAGAGTCGAGAAGACCTTCTTCGTCCTTTCGATGACGGGATGGCCGAGGTGGGGCAAGATCCACGAGGGCGTGCGCTGAAAGACCTCGAGGGTGCTCACGATCGGAGCGATCTGGGGCACCGTTTGGACGGCACTCGCGCCCGTGCCGATAACGCCGACCCGCTTACCCGAGAGCTCAACGGCGTCGTCCCACTGGGCGGTGTGCATGATGGGACCGTCGAAGGTGTCCAGACCCTCGATCGCGGGGAGTCGGGGCTCGGCGAGACCGCCGGTGGCGAGAATGACGCACCGAGCGTCGTAGTCACCCTGTGATGTGGTGAGTCGCCACTGCTTCGATGACTCGTCGAAGGACACGTCGAGGACGTCGTGGTCGTACTTGATGAGGGGGCGCAGCTGATACTCGTCGGCCACGTCCTGGAGGTAGCGCCAGATCTCGGGCTGGTAGCTGTAGGTGTTGGTCCACTTTGGGTTGGGCGCGAAGGAGAACGAGTAGAGATTGCTCGCCACGTCACAGCGACACCCGGGATAGGTGTTGTCGCGCCACGTGCCGCCGAGGTCGTGGGCGCGCTCGAAGATCGACACGTTGGTCACACCCGCTTGGCGAAGTCGTATGGCCGCGCCAAGGCCCCCGAAGCCCGAGCCGATCACCGCGACGTCCACCACCATTCTCGAACGCTACACAAGCCTCACTACGTGCGTGCGCGGCGGCGGTAGCGTGACCGTGGTGGGTTTCCGTCTTCAGTTTCGTCGCTTCCTGGGTTCATGGGTACGACGGTGGCGTCGCTACCTCAACGAGGTCGCGATCGTCGGGCCCAACGACGACTACGCGAGCTCGTTCTTCTACTTCGGACACCACGCGGCCCTCATGGCCCCCCAGGGCGTGATCTACAACGAGCGCTACCTCTCCATCGGTGACGACACCCTCATCGGCCCCAACGTCTGTCTCACGGCGGGTATCAACGGCGAGCAGGAGATGCTCGCCACGCCGACCGTCCTCATTGGTCGCCACTGTGTCATTGGGCGCGGTTCGCACATAATTGGTCACTGGTCCATCGAACTCGGTGACGACATCCAAACGGGACCCTACGTCTACATCACGGACCAGAACCACTCCTACGAGGACGTCGACGAACCCGTGGGCTGGCAAACTCCGAGCGAGGGGGCCGTGAAGATCGGCTCGGGGAGTTGGCTCGGCGCGAACGTGGTCATCCTGCCCGGTACGACCTTGGGCAAGAACACCACCGTCGCCGCCGGCGCGGTGGTGCGCGGTACGTTCCCCGACCACGTGGTCTTGGGAGGTGTGCCGGCGAAGGTGCTCCGCCACTACAGCCCGAGCGAGGGCTGGCTCGCGGGCCCGGCGTGAGCCAAGGGTTCTTCGGTATTGACCTCACGCCGCTTCGCGTCTCGAAGCAGTATCGCCGTCTCTACACCGCGGGGTTCATCACGGCGCTCGGCAGTCAGGCCACGTTCGTCGCCGTGCCCTTTCAGTTGAAGCAACTGACGCACTCGACCCTCGCCGTGGGGGCCATTGGTCTCGTCGAATTGGCCCCACTCGTCGTCTTCGGTCTCTACGGCGGGGTGCTCGCGGACCGTCTCAATCGCCGCCGCCTCATCATTTCAATGGAAGTGACCTTGATGGTCACGACGATGATGCTCGTCGTCAACGCGTTGCTCGCGCACCCCCTGGTGTGGATCCTCTACCTCGACGCCGCGATCGCCGCGGCCGCCTCGAGCCTCCAACGTCCGAGCATCGAGGCGCTCAATCAGCTCTTCGTGTCGCACCAACTGCAGCGCTCCGCTTCGATGCTCGCGAACGTGCGCTTCACCACGGCCTCCATCATTGGTCCGGCCCTCGGAGGTCTCGCGGCCGTGGCCTTCGGGCCGGGCTCGGTCTACGTCGCGAACGTCGTGACCTTCACGTTCTCGGTGTTGCTGCTCCTCACCCTGCACGCCACGCCGCCGCAGTTGTCGTCGAGCGTGAGCGACGTCGCGGCACTTCGAGACGGACTTCGCTACGCTCGCAGCCGTCCCGACATCGTGGGCACGTACATCATCGACCTGCTGGCCATGATCTTGGCCTTTCCCGTCGTGATGCTGCCCTTCGTGGCGACGCGCTTTCACGAGCACTACGCGCTGGCCATCCTCTACACCGGGCTGCCGGCCGGGGCCTTGATCGCGACCTTGACCTCGCGCTGGACGCGCCACGTTCACCGCTACGGTCGCGCGGTCGTGCTCTCGGCCGCGCTGTGGGGACTCGGTATTGCGCTCTTTGGCTTCTCGTCGTCGCTGTGGCTGGTGCTCCTGGGGCTCGCCATCGGTGGCGGGGCCGACTCAGTGAGCGGCATCTTTCGCTCCACCATGTGGAACGAGTCCATCCCGCCCGAGGTGCGGGGTCGCATGGCCGGCATCGAGATGATCTCCTACTCGCTCGGTCCGACGGCCGGTCAGTTTCGTGCGGGCGTGATGGCCGCGTGGACGTCGTTGCGCTTCTCGCTCACCTTCGGCGGACTCGCGTGCACGGGGTCGGTGGCGGTGGTGACCGCGGCGCTGCCCTCGCTCTGGAGTTTTGACGCGAGGACCGACGAGCACGTCGCGGAAGTGCGCGCGCTACGCGAGATGGACGGAAACGCAGCGTAGGGGATCGTTTCAAACCTCTACGCTTGATTCATGTCTCACTCAACGTTCCTCGTCACCGTGAGCGGGCCCGATCGCATGGGCGTCGGCGCGGAACTCTTTCGCGCGCTGCACGCCCTCGAGGGCGACGACGTGCGTCTGATGGACGTGGCCCAGATCACTATTCGCGGCACGTTGGTGCTCTGCGCTGAAGTCAGTAGTGAAGCCGCACTGACTCACGAGTCACTGATGGCCTCACTGCAAGAGACCAGTATTGAGGGCGACGGCATGTCGTTCCACGTGGAAGAAGTGGTCCCGAAGGACGAGGTCGACGGCAGAAGACTCCTGGTGACGTTGCTGGCGCCCCAGATCACGGCCCGTCAACTCGAGAGCGTGTTCGACGCGATCGCCGCCAGTGGCGCGACGTGTGAGCGCATTGTCCACCTCGCGAGTTACCCCGTCGACTGTTACGAACTCATCGTCATTGGCCCGAGTCACCCGTTGCTTCGCGCGTCAATGACACTGGTCGCGAAAGAGAACGGCCTCGACCTCGCGGTCCAACGCGCGGGCCTGCACCGTCGAGCGAAGCACCTCGTCGTGATGGATGCCGACTCGACGTTGTTGCAAGACGAAGTCATCGACCTCCTCGGAGAGGCCTCGGGTCGCGCCGAGGAGGTGTCCGCGATCACGAGGTCCGCGATGGACGGCGAGATCGACTTCGCCGAGGCGCTGCGACGTCGGGTCGAGCTCTTAGCGGGGTTGCCAGCCAGTGTGCTCGATGACGTTCGTGCAAAACTGCGCCTCGCGCCCGGGGCGCGCACGCTGGTGCGCACCCTGCAACGTCTCGGCTACGTGCCGGCCGTGGTGTCGGGGGGCTTCGTGGAAGTGCTGGCGCCGCTCCTCGCTGAGCTCGACGTCACGTACTTCGAAGCCAACCAACTCGAGATCAAGGACGGTGTCCTCACCGGACGTGTCGTGGGCGAAATCCTCGACCGCGCGGGCAAGGCCCGCGCCCTGCGCCACTTCGCGGCCGAGGTGGGCGTGCCTCTCGAACAGACCGTCGCCGTGGGCGACGGCGCGAACGACATCGACATGCTCTCGGTCGCGGGACTGGGCATTGCCTTTAACGCCAAAGCCCTCGTCCAAGAGCACGCCGACACTGCGCTCTCGGTTCCGTATCTCGACGCCGTGCTTTACTTCCTGGGCATCAGTCGCGAGGAGATCGAGACCGTCTAACGCCCCACGAAGTGCGGTTTTCTCGGGCGTTACCAGGTAGTAATGTCGGCTGTGAATCGACGTGGGGGGAAACGTGAAGGTTGTCATTGACGCCGATCTTTGTCAGGGTCAGGGTCGCTGCTTCTCCATTGCGCCGAGCATCTTCAACTTTGACGATCTCGGCAACGGCTTCGTCATCGGCGACGGCGAGCTCAGCCCTGAGACGATTGATCTCGCACGTCTGGCCCAGGCGAACTGCCCTGAGCACGCCATCTTCATAGAGGAGTCATCGTGACCGACAAGCCACCCGTCCTCGACTTCGCCACCGACTTCGATCACACCGACCCCGAGTGGGTGAGTGACCCCTATCCGATTTGGGAGGACCTGCGTCAGCGTTGCCCCGTCGCCCACACCGATCGATTCGGCGGCGCGTGGTTTCCCGCGACGCACGCCGGCGTCTCGGCGATCGCGAAGGACACGGTGAATTTCACCAGTCGCGACGTCATCGTGCACGAGGGTCGACCGACCGAAGAAGATCTTCCGGCGCCTATTGGCCTCGCCCCGCCCATCACGTCGGACCCACCCTTTCACCAGATCGCGCGAAAGTTGATCCTGCCGGCCTTTTCACCCGGCGTCGTCAACGCGCTCGAGCCGCAAATTCGTGCCCTTTGCAATAGTCTGCTCGACGACATCATCACCGAGGGGGTCGTCAACGCGTCGATGAACTACGCGCGTCTCATTCCGCCGTCGGTCATTCGCGAGATGCTCGGCTTTCCCGCAGAGGACATGGACATCTTCATCAGGTGCGTGCACGTCATCACCGAATCAATTGACCGTCCCGAAGAGGAGCGCATCGAGTTGTTCGCTCCGGTCGAGGAGTACTTTCGCACCAAGATCGAAGAACACATGGAGAACCCCCGTGATGACCTGACGTCGTTCCTGCTGAACGCCGAGATCAACGGTGAGAAGCTCGCCGTCGAACACGTCTTCGGCACGATGGTCTTGATCCTCGTCGCCGGCATCGACACCACGTGGGGGGCGATCGGTGCGTCACTCTGGCACCTCGCCCAGCACCCCGACGACTTGGCACGTCTCGTCAACGAGCCGGACCTTATGCCGGTCGCAATCGAAGAGTTCCTACGTTTCTACGCGCCCGTGACGATGGCGCGCCTCGTGAAGGCCGACATGGACTACTTGGGATGCCCCATGAAGGAGTACGACTGGATCCTTCTCGGGTTTCCGGCGGCGAATCGTGACCCCGTCGTCTTCAAGGACGCGGACAAGTTCATCATCGACCGCGCGGAGAATCGACACGTGGCCTTCGGTCTCGGCATCCATCGCTGCATCGGATCGAACCTGGCGCGCCTCGAACTGCGTGTCGCCATCGAAGAGTTCATCAAGCGCTACCCCAAATTCGAACTCGAGAACAAGGACGACGTCACTTGGGCCCAAGGTCAAATCCGTGGTCCGAGGAATCTCCCGCTACGAATCTTGAGCTGAGTCGTGTCCGTAGACGCCGAGGCGAACGCCGACGCCAAACTTCCGGTCGTCGATTTCGCCGTCGACTGGGATCACACCGATTCCGCGTGGGTGAGTGATCCCTATCCGATTTGGGACGACCTGCGCCAGCGTTGTCCCGTCGCGCACACCGATCGCTACGCCGGAGGCTGGTTTCCGACGACGCACGAGATGGTCGCGGAGATCGCCAACGACACCGAGCACTTCACCAGTCGAATGGTGGTCGTCACCAACAACAAGTTCCCGCCGAACGCGCCGCCGGCGCCCATGGGTGGCGCGCCACCCATCACGTCGGACCCACCCTTTCACCAGTTCGCTCGACGTCTGATCCTGCCCGCCTTCGCGCCGGGTCCGGTGAACGCCCTCGAGGGTCAGGTGCGCGCGCTCTGCACGAAGCACCTCGACGCGCTGGGCGACGTGAAGGAGTTCGACGCGGGCGCGAGCTACGCCCAGTACATCTCGCCGGGCGTCATCGCCAAGATGTTGGGTTTTCTCGAAGCCGACGAGGATCGCTTTCGCGACTTCGTCCACGTGGTGCTCGACCTCGTGGACCTAGCGCCCGAGGAGCGTGGACCACTCTTCTTGCCCATGGCCGAGTACTTCAACACCCAGATCGAAGATCACGTCGCGCACCCGCGCGACGACTTCACGAGCTATCTGTTGAACGTCGAGTTCAACGGCAAGAAGTTGGCGCTCGAGCACGTGCGCGGCACAATGGTCTTGACCCTGGTGGCGGGGATCGACACCACGTGGTCGGCGATCGGCTCGTCGATCTGGCACCTCGCCCAACACCCCGAGGACCTCGCGCGACTCGTCAACGATCCCGCGTTGATGCCCGTCGCGGTTGAAGAGTTCCTGCGCTTCTACGCGCCGGTGACGATGGCGCGTCTCGTGAAGGAAGACCTCGACTTTCACGGCTGCCCCATGAAGAAGGACGACTGGGTACTTCTCGGCTTCCCGGCGGCGAACCGAGATCCCGAGGCCTTCGTCGACGCCAACGCGTTCATCATCGATCGCGCCGTGAATCGTCACGCGGCCTTCGGGCTCGGTATTCACCGCTGCGTCGGATCGAACCTGGCGCGTATGGAGCTACGCGTTGCGTTGGAGGAGTTCATCGCGCGCTATCCGACTTTCGAACTGGCTGACCCCTCTGGCGTCACGTGGGCGCCGGGACAAGTTCGTGGACCACGACGGATTCCTCTTCGGATCAACGCTTAGCGACCCGAAGAGGAATCCGTCGAGCTACGCCGCGCGGACGATGACGGGGGCGACAACCTTGTCGACCTCGACGGGCGAACCGTTCGCGAGGCGTAGAGCATGTTCGTGATGTGCCGCCCGATTCGCACGTACACCCATCACGAGCGGAACGAAAATGACCGCCAACGCGAGGGGCACTAGGACGATACTGAGTAACAGGATCAACATCATGGTTTTACTCCTTGCTTTGTCGTACGCCGAAACTTTTCCGGGCACGAACACAACGTAGAGAGCGAAGTTAAGTTCCACGTATGGAAACACCAAAGGTCCTCTCAATCTTTCGTGACGAGAAGATGACGAAGAGACACGACGGGTACTCGCTTCGAGATTTCGCTCCACGACGTTGGCGTCAACGCGTCAGTGCGCGCCCGAAGTTAACGCGTGCACAAGCTCAGTTGTCACGGTGTGTTCGCTCGCGCGACACGTCAACGAGTTCTTAGGAAAAGTTGAAAGTGCACGAGTTCACATTTACTAGGGACAGTTGAACGCGTGAACGATTACTTCATGCGCACGAACACGAGACGCGCTAATGTCGCGACTTGTTTTTGCGACGCTCTCTACAGTCCGAGATTCGTCGAGCCCTTCGCCCACAGATCCGCCATCCACGCTTCGACGGCGTCGGCTTCGCGCGGCAACGCCGCGGACATATTCTTCGCGCCCGTCGCGGTGACGAGGATGTCGTCCTCGATGCGCACGCCGATGCCGCGGTACTCCTCGGGCACGGTGAGGTCGTTCGCCTGGAAGTAGAGGCCTGGCTCGACCGTCAAGACGTAGCCCTCGGCCAGGTCGCCCCAATAGAACTCATTACGCGCGTTCGCGCAGTCGTGCACGTCGATACCCAACATGTGACTGGTGCCGTGCAGGGTGTAGCGCCGGTGGAGCTGGCGATCCTTGCGAAGGGCCACGGCGGGCTCTTCTTTCAAGATGCCCATCTCGAAGAGTCCCTCGGCGAGGACCGCCATCGCCGCGTCGTGTGGTGCCATGAAGTTGGCGCCGGGCTTGACGGCCGCGATGCCGGCCGTCTGTGCCGCGAGCACGAGTTCGTAGACGCGACGCTGCGCTGGAGAGAACGTGCCACTGATGGGCATCGTGCGCGTGACGTCGGCGGTGTAGAGGTTGTCGCACTCTACGCCGGCGTCGAGCAGCAACAGATCGCCACGTCGAACCTCGCCGTTGTTGCGGGTCCAGTGCAACGTCGTCGCGTGCGAGCCGCTCGCCGCGATGGTGTCGTAGCCCACGTCGTTGCCCTCGACGCGCGCGCGCAAGTTGAAGACACCTTCGATGACCCGCTCGCCACGTCCCTCCGCGCTCGGTAGTGCCCGCACGACGTCTTCGAAGCCCTTCACCGTGAAGTCAATGGCGGTCTGGAGTTGCGAGACCTCGAAGTCGTCCTTTACGAGGCGTAGTTCGCTCAGCGTGTTCGCGAGTTCCTCGTCCTCCTCGCTCGGATCGTGCAGGGCGTCGACACCCGCGTCGAAGCCGCGAAGCGTGAGGACGTCCGCGCCCCCGAGGGAGACGAGGTCTTTCTCGAGATTTTCGAGGGGCGCGGTGTCGAGGTCGTAGAAGATCGCCGCCTCGTCGACCCCTCGGCGAGGACCGACCCATAACTCGCCGTAGCGGGCGTCGGTGTAGAACTCGTGCGTGGTGGCGTCGCGTCGATGCGGTACGTAGAGCGTGGCGTTCGTCCCTGCACCACTCGGCGAAATGACGAGCACGGCGTCAGGCTCGTCGCAGCCCGTCAGATAGAAGAAGTCGGTGCCGGCGCGAAAGCGGTAGTCGGTGTCGTTGGCGCGCGTTTTGAAGTTCCCCGTGGGCACGACGATGGTTTTGCCAGCGAACTTCGCGCCCAGTCGTTGACGTCGCGCGGACGAATTGATGGTGGCCGGATGCACCTCGTGCGAGGTCCCCGCTTGCTCCCAGTTGTCGGTCATGTGATCAAAGAGCACTCGAGGGCTCGCGGGACGATGCGCGCCGACCCACACCCAGTGCTCGGAAATCGGGTGCTCTTCTGAGACGTCGGGCTCTGGTATCTCTAGTTCTTCGCTCATGTTCCCAACTTACAACTGGTCGTTTGCCCAACGTATGCTCGCGGAATGGACATCTCGCTACGTCACGAAGGTCCCGTCGCGATTCTCACCTGGAACGACGGTGAAAATCGACTAAACGCTGATTCATTGGGGCGACTGAACGCACTCCTCGACGAACTTGAAGCGACGAGCGGTCCCCTCGCGATCGTCGTGACGGGCGTGGGTAAGTTCTTCTCCAACGGTCTCGACCTCGCTCGATTCGGGGCCAATCCGGCCGAATTCACTGCGACGCTCGAAGAGCTCGAACGCACGATTGCGCGACTCTTCCTCTTTCCCGTTTACACCGTGGCGGCCCTCAACGGTCACACCTTCGCGGGTGGGGCACTACTGAGCTGCGCCTTCGACTACCGCGTGATGCGCGAGGATCGCGGCTACTGGTGCATGAACGAAGGCGAGATCGGTCTCGCGCTCGACGAGAAACTCTGGTCCATCCTCGAACACCGCCTGCCTCGAGCGGCGGCGGTCGCTGCCGCGACCACGGCAAAGCGCTTCAACGGGCCCGACGCGCTCGCGGCCGGCATCGTCGAAGCGATCACCACTGAGGAAGAGCTACTCGCTCACGCGATTGCCGTCGCCACTCGATACGCCGCCCTCGACCGCACGACGTTGTCCAGACACAAGTACTTGGCGCACGGTGAGGAAGCCACGTTATTGGGGTTGACGTAGTTGGCCGCGGTGATCCGGCCGGCGACGATGGCCGACGTCGACGTGGTGCTGAGCATCGAAGGCGCTCCGCCGGGTTACAGTGATCGCGCTTCGCTCGTCACGCAACGTATCGAATCGGGCGACTGTCTCGTCAGCGAGAGTGACGGACGCGTCTCGGGATTTGCCACCATACTTCGGCGATTGTTCTTTGGTCGTGACTTCCTTGAGTTACTCACGGTCGACGCTGAGTATCGTCGCCAAGGGATCGCGAGCGCACTACTTCGTGCGTTCATCCACGGTGCGACGACGTCGCAACTCTTTATCTCCACGAACAGTTCCAACGTTCCAATGCTCAACTTGTTGCGTAAAGAGCAGTGGCTCTTCAGTGGTGAACTGGTCGGGATCGACGAAGGTGACCCCGAACTCGTCTTCTACAGAAGTTCGGTTTCGAAAGGTCGTTCGAGTTCCGGTTTCTAGAACTCGGTGGGCTAGGACTCTTTGTGCGTCACTCGGTCGACGAGCCGCCATGACGAGGGGAGTGCCACCCCAGAGATGGCGGCCTTGATTACTTCTCCCCACACGAACGGCGTGAAACCCAGCGCGATTGCTACAGAGGGCGAGACGTGAATCGCGAACTTCAGCCACGTCACGCCAATGACGAAGATGATGACGTCACCGATGACCATCGAGATGACGGCCCGCGTGACCGTACGGTCCGTCCCTCGTGACGCCAACCAACCGAGCGCTGAGCCGGCGACGACGAAGCCGATGAGGTAGCCGAAGGTCGCTACTGCGTAGCCACTGGCGTGACTCGCGAACCACGGCACGCCCGCCACACCCGCGACGAGGTAGAGCGACAGTGCCAACCCAGCTCGACGCCAACCCAACGCCGTGCCCGCCAGCATGACGCCGAGCGTCTGACCCGTGACGGGTACGGGGTTATGGGCGAGGTGAAAAGAGACCTGCGCGAGTACGCCGACCAACGCGGCCGCGCCCACCACGAGCGCGACTTCTGCGAGCACCGACTTCGGTACGACGTCGGCGAGAACGCGACGTGGCGCGGGCGCGGTGATAACTGACATCAAGATCTCCTCGTGAATTCGTTACGGTCACCTTAGGTGAACTGGCGACACGTAAAGAACAACGTCAATACTCGAAAGTAACTAGATCCAACCTTGATCGCGCGCGATCTGATCGACGTCACCGATGCGCATTCCCGTTCGGTGCTGCAGCGTACGGATGAGCCCGCCGGCTTCGTAGAGCGACTCGTGCGTGCCCGTGTCGAGCCACGTCGTCGCCCGCGAAAGGACCTCAACGCGAAGTTCACCGCGTTCGAGGTAGGCGTTGTTGAGGGCCGTGATCTCGAGCTCGTCTCGTTCACTCGGCGTCAACTGGCGCGCGAAGTCCGACGCGCGTTCGTCGTAAAAGTAGATGCCCGGCACCGCGTAGGTGCTCTTAGGAACGGAGGGCTTCTCTTCGATCGAGAGCACTTGACCGTTGTCGTTGAACTCGACGACGCCGTACGCCGAAGGATTCGATACCTGGTACGCGAAGATGAGAGCACCTTGCACGCTGGTGTTCTGTTGCAGGTGGGTCCCAAGACCCGGACCGTAGAAGAGGTTGTCGCCCAAGATGAGGGCACACTTCTCGCCGTCGAGGAACTTCTCTCCCAAGATCAACGCCTCGGCGAGTCCGTTCGGCTGGTCCTGCACGATGTAGGAGAGCTTGATACCTAACGTCGATCCGTCACCGAGGAGTCGAAAGAACGCGTCTTGATCGTGGGGCGTCGTAATGATGAGAATCTCACGCAGTCCACTGAGCATGAGGGTACTCAAGGGATAGTGAATCATGGGCTTGTCGTAGATGGGCAGCAGCTGCTTAGAGACGGCGCGAGTAATGGGATGCAGGCGTGTCCCGGTGCCGCCAGCCAAAATGATTCCCTTCACTCCATTAGTATAGAAGCGCACTAGCCCCCTTCTAAAGGCCGAGGTACGCCATGCGCGTTGTGATTACCGGGGCGGCCGGCTTCATCGGGTCGCGATTAAGTGAAGTATTGGTCGATCAGGCCGAGCGACTCCACTACGACGACGTCGTGCTCTTTGACGCGTTGACGTACTCGGGACGACTGGAGAACCTCGAAGTCGTGCGACGCGATTCTCGCGTCACGTTCGTCAAGGGTTCGATCACCGATGAGCTGGTAGTCGACGAAGTGCTGAGTGGCGCGCACGCCGTGTTGCATCTGGCAGCGGAGAGTCACGTGGATCGCTCGATCACCGGCGCCCGACTCTTCTACGAGACGAACGTCATGGGCACCCAACAACTCCTCGAGAGCGCGCGCCGAGCGGGCGTCGAACGTTTCGTGCACGTCTCGACTGACGAGGTGTACGGATCGATCGACGAAGGTGCGTGGCGCGAGGACCACATCCTCGAGCCGAACTCGCCGTACTCGTCGAGCAAGGCGGGGTCGGATTTGGCGGCGCTCGCGTACCAGCGCACCTACGGACTGAACGTGATGGTGACGCGCTGTTCGAACAACTACGGACCACGTCAGTTCCCCGAGAAGCTCATACCGCTCTTCGTCACCAACCTCTTCGACGGCGTCAAGGTCCCGCTCTACGGTGACGGACTGAACGTTCGAGACTGGCTCTTCGTCGACGACCACTGTCGTGGCATCCTGTCCGTGCTCGAAGGCGGGCGCGCAGGCGAGATCTACAACATCGGTGGGGGCACCGAGTTGACCAACGTCGCGATCACTCACCTGCTCTTAGAACTCTGTGGTGCGGACGAGACCATGATCGAACCCGTCGCCGACCGCCTCGGACACGACCGTCGCTACAGCGTGGACTGGACGAAGATTCACGACGAACTCGGCTACGAGCCCGAGGTCGGTTTCGAAGAGGGACTCGCGCGCACCGTGAAGTGGTATCGCGAGAACGAGCCATGGTGGCGACCACTGAAGGAGCGCCCGTCGTGAAGTTGACCGAACTCTCGATCCCCGGCGCGTTCGTGCTCGAGTCGCCCGTGTGGAGTGACGATCGGGGCTACTTTCGCGAGTGGTTCAAGCGCGACGACTTGGAAGAGATCGGCGTCAACTTCCCAATCCACCAGGCCAACCTCTCGATGTCCAAACGCGACGTGGTGCGCGGACTGCACTACTCGATGGCGCCCGAAGGCCAGGCGAAACTCGTGACCTGCGTGTACGGGGAAATCGACGACGTCATCGTGGACGTTCGCGTGAGTTCTCCGACCTACGGACTCGTCGAGGTGGTTCACCTGTCGGCCAACGAGGAGCGATCGGTGTTGGTTCCCGGGGGCGCGGCGCACGGTTTTTGCGTGAAGAGTGAACTTGGCGCACTTTCCTACCTCTTGTCGTCGCCGTTCAACCCCGATAGAGAGTTCGAGATCAATCCCTTCGACAGCGTGCTCAATGTGCCGTGGCCCCTGTCGGGCGAGGCGATCATGAGCAAGAAAGACGCCGAAGCACCGACACTCATGCACCGCCTGTGGTCCGGTCAACTGCCGCGCTACGTCGAGGGATCCCTTTAGGTGAACTTCACGAACGATTGCTAGCGTGAGGCGGGTGAGTACGGCTCCGCTTCGCTTAGTAACGAGTGATGAGCGTGGAGTGCAACTTCCAAGCGGCTCGACGGTGCCCGCCGTCGAAAATGAGACCCAGTTGCGCGCACTCCTCGGCGGACTTTCCGGTGTTGACGCCGTCGGCGCCGAGGCCCGTGCGGCCAAGCTCGCGACGCGATCTCTGAAGAAATCGACGAAGCTCGCCGCGTTGGATCTCGCCATTTCAATGGTGGACCTCACCACTCTGGAGGGCGCCGACACCCCGGGGCGCGTGACGTCGCTCTGCACCAAGGCCATGCATCCCGATCCGAGCGACTCGGGCGTGCCCCATGTCGCGGCGGCGTGCGTCTATCCCGACCTCGTCGCGCACGCCCGTCACGTTCTCGGCGCCTCGCCGGTGAAGGTGGCTGCCGTCGCGACGTCGTTTCCGTCCGGGCGCGCGTCGCTCAACGTCAAGCTGCTCGACGTGCGTGAAGCCGTGAGCGCCGGCGCCGACGAGATCGATATGGTGATCGATCGCGGAGCGTTCCTCTCGGGACGACTCGGTCAGGTCTTCGACGAAGTGGTCGCGGTGAAAGAGGCTTGCGGCTCGACGCACCTGAAGGTCATCCTCGAGACCGGTGAACTCGTCACCTACGACAACGTGCGCCGGGCGAGTTGGATCGCCATGCTCGCCGGTGCCGACTTCATCAAGACCTCGACGGGCAAAGTCGGTGTCAACGCCACGTTGCCCACGGCCCTCGTGATGCTCGAAGCGGTTCGCGACTTCGCCGAGACGACGGGCGTCGTCGTTGGCGTCAAAGTCGCCGGCGGCATTCGCAGCGCGAAGGACGCCCTTCGCTATCTCGTCGTCATCAATGAGACAGTGGGGTCCGCGTGGCTGAGCCCGGATCGTTTCCGATTCGGAGCGTCGTCGCTGCTCAACGATCTCTTGATGCAGCGACTCAAGCAGCGACGCGGCGTGTACGTGCGCCCCGACGAGTTCAGCGGCGACTGATGAGTGACGAGCTCACGAACTCGCAACTCGGCGCGATGGCGTACGACCCCGCGCCCGAGTCGGCCTCGATCGCGCGCATAAAGCCCGCGTACGGGCTCTTCATCAATGGCGAGTTCAGCGACCCTTCGTCGCACGAGGCCTTCGTCACGCTCAACCCCGCCACCGAAGAGCCGCTCGCCTCCGTGGCCCAAGCCTCGACCGCCGACGTCGACCGGGCCGTCTACGCCGCGCGTCGCGCCTACGACACCGTCTGGTCCAAGACCACCGGTGCCGAGCGTTCGAAGTACCTCTTTCGCATCGCTCGTATCATCCAGGAGCGGTCACGAGAGTTGGCCGTCGTCGAGACTCTCGACAACGGTAAGCCCATCAGGGAGTCGCGCGACATCGACATCCCCCTCGCGGCGGCGCACTTCTTCTACTACGCGGGTTGGGCCGACAAACTCGACCACGCGGGCTTCGGACCCGACCCGAAACCGCTCGGCGTCGCGGGCCAGATCATCCCGTGGAACTTTCCTCTCCTCATGGCGGCATGGAAGTTGGCGCCGGCCCTCGCGGCCGGTAACACCTGTGTCCTGAAACCCGCCGAGACGACACCGTTGTCGGCGTTGATACTCGCCGAGATCCTCCAGCAGGCCGAACTGCCCGAGGGCGTCGTCAACATCATCACCGGCGACGGCTCGACGGGCGCCGCGTTGGTGGACCATCCCGGTGTCGACAAGATCGCTTTCACCGGCTCGACCGAGGTCGGTCGACTCATCCAACAACGCGTGGCGACGAGTCACAAGCACCTGACGCTGGAACTCGGCGGCAAGGGTGCGAACATCGTCTTCGAGGACGCGCCGATCGACGAGATGATCGAAGGGATTATCGACGGCATCTTCTTCAATCAAGGGCACGTCTGTTGCGCCGGTTCACGACTCTTGGTTCAAGAGTCCGTCGCCGACGACGTACTGCGTCGCTTGATCCGTCGCGTCGATCAACTGCGCGTCGGCGATCCCCTCGATAAGAACACCGACGTCGGCGCCATCAACTCGGCTGCGCAACTCTCGCGCATCAAAGAGCTCACCGCCTACGGCGAAGAAGAGGGCGCCACGCGCTACACGAGCACGTGTTCGCTACCCGACAAGGGCTATTGGTTCGCGCCCACGGTCTTCGCCGATGTGTCGCAGTCGCATCGGATCGCCCGAGAGGAGATCTTCGGCCCGGTGCTCTCCGTACTGACCTTCCGCACGCCCGAGGAGGCGGTCGCCAAGGCCAACAACACCAACTACGGCTTGGCCTGTGGCGTATGGAGCGAAAAAGGCTCGCGCACGCTCTGGGTCGCCGAGCGTCTTCGCGCGGGGGTCGTCTGGGCGAACACCTACAACCGTTTCGACCCGACGAGCCCCTTCGGTGGCGTACGCGAGTCGGGTTTCGGTCGAGAGGGCGGACGACACGGCTTGGAGGCGTACCTCAATGTCTGAGGACCGCCTCGACGTTCGTAAGACCTACAAACTCCTCATCAACGGCGCGTTCCCGCGCTCGGAGTCTGGTCGGAGCTACGAGGTCACCTCGGCGAAGGGCGAGTTCCTCGCCAACGTCGCGCAAGGTTCGCGTAAGGACGTGCGCGACGCGGTGGTCGCGGCGCGCGCGGCGCAGTCGAAGTGGTGGGCTCAGAGCGCGTACAACCGCGGTCAGGTCATCTATCGACTCGCCGAGATGGCTGAGTCGCGACGCGACGAACTGGCCGAGCACGTCCGACTGGGCGAGGGGCTCGCCTCGAAGAAGGCGAAGGTCAGCGTGTCGAGAGCGATCGACCGGATCGTCTGGTACGCGGGGTGGACCGACAAGATCGCGCAGATTCTCGGCTCGTCGAATCCCGTCGCCGGTCCCTTCTTCAACTTCTCGGTGCCCGCACCGAGCGGTGTCGTGGGCGTGCTGGCTGAGCAGGACTCGTCGCTCGAGGCGTTCGTTAACGCGGTACTCGCACCGATCGCGGTTGGCAACACCGTCGTCGCCGTGGCCAGCGAGAAGCGTCCGACCCCCGCCGTGTTGCTCGGTGAGATGACCGCGACCGCGGACTTTCCCGCGGGTCTCCTTAACATCGTGACTGGCTTCACCGGCGAGGTCGCGCCCACGCTCGCGTCCCACGAGGACGTCGACGGGATTGATCTAACGGGCGTCGACGAAGCGTTCGCCGATGAACTCGCGCAGCTGGCTGCCGGTTCCATCAAGCGCGTCCTTCGGCCAGGTCCGAGCGAGGACGCGTCACTTCGTCGACTTCGCGCCTTCGTCGAGATCTCAACCGTGTGGCACACGATCGGACAGTGATGACGAATCCCTACGAACTTGCCCAACTCGCCGCGAACGAACTTCGAGAGAAGAGCGGTGTCGATCGCTACGACGTCGCGGTCATCTTGGGGTCAGGTTGGAGAGAAGGCGCCGCCGCGCTCGGCACGCCGTCGAGCGTCGTGACGACGACGTCACTCAGTGGCTTCGTCGCGCCGACCGTTGCCGGCCACGCGGGGCAGATTCTTTCACTCGACATGGGCGGCGTGAGCGTCGCCCTGGTGGCCGGACGCGTGCACCTCTACGAAGATCACACGGCGGACCAGGTCGTGCATCCAGTGCGCACGGTCATCGCGGCTGGCGCCAAGAAGGTGGTCCTTACGAACGCCTGCGGCGGGCTCGAACTCATGGTGAGGCCTGGCAACGTCGCCGTCATCCGTGACCACATCAACTTCACCGGCACGTCACCAATGGAGGGCGCGCCGCCGCCCGAAGGTTACGGTTCGAGGTTCGTGGACCTCACCGATCTCTACAGCGCACGGCTGCGGGGTGTCGTGCACGCTACCGTCGCCGATCTGCACGAGGGCGTCTACTTCGGCTTTCGTGGGCCGCACTACGAGACGCCCGCCGAGATCGAGATGGCGCGCACGCTCGGCGCCACGCTCGTAGGCATGTCCACAGTGCTCGAGGCGATTGCGGCTCGACACTTGGACGCCGAGGTGCTGGGACTCAGTTTGGTCTCGAACTTCGCCGCGGGCGTGTCGACGGACCCGTTGAATCACCTCGAGGTACTCGAGGCCGGCCATTCGGCCGCCGCGTCCCTGGGGGCGCTGTTGGCCCAGATACTTCCAGTCTTGTGAACCCGTCACTGCGTGACGACGTCGTCGCGTGGATGGCTCTCGACCCTGACGAGAACGATCGCCGGACCCTTTCGGACTTGCTCGACGCGGACAACGAGATCGAACTCGAGCGTCGTTTCGCTGCGCCCCTGACCTTTGGCACCGCCGGTCTTCGTGGTCCCGAGATGGCGGGGCCCGCCGGCATGAATCGCGCGACGGTACGTCGGGCCACCCAGGGCGTGCTCGCGTGGCTGGACGAGATCGGCGTGGACGCGAAGCGCGGTGTCGTCGTCGGTCGCGACGCGCGACGCGGTTCGGAGACTTTCAACGACGAAGTCGTCCGGGTCCTACTCGGCGCGGGTGCCGTTGTCTTCGAGCTGCCTTCGCCACTGCCGACTCCCTTCGTGCCGTACTGCGTGAAGGCCCTCAACGCCGCGGCGGGCGTGATGATCACCGCGAGCCACAACCCGCCGCAGGACAACGGCTACAAGCTCTACGCGCCCGACGGGGCGCAGATCATCCCTCCCGACGACGAGATCGTCGAGCGCCACGCGCGTAACGCCGGCCCGGCGACCTTGGCCGACCGCTCGGCGCCTGGCCACACCACCGTGGCGTCATCGCTCCTCGACGAGTACCGCGCACACTTCCTCGGACGCTTTCGAGTCGACGGGGGGAGTGACCTGCGGATCACGTACACGCCGCTGCACGGCGTCGGTGGCGAAACGATGATGAGCCTGTTCGCTGACGCTGGCTACGCGAACGTCACGCCCGTCTCCTCACAGTTCAAGCCCGACGGCTCGTTTCCCACGCTGCCCTTCCCCAATCCCGAAGAGCCCGGCGCACTCGAACTCGCGATTGAAACAGCCGACGACTCGAACTCGGCGCTCATCATCGCCAACGACCCCGACGCCGATCGCCTGGGAGCCGCGGCGAGGACCGACGAGGGTTGGCATCTTCTTCGCGGTGACGAGATCGGTTGGCTCTTGGCGTCGGCGTTACTCGACGAGATTGGTGCCGCACAGCAGATGGTTGCCACGACCATCGTGTCCTCCACGATGCTCGAGAAGATGGCGAACGCGTCGGGTGTCGCTTGTGCCACGACGTTGACGGGCTTCAAGTGGATCGCGCGGGCTGCCGGCAGAGGTGTCTTGGGTTTTGGCTACGAGGAGGCGCTGGGCTTTGCCGTCGACGCACGCGTCGCCGACAAGGACGGCCTGTCCGCCGCACTCGCCCTGTCACGCCTGGCGCACGACCTCTCGCTGAAGGGTCAATCGGTGCTCGATCGACTCGACGAACTCGAAACGCGCTTCGGCGTGCACGCGACGTCGCAACTCGCACTTCGCGCTGCTGGCCCCGAGGGTCCCGCACTCATACGAAGGGTCGTGGCGGAGCTGGGTGCCGCGCCGCCGACGATGCTCGGGACGTTGTCCGTGCGCGAGGTCGTCGATCTCAACGATGGTTGGCGCGGGCTTCAGCCGACCGAAGGGCTGTTCTTCGGCCTCGGAGAGTGGGGACGGGTCATCGTGCGTCCGTCGGGAACCGAACCCAAGGTCAAGGCCTACGTGGAAGTGACGCCGCCCCAAGAAGGTTCGATCGCCGGTCAGCGCGCGCTCGGTGCCGAGTTGACGCGCGCCGTAACTGCGAGCCTCTCGTCGTTACTGCGTTTCTAGACTCCGCAGCGCCGCGTACCCGGGCTTGATGACGTTGTTGATCATCGCCAGGCGCTGATCGAACTCGTAGAAGGTACTCTTCGCGGCGTTGAGGGTCAGCCACTCCATGTCGTTCAACGTCCAGCCAAAGGTGTTGGCGCACGTCTCGAACTCGCCGCTCAGCGTGATGCCGCTCATCAAGCGGTTGTCCGTGTTCAACGTGACGCGAAAGCGCAGTCGCTTGAGTAAGTCAATGGGGTGGGTGGCGATCGAGGTCGCGGCGCCGGTGTGGACGTTCGAAGTGGGACAGACCTCGAGGGGGATCCTTCGGTCGCGTACGTAGTTCGCGAGTCGACCTAGTTCGTAGTGGCCGTCGACCTCGTGGATGTCGTCGACAATGCGCACGCCGTGGCCGAGTCGCTCCGCGTTGCAGAACTGAACGGCCTCCCAGATCGAGGGGAGTCCGAAGGCTTCGCCGGCGTGGATCGTCAAGTGGAAGTCCTCGCGCTGGATGAGGTGAAAGGCGCGCAGGTGATCGGTCGGGCGAAAGCCGTCCTCGGGACCGGCGATGTCGAAACCGCAGACACCTTCGTCACGAAAACTCACCGCGAGTTCGGCGATGCGCTCACTGAGACGCTCCTGGCGCATGGCCGAGAGAATGGTGCGAACGACGATGCGGTGTCCCTCGTTGGCGGCCTCTTTGGTGCCGAGGGCGAAGCCGTCGAGAACAGCGCGCACGACTCGGGGCAGGGTGAGGCCGGCGTTGAGGTGCAGCTCGGGCGCGAAACGCACCTCGGCGTAGACGACGCCGTCGCGAGCCAGGTCGATCGCGCACTCGGCGGCGACGCGCTCCAACTGGTCGCGCGTCTGCATGACCGCGATGGTGTGCGCGAAACCTTCGAGGTAGCGAACGAGGTCACTGCCCGGGGCGTCCACGATGAACCAGCGTTTAAGTTCGTCGGCGTCCGACGTCGGCAGACCTTGGTAGTTGTTCTCCCTGGCGAGTTCGAGGACCGTCTCGGGTCGAAGTCCGCCGTCGAGGTGTTCGTGCAAAAGCACCTTCGGTGCTCGCTTGATCGTCTCGAGGGTTAGATCAGTACTTGCCATCGAACAAGGCTAGCCAGAGGCGACGGAAACGCAAGTGGTGACGACTTCACCACGAGGCCGCTTGGCTGCGGGCGCTACTCGGTGATGAGATCGAGTAACAGAGACGACGGCGCGGGCGCTTCGCTCCCTAGTTCGACCGCGTGGGCTATCGTCACGCGACCGACGGCCAAATGAGCTTCGTCGTCCGCGTGTAACGCGAACAGTGGCTGGCCCTTTTCGACGCGGTCACCTTCGCGCACCAGACAGGTCACGCCGGCCGTCGCGCTGACGGGATCTTCCTTGCGGGCTCGACCCGCGCCAAGGCGCCAGGCCGTGACGCCGACGGCCAGTGCGTCGATCGAGGTGACGACGCCGTCACTTTGCGCGACGACGTCCTCGCGTAGTGCCGCGAGGGGCATCGCGAAGTCGGGGTCGCCGCCCTGCGCTCGAATCATCCGCTCGAAGACCTCGTACGCCGAGCCGTCGTCCAACTTCTCACCCGGGTTCACGTCGAGACCGACGAGTTCGGTCATGAGTGTCGCGAGGGCGACCGTGAGCTCGCGTACGTCGCTCGGTCCGCCACCGCGAAGTACGGCAATCGCTTCGGTGACTTCGAGGGCGTTGCCTACGGCGTGGCCCAGCGGCACGTCCATCGACGTCAGTTGGGCGACGGTTTTGACCCCGTGCGCGCGACCGAGCCCCACCATTGTCGTGGCGAGTTCTCTTGCGCGGGCCACGTCCTTGATGAAGGCGCCGCGACCGACCTTGACGTCGAGCACCAGCGCCTCGGTGCCCTCGGCGATCTTCTTCGACATGATCGACGACGAGATGAGTGCGATGGACTCGACGGTGGCGGTGACGTCGCGTAACGCGTAGAGCTTGCGGTCGACGGGCGCGAGTCCGGACCCCGCCGCGCAGATAACGGCACCCACCGTCTCGAGTTGTACGCGAATCTCGTCGTTCGTGAGGGACGACCGCCAACCGGGATACGACTCGAGCTTGTCGAGCGTGCCTCCGGTGTGGCCGAGTCCGCGACCAGAGAGCTGGGGTACCGCCGCGCCGCACGCCGCCACGAGGGGCGCGAGAATGAGTGAGATCTTGTCCCCGACGCCTCCCGTTGAGTGCTTGTCGACGGTGGGGCGCGACAGTCCGGAGAGGTCGAGTCGTTCGCCGGATTCGATCATGCGATCGGTCCAGGTGTCGAGCTCGTTCGGGCTGAAACCGTTGAAGAAGATGGCCATGAGCAGAGCCGACATCTGTTCCTCGGCGACGTCGCCGTGTTCGTAGGCGTCGAGGATCCACGAGATCTCTTCGTCGCTCAACACCCCGCCGTCGCGTTTTCGGGTGATGACGTCCACCGCGGAGTACACGCTCACCGGTTTCGCCGAATCCCCAGATCCTCAGGGCCAAAGGCCCCGGGTAGCAGTTCGCTCAGTTTGAGAGGCGCGGCGTCATCGCCCGCGTCCACGAGAAGATCGCCGCCGCCGTGTTCGAAGAGCAGCTGGCGACAGCGACCACACGGCGCGATGGGCTTGCCGTCACCCGCGACGATGGATACGGCGACCAGTCGCGCGCCGCCTTGACGGATGAGGTCGCTCACGAGTGAGCACTCCGCGCACAGCGTCAGTCCGTAGCTCGCGTTCTCGACGTTGGAGCCCACGACGGTGTTGCCGTCGCTGGCGAGGGCGGACGCGCCGACCGTCACGTTCGAGTACGGCGCGTACGAGCGCGTGGCTGCGGCGCGAGCCAGGGCGCGAAGCTCGGCCCAGTCAATCTCAGGGGCTGAACTCACGTCCTCATTGTACACTTTGCGCTGCGTGAATAACTTTCGATTTTCCTCCGTCGTCGTGAGTGACGAAGTCACGACCGCACTTCACGAGGGCCGTGGTGTCGTCGCCCTCGAAACCACGATCGTCGTTCACGGACTTCCTTCGCCCATGAACTTCGAGGTCGCGCGCGCGTGCGAAGCCTCGGTGCGCGACGGTGGTTCAGTTCCCGCCACCATTGGTGTGCTCGACGGGCGGATCGTCGTGGGACTCACTAACGACGAACTCGCTCGACTGGCCGATCCCGTTCGTCACGCCGCGAAACTCTCCGCGCGCGATCTGGGCGTGGCTCTGGCGAAGGGCACCGACGGCGCCACCACGGTCGCCGGGACGATCACCGTTGCCGAGCACGTTGGTATCAACGTGATGGCGACCGGCGGTCTCGGCGGCGTGCATCGCGACGCGAACGAAAGCTTCGACGAGTCGGCGGACCTCACCACGCTGTCACGCCGTTCCGTGCTCGTCGTGGCCTCGGGCGTGAAGTCGATCCTCGCCATCGGGGCCACGCTCGAGCGACTCGACACCTTGGGTGTGCCGGTCATTGGCTTTGGCACGCGCCAGTTTCCCGGCTTCTACTTACGTGACAGCGGCTTCGAGCTCGAATGGTCGGTGGCGAGTGCTGAAGAAGCCGCCGTGGCGTTCCTCTGTCACCGTGAACTGATGCCCACGGGTCTCTTGGTGGCCAATCCCGTCGCGGCGGATAAGGAACTCGATCGACACCTGCACGACGAGGCGCTGGAGAGTGCCCTCATCAAGGCGCAGTTCGACGGCGTCAGCGGCAAGGCCGTGACGCCGGCGCTTCTCGCGGAGTTTGCCCGCCACACGGCAGGGCTGAGCGTGCAGGTGAACCGTGACTTGGTGGTAGCGAACGCCGGCGTCGCGGGCGCCATCGCCGCGTCGCTCGCGCGCGCCGTCGCGTGACGCGCCGCGTCGTCGTACTCGGCGACGTGATGCTCGACGTCATCGTGCAACCAAGAGCCCTGGTGGCTCCCGCGAGCGACACCCCGGCCACTATTCGCGTGACGCGAGGGGGATCGGGCGCCAACCTGGCGATCGCCCTTCGAGGCGCTGGCCACGAGGTCCTCTACGTCGGGGCTGCCGGGCGCGACGCCGCGGGCAAGGTGTTCGTGGACGCCCTTCGTGAGGCGAGTGTCACGCCACGACTGGAGTCTTTCGACGGAGCGACCGGCACCGTCGTGTCGCTCGTCGCGAGCGACGGCCAACGTTCGATGTTGACCGACCGCGGGGTCAATTCGCGTCTCAGTGAGACCTTCGTCGCCGCGCAACTCGAAGAGCCGTTCAACCACCTGCACGTCTCGGGCTACCTGTTGCTCGATGTGGCGACGCGGGCCACCGGCGTACGCGCTCTTGCGCTGGCGAGAGGTCGAGGGTGCACCACGTCGGTCGACGTCTGTTCGGTGGCGCCTCTTCGTGAGATCACGCCGACGGTCTTCCTCGAGACCGCCGAAGGCGCCACGATGATCTTCGCGAACGAGGAAGAGGCGCTGACGCTGACGTCCGAGCGCGACGTGGAGAGCGCGCTGTACGTCCTGGGGACGTTGTTCGACGAAGTCGTCATCACGGCGGGTGCTCGAGGCGCACTGGGCGCGCGTGGCCCCGAGCGATTCAACGCGGGCGCGAGTGACGTGCCCGTCGTCGACACGACGGGAGCGGGGGACGCGGCCACGGGTACGTACCTCGGCGCGCGCCTGAGTGGCGAAGAACCGCAAGCGGCCCTGGTGGACGCGATGCTGGCCGCCGCTCGGGTCGTGAGCGGTCTCGGTGCGACCGGTTAGTCGCGCAGGTAGGGCTGTCCGTCGGCGGCCGGCGCGCGCACGCGTCCGATGAGACCGGCGACGACGGCGATGGTGATGAGGTAGGGGAACATCTGCAAGATGTAGAGCGAGATCGGCACGTTGTAGGTCACCAAGTTGTACGAGAGATAGACCGACAGCCCGAAGATGATCGAGGCGACGACGGCGCCGGAGGGGCGCCAACGACCGAAGATCAAGGCGGCCAGGGCGATGTAGCCGTAGCCCGAGGTGTAGCCGACTTGGAACTGGCCCTGGGTCGCCATGAAGGCGACGCCGCCGAGTCCGGCGATGGCTCCGCCGAGCACGACGTTGATGTAGCGCACGCGAATCACGCTGATGCCCACGGTCGCCGCCGCGCGCGGGTGCTCGCCCACCGCTCGTACGTGTAGTCCGTAGCGGGTCTTGAAGAGCGCGAAACTCACCACCGCCACCAGCACGATCATCACGTAGAAGAAGCCCGACTGATTGAAGAACACCGGGCCGAGGATGGGGATCTTGGACAGCAGCGGGATTGGTAGGTTCGGGGCCAAAATCCCGGTGTTGAAGTTCGGAAACGGCGTGAAGACCTGGAGGTTCAGGTAGGACGAGAGGCTACTGAGCATGGTGACGAGCACGACGCCCACGATGATCTGGTCCGATCGGTAGCGCAGCGACAAGAAGGCCAGCACGAGTCCGATGAGCCCACCCACGAAGAGGCCACCGAGCGCGGCGAAGAAGAAGTCGTGGGTCGTCGAGGCGATCATGCTACCGAGAAACGCGCCACCGATGAACTGACCCTCGATGGCGATGTTCACGACGCCCGAGCGTTCGCACATGACCCCCGAAAGTGATCCGAAGATGAGGACCATGGCCGCGGCGCTACTGCCGACGAGAATCGCCGTGATGTTCACCGACGACGTCGGTGATGGTCCCGGGGTCCGCGCTGCCCAAAAGAGCAGACCGAGCAGGAACAACACCGCGACGAAGCCGAAGCGCGCCATGACGCCGCGTCGGGGACGGCGAAGGAACATCTCGGTGGCGAGCGCGACCATGACCACCCCGAGCACCACGTCAGTCCAGCGCGTGACCACGGTGAGCGATCCCACGCGCCACGGCGCGTTCGCCAGGTTGATCGGGTTGAACGTGAACGACGAGTGCGCGCCTGACGTACTGCCGAAGCCAAACACGAAGACGGTGAAGACACCGAACAGGCCCATGATGACGGCGATCACCCGGGTGCGACGGTTCTTCACCGGTATCGCAACGCGCGTCGCGGCGGTGGCGTCGACGAGACTCACGAGCCCCATCCCGTCGTCGCGAGCTGCACGGTGGTCGTCGCCGCGCTGCGTAACCGGAAGATCTCCTTCACGAGGACCGGCGTCGCCACCATGAGCACGATGGCCGACTGGATGACCGTCGCGAGGTCGAGCGGGATGCCCGTGGTGGCCTGCATGTTGCGCCCACCCACCCCGAGGGCCGCGAAGAGCAGTGCCGACCAGACAATGCCCATGGGGCGATTTCGTCCGAGCAGCGCCACGGTGATCGCAGTGAATCCGATTCCCGCGTTGCCGATCAGGAATCCTCCGTCGACGTAGTGCGTGGTGCTCGCCACCTGCACGACCCCGGCGAGCCCGGCGAGGCCGCCCGAGATGAGAAAGACGACGACGATCACGGAACGGGCGTTGATGCCCGACGCGCGCGCGGCCGACGGGTTGGCGCCGGTGACGCGAAAATCGAAGCCCAGTGACGAGCGATTGAGGAGCCACCACGCGAAGACGACGACCGCCGCCGCGACGAACACCCCGTAACTGACGCGCAGTCCCGAACTCGTGCCAAAGAGTGGCGCCAACTGGGCCGAATGGTCCATCGTCCGCCCGATGTCGTTTTGTTGACCGGGCTGTTGGAACGGTGTCGAAAGCACCATGAACAACAAGAACGCGTACGTGACGTAGTTGAACATCAGCGTAACGATCACCTCGTGGGCGCCGGTGTAGGCCTTCAACACACCGGGAACCGCGCCGCAGATCATGCCGCCCGCGATACCGGCGAGCAACGTGAGCGGCAGGTGCACAATCTCGGGCATGTGCAACATCGAGCCCACGACCGCGCCGGCGATGCCTCCGGTGACGGCCTGTCCGTTCGCGCCGATATTGAACAGACCCGTCTGGAAGGCGATGCCCACGCCGATGCTCGCGATGACGAGCGGCGTCGCGTACGTGAGCGTCTCGGAGATCGGCGTCAAGGTATTCGTCCACCCGTTGCCGGTGGTGATCGAGTGCCAAAGTCCTTGGGGGTCGACGACCGAGCCGGTGAACATCGAGCGGTAGGCCGCGCCCACGTTGTTGAACGTGAGGTTGAGCGCGTGCGGCAGTCCGTTCCATCCGTGAAAGATCGCGCGCCAGGCATCGAGGACCGCGGGCGTCGTGGTGACAATGACGAGAGCCCCGAAGGCCAGACCGAGGACGAGGGCGAAGAACGTCACCACGAGTGGACTACTCGACGTGTAACGAACCCACAGTGAGGGTCGAGCGGGCGGCGTCTCAGACACTGGCCGTCTCCGTCGTGTGGCCGGCCATCAAGAGGCCAATGGACTCGCGGCTCGCCGTGGGGTCGACGACACCACTGATACGGCCTTCGTACATCACGGCGATGCGGTCACCGAGCGCCAAGACCTCGTCGAGTTCCGACGAGACGATCAACGAACCGTTGCCCCGATTGCGGTGCTCGATGATCTGGCGGTGCACGTACTCGATCGATCCCACGTCGAGACCGCGCGTTGGTTGCGAGGCGACGAGGAACTCGAGCGAGCGCGAGAGTTCTCGCGCGACGATGACCTTTTGTTGGTTTCCACCAGACAGCGAGCTCGCCGGCTCTTGGATCGAGGTGGTGCGGATATCGAAGTCGCGCACGAGGCGCTGCGCGTTCTCGTTCACGGCGCTGAGGTTGCGGGTGCCGTGACGAGCGAACGGCGCGCGTCGTGGGGTATTGAGGACCAGGTTGTCGGCGACCGACATCGACAGCACCAACCCGTCGCGTTGTCGGTCTTCGGGGATGTGGCCGAGTCCCACGTCGAGCGCTTGGCGCGGGGTGAGATTGGTGATGTCGCGCCCGTGCAGCGTGATCGTGCCGGACTGGACGGGTCGCATGCCAACGAGGGCTTCGACGAATTCGGTCTGTCCGTTACCCTGCACCCCGGCGAGGGCCAACACTTCACCGGCGCGCACGTCGAGCGAGACACTGTTCACCGCGACGAGCCCGCGGTCGTCGAGCACGACGAGGTCGCGGACCTCGAGCACCTCGTCACCGGGGTCGTAGGGGGTCTTCTCGACCGTGAGTCTGACGTCGCGTCCGACCATGAGCGAGGCGAGCTCGGACTCCGAGGCGCTGGGTTCGGCCGTGCCCACGACGCGACCTTGGCGAATAACGGTGATGACGTCGGCGACGGCCTTCACCTCTTTGAGTTTGTGCGTGATGAAGAGGATCGACTTACCCGCCGCGGCCAACGAACGCATGATCTCCATGAGCGAATCGATCTCTTGGGGCGTGAGGACGGCCGTTGGTTCGTCGAGGATCAAGAGCTCGGCGTCGTGGCTGAGGGCCTTCAATATCTCCACACGCTGCTGGAGTCCGACGGGCAGGTTCTCGACAATGGCGTCGGGATCGACGTCGAGATTGAACTGCCGCGACAGACGGTGGATGTCCTCGGTGGCTTGACGGTAGTCCACCCGATTGAGCGACTTCGTCGGCTCGAAGCCGAGCACGACGTTCTCGGTTACCGAGAAGACGGGCACCAACATGAAGTGCTGGTGGACCATGCCGATGCCGCGTCGCACGGCCTCGCCCGAGTCGGTGATCGACGTCACGACGCCGTCGATGAGGATCTCTCCCTCGTCGGGACGTAGGAGCCCGAAGAGGACGTTCATCAGGGTCGACTTGCCGGCGCCGTTCTCACCCAGCAGGGAGTGGATCTGACCCGGTTCGACCTTGAGACTGATCTGGTCGTTCGCGGTGAACGCGCCGAAGCGTTTCGTTATCCCGCGCAGTTCAAGTTCCATGAAGCCTCATCGTATGCGACGACAAAGACCCGGGGCTTGGTCCCGGGTCTTTGTCGTCACGTAACGCCGCGAGGCGCTACATCGTTATGTAGCTGGGTACTTGTTCGGGTTCACCGAGATCGTCCCGGCGATGATTCCGGCCTTGGCCGTGGCGATCTTGGCCTTCAGCGCGGAAGGAACCTTGATGCCGCCGTACTCGAGCGCGGTGCCGTTGTTCGCCAACGTGCCCACGTAGGTACCGGCCTTGAAGGTGCCCTTCGCGGCCGAGAGGACCGCAGCCATCACCGAGGGCTCGACGCCCTTGGCGACCGTGCCGACGAACCACTTGCAGTCGGCCTTGTCCGAGACGCAGCCGTTGCTGTCGACCCACATGACGCTGTGACCAACGCCGGCCAACTTCGCCGCGGCGATGGAGCCGAGGCCCACCGAACCCGCGACCGGGAAGACGATGTCGGCATTCTGGGAGAAGAAGGTCGTCGTGTCGGTCTTACCAGCGGTCTGGTCGGTGAAGTTTCCAACGAACGTTCCCTTGCCGTTGCATATCGCGAGTGAGCACGCGCCCGCCGCCGGCGTCCAGCCGAGGACCTTCACGGACTTGGAGTACGTCTTGTCGTAGTAACGAACGCCAGCCACGAAGCCGTTCATGTAGAGGGTCACCGACGGGAACTGCTGGCCCCCGAAGGTCGCCACTGTCTTGGTCTTGGACATGCCAGCGGCAAGGATGCCACCAAGGAAGCCCGCCTGGTCGGTCTCGTACTGGAGTGAGTCAACGTGCGTGCCGGCTTTCACCTTGGGTGCGTCGTCCACGATCGCGAACTTCTGGCTCGGGTGGGCGTTCGCGGCAGCGGCGGTGGCCGCGTCCATCAAGAAGCCCACCGTGACGATGATCCCGCAGCCCTTAGAGACGAAACTGTTGATGTTGGGTGCGTAGTCCGACGATGACGTAGACGAAAGATACGTATACGAAATGTTGCTGTCTTGCTTGGCGGCGTCCTTCAAGCCCGCGTACGCCGAGGCGTTGAAGGACTTGTCGTTGATTCCACCGGTGTCCGTAACGACACAGGCCTTGAACTTCGACGCGGCGGAAGCCGACATCGTTGTCGCAGCCACACTCACTGTCAACGTGCCCAGTACCAGCGCGCTGGCCCCGAGTACCGTCGTCAGGCGACGAATTCTCCCCATTTGTTTCTCCCTTATGCGATTATCAACCCTTTGAAAGGATTGTCCGATAGTGAAACGTGGCGTCCGACACAGCCTCGTGACCCTTCCGGATATTTTGTCAACCGTGAGACTACTGCGAAGTAGCCGGAGCGGCTGTTCGGGACGAAAAGTTAACGAGGGCGTGACAATCGAGTGAAGAGGCCTACGATTTCGCGGCACGACCCGTATTGGTGGGCAGGAAGAACGTGACACCGAAGGCGATGACCGCGATGACCGCCGAGATCTCAAAAGCCCTTTGATAGCCCGCAGTCAGGGCCGCGGCTTTCGAGACGTGCGTCAACAGCGACGTGGTCCGGTCCGTGGCGACGGTGGCCAAGATCGCCAGCGCCAATGAACCCCCGACCTGACGGGCGGTGTTGAGAAGTCCCGAGGCCAGACCCGCGTCGGACCGGTCGATGTCGGACGTGGCGGCCATGGCTAGGGGCGCGAAAAGCAGACCCATGGCGAAAGCGGTCACGACGGAGGGCAGGAGGACGTGGGCGAAGAACGAGCTGTTGTGTTGGATGAGCGAGAGCCAGAGGAAGCCGAGTGCCGCGAGCGCTGCGCCCACCTGGAGAAGCGGCTTAACGCCGGTCTTCGTGAGCAGTCGCGACGAGATCTGCGCGCCGACGATAATGGCGACCGCCGTTGGTACGAACAATAAGCCGGCCTTCACGGGACCGAAGCCCAAGACTGATTGGAAGAAGTAGGTCAAGAAATACCACATGGCGAAGAAGACGCCCCCGACGAGCACCATGATGCCGTTCGCGGTCGAAAGTGTTCGTGAACGAAAGATCCTGAAGGGGACGAGGGGGTGCGAGGCGACCTTCGCTTCCCAGAAGCAAAAGATGGCCAACAGGACGAGTCCGCCGAGGAGCCACGCGAGGGTGAAGGACGAGGTCCACTTGTGCGTCGTGGTGTTCACGACGGCGTAGATCACGGAGGCGAGGCCACCGGTGACGAGAACGGAACCCGTGACGTCGAGCTTGGAGGTGGCGTCCTTGTTGCGCATCTCTTGCAGGTACAAAAGGGCCGCCGTGCCGGCGATGAGCCCGAAGGGCACGTTGATGAAGAAGATCCAACGCCACGAGACCAACCCCGTGAGGATTCCGCCCAAGAGCGCACCGACCGCCCCGCCAGCGCCGGCGACCGCGCTCCAAGCGCCGATGGCCTTCGGCAAGCGAGGTCCGTGAAAGGTCGTGACGATGATGGTCAAGGTAGCGGGCGAGAGGATGGCACCGCCGAGACCTTGGATCGCGCGCACGATGATCATTTGGGTGCCGGAGTGGGCGAGGCCCGCGCCGATACTGGCGAGCGTGAAGATACTCATACCGATCAGGTAGACGTGTCGGCGACCGAAGAAGTCGGCCATTCGTCCCCCGAGCAGCAAGAAGCCCGCGAAGGTCAAGACGTACGCGTTGATGACCCACTGTGCGCTCGAGTACGTGAAGTGCAGGTCGTGGCCCATGTGCGGCAGTGCCACGTTGACGATGGAAACGTCGAGCACCACCATGAACTGCGCGATACAGGCGATGGAGAGAATCATCCAATCGGCGGCCTGGCGCTTGGGCGTTATCACGTCGACGGTGTTCTCAGACATTTTCCGAGTGTAATAGTGAGCCTGTCACACGCGACCCGCGACAAAAAGTGTGCTGCGGCGATTTCGGCCACACTGGTAGGCATGGTTGCACAGTTCATTTTCACGATGCGAGACCTTCGTCGGTTCTACCCGCCGGACCGCGAGGTTCTCAAGGGAATCCATCTCTCCTTCTATCCCGGCGCGAAGATCGGCGTCATCGGGGCCAATGGTTCGGGTAAGTCGTCGCTGCTTCGCATCATGGCGGGCCTCGACGATGGTTTCAGTGGCGAAGCGCGACTGACGCCGGGCTTCAGCGTGGGCTACCTCTCGCAAGAACCCCAACTCGACGAGACGAAAGACGTCGTTGGCAACGTCGCCGACGGCGTCGCTGAGCAGCGCGACCTCCTACTTCGTTTCAACGAGGTCTGTGCGGCAATGGCCGATCCCGACGCCGACTTCGACGCCCTGTTGGGAGAGCAGGCCGACCTGCAGACCAAGATCGACGCCGCGAACGCGTGGGACTTGGAACGCACGCTCGAGATCGCGATGGACGCACTACGCCTTCCCGCGCCCGACGCCGACGTATCGACCCTGTCGGGCGGCGAGCGCCGTCGGGTGGCGTTGTGTCGGCTTCTCCTCTCCAAGCCCGACCTGCTCTTGCTCGACGAGCCAACGAACCACCTCGACGCCGAGTCGGTGGCGTGGTTAGAACGCACGCTCCAGGAGTACAGCGGCACCGTCGTTGCCATCACCCACGACCGCTACTTCCTCGACAACGCCGCGCAGTGGATTCTCGAGTTGGACCGCGGCCACGGCATTCCCTGGGAGGGCAACTACTCGTCGTGGCTCGAGCAGAAGCAAGCTCGCCTCGCCGCCGAAGAGAAGGCCGACAAAGTTCGCCAAGCCTCACTGGAGCGAGAGTTGGAGTGGATCCGACTCTCGCCACGAGCCCGTCAGAGTAAGGGTAAGGCGCGGGTGAGTTCGTTCAATGAACTCGTTGCCGAGTCCGAGTCGGCCGACCGGCGCACCGATCGTCTGGAGATCGCGATTCCGCCAGGCCCGAGGCTCGGTGACGTTGTCGTGAACGCGACGGGTCTCACCAAGGGCTTCGAAGAGCGCCTCTTGATCGAGGACCTGACGTTTCTCCTTCCGCCGGGGGGCATCGTGGGAGTCATTGGCCCCAACGGTGCGGGCAAGACCACGCTCTTTCGCATGATGGTCGGCGAGGAGAAGCCCGACGCCGGTTCGATTGAGATCGGCTCGACCGTTCAGTTCGCCTACGTCGACCAATCCCGCGACTCGTTGAACGCCGAGAACACGGTCTTCGACGAGATCAGTGGGGGACAAGAGCACATGGTCGTGGGTTCGCGCGAGATTCACGCGCGCGCGTACGTAGCGAGCTTCGGCTTCAGGGGAAGTGACCAACAGAAGAACGTCGGTGAGATCTCGGGTGGCGAGCGCAATCGGGTGCAACTCGCGAAGGTGCTTCGAAGCGCAGGCAACGTGCTCCTCCTCGACGAACCCACGAACGACCTCGACGTCGACACGCTGCGCGCGCTGGAGGACGGACTGCTGTCGTTTCCCGGCTGTGTCGTCGTCATCAGTCACGATCGCTGGTTCTTGGACCGGATCGCGACGCACGTCCTCGCCTTCGAGGACGACGCGGTCGTTCGCTGGTTCGAGGGGAACTTCTCGGACTACGAGGCCGACCGCCATAAGCGCCTCGGCACCGACGCCGACCAGCCTCATCGCCTGCGTTACAAGCCGATAACCCGTTCCTAGAGCGCAGTCGCTGGAGCGTTCGACGTAAGGTTCACTCTGTGGCAAAAGGTACCGACTACGCGACGTATTTACGTATCAACGACCTCTTGAAACTACAAATACCTCTCACCGACGACGCACCGGACGAACTGCTCTTCATCGTCGTGCACCAGTCCTACGAACTCTGGTTCAAGGTGATGGTCGACGAACTGAAACGTGCGGCGAGTGTCCTGCATGACAATGAACCGTGGCGAGCCGTCTCGCACCTGCGACGGATGGTGGAGATAGAAGAGCTCTTGCTCACCCACCTGCGCCTGCTCGATACCATGTCGCCCGAAGGATTCCTGGAGTTTCGTGATCCCCTCGACCCCGCGTCGGGCTTTCAGTCCTTTCAGTTCCGTGCTATCGAGTTTCTAAGTGGCGGCGGACGAAAAGCTGTGCTGAACTTCGAATTCTTCGACGACGAGCAGCGCGAATGGTTACGCGCGATCAGCGAGATGCCGAGCGTGTGGGCGGGCTTCGAGCACTCCCTTCGCGTCACTATGGGCGCCGCCAGCGACGAAGACCTCATCGACGTCGTGCGCGCGCTCTACCTCTCGCACACCGACGCAGCCAGAACGGCACTGCACGCTGTCGCGGAACTCTTGATGGACCACGACGAGAATCTCGCGGTCTGGCGTCACCAGCACATGCTGATGGCCGGACGCCAGATCGGTCGACGTCCGGGTACGGGCGGCAGTGAGGGCATGGCCTACCTCGACACCACCTTGAATCAACGTCTCTATCCCGCACTATGGGAAGTGAGGTCCGTACTGTGACCGCCCGTGTCGACTGTGTCGTCCTCGACGCGAAGGACGCGATCGCGCCACTGCGCGACGAGTTCATGCTCAACGAGCACGAGATCTACCTCGACGGCAACTCCCTTGGTCCAGTGTCGCGCGCGGTCGCGGCACGCGTCAATGAGGTCATCAACGACGAGTGGGGCCGCGGTCTCGTGCGCGGTTGGAACGAAAGCGGTTGGATGGAGATGCCCACGCGCGTCGGCGATCGACTCGCGCCCTTGATCGGCGCCCAACCCGGCGAGGTGCTCGTTGCGGACACGCTCACCTTTCTGCTCGCGAAAATCATTGGCGGCGCGCTCGACCTGCGAAAGGACCGTTCCGTTGTCTTGACCGACGTCGCGAACTTTCACTCCGACCTCTACATCGTGCGAGCAATGGCCGCGCGCGCCGGGCGACCCATCACCGTGAAGGCCATTGAACGAAGCGCCATCGAGAGCGAACTGAACGACGACGTCGCGCTCGTGATGCTGACCCACGTCGACTTTCGAAGCGGTGAGATGCTCGACCTGAAAGGCATCACGACAAAGGTCCACGACGCGGGCGCGTTGATGCTCTGGGACCTCGCGCACTCCGCGGGCGCGGTGCCCCTCGACGTCACGGGCGCCAACGCGGACTTCGCGGCCGGATGTGGCTACAAGTACTTGAACGGGGGACCGGGCTCACCGGCGTTCCTCTACGTGCGAAAGTCCTGGCAGGGTTTGTTGGAGAACCCCTTGCCGGGCTGGCTCGGCCACGCCCGACCCTTCGACTTCGAACTCGACTACGAACCGGCCGAAGGGATGCAGGCCTTCGTCACGTCGTCGCCCTCGATCGTCGCACTCGCCGCCCTCGACGGAGCGCTCGACGTCTGGGACCGCGCGTCTATGGACCAGGTTCGCGCGAAGAGTCTCCAACTCACCGACCTCTTCATCGAACTCGTCGAGGCGAGGCTGCCGGGCGTCTTCGAGATCGTCACGCCGCGCGATCACGCCAAGCGTGGCAGCCAAGTCGCGCTTCGCCACCCCGACTCCTACGGCATCATTCAGGCGCTCCTGCAGCGTGGCGTGATCGGTGACTTCCGAGACCCCGACATCGCGCGCTTCGGCTTCACGCCGCTCTATCTACGCTTCGTGGACGTCTTTGACGCCGTAGAGATCCTCGTCGATGTCATGAAAGGCGAGTCGTATCGCGGCGCCGAGTTCGCAGTGCGAAACGCCGTTACTTAAGCGCGATCGGAACGCTGGAGAAGGTAGGCGTCGAGCGTTCGTCTATTGGCGACGCGGACGTGAACAATCGAGGGTAAGTCGTCGAGCGCGTAGGCCTTCGCTGGACCCTCGGGGCCGTGCTCCAGTAGCGCTCCACCAGTGACGCGCGCGACGTAACCGTGCGCGCACATGGTGCCGGTGGGCGTTCCCTCTTGAATGAACGTGACGAACTCGCGGACGAGGACAACGTCAAGTCCGGTCTTCTCACGAACGATTCGCACTGCGGCCGTCTCGGGCGCTTCGCCGGGTCGACAGGGATCGCTCGGTAGCGACGCCGGGTCGTCGGGTGTTCCTCCGTGAGGATGAATGAAGACAATGTGGTTTGCGTCGGACTCGACGACGACGAGCGCCCCGTGATAGTCGAACGCCGCGCCCTCAAACTCCATGATCGGAACCTAGGACGGCGCGCGTCGGTGGAGCGAAAGATTCGCGACAGCGGCACGCTGGCGAACCCTCGATCACCGTTACGCCTCGATTTTGGGTAAGACTTCGAAAATCCGCGTCGTGGTGGGCGAGTGGGCCTCCCGTATTGCGTATCCTCATCAGGTATTACTACACGTTTCACGAGAGACACTTGACAAACGACTTATAACGATATATCGTTATAGGCACAAACCTATCGAAAGGATACGTTGATGAGAAATCGAGAATTCGATCGCTCGCCAAAAGGGCGAGGAAGTAATGATGAAAATGGCGAAGGAAAACTCTTCGAGAATCGTTCCGGCGGACGCCGTCGACACGGCCCGCGCCACGAAGGTGCAAGAGGCGAGCACATGAGAGGTCGTGGACCTTCCATGAGGGGCGGCCGGGGGCGTCGTGGCGACGTGCGTATGGCGATTCTCGCCCTGCTCGAAGAGCGACCGATGCACGGCTACGAAATGATGCAGGAACTGTCTGAGCGGACCCAAGGTCTGTGGCAGCCAAGTCCCGGATCTATTTACCCAGCACTGCAGCTCTTGGAAGACCAGGGTCTGGTGCGCTCAGAGAGCGCCGAAGGTCGTCGTCAGTTCACGCTGACCGATGAAGGTCGCGCCGAGTTGAAGTCCCGTTCAGAACGAGCGGCGCCGTGGGAGACGATGGTTCGCCAAGCGGACCAGGGAGATATGGCGATTCACCAAGCCCTTCGACAAGTGGCGATTGCCGTCACCCAAGTGGCACAAGCCGGATCTGCCGATCAAAAGGCGCGCGCCGGAGATCTACTCAGCGAACTTCGTCGCCAGATGTACTTGCTCTTGGCAGAACCACTTGCGCCAAAGAGTGAGTGACGATTCGCAGTTCCCAGTGTTTCATTCTGGGAACGACCGTTCGTCAACGTAGACCGTTAAAAGTCGATACGGTGCCCGAATCCACAGCGGATTCGGGCACCGTCGTTTCGTTACGCCCGTCGTCGAATCAGTGTTGACGTTCCCCACGCGAGGACCACGGAAAGGCCAACCAGCACGGCCACCTCGACGCTCTGAAAGATCCAGTATCGGTTGGCTGGTTGATAACTCACCCAATAGGCGTAGTGATGCTGTGCGAGCCAGACTATTTGTCTTTTCGAGTTTTCCAATGCACGGATAATGAGCTGGTGCGTGGCGTGCGACGAAAGGCGACCTCCGTTGGGACCGGTGTACCAGCCGTTGACCAACCAACTGCCGACAGGTTGAGTCGAGATATTGGCTCCGTAGCGGCCGAACCCGGTTCCGGACGTCTCAGCCCCCATATTCAGTGCTCCGTAATTGAGCCCTTCCGGAGAGATCGTGGTGACTCTGACGCCAATGCTGAGAAGAAGGTAATCAAGTTTCCAAAAAACGGCGACGATGCATCCGCCGATAACGGCGCCCGTAACGGCCATCGCGCTCACGGTTCGCTTCACGAGCGCTCCTACGAAGGTGCCCAACGCGAGTCCGAGGAGCGTCCAAGCCGGAAGCGTGAGCCCCGTCATGTCGAACTGGGCTATTTGCCAGCGATTCGCTAAACCAATGGCGTTGAATGGATTGTTGTAGCCACCTGCCAAAAGACCGAGCAAGCACGCTGGCACGATGACGGCAAAGGCGAGAAGCGCAATCTTCAAGGTGAGCCACAGTGTCCGAGGCATTCCTTGGGTCCACGTGAACCGGTAGGTTCCCGATTCAAACTCGCGCGCAATGAGTGGCGCGCCAATGAACATGCCGACGACGACGGGCACCACTTGCACGGCGATATTTACCAACGTAAGCGTGTCGGAGAATGCCTGGATTCGAGGAGTGATACCTATGCAGGTGCGAATGTTCGAAGCGACGGGCGCCGAACATTTATGCAGAACGTACTGGGCGTAGATGGCGTGCACGGCATCGCTGTTGAACACAACGTAGACAGCCAGAGCGCCAAATAGTCCGAGAACACCAAGAATCAAGGAGCGGTGTTGGAGCCAGGTGACGCGCGTCATGGCCCGTAGCGGCAGGGAGCTGCGTGAAATCGGTGGCGAAATTTCTTCGGTGATGACGGCGTTCATGTTCTGACCTCTCGGATCTGCGACGAGCCTCCGCTCATCGGCGATGAGATTGCTGAGGAGTCAGGATCTCGTAGATACGCAAGAATCAACTCTTCGAGCGATACTGACGACGACTCCCAAAGTGGTCCAATGTCAGCGACGCCGTTGATCCGCACGAGCAGTCGAGCTTGTCGGTCGCCGCGGAGGATCTGCACGACATCAAAGGACTCGCGGACCTGGTCAACTTCGTCGATGGGACCCGTGAGCAAAACGTGGTCCTCGGTAACACTGTCGATGTCACCCGCAATTTGGACACGACCCACGTTGAGCACGATCAGATAACTAGCTACGCGTTCGAGTTCGGACACTACGTGAGATGAGAGAACGACAGAGAGACCCTCTTCGGCGACGGCGCGCATGACCACGCCCATGAATTCACTTCGTGCGAGAGGGTCAAGCCGGGCGAGCGGCTCGTCGAGGACCAACAGGTCGGGATGGCGCGCGAGGGCAAGTGCCAGCGCGAGTTGTGACTGCTGACCACCCGAGAGTTTGCCGACTTTCTGACTGAGACCTATACCTAAATCGTCCAGTCGCTCTCGGACGAGATTGGTGTCGAAACTGCGATTCAGATTGCGCGTCAATTCAATGACGGCGTGGACGGAGAGGTACTTATAAAGAGGCGCGTCTTGGGCGACGAAGGCAATCCGAGCCAGCGCTTCTGGTGAGCCGGCTTGAAGACCTCCGAACACCTTGGCGCAGCCCGTGCTGGGCTCAACGAGACCGACCGCACAGTGCAGCAGCGTCGTCTTGCCCGCACCGTTGGGTCCGACGAGTGCCACGACTTCACCCGCAGGAATTGAAAGTGAGCAGTCACGGATCGCCCAACGTTTGCCGTAGCGCTTGCCGAGATTGGAAACTTCGATGACGTTCACGCGACCACCTCGCCGGTGTTGGCTTGTCCGGTCGACGTCGTTCCTTCCGTGAAGAATTCCTGAAGCGTGATCGTAAACAGCGCGACGATGTCGTTTTCATCGAGGCCAGCGTCCGCGGCGGTTCGTAACCAACCTCGCTTCAACGATCGACGGAGTGAGTTCAGCTGTGCCAGGTCGACGGTCGTGGGTACGGAGACGATGAAGGTGCCAACCCCCGGTCGACCTTTCGCGATGCCCTTCCCTTCAAGGTCGGCGTACGCCTTGATCACGGTGTTCGGGTTGATGGAGAGTGAACCGACAACGTCCTTTACTCGCGGAAGTTGATCACCGTGTTGGAGGTAACCGAGTCTCAGCGCGTGCTCGACCTGATGGACGAGTTGAAGGTACGTGGGTACCCCCGACGAGGGATCGAGTCTGAAAACGATCGGTGATACGAATGCGTCACCACCGATCTTCGAGTCTTTAACTTTATCTATCTTCATAGATAAAGAATATTAGTCACCAATGTTGGAGAGATCGTGTCAAGAGCCGGGAGGCTTGAAAATAGAGCGAAAAAGTGGGAGGGGTAATCAACGTTTGCGAATCGCCACATGGGAGAGGGAGTTCCCTCCCTGCGGATAGGAGCAGGAACTTGGCAACAGAAGTGACCAGTTGGCTCAGCTAAGGCGGTTGGGTGGGTTGAGATACGAAGTTGAAGGCGACCGGTTATACGGAGATCGTGTCGAACAAGGGATACGCAACTGAGCGACGGACTTGATGGCGGCGGGACTTCGTCTTCTCTCGTTCACATCGGTCAAAATGACGAGATGACCACGTCAGTGCATCATTCAGCAAGTAACTACGTCGCTCTTGTGACTGGTGTCGGCCGTCGTGATGGCATCGGCTTTGCAATCGCCCAGCGACTCGCGCGCGACGGATTCGATGTGGGCTTCAATTTCTGGACTCCCTACGACGAACGGATGGACTACGGCACGGACGTGGGCACGGCCGACGAACTCACGACCCGTATCACTG
>Ga0182024_10001320_pt1 | contig 64201 bp, 66 predicted proteins | sample P32metaG_FD_120480 | JGI IMG/M metagenome (GOLD analysis project Ga0182024, IMG submission 120480) | Permafrost microbial communities from Stordalen Mire, Sweden - P3-2 metaG (Illumina Assembly) | ecosystem: Environmental > Terrestrial > Soil > Wetlands > Permafrost | place: Sweden: Stordalen... | reverse complement strand
TCCGGTGGGACAGCCGCTGCACCAGAACCATGAATTCTTAAACCGCCTTTTCATCCAGCTTTTTACTTTTCAAGAAAATCCGCACAGAAATGTCGCGGCATCACTCGCTATTGGCCAGCACTGTTATCAATTAGAGCCACATATCGAGGAAGCCTACCAAAATCTTCATAACGTCTTCGACTTATTGCGAAGCTGTTCACGGATGTGGCATATTGAATCAAGGGGCGACATCACAACCACACATGACTGGAAAGTTAATGCTGGCGCGAGTGCCGTTGTAAAACGCAATGCCGTCAGCCCGCGCACTGGTTCACCTTCATATTTTCAAAGCAACATCTCGATTCCAGCTCTTTCAGCGGGAAGACTAACTTTTCACTTCCTTCCTGACCGAGTTTTAGTTTGGGATTCAAACGGTGTTGGAGCTGTTAGTTATGACAAATTAAATGTGGATTTTAGTGAGACTAGGTTTATTGAAAGTGATGGGGCTCCTAGCGACTCAAAAGTGGTTGGCCACACTTGGAGATACGTCAATAAATCTGGAGGGCCTGACAAACGGTTTAACAATAATGCACAGATTCCAATTTGCCTTTACGAGTCATTGTTGCTCACAAGCAATAGCGGTGTGCGAGAATTATTCCAAACATCAAGAACTGGTGTCGGCACTCAACTCAAGACACGTGTATCTCAGATGGCTTCAGCGATCTCGCAGCGCGACGAACCAAAGGCAGAATCAGATTCGTCTGGAGAAATTTATATCAAGTGTCCGTGCAACAACTGCGACGTTTTTATTGAATTTCCTATGCGTGGATTAGGACAAACTATTACTTGTCCGCATTGCAAACTAGAAACCGTTTTGTTCCAGCCCGATACGCAGTAAAATAAGCTGTGAACCACAAACCTTCCTGCTCATCACCGGTGCTTTAGCTGCGGGGCAGCGCCCGGCAATAGCCCAGAGCGCCCGCTAGTCACCGCCACCGCCGCCACCGCCACCGCTGTCACCGGCAGCAGAGGAACCGCCGCTGTCGGCAGACTCGCCGGACGACATCGAATCAGCACTGCCGCTTTCCGGCGCACCTTCCATCGAATCCAGCGAGTTTTCGTCTGGGATGCCCAGGTTCTCCTGCGTCTGCGCCGGCTCCACCTCCACCACTTCCGTCGGCTCCTGCGGGTCGTTCAGTTCCTCCTCCGGCGGCGGATTGCCGCCGACCCAACTTTCCCTGGCCAGCGTGCCGGGCGACAACCGGGTGAAGGTTGGCGTGGTGTAATAATCGGACGCGGCCCCGCCGTCGCCATTCATCAACCAGTAATACGAAACGCCGACGTTGTTCGTGTCCGCTTTTTCCCGGACCACATAATAATACCGCCCGGTTTTGGCCTCGTAATGCACCTGCTTATGGGAGCCGGTCGGTTTATGCGAACCAGTCGTTCGATGGGCCCGGTGAGCGCACCGGCCGATGACAACGACCAGCAAAACCAACACCACGAGCACGGGAAAAAGTTTGTTCTTCTTGGGGGCCATCTGAATCAACAATGAATACCAACCCGCCCGCTTCGTTGCCACCAAAAATCAACTCGAATGGCCGAGCGCCAGAGTGGCCGTCTGCAAAGACCCGGCCAAAGGTGGTTTTCCACCGTCACGTCGCCGCGCGATCCGCTGAACCGGCGCTTGTTGCATGTTTCGGAAGACCCGTTTCATGTAAAATCGCCGGTTTCTCACGTTTTGCCCCAGCTAATCTCATGGTTTCCGGGCAAAAACATGGTTTTGGGCGAGTTTCGTCAGGTTAAGAATGGCGTTCGTCAGATTAAGAATGCAGTTCCTCACCTAAACCAGGGGTATCCTCAGGTGAAAAGTGGTTGGACTCACCTGACGGAGCCAATTCTTCACCTGAGGAAGCCCATGGCTCAGGTGAGCCGTGGCTGGCAACAGCCGTGGCGCGCGTCGCTCACCTGACTCAATCCATGGCTCACCTGAGGAATCGCCCGGCTCAAGTGAGGAAACCTGTCCGTCAGGTGGGGAAAGCCGTCCATAACTTGACGAAGCCGCTTCAAGACCTGAGGAAACCGCTCCAAAATGTTCTATTGCGGCAGTTCCACTGTCCGCCGGACTTGCTTTTAGACCCGAAGCAAGGTCAAAAACTGCTGATGCCAGAATTTTCTCCGCGTCCCTGCGCCTTTGCGTTAAAATCCGGCCGTTGAAACCAAAGACTTTCATGCTCATCGCCGGTGAGGCGAGCGGCGATTTGCTCGCGGCGGAACTGGTGTCCGCGCTGCTTGCCACGTCGAAGCGAAGCGAAGACGGGCGCGCTCAATCTTCCATCCTCCATCCTCCATCCTCGCCGGTCTTCTTCGGCGCGGGCGGCCCGAAGATGGCGGCGGCGGGCGTGGAGCTGGCGTTTGATATGACGCAGCACTCGGTCATCGGCATCACGGATGTGCTGAAAAATCTTTTGAAATTCCGGCGGCTGTTCAACCAATTACTCGCGCTGGCGATTGAGCGCCAGCCGGACGTGGTGATCGGCATAGATTTTGGCGGGTTCAACCTGCGCTTCGGTCAGGCGGTCAAAAAATACGTCCGCGAGAATCCGTTCTCCACCTGGAAACCGAAGATTGTCCAGTTCGTCTCGCCGCAGGTCTGGGCGTCGCGGTCGGGCCGCGCGGACAAGCTGGCGCGCGATTACGACCTGCTCCTGAGCATTTTCCCGTTCGAGAAGGATTGGTATGTCCAGCGCGTGCCGTCGTTGCGCGTGGAGTTTGTCGGGCACCCGATGATTGGGAGATTTACGAATGGCGATTTACGATATACGAGCGGATCGACAGGAGGCGCGTCAATCGAAAATCGAAAATCGAACATTCTTCTGCTGCCGGGCAGCCGCAAGGGCGAGTTGCAGCGGCATTTGCCGGTGATGCTGGCGGCCTTGAAGTTGATTCAGGAAAAATTGCCGGCGGCGAAGGCCAAAATGGTTTTGCCGAATCCGGCGCTAATGACGCTGGCGAAAGCGCTCGGCGCGAATGTGGAAATCCAGATTGGCGAACTGCCGTGGGCTTTGGCGGAATCAGATGTCGCCCTCGCCTCGACGGGCACGGTGACGATGGAGTGCGCGTTCTTTGGCGTGCCGACGGTGACGCTCTATAAAACCTCGTGGCTCACCTACCAGATCGCCCGGCGCATCGTGACGGTGAAATCGCTGACGATGCCAAACCTGCTGGCAGGCGAGGCGGTTTATCCCGAATTCATCCAAAACGACGCGACGCCGGAGAATCTCGCCCGCGACGCCCTTGAACTGCTGCAGAATCAAATCCAGCGCGAAATCATCAAGGTGCAGTTGGCGAAGATTATTTTATCGCTCGGAGAACCCGGCGCGGCTGGACGCGCGGCGGCGGCCATTTTGAGCCTATTTTAAGAATTATGCTGACCGGTAAAAATCAACGCCTGCGGCGCGGCCTGCTGATTTGCAGCATCGCGCTGTTCGCCGACAGCGGATTGCAGGCCGGGAACGCGGCACCGGTTCCGGTGAAAATCCAGGTCGATGTCAGTACGGTGACCGGGGCGATTGCGCCGGATTTCATCGGTTTGGGCTATGAAACGGCCGCCGTGGCTCAAACCAATTATTTCAGCCCAAAAAATGCCGCGCTGATCCGGCTTTATCGCAATTTGAGTCCACACGGATTGATTCGCATCGGGGGCAACATTTCGGATCACACCGCATATGTGCCGGATGGCACGCCGGCGGTGCATCCGGAAGAGGGAGTCACGATAATTAATCGCGCTGGTTTGGTTGACTTGGGTAAATTTGCGCGTGTGACCGGCTGGCAGGTGATGTGGGGATTGAATCTTGGTTCCGGCTCCAAAGACGAAGCCATACAGGAAGCGCTGGCGGTGAATGCGGCATTGGGCGGCGCGCTGCAATCCTTTGAAATCGGCAATGAAGTGGACTTCCAGCCGCGCTTCAAAAATAATTATGCCGCGTATCATGCCGCCTACCTTGATTATAAGGCGGCGATCCGCGCCGCATTGCCCCGGGCTGCATTTTCCGGGCCGGATGTGGCCGTTAACCGGGATTGGTTGACGGCCTTTGCCAATACGGAGGCGCACGACCTCAAACTCCTGACCCACCATTATTACCGTAGCGACGCCCATAGTCAGCGGGCCACTCTCGAGTTGCTGTTGCAGTCGGATGAACCTTGGGCCGGCACCTTGGAGAAATTGCAACAGACCAGCGGCGCTCACGGCGTCGGCTACCGCATCAATGAAGTCAACTCCTTCTCCGGCGGGGGAAAAACCAACGTGAGCGACACGTTCGGTTCGGCGCTCTGGTGCCTGGATTACATGTTTGTGCTGGCCACCCATGGCTGCGACGGCATCAACTTGGAGACGGACATCAATCAGCACGCGTGGATCAGCCACTATTCACCGATCATTCATGGTGTCGCGGGCTCTTGCCGCGCCCGCGCGGAATACTACGGGATGCTGGCCTTTGCGATGGCGGGACATGGCGAGCTGTTAAAACTCACGCTCGATAAAGGGAATATAAATTTGTCCGCCTACGCCACCAAAGATCAGTGCGGCCATCTCCGACTGACGGTGGTGAACAAGGATCTGGCGCAGGACGCCGGCGTGGAAATCAGCCTGCCAGCAGGTTATGCGAGGGCAGCGGTTTTCCGACTGACGGCTCCCTCGGTAAACAGCCAAGATTAGATAACATTCGCCGGCGCCGAAGTTTCAGCAGCTGGCAAATGGTCAGCCGGCGCGTCGGAACCCGTCACGGTCCATGAAAGTTCAGCACACTTGCTGGTGCCGCATGCCAGCGCCGTTGTGGTGCAACTAAAGTAGGTGGTCATTAACATCGGAACGCGGCAAAATCTGCAAAGTTTACCGGCGATTTTGACTTTGCCTGACCCGACCGCTACCCTGCGCGCATGGAATCATTGCACGCCCCGTGGCGCATCGAATACATCCTCGCTCGGAAGCCGGAATTGAAGGAAGGCCTGTTCGCGCGCATCGCGCAATCGTCCGATGACGAAGAGAATTTAGTCGTCGTGCGCGACCGTTCCTGTTTTGCGCTGCTCAACCGCTATCCCTACAACGGCGGCCACCTGATGGTCGTGCCTTACAAGGAAGTGCCGGACCTGAACGGGTTGACGGATGAGGAACTGGCCGATCTTTGGAAACTGGTGCGCCGCTGCACCAACGCGCTGACCGCCGTGATGAAGCCGGACGGGTTCAACATCGGCATCAATCTCGGCAAAGTCGCGGGCGCGGGCATCGCGGAACATCTACACATCCACATCGTGCCGCGCTGGAACGGCGACACGAATTTCATGCCGGTCATCGCCGGCACCGGCGTGCTGCCGGATGCACTGAAGGAAATCGCGGCGAAACTGCGGACGGAATTGAGGAAATAATTTTGATTTGTGGCATCTGAAACCCTTCATTACGAGAACGCGCGGTTTGCGCAGCAATTGTTCAACCACGAGCCGCGCAATTTGCAGGCGCTGGAAACCGAGCTGGGCGTCAAGGCGACGGCGCGCGAAGGCTGGATCAAGCTGGATGGTCCGACCGAGGCCGTGGAACGTGCGAAACAGCTTTTCTCCTCGTTGCAAAACCTGTTGCAAGCCGGTTCTCCGGTGAAGAACCGCGAGTTCACGCACGCATTGCAGGTCGTGAAGCATGAAGGCGCGACGACCTTGAAAGACATGGTCAGCGACCGCGTCACCACACATGAGCGCAAGCCGGGCGTGACCGCGAAAACCGTCGGCCAGAAAAAATATCTCGAGGCCATCCGCAAACATGACATCACGTTCGGCATCGGACCGGCGGGAACGGGCAAAACCTATCTGGCGGTGGCGATGGCCTTGTCAGCAATGCGCGAAGGCGCGGTGTCGCGGATCATTTTGACACGGCCGGCCGTGGAGGCTGGCGAGGCGCTGGGGTTTTTGCCCGGCGACCTGTTGGAAAAAATTACGCCGTATCTGCGGCCGCTGCACGATGCCCTGCACGACATGCTGCCGGCCGAGGAAGTCGCCAAGCACATGGAGCACGCGACAGTTGAGATCGCGCCGCTGGCCTATATGCGCGGCCGGACATTGAACGGCGCATTTATTATTTTGGACGAGGCGCAGAATTCCACGATGGAGCAGATGCTGATGTTCCTCACGCGGCTCGGCCACGGCTCGAAGGTCGTCATCACCGGCGACGAGACGCAGATTGATTTGCCGTCGCACAAACATTCCGGCCTGGTCGAGGCACACCGCGCGCTGAAGCACACGGAGGGCATCGCCATCGTGGAATTTTCCAAGCGCGACGTGGTGCGGCATCCGCTGGTGCAGCGCATCATCGCGGCCTACGAGGAACATCGCGGCAAAGCCAAGACCGAATAAATTTACGATTTGCGATATGCGATTTACGCGACCGGCTTGAAACTGTCGCCGAATTCGTAAATTGTATATCGTAAATCGCAAATGGGCCAAAGCATCCTCATCGCCAACCGTCAGCGGACGAAGAAAATCAACGCACGATTTCTGAAACAAGTCGTGTTGGATTTGTTCGCGGAGCTGGGAATCACGGAAGCGGAGCTCGGCATCCAGCTCGTCGCCGCTCAGGAAATGACGCGGGTGAACTGGCAGTTTCTCCAGCATGAAGGTTCGACGGATGTCATCACGTTTGACCATCGAAATCCCGAATTTCAAATTTCAAATTTCAAATTGGAAATCCACGGCGAGTTATTTGTCTGTGTGGATGACGCGGTGGCGCAGGCGAAAGAATTCGGCACGAGCTGGCAGGCGGAAGTCGTGCGCTATGTCGTCCACGGTATTTTACATCTGCTCGGCCATGACGATTTGAAGCCGGATTTGCGCCGCAAAATGAAACGCGAGGAAAATCGGCTGGTGCGGCGGCTGGAAAAACGGTTTGCACTCGCACAACTGTCGCGCCCCGTTAAAATGCCCGCATGAGGAAATCTATTTTCGCGCGCTGGCGGGCGAGTTTTGCGGCCGGCCTGGCCGTGACGCTGCCAGCGATAATTTCGGTGGCGGCGTTGATGTGGCTTTTCAAGACGGTTTCCAATCTGACCGACGTGCTGCTGTTTTTTGTGCCGAAAAGCTTCACGCACGAAAACGACGGCAAAGGCGACGTGTTCTGGTATTGCAGCCTAGCCGCCCTGCTGCTGGCGGTGGTTTTGATTTCCGTGGTGGGCGTGCTGGCGCGCTATTACTTCGGCAAACGGCTCATCGCCTGGACGGACAACGTGATCCTGCGCGTGCCGTTGCTCAACAAGATTTACGGCGCCATCAAACAGGTCAACCAGGCGTTTTCCGGGGACAAAAATTCGTTCAAGACGGTCGCGCTGGTGGAATTTCCGCGCGAAGGAATCTATTCCATCGGTTTCATCACCAACGAGCAGCACGGCGAGGTGCAGCTGAAAACGAAGGAAAAAGTCGTGGCGGTGTTCATCCCGACCACGCCGAATCCGACCTCCGGTTTTCTGGTGCTCGTGCCGGAAGACAAGGTGACCAAGCTCGACATGAGCGTGGCGGACGGCATAAAATACATCGTCAGCCTCGGCTCCATCGCACCGGAACTGCCGCCGGCAAAAAAACGAAGATAGATCATGGCGGATGGAGAATAGCAAACCCGCGCCAGACGACATGCCAGCTTCCAACTTCAATTCCCCATTTTCGTTTTGATGAAAATCGAGTCAACCAGCGGCATCATTTTACGCACACGGCCGCTGACGGAGACCAGCCTGATCGTCCACTGGCTCACGCCGGAGCTGGGCCGGGTGGCGACCGTGGCCAAGGGCGCGCGCCGGCCCAAGTCGCCGTTCGCCGGGAAACTGGATTTATTTTATGCGGCGGATTTTTCCTTCAGCCGCAGTCGCCGTTCTGATCTGCACAATCTCTGGGAAGTGAAACTGCGTGAGCTGCACGGCGCGATCCGCGAGGATATTGTGAGATTGCAGCAGGCGGCTTACGCGGCCAATTTTGTTGAACAGGCGACGGAAACGGAAACGCCCTTGCCGGAAATTTTTCAACTACTGCTCGGTTTTGTAAAGTCGCTGTGCGAATACAAACCCTCGCCGCAAAATATTTTCGCCCTCGAACTGAAATTGCTGGACGAGCTGGGCCTGGCGCCGGACCTGGTGGAAGCACGATTGACGCCGGGCGCAAAAAAAATCGTCCAGGCGCTGCTTCAGTCTGACTGGAACAGCCGTTCCCGGCTGCAATTGAGCCGGGCGCAGCATGACGAACTGAACGGGTGGCTGCATGGCTTTTTGATTTTACACCTCGGCCGGCTGCCGCGCGGACGGGCCGCGGCCCTGGCGCTCAATGACTGAAAAATAGTTTGGTTGCCGGAGAATTACGTTATATTGACGCCTGTTCGGCATGTTTTCCAAACTCGCAAAAAAATGTTCCAGTGTGCGCGTGCAACTGGTGGCGAGCGTTTTTCTCTGGATGTCACCGGCGCTGGTGCTGACGTTCATCGTCAACCAAAACTGGTTTTGGGCCTACGCTCCGGAATGGCTGCGGCAATACGCCACGGACGTGCCATGGGAAAGTTTCATCGTGGGCGTGCTGGCGCTGATCGCCGCGTGGAACGGCGGGGAGAATTTCATTTTGCGGCAGGTCCGGGCGCTGACGCGCGCGGTGCAGCGGCTGGCGGAAGGTGATTTGCAGGCGCGGTCGGGCTTGAAGCAGGCCGAGGGCGAAATCGGCCAGCTCGCGCAGAAATTTGACACGATGGCGGCCATTCTGCAGCAGCGCCAAAAAGAGCGAGACGAGGCGGAACGGAAATTTCTCAACCGCGCAATGCAGCAGACTTCCGTGGCCGCCGTGGGCCAGTGCGCGTTGACGAACCGCGATCTGGAGGTCATCTACGAACAGGCCGTCTATCGCGTGGCGGAAATGTTCGCGGTGGAATACGCCATGCTTTTCCAGCGCCTGCCCAACGGCGAGCTCTATCCGCTCGCCGTTTATGGCCTCGCACCCAAAATCATCAGCGACACCACCGAGCCGCACCAGAAGCCGTCGCAGATGGCCTGGACGGCCGAGACCGGCGAAGTGTCGGTGGTGAACGACTGGACCCAGGAAACGAATTTCACCAAGTCAGCGTTGCTGGCCGAGTTGGGCGTGGCCAGCGGCGTGGCCGTGGCCATTCCCACACGGAACAAGCCCTTCGGCGTGATCGCGGCGCACACGACGCACAAGCGGGAGTTTTCGCCGGACGACATTCAGTTCCTGCTGGCCATCGCCAACGTGGTGGGCATGGCCGCCGAACGCATCAAGGCCGAATCGGAGACGGAAAAGCTCGCCGCGTTCGTGAAGGAAAATCCCAATGCCGCGCTGGAGATTTCCGCCGACGGCGAGGTGAATTATTTCAACGACGCCGCCGAGAAGCTCGCGACCGCGCTCGATCAGGAACATCCCCGAAACATCCTGCCGGAGGGATTTGCGCAAATCGTGCGCGATTGCCTGACCGCCAACCGTGGCCAGAGCGGCCTGGTCACCAAAATCGGCGGCCACACGCTTGCCTGGTCGTTCCATCCGCTGCCGGCCAGCGGCGTGGTGCATTGTTACGGCGAGGACATCACGACGCGATTGAATCTCGAGTCGCAGTTGCTTCAGTCCGAAAAGATGAAGACGTTCGGCCAGTTTGCCGCCGGCATCGCCCATGACTTTAACAACATGCTGACGATCATCCAGGGTCACGCCAGCAAACTGCTTACCGACAATGCGCTTCCGTCCGGAACGAAAGAATCGCTCACGCAGATTTATTCGGCCGGCGACCGCGCCGCCCGGCTGACGCGGCAACTGCTGCTGACGAGCCGCAAAAATGTCATGCAGCCACGGCCGCTCGACCTCCGCGAAGTCGTCGGCAGCACCAGCAAAATGCTCCAGCGGCTCGTCGGCGAGACCATCGAGCTGCGTTTCAAAAGCCCGCTGGTTTTGCCGCTCGTTTACGCCGACCAGAGCATGATCGAGCAGGTTGTCATGAATCTCGCCAGCAACGCGCGCGACGCCATGCCCAGCGGCGGCACGCTGATCATCGAGATCTCCGAAACATTCGTCGGGCCTGAACATGCGGAAATCCATCCCGAGTCCGCCGCCGGCCATTTCGTCAAGCTTGAGGCCACCGACACCGGCTGCGGCATGGATGAAGCCACGCGCGCCCACATCTTCGAACCGTTCTTCACGACCAAAGACATTGGCAAGGGCACCGGCCTCGGGCTCGCCACCGTTTTCAACATCGCCCGCCAGCACCGGGGCTGGGTCGAGGTGCAAAGCCAGCCCGATTGCGGTTCCACTTTCACGATTTATCTGCCGGCCAACACTGAAATCCCGGCTGAAGCCCATTCCTCCGAACCGCCCGCCGCCCTGCCCGCCGCCGGTGGCCATGAATCCATCCTGATTGTCGAGGATGAGGAAATGTTGCGCGAGCTGGCGCGGGAAATTTTGAAGGACTCCGGCTACCGCACCGTGGAAGCCGCGTCCGGCCGCGAGGCGCTCCAGGTCTGGCAGCAGCATGAAGGAAAATTTGATCTGCTCCTCACCGACATGGTAATGCCCGAAGGCGTTTCCGGGGTGGAACTTGCCGAACGACTGGTGACCGAAACGCCGGAGCTCAAGGTCGTTTTCATGAGCGGCTACACCTCCGACGACATCAACTCCGAACTGCTTGAACGCACCAACGGCAGCTTCATCCAAAAACCTTACAGCCACGGCGACCTCATCAAGGTCATCCGCGAAAGCCTGGATAAAAACGGGCGCCGGAAAACCAACGGGCACCTTTGATGGAAGCCCGGGCGCCAGGCACGCTGAAAATCGCCATTCTCAGCGACATCCATTATGCCGGCGCCGCCGAACGGGCGCGCGGCAGCGAATACGAATTACGTTCCATCGCCAATCCCCTGCTCCGGGCCTTCGTCGCGTTTCACCGGCATTTCGTCTGGATGCGTCACCCGCTGGCCCAGGCGCCGCAACTGGATCGTTTCCTGGATGCAGCCGGCGCGGCGGACTTGGTGGTGGCCAATGGCGATTACTCCTGCGACAGCGGCTTTGTTGGGATCAGCGATGCGGCGGCCTTCGCCAGCGCGCAGGAATGCGTTGGCAAAATCCGCAGCAAATTTGGCGATCGCGCCCACTTCATTATGGGCGACCATGAACTGGGCAAGCTTACCTTTTTCGGCGGCAACGGCGGCATGCGCCTGGCGAGCTGGACCCGCGCCACGGAATCGCTCGGCCTAAAACCCTTCTGGCAATTGGAGCTTGGCCATTACCTGCTGATGGGCGTGACGTCGCCGCTGATCGCCCTCCTCGTCAACCAACCGGATGCTTTGCCGGCAGAATGGCCGGAATGGCAGAAGCTGCGCGTCACGCATCTCGCCGAAATCCGCGCCGCGTTTGACGCCTTGAATCCGGAACAACGCGTGATTCTATTTTGCCACGACCCAACCGCGCTGCCCTTTTTATGGCGCGAAGAATCCGTCCGCCGGCGGCTGCCGCAGATCGAGCAGACGATCATTGGCCATCTGCATTCCCGCTTGATCCTCTGGAAAAGCCGCTGGCTCTCCGGCATTCCTCCCATTCATTTTCTCGGCCACTCCATCCGGCGTTACAGCTCCGCCTTGCACGAGGCGCAACATTGGCGTCCGTTCCGGGTGCGGCTGTGCCCCGCGCTCTCCGGCATCGAACTGTTGAACGACGGCGGCTATTACGTCATGGATCTTGACTCGGCGGCAAAACTGCCGGCGCAATTCACATTCCATCCCCTGCCCCGCTGAATTCAGCTCAAAAAAGACAGGTGCTCGGTGCAATAATGCTTGTGTGGCCAAAACAAAAAAGGCGTCCATTGCTGAACGCCTTGGCAATTGTTTCTTGAAACTTTTACGCCGTGGCTTCGCCGACCTGGAAGCGCACGAAACGGCGGATGGTCACTTCGTCGCCGAGCTGCTTGCTGATCTGCGCGACGTGTTCCTTCACGCTGACTTCGGAATTGCGCTTCACAAAGCCCTGGTCCACGAGGCAGTAGGTCTGGAAAAACTTGTCCAGCACTCCGGCCAGGATCTTCTCCATCGCAGCGGCGGGCTTGCCTTTCAAACGGTCGGAGTTCGCGGCAATCTCGCGTTCCTTGGCGATGACTTCCGGCGCGACGTTCTCGCGAGAGACGACCTGCGGGAAACCGGCGGCGATCTGGAGCGTAATGTCCTTCACGAGCTGCTTGAATTCTTCCTTGCCCGTGGTCTCGGCCTTGCCGGCCCCGACCTCGACGAGCACGCCGACTTTCGCGCCGGTGTGGATGTAGGCGGCGACGAGTCCATTGCCGGAAACTTCCAGGCGCGCGTTGCGGGTGATCTTGATGTTCTCGCCCAACTTGCCCACGGCGGCTTCACGGTCGGCGTCGAGGCTGGCGTTCGGATCGGCGGCAACCTTCTTCGCGATCTCATCGGCAAAGGCGCGGAAGCCTTCGTTGCGGGCTACGAAATCAGTTTCGCAGTTCACTTCCACCAGCACGCCGGACTTGCCGCCGGGCGCGATGAACTGGGCGATGACGCCTTCCCGCGCCTCGCGGGTCGCTTTCTTCGCGGCGCTGGCGGCGCCAGACTTGCGGAGCAGATCCACGGCGGCCTCAATCTCGCCTTTTGCTTCGACGAGCGCCTTTTTGCATTCCATCATGCCAACGCCCGTCATTTCACGGAGCTTGGCCACATTTGCAGCAGTAATTTCAGCCATAAATAAGTTGATTGTAAAAAGTTGATGGTTGATGGACTAACTGCTTGCAGCAATCCGCCCATCAACGATGAATCGGTTTTAAGCGGCCACCGGAACGGCAGCTTCAGCGGGAGCGGGCGCGGCTGCGGCTTCGGCCGGGGCGGCTTCCTCGTTCACACGGCGGGCTTTCTTGGATTCGAATTCCGCACGGGCCTGTGTGATGGCCTGCGACACCGCGCCGAGCAGCAGCCGCACGGAGCGGATAGCGTCGTCGTTCGCGGCAATCGGATAATCGGCGTCTTCGGGATCGCAGTTCGTGTCCACGAGCGCGACGACCGGCACACCAAGCTTCTTCGCCTCGGCGACGGCGTTGTGTTCGCGTTTCACGTCCACGACGAACAGTGCGGCGGGCATCTTGTCCAGATCGCGCAGGCCGTCAAAATACTTGTTCAAGCGGGCGCCTTCGCGGCGGATGGCCGCCTGCTCCTGCTTGACGTAGCCGGCCATGGTGCCGTCAGTTTCCCAGCGCTCAATTTCCTTGAGGCGCTTGATGGAGGTCTTGACCGTGGCGAAATTGGTGAGCGTGCCACCGAGCCAGCGTTCCACGACGAACATCTGGCCGGTTTCCTTGGCGGTTTCCTTCACGCAAATCTGTGCCTGCTTCTTGGTGCCGACAAATAAAATTTTTCCACCCTTGCGGACGGCGTTGGCGAGGTAATTCAAGGCCGCTTCGAGCTGCGCCTCGGTCTTGCTCAGGTCAATGATGTGAATGCCATTGCGGGCGTCAAAGATGAAAGGCTTCATCTTCGGGTTCCAGCGTTTCGTTTGATGTCCGAAATGGACGCCGGCTTCCAGCAGTTCTTTAACTCCAATAGTGCTCATGCTTTCAATTTTCCTTTGGTTATCACCTCGAATCAATTCAAGGCATCCTGCGGAACACAGGATTTTATTTGATGTTGTTATGGCCGCTTGCTTTCACACGAAGGCAAATTTGAAGGCCGTTTTCCCCCGACAACGGAATAATTCCGGCGACAAGGGACGTTCAAGCTATCAGATAACACCCGGCTGACAATGCTAAAATTGAGCGCCGGTCGCATCCCTGTTATCGCACAAACTTCACATCCACCGGCGAGCCGAGGCGCAATGCCTGTCCGGTCGGCGAGAGCTTACCGGTCACCGGATCAATCACAAACTCCACGGCATTGTCGGTCTTCTGATTGGCGACAATGAGCCAGCGCCCGGTCGGGTCAATCCCTAGTCCACGCGGAACCTTGCCACCGGCGGGAATGTTTTGCATCAGCGCCAGCCGACCGCTTTGCGCGTCCGCCGCCAGGACGCTCACGCTATCATGGCCGCGCACGGTGGCATAAACAAAGTTGCTGGACGTGAGAATTTCTGCCGCCGTAAAAGTGCTTTGCACGGCCACGTCCGGCGGCAGCGCGGAAACCGTTTCGATCAAGTCTAATTTCCCGCTGACCGAATCCCAAGCGAAAGTTGTGATGGTGCAGGCCATTTCATTGAGAACGTGAACAAACCTTCCGTCAAGGCTGAACACCAGATGCCGCGCGCCGGAGCCCGGCGGCGCTGAGGCAAAGGCCGGATTGTTCGCCGCCAGCGTGGAATCCTGGGCGACCAGGCGGTAAATCATCACCTTGTCCGTGCCGAGATCACAGGCCAGCGCAAACCGGTTTAACGAATCGGCCATGATAAAATGGGCGTGCGGCCCGGACTGGCGGCTGGCGTTCAAGCTGCTTCCGTGAAGCTGAAAAAAACTCCCGTCACCCCCAAAACCGCCGTCCTCATTGAGTGAAACAGATTTCACACTGCCGCCGCCGTAGTTGGCGACAAGCAGGGTCTTTCCGGTCGAATCCACGCTGACGTGGCATGGCCCCTCGCCACCGGAAGAAGCTTGGCCGAGCAGTTTCAATCTGCCGGAAGTTTTATCAATTTTGAACGCGCTGAGTGCACCGGCCATTTTGCCGTTGAAACTTTGAATGCTGTTCGCCGCGTAAAGAAATTTTTCATCCGGTGAAACCGCGAGATAGCACGGGCTGGGTGTTTCCACCGCGAGTTCCGGAGCAGAAAGCTTTCCCGTGTCCGTGTCCAGCCGCGAAACGTAAATGCCCCGGCTCAACGCGTTCGTGTAGGTGCCAAAGTAAACCAGCAAGTTTTCCGCTGAAGCCGGGGCGACGAACGCCAGCAATGCCAGCAATACCAACGCGCAAAACCGTTGGACGCGCAAGGACGGCTTCATGCTCGGCGGCAAACAGGCGGCTTAAACCACGAATTCCAACTCCTGCCGGTGCGGAATCAGGCCGCGCTCAAACGCCTGACCGAGAAATCGGCGGATGGATTCTCTGCCCTTCTCTCCGTAGTCGAGCGTCCAGTGGTTGACATACATGCCGACAAACTTGTCGGCGAGGTCGCGGCCCATGTCGCGGGCGTATTGCAGAGCGTGCTGCACGGCTTCCGGACGATGGTCGAGGCTGAATTGGATGCTGGCGGTGAGCGTGTCGGAAATCTGCTTGCGCGTCGCGAGGTTGAACTTCTTATTGATGACATTACCGCCAAGCGGCAATGGCAATCCGTCGTTTTGTTTCCCCCACCAAACGCCAAGGTCTTCGCACATGACCAGCTTTTCGTTTTGATAGGTAAGCTGACCTTCGTGAATGATGAGGCCGACTTCGGCCGTGCCATTTTTTACCGCTGCAAAAATTTGGTCGAACGGCACGACCACATAATTAAATTCCTTCGCCGGCCGGCCAAGCCAGAGTTGCAGCGCCAAGAACGCGCTAGTCATCGTGCCCGGCACGGCGATCTTCTTCTTCGCAATTCCCTCACGGGAAAACTTTTGCGTGGCCACCAGCATCGGACCGTAGCCGTCGCCCATGCTCGCACCGCTGGGCAGCAAGGCGTATTTGTCGGAGACGTAGGCGTAGGCATGGATGCTGACGGCTGAGATGTCCAGTTCGCCACGCGTGGCGCGCTCGTTCAACGTCTGAATGTCCTGCAAAATGTGCTCGAAATGAAAACCGTACGTCGGAATGAGCCCTTTCGCAAGGGCGTAGAACATGAACGCGTCGTCGGGGTCAGGCGAGTGGCCGAGAGTCAGGGTCGTTTTTTCCATCCGCGAAAATTAAACCAGGCGGCGCGCGCTGTCACGACGAGAAGCTTGATATAAGGCAGAACCAGCATGATTTCTGGTTACACGCACGCGCCTCGTCCATCCAACCGGGGCCGACCGCCATCTCCTTTTTCATGCGCGGTTCAAACCACAGCCAAAACCGACGGGCGCGTGCGATGTGTTCCTCCACGTTTCTAACGCGGAACAAGCAAACCACCAGTCCCCCAACTGGCCGCTTGCCTGCACCACGGTTCCCCACCCAAAACCACAACCGACTCATCCTTAGCAAAGGCGATGCCAAGCGTGAAACATCGCTTTTTCACAATGAATCGTCATTCTCCGGCCCGCAACCGCACCGCCGCCTGTTGTTTTTTTTTCAGGCCGAACAAAAAGCTCCGCAGTTGAAGTGAAATCCAAATCACGAATTAACTGGCGCGCGCAACCAGCGCGGCGACTGGAGCGATCCGGTAAGCCACGTGACAACTTAAAGCTTGCGTGGGTGCTGCCTCTGAGTGACATTGGAGCCTAATCAGCCGACCCTAAACCGCAGCAAAACAAGGCCGGACGAATATTTTCGTCCGGCCTTTTGATCTTTCCGGCAGGAAGAGCTTTCGCCTACGGCTTCCAGATCATGTCCGCCATGGTCTTGCCGGCGGGGATGAACGGGATGACGTGCGTGCTGTAAGGCGTGATGACGTCGAGCACATACGGTTCGTCGGCATCGAGCATCCGCTGGATGGCGGCGCGCAAATCCTTCTTGAACATCACGCGCTCGCATTTCACGCCAAAGGAATTGCAGACGCGGACGTAGTCAGGATAAATTTCCGGGCGATGGTCGGGATCGCCGAGGTAGGTGTGGCCGCGGTTGCCGCCGTAGAAGTTGTCCTCCCACTGCACGACCATGCCGAGATGCTGGTTGTTCAGGATGATGGCCTTGGCGGCAATCTTCTCGATGTGCGCGGTGGCCAGCTCCTGAATGTTCATCAGGAACGAACCGTCGCCGTCAATGTCCACAACCTGCTTGTCCGGCAGCGCGACCTTCACGCCGAGCGCGGCGGGATAGCCGTAGCCCATGGAGCCGAGGCCGCCGCTGGTGGTGAACTGGCGCGGGTATTTGTATTTATACCATTGGCCGGCCCACATCTGATGCTGGCCCACGCCGGTGGTGATGTAGGCTTCGCCCTTGGTCAGCTCATAAAGCGTTTCGATGACCATCTGCTGAAGGATGACTTCGCTTTCGCTGCCCTTCATGTGATCCACCATGTGGTCGCTGTTAGCGATCTCCGGCGTGATGCGGTAGGCGAACGGCGCCTTCTTCTGCCATTCGGCGATCTGTGCCAGCCAGGCGGTATGCTTTTTGTGAATCGGCCGCTTCTCGACAAGTTTGTTCAGGCGCGTGAGCGCATCCTTGATGTCGCCGACCACGGGCAGGTTCGCCTTGCGGTTCTTGTTCAATTCAGACGCATCAATGTCAATGTGGACAATCGTGCCGTTCTTGCAAAATTCCTCGAACTTGCCGGTCACGCGGTCGTCGAAGCGCACGCCGAATGCGAGCAGCAAATCCGCGCCGTCCTTCAGCTTGACCATCGGGTCGTTGAAAGATTTGCGAAGTTCGTATTCGCCGTTCACCGCCCAATTCGCGGAAGCCGAGCCGTGCATGCCGAGCCAGCGCAACGAGAGCGGATGCGTTTCGGGAAAACCGCCGATGCCCATGAGCGTGGTCGTCACGGGAATGTTTGTGGCCTCGGCGAACTTCTTGAGTTCCGCCGCCGCGCCGCTGGTGATGATGCCGCCGCCGCAGTAAAGCACGGGACGCTCCGCCTTTTCAATGAGGCCGATGATTTCGTTGAGCGCAATGTCGTCGGCCTTCAAGTCCGGCTGGTTGTAGCCGCGCAGACCTTTTTTGACTTCCGCGAGCGTCGGCCAGACGGGCTGCGTCTTGGTCTGCTGGATGTTTTTTGGAAAATCAATCACCACCGGGCCGGGCCGGCCGGATTGTGCGATGTAAAATGCTTCTTTGACGATGCGCGGAATGTCGTTGATGTCCGTGATGAGATAGCTGTGCTTCACGATGGGCAGCGTGACGCCAATGATGTCGGTCTCTTGAAACGCCCCGCGACCGATCATCGCCTGCGTCACCTGGCCGGTGATGGCGATGAGCGGACAGGAATCCATGTAGGCGTCGGCGATGGCGGTGACGAGGTTCGTCGCGCCGGGGCCGCTCGTGCCCATGCACACGCCGGCCTTGCCGGTCACGCGCGCATAGCCTTCTGCGGCGAAACTGCCGCCCTGTTCGTGGCGCGGGAGAATGGTGCGGATCTTGGAATGCGTGAGCGACTGGTGAATCTCCATGCTCGCGCCGCCAGGATAGGCGAAGATGACCTCGACGCCTTCGCGTTCCAGGGCTTCGACGAAGATGTCCCGTCCCCACATCGCCGGGCCGACTTCGGCGCGCGGCTTGGTGGAGGTTTTGGCGGCTTTCGCTGCCGGTTTCACTTTGGCGGATTCAGTTGCTTTGCTCATGTGTTTGCTTTGGTTGTGGCGGCTTTGGCCAGGGTAACAAAAAACCCACAGCCGTTGCCAGCCGTGGGTTCTTGTTAAAGCTTCGGTTCAACAAGCACCAACGGCGTCGCTAACTACAACGACGACCAGTGTGACAGCTTGTGAACGGGTTTTCAACATTTGAGAAATCCTAAAACGACCGCCGCGCCGCGTCAAGCCCGGTTTTCTGAATTCCCAAAAGCAGCGGCATGACGGATCAACTGGCAAACAAGGCGCCGGCCACGCCACGCCATAGCAGATGTAAAGCGATTGTTTGTTGGAATTGAGCCGGCCACAACCCAGACCGTGTTTTGGCGAGGCGTTGTCGCCCTGCTGGCCAACCGGACAATTCCGGCAAAACCCAGTTTGTGATGGACAGCAAACGGCAGCCGGAACACATTGGAAAACAGAATGAGGCTGGGCTGCGCCAGTTCACTGCCAACCTCGCCCATTTTCCTTCACGCAGATGCCAAACAGCCGCCTTAATTATTCGCGCGCCGGTCACGGCTGCCGCGAATCATTGGCGGATTGATCGCCAAGTCGGAATACCTCCGCCGGATTCCAGCGGATGTCGGCGGCGGGAAATTTTGTTTCCCTGGCCACCAGCGCATCCAGAATGCCCAGCGTCAAGACCGCCGCGCCGTGCGGGTTCGGATGCAGCTGGTCGTCTTGGATCAGCGCGCGGGTCTGACCGGCGGGCAACATTTTGCCATGCAGCCGGACGGCGGCGTTCGCCAGGGTGTCGCGCATGAACTTGGCGAGCGGCACCACCACCACCTGCGGATGCGCCGCCGCCCAGGCCTTCAGCCGCAGGTTGGCGGCGCGGCGCGCGGTTTCGCTCGGCACCTGCTCGGAGCCGATGATGCCGGTGTTCGTCGCATAAGACGCGTCGGGAATGTCGCCGACGACGAGCGGACAGCGGATGGGTTCCAATAATTTCAAGCCCTGTTCAAACCGCGCCGCGCGTTCGGCGTCGCTGTTGCCGTCACCGTAGCAGAACCAAAAAAGAAAATCCACGCCGATGACGAGCGTGGGCCGGCTGTTCGTGGCGGCGGCGATTTGCAGCGGCGCAAACGCCTCGGGATTCATGAAGAACAGCGCGCTGGCGAGATTCTTCACCGGCGGGTGCGGCACGGTGATGGCGGCGTCCAGATAGTAATTGAGCTTGCACCGGGTGGTTTCCGGCCCGCCCAGCGGTTCGGCCAGAACAAACCCCGCCGAGGCGCTCGCGCCCAAGACCACCACGCGCGACCACGGTGAATCGGCGGCGCGCAGATTGGCTGCGCACAGCACCAGCAGCCAAAGCAGGGCGAGGGGAAAACCTCGAACATTCAACCTTGAACATCCAACCGCCAACCCGCGCCCGAAAGCACGCCGTTGGATGTTCGATATTGGCGGTTGGACGGAGAAGGTTTTCATTCCTCACCGCACTTTTTCAAAGGCAAAGCCCTTCAGGTATTCCGTCTCGGGAATCATCGGGATGATGGGGTGATCCGGCGATTGTGCGTAGGCCGCCACGCGGCGCAGGACGTGGCGCGTGTCATAGGCCGCCGAGAGCAGCGTGTCCTGAAACAGTTCCGTGCTGACATGGTGCGAACAGCAGAAGGTCGCCAGCGTGCCGCCGGGCTTTAACAATTTCAAGGCGCGCAGATGAATTTCCTTGTAGCCGCGCAGCGCGTCCGGCACGGACGCGCGGTTGCGCGTGAACGACGGCGGATCGAGAATGATCAAGTCGAATCGCGGGATGACGCGTTCGTGCGGCTTGACGGCGGTGTTGGCCTTGAGCCAGTCAAAAACATTCACGGTGTCGAAGGAACATTTTTCCGCGAGGACGTTGGTCTGGGCGTTGCGTTCGGAGGCGGCAATGGCCTCCGCGCTCTGGTCGAGCAAATGGACGTGCTCCGCCCCTGCCCTCGCCACGTGCAAACCGAAGCCACCGAGGAAACTAAAGCAGTCCAAAACCTGTCCGCCTTTCGCGAATTGCGAGACGGCCTGATAATTCGCCTGCTGGTCAAGATACATTCCCGTCTTGTGGCCGGCGACGAGGTCAGTTTCGAATTTGATGCCGTTCAGGTTCACGGAAATCGGGCCGTTGACTTCGCCAAACAAAATGCCGTTGGATTCCGCCAACCCTTCGAACTTGCGCGAGGCCACATCGCTGCGCTCGGCAATGGCGCGGGGCGAGAAGATGGTTTGCAGCGCGGCGACGATGTGCGCCTTGCGCAAATCCATGCCGAGCGAGGAAATTTGCACAACCAGCACGTCCTCGTATTTGTCCACGATGAGGCCGCTCAAGAAATCACTCTCGGCATTCACGACGCGGAAGGACGTGGCGTTGGGCAGATGGCGCTGCCGGACGGCCAGCGCGGCGCGGATGCGCTCCTCGAAGAAGGCTTCGTTCGGGATGATGCGGTCCGGCGCGAGCAGACGGACATTGATCTTGGATTTGGAATTATAAAAACCCGTGCCGAGCAGCCGCTGGCGGTGATCCTTGACCTGGACAAGGTCGCCGTCGCTGGCGGGCGTGGCGAGGCGGAGAACTTCGTTATTATAGATCCACGGATGGCCGGCGACGATGCGGTCGGCCTCGCCGGGCCGGAGCAGGACAGTGGGGAGCGTATCAATGATTGTAGACATAACCGCAGTTTTGCAGGCCGCCGCCGGGCGGGAAAGCATATTTCTTCTAATGAAGAGAATTATTTACTTGAATTGTTGCCCAAACGGGCGGATAAGAGTCTATAAGCCTATGACAACGACATTCCCGATCAGTTCCCTGCTGCACCAGAAAACCTCCGCGCTCTGGAGCGTCGCGCCCGAAACCACGGTCTTCGACGCCATCCGCTTGATGGCCGAGAAGAACATCGGCGCGCTGCCGGTGGTCGCCGACGGACGGCTCGTCGGCATTTTCACGGAACGCGATTATACGCGTAAAGTGGCGTTGATGGGCAAGACGTCCAAGGAGACGCGCGTCCGTGAAGTCATTGCGCACGAAATCCTGACCGTGACGCCAGACGACTCGGTGGAAGATTGCATGCGCTTGATGACGGAGAAGCGCGTGCGCCACCTGCCGGTTGTCGAAGGGGTGAACGTTGTGGGCATCATCTCCATCGGCGACCTCGTGAACTGGATCATCTCGACGCAGAACGCAGCCATCGAGCAGATGGAGCAATACATTGCCGGCGGGATCGCAGGCTGATTCACTTCCGGGTTAATCCCAGCGGAACAATTTTTATATCCGGTCGGGTCACCGGCATGGGCGGGTTTAGCGGCGGCTGGCGATTCTGGCAAATTTCATCGGGAGACGCCAGGCACCAGAATCATGCAGGCAAAGGTTTTTGAAACATAAACACCCGGCGGCAAGGAAGGCCCATCCTCAATCCATTTCCAGACCGTTCCCGGCATTGAACCCTACCTGATGGAAGCTGGTTTGATGGAAATCAAAGCCGAGCCCGGCGAGTGTCTGGTGCTTGCCGGCGGAGAAATGGTGACTTGTGCGACCACAGCCGCAGCGATGACAAACAGCCCGGTGCAGATCCCCCAATAATTGACCGACTTCATACCAGTTTGATCCTGATGGGCCGGCACTGTTCAAGGGCGAGAACATTTAATCAAGTTTCCACTTGCGAAGGCTGGTTCATCGGGCGGCCTCTTCCACTTCTTTTTCGTAGTTCAAGGCACTTTGCCGGAGCGGATCAGATTCGTGCTGGCTCTGAACCTGGCTCGCCACGCTGGTGATTTTCTGCGCGGCGACGGAATCAATCTCATTCAGCCGCCAGATAATGAAAGTGACAATCGCGGCGGCCAGGAGAAACAAAAAAATCCGGCGCACCCCGCCAAAAAATCGCCGGAGCAATCCGGCGTGCCACCGCGCGCGGTAATCGCGAACAAACTGGTCGCGGAGCTGTTGCTGCCGTTGCGTTTCCGCCTCGTCAAACAACGGTCTCATGTCCATGGCTATCCTCATGTCTGGTTTATCGCAAATTGCGTGCCAGTGCCGCTGCCGCATGAAAATCAAAAAATCGGCCAGTTTTAAGACAAATTGGACACAACTAACGCGTATTTGAGCCGGATTTATTGACACCCAGAAGCGCCGGTGAAACGAACGTCGCACCCATTTTGACCCTGTTGTTGACTTATGTCTCCGGAAATTGATTTTACCGGCTCAACAATTTTTGCGATGACAAAGACAATTTAAATTCGCGATGTTTACTTTTCAACGGCGTGAATTCGTGGGAACATGCGGCTGAAACTTTATGGCAGCGGATCGTCCCATCATTATTTGCACCCGCGGCAGCGCGCTGGCGCTCGCACAGGCCAACCTCATCGCCGCGCAATGCCGCGCCGCGTTTCCCCGGCTCCGCTTCGAGCTGAAAATCCTCAAGACCACCGGCGACAAGCTGCAAAAAGCTTCGATGGCCAAAAAAGGCGGGATCCTGCCAAAAGGTCTTTTCACCAAGGAACTCGAAGTGGCGCTGGTCAAAGGCCACGCCGACCTCGCCGTCCACAGCCTGAAAGATTTGCCGACCGACCTGCCGGCCGGGCTGATTCTCGCCGCCACGCCAAAACGCGAGGATGTGCGGGATGTTTTGATTTACCGCGACGCCGCTTTTCTTGCGAAACAAAAAGAGACCGTCAAGGAGCAGGCCGACTGGTCGCCGGGTCAGGGAGATTTGCGCGGCTTCAAGCCCGGCCTGAAGCTGAAGGATTTCCCGAAAGGCGCGACGATTGCCACCAGCAGCACACGCCGGAAGATGTCACTGCTCGCGGCGCGGCCGGATTTGAACATCGTTGAGATCCGCGGCAACGTCACGACGCGGATGCAAAAAGTGGCCGAACGCGGCGAACTGGACGCCACCATCTTGGCGCTCGCCGGCCTGACGCGGCTGAATTTCAAAATCAACACCGACGGCACGCTCGCCGGCGACGCCGTGCCGGACGGCCTGTTCGCAACGGTGCTCGATCTGGAGGTGATGCTGCCGTGCGTCGGCCAGGGCGCGATCGGCATCGAGATTCGCGACGACGACGAGCGCATCACGAAAATTGTCGAGCGGTTGAATCATTTCAACACGTTCCAGGCCGTGACCGCCGAACGCGCGTTTCTGCGCGGCATGGGCGGCGGCTGCCAGAGCCCGGTCGGCGCGCACGCGGAAATTTCCGGAAATCAGATCAAGCTCAAGGCAATTTCCTTCCGTGACGAAGTCGTGAAACGCGCCGACGCAAAACGCCCGGTGGCCGAGGCCGCACTATTGGGCGAGCAGATTGCGGCGGAGTTGAAATAATCCACCGGAAAATTCAGCGCCTAAATTCTCGCTTCCAGCCGCAAAACTCATTATTTTTGGGCATGGAACAATCTGACCGGTCACGCGAGCCTAGACTGATGAAAAACCTCTTAACGCACAACCCGGCTTCTCAAAAACGAACTGCATTTTAAACATCTGAACTGCGGCCAACCGCCAAAACCAGCAAACGCCACAAAGCTTATTTCATTCGACGCTTAAAATTTATGGGCTTCATTTTCAAAGACGCAGACAACAAACCCGTTGACCCGAAAGCGGCGCGCACGCGGGCCATTCTTCTTTCGCTGCCGGTTGCACTCATGGGACTTTTCGCGCTCGTGCTCCTGGTGCATGACGGCCTGCTCGGCGGCTTGAACCGGCAACATGCCATGGGACTTTTGAGCGCAGCTTGTGTTTGCGGCGGGCTCATCGCGCTCATTTTTGCCATCACCGCAAAAAAACAGGCGCTGCAAACCAAGGTCGTGAAAAACGACGATGAAAAACCTTGGCTCAAACGAACAGACTGGGCGGTAGGCCGGATCACTTCGTCTTCGCGCAAAGCGGTTTTGCTGCTCTGGATCATTGTCGCCTTCTGGTGCCTCGCCTCCGCCGTGATTTCCCTCGTCGTCGTGCCGCCGCAGTTGCATCAGGGCAACCACGCCGCGCTCATCACGCTGATTTTTCCAGTCATCGGCCTCGCCATCATTTTCTACGCGCGGAACACGACGCGCGCGTGGCGCACCTTCGGCCGGAGCATTTTTGCCATGGCCGCCGTGCCCGCCGCGCCCGGCGGCACGCTCGCCGGTGAGATTCAAGTCAAAAACAGATTGCAACCGCAGCACGGCCTGCACCTGCGCTTGAGTTGTGTCCGCCGCACGACGACCGGCAAATCCAACAATCGCCAGGTGAACGAAAAAATTCTCTGGCAGGACGAAAAATGGCTGCGCGCCGATCTGCCGCAAACCGATGTGAACGCAACCGGCATCCCGATTTTTTTCAATCTGCCTGGTCATTTGCCGGAAGCGGCGGCGGCGACCGGCGACGGCATTCATTGGAAGCTCGAAGCGTCCGCGAAACTGCGCGGGCCGGATTTTTACGCCGCCTTTGACGTGCCCGTTTTCAAACTGCCGGAAACGCCAGCGCCGGCCGACGACCCTACGATTCCATTCCAGATGTCGCTCGACGAAGTCCGGCAACAAATCCACTCAAACATCCAGGTCAACGATCTGGCGGGTGGCGGCAAGGAATTCATTTTTCCTGCCGCACGCAATCCCGGTTTTGCGTCCGGCGCGACGGTGGTTTGCGTGATTTGGACGGGCATCATCGCGGTGCTGTTTTGGAACCGCGCGCCGCTGCCTTTTCTGCTGGTGTTTGGGGCGATTGATCTGCTGATGACCGCGTTTGTGCTGGATCTCTGGTTCCGGCGCAGCCGCGTGACGGTGAATCCCAGCGGCGTGACGGTTCAAAGAGCGTGGCTGACCTTCAAAAAGGAACAACGGCTTCAAACCGGCGAAATCAAAAGCATCGCCACCGATGTCGGTGCTACCGCCGGCCATTCGGCCTACCATGATTTGAAAGTCCACGCGCGCGACGGCAGGGAATACATCCTTGCCAAACATTTAAACAACAAACCCGAGGCCGACTGGCTCGTCCGCGAGATGATCACGGCACTGAAACGCCCGGTTTGACGCAACGCGGCGGAACGGTGTCGTTGTAATTTCAGCGTGCGAATCGGCACACGATTTTGTCGGCCGTTTTTCTTTGTTTTTGAAAAGAAAAACGGCGCGAACTTTTGGTTCGCGCCGTTCCCCAGTTCCTCCGTGGACGGGGTATTTTTGAGAATTACTTCTTGGATGACTTCTTGGTCGGCACAGTCGCAATGGTCTGGAGGATGCGGCTGGCGATCTTGTAGGGGTCGCCCTGGGAGTTCGGTCGGCGGTCTTCGAGATAACCTTTGTAACCGTTATTGACGAAGCTGTGCGGGACGCGGATGGACGCGCCACGATTGGCCACGCCGTAGTTGAACTTGTCAATGGACTGGGTTTCATGCAGGCCGGTCAGGCGCAGATGATTGTCCGGGCCGTAGACGGCGATGTGCTCGTTCTTGTATTTGTCGAACGCCGCCATGAGCGCCTCAAAATATTCCTTGCCGCCGACTTCGCGCATGTAAGAGGTGGAGAAGTTGGAATGCATGCCGGAGCCGTTCCAATCCACATCCTTGCCGAGCGGTTTGCAATGATAGACGACTTCCACGCCATATTTTTCGCAGAGCCGGTTGATGAGGTAGCGGGCCATCCACATTTGATCGGCGGCGTTCTTGGAGCCTTTGCCGAAAATCTGGAATTCCCACTGGCCTTTGGCGACTTCGGCGTTGATGCCTTCGTGGTTGATGCCGGCGTCTAGGCAGAGGTCAAGGTGCGTATCCACAATTTCGCGGGCGATACAGCCGACGTTTTCGTAGCCGACGCCGGTGTAGTATTTGCCCTGCGGAGGCGGAAAACCGCCGCCCTTGGGGAAGCCAAGCGGTGCGCCATCTTTGTAGAGAAAATATTCCTGCTCGAAACCAAACCAGGCACCGGGGTCGTCGAGAATGGTCGCGCGGGCGTTGCTGGGATGCGGGGTTTTGCCATCGGGCATCATGACTTCGCACATGACGAGGACGCCGTTTTTCTTGGTGGTGTCGGGATAGACGGCCACCGGCTTGAGCATGCAATCCGAGGTGCGGCCTTCGGCCTGACGGGTCGAGCTGCCGTCGAAACCCCACATCGGAAGTTCTTCCAATTTCGGAAAGGCCTTGAATTCCTTGATTTGGGTTTTACCGCGAAGGTTGGGGACGGGTTCATAGCCGTCCAGCCAGATGTATTCTAATTTATATTTTGCCATGTGCGTGGTGTGTGTATTTGATTTAGTAGTTGTGCGATTCAACTCATGCCAAGGCATGAGTTAATCAACGGTGAAAAAAGTTGAGCAGGGAAGATGCCAGACCGCAAGATTTTTGTTCAATCTTCGCTGAAACTTTCATTTCTCAACGTCTGTCAACGGGTTTGCCCTCATGAAAAAATTTGCGCAGCCTGCCAACCATCCCTTGGACGGTAAAACTTCTGCGTGAATTTGGTCAGCGTGAATAAAAAAAATCTTTTGGCCGCCTTAAAGCCGCCTTGCATCGCCGCCGGGATGCGCCATATTCGCCGCACCAGATGTTAAAGGTCAAAGACACATTGCGCGCCACCGTCCATCTGAGTTTTGATGGCCGAGTGTTCAAGATCTATCACGGACCGAAGGCGTTGGAACGCCTGGAAAATGAGGTGCGCGTGCTGCGGCACCTGAAGGCGCATGGCTGCGACTTCGTTCCGCGCCTGCTGGGTGCCGACCGGCAAAAGCTGCAAATCATCACCAGCAACTGCGGCACCCGCGTGGAACAACTGGACGAGCAACGCCGGAAGGAAATTTTTGAAGAGCTGGAAAAATTTGGCGTCCGCCATGACGATCCCGATGTCCGCAACGTGACGTATCGCTTCTCCGACGGGCGCTTTTGCGTGATTGATTTCGAGTTCGCCACCATTTTACCGGACGCCGAAATTAAATCTCCATGAAGACACAACCCAGCCCGCCGCCCAAGCCACCGAAGCCCGTTCATTTGAAATGGTCCGGCTGCTCGGACATCGGCAAGGTGCGCAAAAACAACGAGGACGCCTTTCTCGGCCTGCGCTTTGACGCGCACGAGGTTCACCGGCTCGGAAAATTCGGCCACGCGGCCACGGCGAAAAATGATTTTGCCTTCGCCGTGTGCGACGGCATGGGCGGTGCCAAGGCGGGCGAATACGCCAGCCAGATTGCCGTGGACAAAATCACCACCCTGCTGCCGCGCGCGTTTCAAAATTCTGCGTGCGGGCTGGACGCCGGCGTCGCCGATGTGCTGGCGGAGCTTTACGAACAAATTCACCGCGCATTGGTTTATCTCGGCGGCTCGTATGACGAATGCCACGGCATGCAGACAACGATGAGCCTGTGCTGGTTCACGCCGGGCTGGATGTATTTCGGCCATGTCGGGGACAGCCGGATCTATCATCTGCCGGCGAGGAAAAGTGAGATTTTACAACTCACCGAGGATGATACGCACGTCGGCTGGCTGTTCCGCAATGGACAGATCAACGAGCATCAGGCGCGCACACATCCGCGCCGGAACGTGCTGCAAAAGGCGCTCGGCGGCGGCAACCAGTTCGTGGACCCGCAGGTCGGCGTGGTGGCGTGCGAACGCGGTGATTTTTTCCTGCTCTGCTCGGACGGTTTGACGGAAGGACTTTACGACCATTACCTCGTGGACATTTTACGCGCGGCGGCCAAGGACGACAAAATCAATCCCGCGCAACTGCTGGTGGACGAATCTGTGAAGAACGACGGCCGCGACAACACGACCGCGCTGGTGATCCAAGTGATTTAAGAAAAGTTAAGCGAAAGTTTCCCGTAAAAAAACTGCGCCGGTTGTGGTTTTCACCAGCAACCGGCGCAGCGCGAGACTTTTCAGATCTTAGCTGTGATAGCCCTCTTCGCCATGTTCTGGGACGTCGAGACCGGAGATTTCGACATCTTCAGACACACGCAGGCCGACGAGCAGCTTGGTGATGTAGGCGCACACAATCGTGCCCACGAACACCAGCAGAAGCGTCACGCCGACGGTTTTCAACTGTTCGATCAATTGCGGTTGGAACCATTTATCGGTGACATATTTACTCAGGTTGGTGGCCAAGTTCGGGTTGGCAGCGTTACGAGCGAGCATGCCGGTCATGATCGCACCGCACATGCCGCCGATGCCGTGAACACCCCACGCGTCCAGTGAATCATCCATGCCCAGCCAGCCTTTGACTTTGTAGCAGAAGAACCACGGAATCGTGCCGGCCGCGATGCCGATCCAGATTGAACCGGAAGGCAGAACATAACCGCAAGCCGGAGTGATGAGCACCAGGCCCGCCACCGCGCCGGAGCAGAAACCGAGCACGCTCGGCTTGCCTTTGACAATCCACTCCCACATCGGCCAGACGAATGACCCAACTGCCGTTGCGATGGTCGTGGTGGTGAAGGCATTCGCCGCGATAATGTCAGCCGCCACCGCGCTGCCGGAGTTGAACCCATACCAGCCCACCCACAGCATGGAAGCGCCGATGTAGGTCAGCACAATGCTGTGCGGTGTGAAGTTCTCCTTGCCGAAGCCAATGCGCTTGCCAAGGATGATGCACAGGATCAAGCCGGTCCAACCGGAAGTCATATGCACCACCGTGCCGCCGGCGAAGTCAAGACCCTTGATTTTCGCATCGGCATTCCAGCAGCCGTTCATCAGGCCGTTGACACCCCAGACCATGTGGCCTTGGGAGAAATACACCACGAACATCCACAGCGTGATGAACACGAAAATGGCCTTGAACTTCATGCGTTCCGCGATGGAACCTACGATGAGCGCCGGGGTGATGATGGCGAACATCATTTGGAACATGGCATAGACGTTTTCCGACACCCAGTAAGAGTAGCCCGGATTAGGTGCCGAAGTGACGTTGGCAAACATCCAGCAGATCTTGGGATCACCGACAATGCCATATATCCAGTCCAGCTTCATGGCCGCCGCGCCGCCCGCGCCGCCAAAGATCATGCCGTAACCGCAGATGACGTAGAGAATCGTCACGAGGCCGGTGATTAGGAAGCATTGTGCGAGGACGGAGAGCACGTTCTTCTTGCGGACCATGCCGCCGTAGAACAGCGCCAGACCTGGTAATGTCATAAACAACACCAGCGCCGTGCTGGTCAGCAGCCAAGCGTTATGACCGGCACCCGGGAACGATACATTCGCACCAAGACTGTTCGACAGGTTGGTGTTGATGATGTTTCCGGCCAGTCCGAAATTCACCGTCCAGTTGCCGTTCGTGTCCTTATAGGTGGCCGTCGGATCAGCGTTTTGGAAATACGCCTCAACCGATTCCATGCGTTGCTCCATGGTGGGCGCATTGGTGGTCCAAGCCGCCGGAGGTGCATTGGTGCCCGCCGCCGCCACAGCATTCGTGGCGGTGGCCATGGCATTCGTGCTGGCGGCATTCGTGTCATCCGCGCGGAGCGACAAGGTTCCGAGCGCAGTGACCGCTATCAGACCGAGGGAAAGAAAATATTTTTTCATTTTGTTTTAGTAAGTGAGTTCTTGGTAGTTGGTTTAGAGGGCGGAATCTCCTTTTTCCTCGGTGCGTATGCGGATGGATTCTTCCACGGTGGAGATGAACACCTTGCCGTCGCCAATCTTGCCGGTCTTGGCGGACTTGACAATCGCCGCCACGGCTGCGTCCTTCTGGCCGTCGGCGATGACGAGTTCGATTTTGATCTTGGGCAGAAAATCCACGGTGTATTCACTGCCGCGGTAGATTTCTGTGTGACCTTTTTGACGACCGAAGCCCTTGACCTCGCTGACGGTCATGCCTTCGATCCCGATTTCACTGAGCGCGTCCTTCACTTCTTCAAGCTTGAACGGTTTGATGATTGCTTCGATTTTTTTCATTTTTTATTGGTTAGTTTTATGTGCACAGCCAGCCAACTACGCATTGGCTTATGCGGCTTTAGCAACGGCGATGCCAACCGGAAACGCCCCCGCCGCGAAATTGATAATCGCCTGATTTAACGGCCTCTTAATTATCAGTGAATTTTTTTGGACAGCAGCGGACGCGCTTCAGTTTGCGGCTTTTTATCCACGGGATGAAATTTTCGCCAGCTCGCCGGTGGTGAAGAAAATCTATTTCCATGCCGGGTGTCTTGCGGCAAAAAGTGATTTTTATCTGACCACCCGCTGGGTGCGTGCGGTTCTGATCAACAAATAAATGTGGAGTCGCCCTGCCCTGCGGCGTAAATTTCCGCCGCATGAACACCCCGTTAAAAGACCAGGTCGCGCAAACTTCCGAGTGGATCAAAAAATTGCGCACGGAAATCGCCCACGTCATCGTCGGCCAGGAACAGCTTGTGGACCGGCTGCTCGTCGGCCTGCTCGCGAACGGCCACGTTTTGCTCGAAGGCGTGCCGGGCTTGGCGAAAACACTTTCCGTCCGCACGCTCGCGACTGCGGTGCAGGCCAAGTTCAACCGCATCCAGTTCACGCCCGATTTGCTGCCCGCCGACATTCTCGGCACGCTGATCTACAATCCCCAGGATTCCAAATACCACGTCACGCGAGGCCCGATCTTCGCCAATTTCGTCCTCGCCGACGAAATCAACCGCGCGCCCGCCAAGGTCCAGAGCGCGCTGCTCGAAGCGATGCAGGAGCGGCAGGTCACACTCGGCGGCGAGACGATGAAGCTGCCGTCGCCGTTCCTCGTGCTCGCCACGGAAAATCCGATTGACCAGGAAGGCACGTATCCGCTGCCCGAAGCGCAAGTGGACCGCTTCATGTTCAAGGTCATCCTCGATTATCCGAACGAGGCGGAAGAAAGAAAAATTCTGGATCGCATGGCGTTCACCAGCCCTGAGCAGCCGGTCAAACCTGTCGTGACACTCGAAGAAATCCTGGCGACGCGGAAGCTCGTGGATCAAATCCACGTGGACGACAAGATCCGCGATTACATCGTGAAAATTGTTTTCGCAACGCGCAAGCCGCAGGATTTCAAGCTGGACGTGAAACATTTCATCCAGTTCGGCGCGTCACCGCGCGCGACGATTTTCCTGACGCTGGCCGCCAAGGCGTGGGCGCTGCTGCAAGGCCGTGATTATGTGATTCCCGAAGACGTGAAAAGCATCGGCCCCGACGTGCTGCGCCACCGCATCATCCTGACCTACGAAGCCGAAGCACAGGCGGTGACGACGGATGCGATCATCAAGAAGGTTTTCAACGCGGTGCCGGTGCCGTAAGAGAAATGAAGAAGGCAGAATGAAGAATTAAGAATGAAAATTATCCCCAAAATGTCGCCGTTGAGAGATTCTTCATTCTGCATTCTTCCTTCTGCCTTTTTTTTGCCATGACCGTCACCGAACTGCTCGAATCCGTGCGTCGCGTCGAAGTCCGCACGAACCGCCTCGTGAACGACACAATGGGCGGCGCGTATTTGAGCGGCTTCAAGGGGCGCGGCATGGACTTCGAGGATCTCCGCGAATACATGCCCGGCGACGACGTGCGCTCCATTGACTGGAACGTCACGCACCGCCTCGGCCGACCGTTCGTGAAACGCTTTCGCGAGGAGCGCGAACTCACCGCCGTTCTCGCCGTGGACGTGTCCGCGTCGTCCAGCTTCGGCTCGGCCAACCGCACCAAACGCGAGTTTGCCGCTGAGATCGCCGCCACGCTCGCCATGTCCGCCGCCAAAAACGGCGACAAGGTCGCGCTGCTGCTCTTCACAGATGAAGTGGAACTGTTCGTCCCGCCGCGGAAAGGCCGCCGGCATATCCTCCGGCTTGTCCGGGAAATGCTGATGTTCAAACCACGCCGGCGAGGCACGGACATCTCCGGCGCGCTCGGTTTTTTGAACCATGTCCTTCACCGTCGCGCGATTGTGTTTTTGCTCACGGATTTTCTGCACAGTTCAGAAACCAAAGTGGAAAAATCGCGCGACGTGGTTCAAGAACTCGGCCTCACAAACACGCGGCACGATGTCGTTTGCCTGCACCTGCACGATCCGCGCGAAAGCACCTTGCCCAACGCCGGCCTGCTTACCATCGAAGACGCCGAGACCGGCGAGCTGCTGGAACTGGATTCCAACCGCACCGCCATCCGCGAACGTTTTGCCGCCGTCAACGCCGGGCGGCTGGCGGAACTCGACCGCGCTCTCATCCGCACTGGTGTGGACACGCTGCGGCTTACGACCACCGAACCGTTCGCGCCCGTGCTGCAACGGTTCTTTGAAATCCGCCGGGGCCGGCGGCGCGGATGAAATTTTATCTTTCCAGCATTTTGTTTCTGCCGCTCGCGGTCATTGCTGCCGACACCAACGCGTTGTCCGCGCTCGCGCCGGCTTACGGCGAAATTCCACCGACGTTTTGGGAGCAGCATGAAACGGCCATTATTATTGGGAGTCTTGCGCTTCCCGCATTTGCCGTTTTGTTTGTGATGCTAATGCTACGTCAGGAATCGAAAGTGATTTTGCCGCCGGCGGTCGTGGCGCGCCTAGCGCTGGAAAAATTGCAGGGCTTGCCGGAAGACGGGAAAATCTTAAGTGAAGCCTCACACATCCTGCGCCAGTATTTCGGCGCTGCTTTTGGGCTTCCTTCAGCTGAGATGACGACCGCAGAATTTTGTGCCGCACTCGCAGCGCATGACCACATCAGAGGAGAACTCGCCCAATCAGTTGCGAATCTTCTTTCCGTTTGCGACAAAGACAAGTTCTCCCCAAAAATCATTGCGCCGCCAATCAACGCCGTGAACCGCGTGCGCGAACTGATTTCGCGTTCGGAAACCCGCCTTGCGCAGCTCGCATCCATTAATCTTCCGAAGTCATGAACGGCGAATTTGAATTTCAGTTTCCGTGGGTGCTGGCGCTGCTCGGCCTGCTGCCGGTTTACGCGCTGCTGCGCGGCAAAGTCGGCAAGCTGTCGGCGCTGACGTTTTCCAGCGCGGACATCGCGCGCGAGGCCGGGGCTAAAGCGCGCTCGGCGGCGGGACGCATTTTATTTTTTCTGCGATTGCTCGTGGTGGCGCTGGCCATTGTCGCGCTGGCCGGGCCACGGCTGGCAAATTATCACGTCGAGACCGAGACACCGGGCATTGACATCATGCTGGTGCTGGACTTGTCGTGGTCCATGGAGGCGATTGACATGGGAAAACCGGCGGAAAGATTGTCGCGCTTCGCCATCGCGTCCGGCGTCCTGAAGGATTTCATCGCCAAACGGCCGAACGACCGCATCGGCCTCATCGCGTTTTCCGGCGTGCCATATCTCACCAGCCCTCTCACGCTGAATCACGACTGGCTCATTGAAAACCTGGCGCGGCTGCACATCGGCATCATTTCCGATCTCGGCACGGCCATCGGCGATGCCGTCGCCGTCGCGGCCAAGCGCCTCAAGGCCGTGCCGAACAGCAAGAGCCGCATCATGATTCTGCTGACCGACGGCGACAACAACCTGGGCAAGATTGATCCGCTGCCGGCCGCACAACTGGCCGCCGCGCTCGGCGTGAAAATCTACGCCATCGGCATCGGCATTGAAGAACCGTGCAACATGCCGGCCTTTGATCCGGCGACGGGCAAATTCCAGCTCGATGCGAATGGCAACATCATCCCGTCGCTGCTCCTGCAACCGGCCAATTACACCGTCCTGGGCCAAATGGCGGACTTGTCCGGCGGAAAGTTTTATCGCGCCACCAACCAGCGCGAGCTGCAAAACATCTACAACCAGATTGACCGGCTGGAAAAATCCGAGGTGAAGCTGCGCCGGTTTGCGACCTACGAACCGTTGTTTGAATGGCCGCTGCTCGCCGCGCTCGGATTGCTGGCGGTGGAATTGATTTTGGCGAACACCCGGTTTCGCCGCGTGCCGTGATGAACCTTGCCGATTTCCATTTTGCCGAACCGCGCTGGCTCTGGCTGGCGGTGGTCGCGCCGGTTTTGCTGGCGCTGCTGCACCGGCACGCCGCGCACGCCCGCCGCGCGCAACTGGCACGGATGACGTCACCACATTTCGTGAAGGAGCTGACCGCGTCGCACAGCCAGACCCGCCGGCAGGTCAAAAATATATTCCTGCTCGCGGCGCTGATGTTTGCCGGACTGGCGCTGGCGCAACCGCAATGGGGCAGCGTCCAGACGGACAAAACGTGGCTCGGCGAGGATGTCGTGTTTGCCCTCGATTGTTCTTTGAGCATGACCACCAGCGACGTTTTGCCGAGCCGGCTGGAGCGCGCGAAATTTGCCCTGCTGGATTTCGTGCGCAAACAAAGCCACGGTCGCGTCGGTCTGGTCACCTTCGCCGGCAGCGCTTTTCTCCAGTGTCCGCTGACGTTTGACTACGATGCGTTCGGGGAAACCTTGCTGTCGGTGGACGAAAAAACCATGCCCATTCCCGGCACGGACATCGGCCGCGCGCTGAACGAGGCGTATCGCGCAATGGCCGGTCGCGCGGCGGACCAGGGCAGCCGCCATAAATTGATCGTGCTCCTGACCGACGGCGAGGACCTGGAAAAATCCGGCGTGGCCGCCGCGAAAAATCTGGCGACCAACGGCGTGGTGGTGTTCACCATCGGTGTCGGCACGCCGACCGGCAAAGAAATTCAAACCGTCAATGGCGCCGGCCAGCCGGAACTGCTGCGCGATGCCAGCGGCGAGATTGTTCACAGCCGGCTCGACGAGACCACGCTTCGCGAGATCGCCGAGGCCACGGGCGGCAGTTATTATCCGCTTGGCACGCTCGGCGAGGGCCTGACGAAAGTCCGTTCGGCCATTCACACGCTCGACACCGCCAGCGGCCCGCGCCGATCCGCAAAGAACGGCATGGATCGCTCTTACTGGTTTATCGCCGTCGCCATTGTGCTGCTGGTCGCCGAATCGCTCATCGGCACGAGGCGAAAAAAATTTCCGGCTGAGCCATGAAATTTATAACGCCATTGAAAATGTTCCTGTTGCCATGCGCTGTGGCAATCGGCTGGCAAGCGCTGGCGGCTGACGAAACGAATGTCGTTATGCCGGCAACGGCCCGGGAATTTTACAATGCCGGCGCGAAGCTGCTGGCGGCGAAAAAATATGCCGACGCCGAAATGATGTTTCAATCCGCGCTGGCCGCGCAGGACGAACGCGTGCAGCCGCCGGCGCTATACGATCTCGGCCACACACGGTTCGCCGAAGGCGTGGAGATTTTGAAAAAAGGGCCGGATGCCCAAAAGGTCGCGGCGCAAGGCAGCGCGGCGCTGGCGGCGGGCAGCCAGGCGATTCGTCAGGCGGAGTCCGCGCTGGCGGGGAACCAACTGAACCAGATGATTTACGCGTATCTCGCCGGCCACAGCGCGCGGCATGATTTGCGCGAAGCCGAAAAAGCCGTGTCGGCGGCGATGGAAACTTACGGAAAAACTTTGCTGAAATGGCAGCGCGCCGACAGCGACTTCAAGAGCACGGCGGAATTGAATCCGGCGGACACCAACGCGACGCACAACGCCGAAGTCGTCGAACGCGACATCGCCAGGCTCATAGATCAAATCCGCCGGATGCAGGAAATGATGGGCATGATGGGCAAGCAGCGGCAGGACCTGGGCAAATTGATGGGCAAGCTCAAAGGCCAGATTCCCGCGCCCGATGCGCCGCCCGGCGGTGCCGGTGATGATGACGATGAAGACGGGGTGCAGCCGGGTTCGCTGGCCGGCCAGAAGGAAAATGCGTCTCATGGCGGCGACCAGATGCAGATGCCGCTTTCCCCCGAACAGGCCGGCCAGATTCTCGACGGCCTTTCCCTCGACAGCAGCCGCCGCCTTTCGATCAGCGACCAGCAAGGCCAGCCGCAACCCGACCGGAAAGGACGGAACTGGTGACTTTGAAAATGCGCTCCATCCTTTCCATATTAATTTTGCCGGTGCTGCTCGCGCCACTGTTGCTGCGCGCCCAGGCACCGCCGCAATTGCCGCCCGGCGGACTCATCCAGCTTCAGGTCGCGCAACCGACGGTGGATATTTCATCATCGGTCACGGCCACGGCGGAATTTGATCCGCCGGTGGTGCGGCCCGGCGAAACGACTTTTTACCGGGTAAAAGTGGATGCGACCGAATCGGCCATCCAGTGGCCGGATAAAATTTCCGCGCCGGCGGAATTGCAGTTCGGCGCGATGGCGCACGGACAGTTGACAGAGTATCTGGGCAACCAGTTTCGTCCGCACACGGAAATCATCTATGAAATGCGGCCGGCGGCGGCGGGGCATTTCCTGATCACAAATTTCAGCGTGCCCACCTCGGGCGGCCCGGTGGAAATTCCGGCGGCAAATCTGGACGTCGTGGCGGGAAATTCTGATTTGCCGCCAGCGCGGCGGCTCATGCTGGACATCTCGGCGACGAATGTTTTTCTCGGCCAGCCGTTCCGGGTGCGTGTACTGCTGCCGGCGGGGCCGGGGAACCAGATCGAGGCGCTCCGCGAAATCCAGCTCGACGGCGACGGCCTGATGACCGACAAAACGGCGCTGCGCCAGTCCATCGAGGTGGTCAACGTCAACGGCCAGCTCAAGCCGGCGTTCATTTGTGAAATGACCGTGACGCCGATCGCCGCCGGGCCGTTGACCTTTTCGGCGCAGGGCTTCACCGCCGGCCGCGAATTCAGCGGACCGATTTCCATTCACGGCCAGGTGACCATTTCCGGCGGCCCGCCAAAATATGTTTTGCTGGTTTCAAAGCCGGTGGAAATCAATGTCCGTCCGCTGCCAGCCGAAAGCGAACTGCCCGGCTTCACCGGCGCCATCGGGAATTTTTTCTGCGACCCGCCGCAGCTCGCCACGAACCGCCTACACGTCGGCGAACCGGCGCGGCTCAAAATAACTTTCCACGGCGAAGGCGATTTGACGCGGCTCGTGCCGCCGAATCCGCCGCGCGATCCCGACTGGCAGGTCATCGCGGACAACCCGCCGGCCACGGGCTTCACGCTGATTCCGCTGACCGACGAAGTGCATGAAACGCCGGCGATTCCGTTCAGCTATTTTGATCCGGCGACCGCGAAATATGTGGACCTGACCATCCCGCCGCTCCCGGTCACGGTGGTCAGCGAAGGTCTGCCCGTGCAATTGTCCGTCGCCGAAGCGGAAACCGAATCCGCCGCGCCGACGAAGTTGAGCGGCCTGGCACCGACGCCGGGAAAAACCGTGGCCAGCCTGAAACCGCTGCAAACCCGCGGCTGGTTCGTCGGCATGCAATTGGTGCCGGTGATCGGATTCTTCGCGTTGTGGCAATGGGATCGCCGCCGACGCTTTTTGGAGGCGCATCCGGAAATTGTCCGGCGACGGCAGGCCCGCCGCGCGCTGCGCCGCGAACGACGCGAGTTGGAAAAAGCCGGGGCGGCGGGCGACGCCACGGCGTTTGTCCGGCACGCGGCGGATGCGATGAGAATCGCCGTCGCGCCGCATTTTCCGGCGCATCCGCAGGCGCTGGTTTGCGGCGATGTGCTGGCGCAACTGGACACTGCGGATCAAAATGCGCAAGCGGGCGAAACCGTTCGGAAGATTTTTGCGTCGGCCGATGCACGGTTTGCGCTCACCCCGCCAATGCCGGCGGATTTGCTCGCCTTGCAATCAGCGGTTGAAACCGTGCTGGAGAAGCTGGAGGAAAAATTGTGAGCCATTTACGATTTACGATTTACGATTTACGAATCCGTCGCAGACTCGGCTGCGGCATCGCTTTCGCCGCGTTGTTTTTTGCCGCTGGAATCTGTCACGCAGCAACAGCAAACGATTTGTTCACGCAAGGCGTCGAGTTGAACCGTGCCGGGCAGTTTCCCGAAGCGGCGGCGGCGTTTGAAAAATCAGCGCAGCGGCAGCCGGCGTCCGGCACGCTGGTGAACCTGGGCATCGCCGAATGGCAGCGCGGCCACGCCGGGGCGGCGATTCTGGCGTGGGAACAGGCACGGTGGATTGACCCATTTGACGAACGCGCCGCGCAGAATTTGAAATTTGCCCGGCAGATGGCGCAGCTCGACGAGCCGAAATTAAAATGGTTCGAGACCGCCTCGACGTGGCTGCCGCCCGACGCGTGGGTGTGGCTGGCTGGGGCCAGTTTGTGGCTGACGGTCGGCATTTTGACGCTGCCGCAGTTTTTTCGCTGGCGAAAAGCCGGCTGGCAGCAGGCGCTGGCGGCCGCCGCCCTGGGAATTTTTCTGGCCAGCATGACGGCCAACGTCGGCGTTTTGAGCCGGACCAACCTCGGCTTTGTCGTGAAAAAAAATGCGACGCTGAAGCTCACTCCGACGCTTGAAGGTGAAATTATTTCAACGCTGGCGGCCGGCGAGCCGGCGCGGCAACTGCGGGTGCGGGGAAATTATTTTTTTATCCGCACGGAAAACGAGTCAGGCTGGATTGAACGGGACGCGTTTGGGCTGGTCGCCAAATAATCAGCCCGCCTCGGTAGCCCATAAAAATTTAACATGTAACTTTTTTATCGGCACACCCTCTGCCTATGGGATATACCACCGCACCAATCCATGAAGAAAAATTCCTCCGCCGGCATCAGCCGTCGTCGTTTCATTACCACGACGGCGGCAGCAATCACCTTGCCGCTCATTCTGCCCGGATGCGCCACGGGTTTCGCCCGGCGCCCGCGTCCGTCCAACCGCATCAACCTGGGCGTCATCGGCTGGGGCATGCAGGGGCCGGGCAACACCAGGTCGTTTCTGGTTGAGGACGACTGTCAGGTGGTGGCCGCGTGCGACCTAGACAAAATTCATTTGCAGAGCGCGGTGGACACGATCAACAACCATTACCAGAATCAGGACTGCAAGGCTTATCACGACTATCGCGAACTGCTGGCAAGCGCGGACATTGACGCCGTGATGATTGCCGTGCCGGATCACTGGCACGAACTCGTCGCCACGGAGGCGGCCCGCCAGAAAAAAGACATTTACGGCGAAAAGCCGCTGGCTAAAACAATCGCCGAACAACAGGCCATCGTCCGCACCGTCGAAAAAAATAAAATTATCTGGCAGACCGGTTCCTGGCAGCGTTCGCAGGCCGTCTTCCGCAAGGCGGCGGAAATTGTCCGCAGCGGCCTCATCGGCAAAGTCACGCACGTCGAAGTCGGCTTGCCGTCAGGCCATCATGATTTTGCCGGAACCACGCCGGAGCTGCTCCAGAAGCTGGCCACACTGCCGGACAAAATTGACAATCTGGCCGAGGTGGTGCCCGGAATCTCCGCCTGGAATCTCGCCGTCACCGAACCTCCGGCGGAACTGGATTACAACACCTGGATCGGGCCGTCCAAAATGGAGCCTTACATCAGGCAGCGCGTCCACATGAACTGGCGCTGGAATTACAACACCGGCGGCGGCCAGTTGATGGACTGGGTTGGACATCACGTTGACATCGCGCACTGGGGTCTGGGCTTCGACAATTCCGGGCCGTCCGAAATTGAGGGCCACGGCGATTTTCCAGCCGCCGATGCGCTGTGGAACACCTGCACCAAATATCGGATTGAACTTCAGTATCCGGAAAACGTCACCATGACCATCGCCGGCGGCTATGACGACATCAAAGGCGGCACCAAATGGATTGGCACCGACGGCTGGGTCTGGGTGGATCGTGGCGGCTTTGACGCGTCCAATCCAGATTGGAAAAAAGGCAAGTCGCTGCCCGAAGCCTTGCGCAAGGTGAAGTTGTATGAATCGCCCGGCCACTGGCGAAATTTTCTCGACTGTGTCAAGTCGCGCCGGCCCACCATTGCGCCGGTTGAAACGGCGCACCACTCCGCGATTCCCGGCCACCTCGGACTCATTTCCATGCTCACCAGCCGGAAAATCAACTGGGACGTGGCGACCGAAACCATTCTTGGCGACCCCGAAGCCAGCCTGCTTATGACCCGCGCCTATCGCGCGCCATGGCAGATGAGTTGAAAATCTGCAAACCGATTCCCGCCGCCGTTGTTTCCCTGGAAGCAGCGGTGGTTTTGTTTTCGCCCAAAATTCCCGCTCGCCAAGAAACCACTTTTCTGCAAGGCTAATTCTTCGAATTAACTTATGTTCACCGGCACTTATACCGCGATTGTCACACCGTTCAAGAATGGCCAGTTGGATGAAGCCGCCCTCGCGCAGCTCGTCAAACACCAGATCAAGGGCGGCGTGGACGGCATCGTGCCCGTCGGCACCACCGGCGAATCGCCCACGGTGGATTTCGACGAACATATCCGCATCATTGAATTGTCCGTAAAACTCGCGGCGGGCAAAATCAAAGTCCTTGCCGGCACCGGAGCCAATTCCACCAGCGAAGCCATCGGACTCACCATCGCCGCCCAAAAAGCCGGCGCGGACGGCTCGCTGCAGGTCGCGCCGTATTATAACAAGCCGACGCCGGAAGGTCTTTACCAGCATTTCAAGGCGATTGCACAAAACACGAAGCTGCCGATCATTCTCTACAGCATTCCCGGACGCTGTGGCATCGAAATCGCCGTGCCCACGGTGAAACGCCTCGCCGCCGACTGCAAAAACATCATCGGCATCAAGGAAGCCGGCGGCAACGCCGACCGCGTCTCCCAGCTTCGCGCCGCGCTCGGAGCAAAGTTTGAAATCCTCTCCGGCGACGACTCGCTCACGCTGCCGTTCATGGCGGTCGGGGCACAGGGCGTCATCAGCGTCGCCTCCAATGTCGCGCCGCGCGAAGTTGCCACGATGGTGCGTGCCTTCGCCGCCGGCGATGTGAAGAAGGCGTTGCAGATCCACCAGAAACTGTATCCGCTTTTAAAGGACTTGTTCGTCGAAACCAATCCGGTTCCCGTCAAGGCCGCGCTCGCCATGCTCGGCCTCATTGACGAGGAATACCGCCTGCCGCTCGTGCAAATGAGCGCCGGCAGCCGCGCCACGCTCAAGGCCGCGATGAAGGCGTCCGGCATTTTGAAATAATTCCTGTCCACCATGATCAAAATCATCATCACTGGTTCTAAAGGCCGCATGGGCCAGGCGCTCTTGAGCTGTGCCGCGCGCATTCCCGAACTTGAAGTGGTCGGCACGGTTGACCAGGGTGACAATCTCGGCAGCATAATTTCCAAGGCCGATGTAGTAATTGATTTTAGCTTCCACAGCGCCACCCTCGGCGTCGCGAATCTCTGTGCGAAGAATAAGAAGGCCGTCGTCATTGGCACTACCGGCCACAGCCATGAGGAAAAGGCCAATATCGTCGCGCTCCAATCGCAGATTCCTATGGTCATCGCCACAAATTTTTCCACTGGCGTCAACACGCTGTTCTGGCTTACGCGCAAGGCGGCGGAAATCCTCGGACCGGGCTTCGACCTCGAAGTCATCGAGATGCACCATCGCCTCAAGAAAGACGCGCCCAGCGGCACAGCCAATACGCTGTTGGAAATCCTCGCCGACGTCCGCAAGTTCCAGCTCGAAGCCTCAATTCGCCATGGCCGGCAAGGCATCGTTGGCGAACGCACTCAAAACGAAATCGGCATCCACGCCATCCGCGGCGGCGATGTCATCGGCGACCATACCATCATTTTCGCCAACAACGGCGAGCGTGTTGAACTCACACACAAAGCCTCCAGCCGCGACACGTTTGCCAACGGTGCCCTCCGCGCCGCGCAATGGGTTGTCCAGCAAAAGCCCGGCCTTTACGACATGCAGGACGTGCTGGGGCTGAAATAATTTTTAGTTTTAAGTTTTTAATTTTGAGTTGCCGCTATGTTGTCCGTGAACTCAAAACTCAAAATTCAAAATTCAAAACTGGTTTTTATTTCGCTCGGCTCCAACCTTGGCGACTCGCGGAAAATTCTTTTGGCCGCGATGGCCACGCTGCAAAAATTCTCCAGCGCGCCGATTTTGAAATCATCCCTCTGGCAAACGTCGCCGGTGGATTGTCCGCCGGACTCGCCGAAGTTTCTAAATGCGGTGGTCGGATTGAATCCACAACCAGGCGAGACGCCGGAATCATTGCTGGCAAAATTGCAGGCGCTGGAAATAGAATTTGGCCGGCAGAAAAAAACAATCCTCAACGAACCGCGCCCGCTGGATTTGGATTTGATCGCCTTCGGCGCGGAAACGTGTTCTTTCGCCCACCTCGCCCTGCCCCACCCGCGCGCCCACGAACGGCGGTTCGTGCTGCAACCGCTGGGCGAGATCGCGCGGGACCTGATTTTGCCCGGCCAAACCCGGACGGTGGCACAATTGCTCGCCGCTCTGGATGATTCCGAAAGCTGCATAAAAGTTTTTCCGGCCGGCTGACCCGCGCGCATTGGCTTGATTCCGCCCGTAAAATCAGAGAATGTCAGCCATGAATTTGATGGAGCTGAAAATGAAAATCTCCGTTCTCTTTTTTGCGCTGCTGCTGGGCTTGGCCACCAACGGCTGCTCCTCGCTCCATAACAAAACTGTAACTGCACGGCCGGCAACCCCCGTGCCGATTGTCACGCCGGATTATTCGCTGGCAGCAAAAGTGATTTCCGTCAACACGGACGCGCGTTTTGTCGTCCTGAGTTTTCCGGCCGGCCAGATGCCAAAAGTGGACCAGACCCTGTTCCTTTATCGCGATGGGTTGAAAGTGGCCGAAGTCCGCGTCACCGGTCCGCAGCAGGACAACGACACGGTGGCCGACCTCACTTCCGGCGACGCGCAGGCAGGCGACACCGTCCGCGACCAGTGACTTAGATTTCCGCGCGACGCACGCTGCTCAAACGCTCGCCGAACAAGGCCGTGCCAATGCGCACCAGCGTTGCACCCTCCTCGATGGCTACCTCGAAATCACCGCTCATGCCCATGCTCAACTGCGGCAGCGGCGCACCGAGAATATTTTCACATTGTGATTTCAACTCCCGCAGCTTTTGAAAAAATGGCCTCGCCTTTTCCGGCACTGGCGTGAACGGCGGAATGGCCATCAGCCCGTGAACCTCGATTCGAGGCAGCGCGTTCAGCGTGTTCAGCTCCGCCAGCAATTTATCCGGCGTGTAACCAAACTTGCTCCCTTCGCCCGCCACGTTCACCTCCAGCAAAATGGGCATCGTCTTGCCGGCCTGGTCGGCGCGCTTGGAAATTTCCTGCGCGATGTTCAGGCTGTCCACGCCCTGGATCAGCTCAAACAGTTCCACCGCATCGCGCACCTTGTTGGATTGCAGATGGCCGATGAACTGCCAGCGCGCCCGGCTGGGGCAGAGCGGAATTTTCGCCTTGGCCTCCTGGATTTTATTTTCGCCGAACAAAAGCTGCCCGCTGTCCACCGCCGCACGAATGGTTTCCGGCGGATGCGACTTGGAGACCGCCAGCAGCGTGACGCTGTCCGCCGCGCGCCCGGTTCGCGCGCAAGCGGCGGCAATCCGTTGTTGAATTAAAATAAGGTTATCGGGCAAACTCACGGCTCAATCGTAAATCGTCAATCGTCAATCGTAAATTCTTTATGAATTACTGGCTCGTTAAATCCGAACCCGAAGCATATTCGTGGGCGCAACTCGTCAAGGACGGCAAGACCGCTTGGACGGGCGTCCGCAATTTTCAGGCGCGGAACAACCTGCGCGCGATGAAAAAGGGCGACCAGGTTTTTTTCTACCACAGCGTAAGCGACAAACAGGTCGTCGGGCTGGCGCGCGTGGCAAAGGAGTTTTATCCCGACGCGACCGCGACCGAGGGCGACTGGTCGTGCGTGGATTTGGAACCGGTCAAGCCGCTGAAAAATCCCGTGACGCTGGACACCATCAAGACCGACACCGTCCTGAAAGAAATGCCGCTGGTGAAGCAATCACGATTGTCCGTCACGCCGTTGATCCCGGCGCAGGCGGATCGGCTCTTGAAACTGGCCGGCGGGTAAAGTGGTTGGCTTCCCGCTGACCGGCGGCTTCATTCAGTTTTAGGAACCGGCCGGGATCGGGTTCCTCGGTCAGAGCGAGCCACGCCAGCGCCTCCTTCATTTCGCGGAAGAGCCGGATGCCCTGCTCGCCGGCCATCTCCCGGTAAGAACCGAACATCCGCACCAAACCGAAATGCAGGTCGGTCGTGACGACAAACGCCCGCTGGGATTTCGGGCTGAACACATTCCGCTCCGCCAATAAGATGATGTTTTCGGTGGTCAAAGTCACTTCCTCAACCCGGCGGAAATCGAGCAGCTGATTGAATTCCGGGTGAAAATCAGGGTGATGCACCAGTCGGTTCATGTGGCTGAGGAAATCGGCCACCGTCACCACCCCGGCACCCTGGCTGAAGACCAGTCGGCGCGGCACATCAATATAAAAATCGGCGGGCATCTGGAACCTTTGGCTGAATATCCTGATTGAGCCACGGCCCGAACAGGATGTCAAACACCAACGCCGGCCAATTCCTCGCTCGCCACACACGGCACGGTCAATTAAATTGGCGCGGCGGAAATGATGGGTTGACCCTGCCAACCGACCGCCCACCCGCGCCATGCTCCGCCTTGAAAAAATCTCCTCGCTCGACCGGCCCGAACTCGCGCCGTATCGCACGCTCAAGCGTTCCGCCGCCCACGCGCAGCATGGCATTTTCGTGGTGGAAGGCGACAAGGTGCTGGACCGGATGCTGGAAAGCAGTTTCACCGTCGTCTCCGTCCTGCTCATCGAGGAACGCCTGGCGGAATACGAGCCACGCCTGCGCGCCCGCCCGGAAAAGGACATTGCGCTTTTCGTCTGCGAGCGGGCGGTCATGGCGGGCATGGTGGGCTTTGAGATTTATCAGGGCGTGCTGGCCATCGGCAAGATCCCCCCGCCGCTGGGCTTGGAAAAAATTCTCGCCGGCAGCGCACGTCCGCGTTTTTTCGTGGCGCTGGACGGCCTGTCCAACGCAGAAAATGTCGGCGCGCTCATGCGCAACTGCGTGGCGTTCGGCGTGGCGGCGCTGATCGCGGGCGAGACGTGCAGCAGCCTGTTCCTGCGCCGCACCGTCCGCAACTCTATGGGCGCGCTATTTAAGCTGCCGGTGCTGGAATCAACAAACCTCCTGCAAACGCTGGGCGAGTTGCGCGCGCGCGGCGTGCGCTGCCTCGCGGCGCATCCGCACACGGACCGGAACGTTTTGTCGCAGGCGGATTTCACGGGCGACTGCTGCGTGGTTTTCGGCAGCGAGGGCCACGGTATTTCCAAGGAAGTGTTGGCGGTGTGCGACGAGGCGGTGGCGATCCCGATGGCGAACGAGGTGGATTCGCTCAACGTCAGCGCGGCGGCGGCGGTGTTTTTTTACGAAGTAAACCGGCAACGCGGGAAGGCTTGAACCGCCTAGACGCCAAGAACGCGAAGTTTAAAAAGACTTTTACTTGGCAGCCCTATGTCTTTGGCGTTAAACAATTTCTTCCTCAACAATCAACGCGTGATTGTTTCGAGCACGACTTCCGTGCGAACTTGGTTGCCGCTCGTGTTCAGCTTGGTGAACTGCCCGTGCCAGAAACCAAGGCCATAAAAAATATGGCTCGCCACCAGCAACGGCAATGCAAGCAATGACCGCACAAGTCCCGCATCCCGTATCGAGGCCAGAGTCTGCCCGATGACCGCCACGAAATAAATCATCAGCGGCGCGGCGACCAACAGACGCAGCAAGCCGGGCAGACTGAAACAATTCACCACCGTGAATGCCGCTAGATAAAGGCAAAACAACGGCGGCACAAAATTCAACACTGAGCCGGGCGTCGGGTGCAGCCGGAATTGTTCCGCGCGGCCGCGACCGTAAGTGCGCAGCATTTTCAAAAACGCCTTGAGCGTCCGGCGCGGGCAGCGATGGACAATAAACTCTGGATCATAAACCAGCCGCAGGCCGCGCTTCTGCAATTCATCCATCAGCGCATTTTCCTCGTTCGGATACAATGCCTCGTTGAAGCCACCGAGCTCCAGCAGCGCTTCACGGCGCGCGAGCGTGTTGCAGAGGATGAGTTCCTTTTCACAGGAGTCACGCATTTCACCGACCGGTGTGTAGCGCGCGCGGCTCGGCCCGAACGCCAGCCAGCTCGCCAGCACCACGGCAAAAACCTGTTCCAACAGCGGCGCACCGGGCGGACAGATGTTCGGGCCGCCGACCATCGCCACAGCGGGATTTTGCAAAAAATTTTCCGCACGGCGCAGATTGTCCGGCGGCGGCAGCGCATCGTCATCGAGAAAATAAATCCATTCGCCGCGCGCGGCACGTAGCGCAACGTTGCGCTGGACGGACGGATGCTCGCCGCGCGCGACGATGATATCCAGACGGTCGGCGGGATAATCCAGCTTGCGCGCGGCGACGACGGCCTGTACCTCCGCGAGATGCGGCGGCGCGGCGATAATGACAGAAACAATGGGCAGGAGCTGGCTCACGCATGAAAACTAAAGTCCCACCGCGCTACTTCAAAGTTCAAAATGCAAATCATCCGCGGAAGCGTGATGAGACAACTCCGTTTCGGATGGAAATGTTTTGACTTGTGGCGCAGAAAATCTAAATTACCGCTCCGTTTTGTGGATGGGGTCATAGCTCAGTTGGTAGAGCGTCTGAATGGCATTCAGAAGGTCAGGAGTTCGAGCCTCCTTGGCTCCACCATCTTTCAAAACGGCTGCTTTCCAGAAGACAAACCATTGGCGGATGTTCGCGTAAAAGCCCCTCACTTCCGCCGGCAAAAAAAATAAAAAACGGCGCGGAATGATTTCCGCGCCGCTCGTGATAATTTTGCAATCTCAGGTCAGGCTGATCTTGTCGCCGTCTTTCAACGTGACGATGGCCTTCTTCCAGTTCGACGTGGTGCCGGCCTGCGCGGTGCGCTTGCGGCGGGCTTTGCCCCGAACGTTCATGGTGTTCACGCGAGTGACCTTGACCTTGAACAGCTCCTGCACGGCCTGCCGGATCTCGCTCTTGTTCGCGCGCGGATCGGCCACGACGGTGTATTGGTTATACTTCTCGCCCTGGCGCGTGCCTTTTTCCGTCAGGCGGACGGTCTTGATGATTTCGAAAGCGTTCATGTTATTCCTTGTTGAGACGGGCTTCGACTTTTTCAAACGCGCTCTTGCTGAACAGCAGTTTGTCCGGGCGCAACACGTCGTAGGTGTTGAGCGAGTCGCCGGTGGTGAGCGTCACGCCGCAGATGTTGCGGGACGCGCGCGTGAGGTTGGCGTTCTCTTCGCCACCGGAAACGATGAGCGTGGTGCCCGTCAGTTCCAGCGCGTTAATGACGTTGACAAAATCCTTCGTCTTGGCCGAGGCGAGCTTCAGGTCGTCCACAACGACCACGTCGCCAGCCTTGAGACGTTCGGTCAAAGCCTTGCGCAACGCGAGGGCCTTGGTGCTCTTGGAGATTTTTTTTGTGAAATCACGCGGACGCGGACCGAAGGTCACACCACCGCCGACCCACACTGGCGACTGGAAGGAGCCGGCGCGGGCGCGGCCCGTGCCTTTTTGCTTCCACGGCTTCTTGTTCGTGCCCGCGACTTCGCCGGCGTTCTTGGCTTTGGCGGTGCCGCTGCGTTGCGCCGCGCGATACGCGGTGACAGTGTCGTGGACGGCCTGGGTGCCGCGGCCGTTTTCGATCATAGCGAACTTCACTTCGAGTTCGCCGGCGGCTTTGCCGGAAAGATTTTTAATGGAAATTTTCATGGCTCAATTATTTCTTGGGAGCGGCGGCTTTTTCGGCACCGGCTTTTTTCTTGCCGACGGTCGCCACGGGGGCTTTCCAGCCCTTCGGACGTTTCTTGGATTCACGGATGACGACGTAATCGCCTTCCGCGCCGGGAATGGAACCTTTGATGAGGATCAGGTTGTCCGCTTCGAGCACCTGAATCACTTCGAGGTTCTGCGTCGTGCGGGTGTCCTGACCCATGTGACCGGGCATCTTCATGCCGCGCATGACCGTGCCGGGAAACAACCGCTGACCGATCGCGCCGGCGCGACGATGCCATCCCTTCGCACCGTGCGTGGAATCACCACCGGCGAACCGGTGACGTTTCACGACACCTTCAAAGCCGCGACCCTTGGTCGTGCCTATGGCGTCAATAAAGTCGCCGGGCGCGAACAGCGTCGGTCCGACGATGTCGCCGGGTTTCACGTCCTTGGAGAAATCACGGAATTCCTTGATGCGCTTCACGGCGACGCCGTTCTGTTTCTTGATATGGCCGAGCAGCGCCTTCGTCAGGCGCTGTTCCTTCTGGTCGTCGAAACCGAGTTGGACGGAATTATATCCGTCCTTGCCGGCCTGCGTTTTGACCTGCAGCACGCGGTTCGGTCCGGCGAGCACGACGGTCACGGGCACCAGCGTTCCCGTCGCCGTGTAGACGCGGGTGTGGCCCAATTTCTTTCCTAAAAGTCCTAGTGGCATGGTGGTGTCCTCTTCAGATTTTGATGGTGATGTCCACGCCGGCGGGCAAATTGAGCTTCTTCAATTCGTCCACGGTCTTGGCGGTCGGTTCGAGAATGTCGATGAGCCGCTTGTGGGTGCGTTGTTCGAAAGTTTCCTGCGACTTCTTGTCCGAGTGCGGCGAACGCTGCACGGTGTAGCGTTCGATGCGGGTCGGGAGGGGGATGGGGCCGGCCACGCGGGCGCCGGTGCGTTTGACGGTGTCGGCGATTTCTTTGGCCGACTGGTCTATGACGCGGTAGTCATAGGCCTTGAGGCGGATGCGAATACGTTGTGCCATATAAAGAACGATTGTCTGGTTTTGGTTTAACTATCACCGCCTCTCGTCCAACGAAAAGCGGACGCGGATAATAACAACTGCACCATCATGTGCAATATCTTTTTTGCAGAAAGTTTGGTTGTCTGTCTCGCTCCCGGTCATCAGCATCCAGCCAGCGGCGTGAAGACGCAATTCCCTTCTTTCTATTTGCTGATGCCGCGTTCGCTGGCGCGGATGAAGGCGACGAGGTGTTTCACTTCGGGCAGTTGCGGCAGTTCAGTCTCCACCTTGGCCAGGGCCTCGGCCAGCGGCAGCGCTTCGCGAAAAATGACCCGATGGGCGTGCTTCAACGCGTTGATGGACGCCTCGGAAATGCCGTGCCGCTCGAGCCCGATCTTGTTGATGGTCACCGGCGTCGCGACGTCGCCGTCGGCCAGCATGAACGGCGCGATGTCCTGCCGCACCTTGCAGCAGCCACCGATCATCGCGTGTTTGCCGATGCGGCAAAACTGGTGCACCGCCACGTAGCCGGCCAGAATGACATGATCTTCCACGATGACATGCCCTGCCAGTCCCGCAAAGCCGGACATGATGATGCCATTGCCAAGGATGCAGTCATGGGCGACGTGCGCGTGGATGAGAAAAAGATTATTCGAGCCGATGACCGTGGCTTCACCGTCGTTTGTCCCGCAGTGGATCGTGACGCCTTCGCGAAAAACATTATGATCGCCAATCTTCAACCACGGCGCGCCGCCTTTGTATTTCAAGTCCTGCGTCTTCGTGCCGATGGCGGCGAACGGAAAAATTTCATTTCCCTGCCCCAGCTTCGTGTAACCGTCCAGCACGACATGCGAATGCAGTTTAGAGTTCTCGCCCAACGTGACGTGTTCGCCGATGACACAATACGGTCCGATTTCGCAGCCGTCGCCGATCTGCGCTTGGGGATGAATGATGGCTGTTGAGTGAATCATGGAAATTACGAATTACGAATATTGAATTACGAACCGGTGATGCGCGCAGTCCTTTTTGACTGAACCATGATGGCCACCAATTGACTGGCTTCACCTTTTAACCGGGTCAACTCAGCGCGGTTGGTCGAAGAAAGATTTTTCACCAAGTCCAGCCAGTATTCCGATTCGTCGGCCTCTTCCTCGACAATCGAAAGCTTGTTGATGAAGTCCGCCTTGGATTTGGAACGGCATGCAGCGCGATAATTAGCCCCGACGGATGTCCCTGCTCGCATCAGTTGCCCGGCGATGATCCGAAACTCCGCCTTGGCCGGCAACGCCGAACTGAACCGGAGCACATCCAGCGCAAATCGTCTCGTCCGTTCTTTAAGGTCATTGGCCATGGTTGCCACGTCGCTGAAATTATTCGCAATTCAAAATTCGCAATTCGTAATTTGTCTCACTCCGCGTCGCGCAGCATGAACGTGACTTCCGCCTCGCTCACCACCTCGCCGGCGACCTTGCAGACGCCCTTGGCCTTGCAGATTTTCCCGCGCGATTTCACCATCTCGACTTCGATGATCAGCGTGTCGCCGGGCAGCACCGGCTTGCGCCACTTCACGCTTTCGGCGGACATGAAATACGCCAGTTGCCGCACGGCCTCGGCATGCTTCATCATCATCAGGCCGCCGACCTGCGCCATCGCCTCCAGTTGCAGCACGCCGGGCATGATCGGATGGCCGGGGAAATGTCCCTGGAAATACGGCTCGTTCACCGTCACGTTTTTCAGGCCGACAATCTTGTTGCCCTCCAGCTTGAGAATCTTGTCCACCAGCAGAATTGGATAACGATGCGGCAGCAGCTTCATGATCTGCTCGATGTCCATCGCGCCGACATCCGCCGTCGGCGTCACGGGCACTTCCCCTGCCGGCGGCGGCAGGAACGTCTGCGCCGCCCGGATGGGCTTGTTGATCTGCTCGACGATTTTTTTGACCAGCTCGCAGTTGCCCGCGTGGCCGGGGCGCACCGCGATGATGTGGCCGCGGATCGGTTTGCCCAGCAGCGACAGGTCGCCGACGATGTCCAGCATCTTGTGCCGCACAAACTCCTCGCGATATCGCAGCGGCTCCGTCGTCAGCACCGCGTCGTCGCGGATGACCACGGCGTTCTCCAGGCTGCCGCCCTTGATGAGGCCGTTCTTGAACAGAAATTCAATCTCCTCGTAAAAACAAAACGTCCGCGCGTGCGCCAGCTCCTTCTCCCACGTTTTCGGCGTGACCTCGGTGGAATAAAACTGCGTGAACCGCCCCTGCTTGTCCGCGCTCGTGCAGGTGATCTTGAAATTCTCGTCCGGGAACAATGTCATCACCGTCTCGCCGTGGCGGATTTCAATCGGCTCCGTCGGCGTGAAAAACTCCCGCTTCTCCGCCTGCGGCGCGACACCCGCCGCCGCGAGGATTTTGCAGAACTCCCGCGAACTCCCGTCCCCGATGGGCGGCTCGTTGGCGTCCAGCTCCACGATGGCGTTGTCAATTTCGAAGCCCGCCAGCGCCGCGAGGACATGTTCCACCGTGTGGACTTTCACGTTGCCCTTGGCGAGTGTCGTGGAACGGTTCGTGTCCACCACATTTTCCACGCGTGCCTCGATCTCCGGTTTGCCGTCCAAATCCACGCGGCGGAAACGCACGCCGCTGTTGGCCGGTGCGGGCAGGATGGTCATGTTCACGCGGTTGCCGCTGTGCAGGCCGATGCCGGAAAAGCTGGCGGGACGATTGAGAGTCTGCTGATTGAGCACGCCAGATTGAACAAAACCCCGCGCCCATTGGCAAGAAGGCTTTCAACTCCAGCGACGAAACCAGCCGCCCCGCCGCCGGAAATGCCCGGACAATTCACCTCAGCGAAGCCGGCAGTCAGAAAAAACCTGACGCCGATTTTCAGTTAATCCTGATTAAACCTTGGCGTCTTGGCGGTTAATTCACCCATCCACAATCATTCCGAACCACCCCGCGCGACCGGCAGCCAATTCCATCCACCAAAAGAAGCCGGTCGCCCGGCTGCCGGTCTTGATCGTTTGCCAAACGACCTAGGTATTATGTCGAACGACCTCGGTAGAATGCCAAAATACCCTCCGGAGCTGGCAAACGACCTTGGTCGAATGGCATCTCCGGCAGGTAGAATTGAATCTCCGGTCAGTCGTTTGGCAAACGACCGGTAGGATTTAGCTAAATACCAGCAGCTTACGACTTCGCTGGCGATTTTTATACAGTTCCACTCGATTTGACGGGAAAGCCAACCGCCAAGACGCCAAGACCGCCAAGATTGAAGTCAAGCCGGCTTGGCGACCTTGGCGTCTTGGCGGTTAATTCCGGTCTGGATTTAATTCCAACGGCTGTAACTCCCCCAAAAAAAAGCGCGGCGGACGGTTGACCGCCGCGTGAGCAATGATTCTTTTTGAAGAATGTTGGCTGTTTAATCGCCGCGGCGCGACCGACACGCGCTGGCACCAAAACCGGGCTGGACAGGATTTTAAGACTGGCATAGGGTTGGCCCATGAAATCGGACAGGCTGCTCTTGGCCGAGGAAATCTAGTCGTCTATTCTTTGTGAGGTGCTTAACACCATGAGAGCAATTGTGCCATTTTTAGCAGTTTGCTTCACCTTGTGTTTGACATCGTGCTTTAGCGCGCCGCCGGGCGAAGGCGGCAAAGCCAGAGCTGGCTATCGAGATGCAGATCCGGTTATATCGTCGTTGGATAGGTTTCACCAAGAACACGGTCATTATCCAGCAGACTTGAGCGAGTTGGTTCCAGCTTATTTGAAGCAGTTGCCTCAACGCAGATTTGCTTACCGCAGAGACGGAGATGCTTTCAGCCTTGTTTTCTCATATACTGGCCCCGGCATGAATATGATTCCAAAACGCAGGCATGGCACGCGACAGGTTATTATTGATGAGCATGGAACCAACCGCCGATGTCGTGAGTCGGTGATGGCTCAGCTATCTACATTAAGCTTCACCATGCGTTTCGCCTTATTCATCACGCTTTTGTTGGCGGCATCTGGATGCACGACGCCCAAAATGTTCGTTGACTGGACCGTTGGGACGTCTTCGATTTGTGAGCTGCATCATGTGCAGATGGTTCGAGAGCGAGTTTCACTTTATTGCAGTGGCTTCGGAGCACCATATCACGATTATTCACTTTGCCCTCACGCCAAGCGTCCAATTGATACTGGATGTTCCAAGTATCCCAACGGTGATTATGGCTTTATTTGGGTTTGTCCAGAGTGTGAGCGCGTTTATAAGCAACAAAAGAGTGAGTGATATGAAGCCTAATCTGATGCCGGTCTGCAAAGGTTGAGGTAATTCTCCAAACAAAAACGGCGAACTGTTTCCAGTTCGCCGTTTTGAATGGTTGCGGGAGGATTAAATTCCCTTGCCCGTGATGTATTTCACGAGGTCAACGACGCGGTTGCTGTAACCCCATTCGTTGTCATACCAGCTCACGATCTTGAAGAAGCGTTTCTCGCCCTTCAGATTGTTCTGCAACGTCGCGAGGCTGTCATAGATGGAACTGCGGTCGTCGTGGATGAAGTCGGTGGAAACCAGTTCTTCAGCGGTCACGCCAAGAATGCCCTTGAGATAGGTCTTGGAGGCATTCTTCAACGCGGCGTCAATCTCCTCGATGCTCGTGTCCTTGGTGGTGCGGACGGTCAGGTCAACAACCGAGACGTCCACGGTCGGCACGCGGAACGCCATGCCGGTGAGCTTGCCCTTGGTGCTGGGCAGCACTTCGCCGACGGCCTTGGCCGCGCCGGTGGTGGAGGGAATGATGTTGACGGAGGCCGCGCGACCGCCGCGCCAGTCTTTCTTGGACGGGCCGTCCACGGTTTTCTGCGTGGCCGTGGTGGCGTGGATCGTGGTCATCAAGCCGGTCTCGATGCCGAAACCGTCCTTGATCAAAACATGGACGAGCGGCGCAAGACAGTTCGTGGTGCAGGAGGCGTTGGAAACGATGTTATGCTTGGCCGGGTCGTATTCGTTTTCGTTGACGCCCATGACGATGGTCTTGACCTCGCCTTTGCCGGGCGCGGAAATGATGACTTTCTTGGCACCGGCGGCGAGATGCGCGTTGGCCTTTTCGCTGTCGGTGAAAAGCCCGGTGGATTCGATGACGATGTCCACGCCGAGCGCCTTCCACGGCAACGTGGCGAGATCCTTGACCGCACCGACGCATTTGACCTTGTGGCCGTTGACGACGATGATGTCCGGATCTTCGAGCGCGGGGCTGCTCTTCTCCGTGGTGACGGCGTGCTTGAACTTGCCGTGCACAGAATCGTATTTCATCTGGTAGGCGAAGTAATCAGCATCGGTGGACACGTCCACGACGGCGACGACATCAATTGATTTGCCCAGCAAGCCCTGGTCACAGAGCGCCTGGAATACCATCCGGCCGATGCGGCCGAATCCGTTGATTGCTACTTTTACTGGCATAATTGTTTTTTAATTCCTTTTAGTAAAATGGTTGACGAAACCGAGCGAGTATTTTAGCCAGACGGACGCCACCGTCAACGAAGAATTCCAAACAGAATTGGCAAACACTGGGCTTTTTTTGCTCAGGTTGCGAGGCCGCGATTGGCCCGCCTCATCACAAATCGAATACCAACCCGCGTCAATTACCTGCGGCCTTCATCCTCCAAATGAAATTTATGCAGGAAGCGATGGACGACCGGCGCGAAGATGATGCCGAGAATGGTGATCAGCGCGATTCCGCTGAAGAGCGCGTAACAACCGGCGAACAGCTTGCCGGCATCTGTCTGCAACGTGGCGACCGGACCCATGCCCGAAAGAATCATCGCGGCATTCACGAAGGCGTCAATCCACGGCAGCCCTTCAAACTTGTGATAACCAACCATGCCGAGGCCCAGCGAAACGGCGATGACCAAAACGCCCAGCAGGGCATGGTGCACAATGCGACGGTAATAGACTTTGCGCGGCAGCAGCGGTTTGGTGCGGTGTTCGAACATGATGAATGGCGCTGGCAGGTTCGCTGATGAGATGATTTATTTTTGCTCTGGCTTTACTGGTTCTCGGCCGCAAGAAATCTTTCCGCGTCAATCGCCGCCGCGCAGCCGGCACCCGCCGCCGTGATGGCCTGGCGATAAACGTGATCGGCACAGTCGCCGGCCACGAAAACGCCGGGGATGTTTGTCATCGTGCCTTTGTGCGGCACGATGAAGCCGTTCGAGTCGGTCGTAATTTTGCCTTTGAATAAATCCGTGTTCGGCACATGGCCGATGGCGATGAACACGCCCGCGCAATCCAAAACAGATTCTGCGCCGGTCTTGAGATTTTTCAATTTCACGGCGGTCACTTTGTCCTGCTTAACGTCAAGAATTTCGGTGACGGCGGTGTCCCAGACGGGGATGATTTTCTTATGTGCCAGCGTGCGCTCAATCATGATTTTGGACGCTCGCAAACTGTCGCGGCGGTGAACGAGATAAACGAGCGAGCCGAAGCGCGTCAGATACATTGCCTCCTCGCACGCGGAATCGCCGCCGCCCACGACGACAAGCGGCTGGTTGCGGAAGGCCGGCAGCGCGCCGTCGCAGGTCGCGCAATAAGTCGTGCCCTTTGTCTCCAATTCATGTTCGCCCGGCACGCCAAGGTGCTTGTGGCTCGCGCCGGTGGCGATGATGACGGTTTCGGCAATCACTTTTTCGCCGTCCACGATGAGCGTGAAAGGCCGTTGCGAAAAGTCCACGGACTCGACGACGCCAAAACTGGTTTTCGCGCCGAAGCGCTCGGCCTGCTTCTGCATCCGCGTCATCAGTTCGTAGCCGTCCACGCCTTCGGGAAAGCCGGGGAAATTCTCGACGATGCTGGTGGTGGTGAGCAGGCCGCCGGGCTGTTTGCCGGTGAGCACGAGCGGCGCAAGCTGCGCGCGGGCGGTGTAGAGCGCCGCCGTCCAGCCGGCCGGGCCGGAACCGATGATGACAACTTTTTCCATAGGCCGCGAAAGGTAATCCCTCGACGCGGCCCTGACAAGCCGGTTGGAAATTAAATTAACGTCGTCCGCCTCCAGCCGCGGGCGGAAATGATTTTCAACCGAGCCGCTCGCGACCACCGTAGCCGGTTTCGAGGTCGTGCCAGAATTCAATCTTGTCCTCGTCCGATTCCCAGCAAAGAAAAACTTCCTTGCCGCCGATGACCGCAGGAAAATCCACCAGCCCGCGCGACAAGTCCTTGATAAAAATTTCGCGCCGCTGAAACTCCGCCAGAATCCGCTGCATCCCCGCCAGCGCGCGAATCCAGTTGTTCACGGTCTCACCGCCGGTGTCCTGGCCCTCGGTGTTGAGCCCGCCGAGGCGTTTGTCATAGCGCTCCACCTCCTCACGCAGGCGGTTCAATTCCACCAGCCACTCGCGCAGTTGCGGCACCAGCGCCTGCGCCTCGTCGCGGGTGTAATGTTTGGTAAAGCGATGTTTCATGGCAAAAAAAGACCGTTCGCAATGGCTGCATGGCAACCGCCGCGAACGGCTGTGAAATCACATGGCGACGGCAGATTACTTCTGCCAAGTGCGCTTCTTGTGACGGTTCAAGCGCAGCTTCTTGCGCCGTTTATGTTTGTTGATTTTTGCCTTACGGCGTTTTTTCAGTGATCCCATAATTGGATGAGGAGATTATGTAGCAAATGGGCGCGGGAAACGCCAATCAAATTTTACAAGTTCAGTAAACCACACTGTAAATATACTTCGTTTTATAGGCTTTTTTGTAGTCTTGTTTACATTTTGTTTGACAAATCGCCGTCCATCTGGCAAATTAGGTCACACAGGCGAACACAAACGAAAGGCACAACATGAAGACAAAATCAAAATCCCCCGGAGCGCTCATTCTGCGCGGCTCACGTTATTATTGTTACTGGCGCGTCAATGGCAGGATGATTGGCCGCGCGCTCCGCAATGAAAACGGCGGCGAAATCACAACCGAGCCGGAAGCCTTAAAAGCAAAGGCGCGGCTCATGGAGATCGTGGCGAAGGAAAACAAGGTCAAAGCCCTGCGTTCCATCGCAAGCGAGATTGACGCCACACAGGGCGAGATTGACCGAGCAAACGAGGAAAAGAATCCGCCGATGCCGCTGGCGCAAGTCTGGACAAGATTTGCCAGTCCAACCAGCGGACGCAAGCCGGTTGAAAAGTCGTCCCTGCTGGCTTACGAAAACGTATGGACGCAGTTTCAAAAATGGATTGAATCGGCTCGCCCTGCCGTCAACACATTGCGCGAAGTGACACGGGACGTTGCCAAAACCTATTTGGACGCGCTGATCGGGCGCGGCGTCACCAACAAGACAACAAACAATCACCTTTCGACGTTACGCTACATTTTCAAAGTCCTATCCGATGAAGCCAAGCTGCCCGAAAATCCGTGGTCAAAATTCCCTCAATTACAGGTCATGCGTGAGGGGCGGCGCGAATTGACCATTGATGAATTGACACTGGTTTGCAGCAAGGCAACGGGCGAAATGAAAACCATGTTTTGCATCGGCCTTTACACTGGCTTACGCCTTGGCGATTGCGCCACGCTCAAATGGGGCGAAGTGGATTTGAAGCGCGGACTTATTCGCCGAATCCCGAATAAAATCCGCCGTAAAAAGGGCGCAAGCGGCTTGGTTCAAATCTCAATTCATCCTGTTTTGCTTGATGCCTTATCCGCCATTGCCGGCAGCAAGACGGAAGGCTATGTGCTGCCGGAAACGTCGGCCTTGTATCTCGCCGGGCAGCGGTCGCAACTGACAAACCACATTCAGGAACATTTCGAAGCGTGCGGCATTAACACGAAGCGGGACAGGGAAACCGGCGTGCGGCGCGTCGTCGAAGTCGGCTTTCACTCGCTGCGGCACACTTTTGTTTCAATGTGCGCCATGAATAACGTCCCGCTTTCCGTGGTGCAAAGTCTGGTTGGCCATTCTAGCCCGCTGATGACGGGCGCATATTCACACAGCAACCGGCTTGCGGAGCAACAGGCCGTCGCCGCGTTGCCCGCAATCAATGGCGACTCGACGCAACCGGCTACGCGGACGCACGCTCAAATACTGCGTGAAATCATCGAAGGTATGACGACAAGGAACCTTCACGAAACCAAGCCGCGCGCCTTGGCGATGCTGGCGGGCGCAACGAATTGACATCCCTGCCCCTGCCCTCATATCCTATAGTGATATGAGACTTTGAGACTCCTAACGGCTTCCGCGTCTCATAACTGGTTTTGAGACATTTGAGACAAACGGACAAAAGCCTTGCAAACATTGAACGAAACCGTTTTGAGATTATGAGACTATGAGGTTTCATTTTGTCAAAATTGGTTGCCATGTGCCGGTGACTGGGGAAGCGTGGATTTTTCCGGCTTTTTCCAGTGTTTTGCGGAGCCGGTAAAACGTCGGCTTGCTAATGCCTTCGCCGTTCGCCTTTGCCAGCCAATCGGCATTTGCCAAGCCAGCCGACGGCAGCAAGGCGAGCAAATCGGCGGGCAAGTGCGTTGGCTTCCGCCCGCCCGTTTGTTTCAATTTGGCCGGGTCGAGGTCGTCGGCGGGGTGCATCAAGGGGAACTGCCAGCGAACGGCGAACGGGTCAACGGGCGCGAAGTTCCGCAAGATCGGCTCGACGGTGAAAGCGTCGTCCGTTTCGTGTTTCGTGAAAATCAAAAGGCTGTCCGGGTCGCGGGCGAAGACGCCGCTGCCGCTGATGCGGTCAATCGCCTCTTTTGCGCTGGCGTTGCCCTTGGCGAAGTGCGCGCCAAAAGCGATGGCCGCGCCTGTCTCCGTCGCCAGCCGTTCAAGTGCGTTCAAAAGCAAGGCGACGTTGCCCGCCGAATTTTCATCCGTGTTGCCGTAAAGCTTGTAAATCGGATCGAGGACAATCAGCGCGAAGTTTTCAGCGCGGCAGCGTTGAATGAGGCGCGGGACGATATGGCGGAAGTCGGCGGCATGGCCGCGCAAGTTCCAAAGAATAACTTCCCCGGCTTTCAACTCGACGCCCTTCGCCTTTGCCAGCCGTCAGAATTTTTGACCGGCGTTTCGATGGTTGCCGGATCAGTTGGAATTTCAACGACAGGCCGCCAAGCTGCCGTGGTTTCGTGAGTCGTTGGTTGATTTCCGGCGTTTGCGGGAATTTCGTTTTGGTTATTCATAGTTTTGTTTTTCTCAGTTTTTAATTTCAGTTTATTGGGATAACCCACTGCGGGTAGCGCAACATCTCGGCCAGATGTGGAAATTTTTCGCGGACTTCCGCCGCTTCTGCCGCCTGCGCGACGGCGCGGTGATGCCGATTATTTGGGTCGAGCTTAAAGCGATGTCCCGCGCCGTCGGTGAATTCCTCGCCGGCAAAATCGTGGCCGGTGATTTCAGAACGTAGTGTTTTCATTTTGTTTTGTTGGTTGACTGAAATCAGGCTCCCGCGATGAAGGCGCGAAGGCTTTCGCCAGTGATGCCGATGCTTCTTTGATTGCCCGGCGGCACAAATTTTTTCAGCAGCCCGCGCGCGGCGAGTTGGTCAATGTAACGCGGCGTCGAGTCGCCAACTAATTTTGCGGCTTCGGCTCGGCTGTATATTTTAGGCTCCGGCTGATGTTCGTTTTGGACCCCATCGGCGTCACCGTTGCGGGCGAGTTTCAAAAGTCGGTTGCGCGCTTGCGGCGTGATGGTCGAGTCTGCCAGCAATGCGGCTTCGAGAATTTTCACGGTTTGAGTTTGCATATTAAATTTCTTTTATCTGCCTAACCTTTCCACAATCCCGCCTTGACTCAAAGGAATTTTACTCTATTGTTTAGGGTAAATGAAAAAGTTACACCGAAGCAAAAAACAGAAGCCGGAACACGTCCTGGCTCGGATTAAAAATGAGTTGGATTTGAGTCAGGCAGAAATCCCCGAAGGACTTGGCATCTCGCTGGACACCTTCAAGAACATCCTGCGGGAAAAATCAAAGCATTGGGATAAGCACGCCCGAATTGTTTCACAGGCAACGGGCATTTCCGTTAAATCCCTCTTGGCAAATAATCCTAAACGACCGTTACTTACAAGTGACGGTAAGCGATGGACGGCGCAAGAGTATCAACCGGGAATTTGGGCGCGGCATCTAGGGGATATGGTGCGGGAACGGAGCCGGGGACGACATACCCTGCAATGGTTTAGATTGCTGATGATCAAAGTTGCGCGGGTTTTGCTCGCTGCCTACCACGAGAAAAAATCACCCGTTGCCGTTATGAAGTTGCGCAAAGCAATAAGCGAGATTGGGAAAGCATTCCCGGCCTACACCGCCAAAGTTCCCTATAAACCAAAGCCGGGGGAACCTGAACGTCTGGAAGTATTGCCGGGACGCGGAACCGTCCTTTTAACTAAAATATGTCGGTCAGAGATATGGGATATGGATTTGCAATCAGTGGTCAACGTAATTCCAAGCACCTCAAATGAGGGCGTCATAAAGATTTACGACGCCTTTCTAAAAGAAATTTTAACCGAGGAGAATCGCCAAAACAAAGCTGGTGAAAATGATTTGATTACAGCCGAAAAGAGGGCGCGAGAAATCCACGACGCCAGCAATGGCAAACCTGCCAAGCCGCCGTGCCACTCACGAAAGAGTCACCCAAAACGAGTTTGAATCTGGTAATAGTGTAATCCTTTCAATTTCGTTTGCTTCAAGGCGCAGTGGTTTATTATTTGGTTGAATAATGCGAACAGCAATTTTCCCGCCTTCACCGTCTCGAACAAAAAATTTCCCTGTCGGATATGGTTTCCCTTCGATGGGTTCCCGGTCGGTTTTGCCATATTGCACCTGCATTCCGTCAAGTTTGTCTTTAGTCCATTTGCTCGTCACATAAGAATCGGAGTCTTTAATAAAAGTATCTTCGCACCAATGCCAGACCGCCAGCTCTGGCAATCTCTTCCGGTCATGTGACGGCACCTGAACATCCAGCATAACCACCGGGCCATTGCCGCCCGGCTTAAATTTCTCGCCGTCCCAAACAAAACATTGTTTCGCTTCGCGGTGTCTTTCCGGTTGCCCCGACAGTTCAAAGACGGACACTGTTCCACTTCCGCAGCCCTTGCGCGAAAGGTCGCAATGTTCTTCGCCTTTAGGCGTGGCGTCACATTTCCATTGATTCCAAATCGCTTCTTTGAAGCGCCGAATTCGATCTTGCTGGCTTTCTTGCGGGGAATCATTCATGGCAGGATTTGATTATTTGTCCCCTGATACCAACTTCACCGGCCAGCGTCACGCAATAATTCTCGCCAGTGTGCCTTTGGTGAATAGGCCAGCCGGAATTTTTTCAGGTTGCCCGCTCGTGATTCACGGCCAGCGTCGCCACAAAAGCTAATTCAAATCAACCTTGCGGTTTTTTTTCTGACTCCATCGCACAAACTGGAGCATATCCGCCTCCATCTCGGCGAAGGCTTTTGAATGGCAAAACTCTAATAGTTTGGCGTCGGTCTCTGGTGTTATCTGTGCCTTGTCCAGCGCAATATATTCCTTAATGAATTTTACTTCTCTGCCCAGTTTTGCCAGAACAAACAAAATCAAGTGAAGCATTTCTCTGTCAGAAATGTTGGGGTCTTTGAAATTAACCTCGCGACTTTTCTTTTTGTTTTTCATGCCGCAATTAACTCGAAAAACCGGCAAAGGGCAATACGGGTTTCAAAATGTCAGTGGTCGCACATGACAAGACACCCCCGGTGGCCTTACTTTGTTTCGGAACAAGGTCGCCAGCGCCCGCCACAATGCCCGCCAGCGTGCGCCAGCCTCGATTACGGCCGCTTTGATTCCGTCCGCGTCGGCTTCTGTCCGCCCGTCCCCAGCCCGTCTCAAATCCCCTGATTTTGGTTTGTTAACGTTTTGTTAACATCCTGCCATGTTAACAGAGGGACAGGCAAGGGAACACAAGCGAAGTGCTAAAGTGGCCGTTTCCATTGTATTTACTTGCGATTTCGGGGATTTGCCGGTGTTTATTGGCGGAAGTCCAAACCGGCCAAAAAGGGCGTTTTTCAGTAAACCACCTTGTTCAGCGGATACTCGATGATGCCTTCCGCGCCGGCCGCCTTGAGCTGCGGAATGAGTTCGCGCACGACTTTTTCATCAATGATCGTCTCCACCGCGACCCAGCCTTGGAGGCTCAAACTGGAAATGGTCGGATTGCGCAACGCCGGCAAATCGGCCAGCAGCTTTGCCAGATTTTTTTCGGCAATGTTCATCTTCAGGCCGACTTTTGTCTCGGCGTCCAAAGCACCTTTCAGCAGCAGCGCCATGATCTCAATTTTTTTGCGCTTCCAGGGAATTTTCCAGGCGTCCACGTTGGCGATCAGCCGCGGCGTGGAACTCAACAGCTCATCCACAATCCGCAATTTGTTCGCCTTGAGCGACGAGCCGGTCTCGGTGACTTCGACGATGGCGTCCACCAGTTCGTGCGCCTTCACCTCCGTTGCGCCCCAGGAAAATTCCACCTCGGCTTTCACGCCGTTTTTCTTTAAATACTTTTTTGTCAGGTTGACAACTTCGGTTGCGATGCGTTTGCCTTCCAAATCTTTCACCGACTTCACCGGTGAATTTTCCGGCACGCACAGCACCCAACGCGCGGGCCGGCGCGAAACTTTGCTGAACAGAAACTCGCCAACCTCGTGGACCTTCGAGCCGTTTTCCATGATCCAGTCGTGGCCGGTGATGCCGCAGTCGAGATAGCCATGCTCGACGTAGCGGCTGATTTCCTGCGCGCGAATCAGCCGGATTTCCAGCTCCTCGTCGTCCACATACGGAACGTAGGAACGGCTGCTGATCTGGATGTTGTAGCCGGCCTTGGCCAGCTTCTCGATGGTGGCGTCCTGCAAACTGCCCTTGGGCAGGCCGAATTTTAATTTCTTGCTCATGTAAAATGGTTCTGGCGTCAGAATGAATTATAGTTTGCCCGGTTTCGGCGCGGCAACGCGACCTTTTTTTTGGCTTTCACCTCGCAAAATTTGTTCACTTCACCGTTACGATGGGCCAGTCGTCGCCGGTTTTCTGCAACCGGAACTTGTAGAAACCCTGCACTGCGCCGCCCGCATACCAGCGGCCAATCACGTCCACCGTGCCGTCCGCGTTCGGGTCGCTCACGTCCACGCCGAGGATCATTACCGGCTTGCCCGTGTCCTTGTCGAGCGGCGACTGGTTCGAGCGCAGATCAATATGATAGCTCTCCTTGATGGGCGGAATGTGATTGGGATATTTCTTGATCATCGCCTCAACCACATTGTCGTCCGCCTGGAGAAACAAGGCGGTATAGTTGCCGTCGTCCCAAAAATGCCGGTCCATCAAATAGCTTAAAACCACCAGGTCAATTTTATCCTCGTCGGCCTTGGACAATCCCAAGGAAGCCAGCGCCGGCTCCGGCGCCTCCGCCGGCATTCTGGTTTCGCTGGCAAAATAAATCGGTTCGTCCGTGCCGCAGCCCGCCGCCAGCAGGAGGCCCAGCACCGCACCGGAAAAGAGAAGTTTGGTTTTCATATTTTCTTCCAAATAACCCGCCGGCCCGCCACTGAAATTTCCTTTCGCGCCAGCGCCGCGATGCATTTCGGATACAGCTCATGCTCCGCCGCGTGAATGCGCTGGTGCAGCGACTCCGCCGTGTCCTCGTCCAGCACCGGCACCGGCTGTTGACCGATGATCGCGCCGGAATCCACGCCCGCGTCCACGAAATGCACCGTGCAGCCCGCGACCTTCACGCCATGATCCAGCGCCTGCTTCCAGGATTGCAAGCCAGGAAAACAGGGCAGCAGCGACGGATGGATGTTGACAATACGCCCCTCAAACGCCCGCAGAAAATCGCCCTTCAGCACGCGCATGAAACCGGCCAGCACGATCAAGTCCACCTGGGCAGCTTGCAAGGCGTCGACGAAGGCGCGTTCCGCCGCCTCGTCCAGCTTGGTGCGAAACTGGCCCGGCGGAATGAACTGCGCCGGAATCTGCCGCGAACGAGCGTGCATCAAAATGGCCGCCGTCTCAACGTCGCTTAAAACAATGGCCACCTGCGCCGGAATTTTTTCCGCCGCCGCCGCATCTGCAATCGCGACAAAGTTTGAACCGTTGCCAGAGCCGAGCACACCGAGACGAAATGGATTGTTCACTGCGATTTGAATAACAGAGCCTCTTCCCAAAACAAGTGGAAAGGTGAAACAGCTCCCCCCGCGCCGGTGCGTTCGGCGAGAAACCATTTCTTTCCGCCGAATTCAAACTCGAAGAGGCAGCGTTCTGGCATTTCCGTGACGAGTTCCGCCCAGCGCTGAGCGTCGTCCGGGTAATGCTTTAAGAGATGTCTGCAAAAGGGGTTGTTTTTTGAAAACAGGTGTTGGCGGTGGCCGGAAGCACCGGCGGAACGGGATTGGTTCGCATCTTTATCTTCAAGATTTTTGGGTTTTATTCGTTTGTTG
>Ga0182024_10001319_pt1 | contig 64226 bp, 58 predicted proteins | sample P32metaG_FD_120480 | JGI IMG/M metagenome (GOLD analysis project Ga0182024, IMG submission 120480) | Permafrost microbial communities from Stordalen Mire, Sweden - P3-2 metaG (Illumina Assembly) | ecosystem: Environmental > Terrestrial > Soil > Wetlands > Permafrost | place: Sweden: Stordalen... | reverse complement strand
TGCTCTCGGTGATGGCCGTGGTCTGGCCGGTAATCGGGTAATAATATTGACCCGCGACGCCTCCCCCAGGGCCCGCCGGATTGATATTGATGTCGTCGGTGTGGCGGATCGCCTTGGTCATCACATAGGCCGCCTGCGCGGTGAAATCCTTCGCCAGTTCCCTCTGGATGGTGAAATTGAGCGACTCGATGTAACCGCGATGATAATTCGCCGGATAGGTTGTCGTGGTGATAGTGGTCGGCAGGATAATCGACTGGCCGCTGCTCAAATTGGGTCCGATGATTGCCGGAATGCCGGTCGCCAGCGTTCCCGCCTCCTGGAAGGAAGTAGCGCCGGCGATCGACTCGCCGATGGTTGCCGGATACGCGTCGCGCATCGCGCGGTAACTGTTGGGATCGACACTGATGCCGTAACCGGCGCGCAGCACCGTCTTATCGTTCACGCGGTAAGCTAAGCCGATGCGCGGACCCCAATTTCCGTTGCCCACGTTCACTCCGCAATCCTTCGGCGCATTGTTGAGACCGCCCAGGCAAACCACGCCCGTGTTGGGATTGTAAATATCCGCGCCGTAATGATCGCGCGTGGCCAGCGGATACAACTCGTAGCGGATCCCGTAACTCAACGTCAGCTTCCGCGTGACCTGCCATTGGTCGCGGGCGTAAAAAGCGTACATCGATTCGCGAACCGTGGCCGGATTGATGTACTCGGTCGAGATGCCCAGCGTCTGCGGCGTGCCCAGCAGGAAGTCGGCCCAGGCGTTGTAAAGACTCGGCGCGGAGCCGCCGTTCAGCGCCGTCAGCCCGCCCGTAAAGGTGAATCCGCCGCGCGGCCCGAACGACGTCTGCGGCTGGAAGTGGTTGATCCCAAAGTGCTGATATTCCCCTCCAAAACGGAATGAATGGGAGCCCTTCACCCACCCCAGGTTGACCGCGCCCACATATTCGTTATCGCGGAACAGAAAAGGATTCGAAACATTCGAATTACCGAAAGACGAAAAACCCGTTACGCCGAAGTTCGGATACCCTCCATCGAGCGCGTAGGATCCGTTGGTCCCCGGAATGCCGAGTACGTCCAACCCATAATTCTTGTTGATGTCGACGTTTTCAGCGCCGATCCGCAAACGCGTATAACCTACGTTTCCGTCGATCAGAATGGTGGGAGAAACGGTATAAGTTCCACCCAGTCCGACGCTCTGCACCAGACCTATCGCCGTTCCCGGCTGGCCGCCGTCGAGCGTATTTCCCTCCGCCGGCCCCAGGCCTGGAGGATCGAAAATGTTGCTCGGCGAGGCGCTGTAGCGCGCGAACAGCGCCGTCTTGGCGTTGGGATTGTAATTGAGCTTGCTGTCGATATTGTGATGCGTCGAGGAATAATCGCCCGACCCGAAATAATCGTTGGTCGGTGTCGAGGAGGCCGAGGACTGGTTCGGCTCCGGCATCAGCGCGATCATTTTCATGGACGCCGACGCGAAACGCGACGTGGGAATCATGTTGTTCGGGAAAGGCGTTCGCCCCGTGCCGTTCGCCGCTCCCGTGTTGGGGTCGTAGATCGTCGAGAGGCCGGTAAAATTCCCCGCCCGCAGAGGATCGGTGGCCACCGTCTCCAGCGCCGATACGTTGGCCCGCTTATCCGTGACTTCCCAGTTGGCGAAGAAGAATAGCTTGTTCTTCTTGATCGGCCCGCCGAAGTTTCCGCCGAACTGGTTGATGATGTTCTTCGGGTTGGTCGCACCGTAGTAAAAATAGTTCCGCGCCTTCAGCGCGCTCACCGCGTTGAACTCCCACGCCGCGCCGTGAAACTGGTTCGTGCCGGACTTGATCGAGACGTTCACCACCGATCCGCCGGCCATCCCCTGCTCCGCGTCAAAACTCGCCGTCACCACGTTCACCGTCTGCACCGCGTCCGCCGACGGCACGTAGGCCACGATCTCCGGCAGCCAGGGATACAGATCCAGTGCGCCATCGAGACGCGTCGCGTTGTTATTATAAGAGGCTCCGTTTACATTGAAGCCCAGGGCGCCCTGCGGATTCCCCGCCTCCGAATGTTCCGACGCCGGAGGACTGAACCCCGGAATCACGATAAACACATTCTGGAAATTGCGCATGCCCGCTTCCGGCAAATCGGTGAGCTGCGTCGACTGGAGCTGCTGGCTGACATCCGCGCGATCCGTTTGCAGGGACACAGTCGCCGCGTTCACTTCCAGCGTCTGCTCCACCGTCGACACCTGTAGCTGCGCATCGATGCGGCGGACCGAGTTCGCGTTGAGCGCCGCGCCCTGCTCGACAACCGTGCGGAAGGACGGAGCCGCAATCGTGACCTTATAAGTCCCCGCCTGCAGATCCGTGAACACGTAATTTCCGCGCTCGTCCGTGGCTGTCTCCCGCGTGATTCCGGTGCCGGTATTCACCACGGCGATTTTGGCCGACGGAATCGGCGCGCCCGAAGCGTCAGTCACCGTTCCGGTCAGCGTCCCGTAAAGGACCTGCGCCCAGCTCAATGCGACGGTTAACAGAAGAAGTAAGATCCAGCGAACCCCAAAAACATTCGACATGGAGGGAAACTGCGAACGCGAGACGGGAGGCATACGCATGATTGCTATCAGATTACCGGGAATTCGTTTGACCGTCAACCAAATTCCCGCTTCCCGGCTGGCGCCAGGGTTATAACCGCGTCCCGTTAGGGCGGGGATTCGGTAATTCGTTTGCTAGCAAACGATTTTGCCGCAACAAGTTTTGTAAAGTCTCCAGGTCCCACAGATATTGTTGTGCTATACAACTAAGTATGCGAATCTCCGACATTCGCGCGACCACGGTCACCGTCCCGCTCCACGCCCCTCTGCGCCACGCCAACGGCTGCCACTGGGGCCGCTTCGTCCGCACCATTGTCGAGGTGGAAGCCGATAACGGCCTCATCGGCCTGGGAGAAATGGGCGGCGGAGGCGAATCGGCCGAAGCTTCTTTTCGTGCCATGAAGTCCTACCTGGTCGGTCACGATCCCGCCCGCCTCGAAGAAATGCGATTCCTGATCGCCAACCCCACAGCGTCTCTTTACAACAACCGCACGCAGGTTTTAGCTGCCCTCGAATTCGCCTGCCTCGACCTCTTAGGCCAGGCCTGGAACGTCCCCGTCTGCGACCTCCTGGGAGGCCGCCTGCGCGACCGTGTCCCTTTCGCCTCTTATTGTTTCTTCCGCTACCCGAACCCCGAGACCGGAAAAGGCGAAACGCGCACCATTGATCAAATGGTCGACTACGCCACGGCCCAAAAAAAGCAGTTCGGCTTCCGCACGCACAAATTAAAAGCCGGAGTCTTCCCTCCCGATTACGAACTGGAAGTTTATCGGGCCCTCGCCGCCGCGTTCCCCGCCGATTCTCTCCGTTTCGACCCCAACGGGGTCTGGTCCACCGAACAGGCCATCCGCTTCGGCCAAGCCATCGAAGGTTTACGTAACGACTATCTGGAAGACCCGGTCTATGGACTCAACGGAATGCGCCGCACCCGCGAAATGATCCGCGTCCCCCTGGCCACCAACACCGTCGTCGTGAATTTCGAACAGCTCGCCGCCAACATCCTGAACACCGCCGTCGACGTAATCCTGCTAGACACCACTTTCTGGGGAGGCATCCGAGCTTGCGTCAAAGCCGCTGCCGTCTGCGAGACGTTTCAGTTGGGCGTCGCGGTGCATTCCTCGGGCGAACTGGGAATCCAGCTCGCGACCATGCTCCACTTGGGCGCAGTCATCCCCAACCTGAGCTTTGCCGCCGACGCGCACTATCACCACCTCACCGACGACATCATTGAAGGCGGCCTCATGCAATATAAAGATGGCTCCATCGCCGTCCCCGACAAACCCGGCCTCGGCGTCAAACTGAATCGCGAGAAACTGGACGAATACAGCGAGCTTTACCGCCGCCTGGGAGGCTATCCGTACGATCAGGATCCAGGCCGCCCCGGCTGGACCCCCATCGTCCCCAACGACCGCTGGGCCGACCCTCTTAACGACGCCCCCGTCCGGATCCCGTACTAATGTCCCTAGATCTTTCCAATCGCGTCGCGGTAGTCATTGGAGGCACCTCCGGCATCGGACGGGCCATCGCTTTGGGCCTCGCCGAACAAGGAGCCGACGTCGTCCCCACAGGCCGTCGCGAGAATCACATCGAAGAAGTCTGCGCGGCCGTCGAATCCCTGGGCCGCTGCACGATCCGCGTCGTGACCGACATCCGCGAGCGCAACTCCGTCGACAATCTTCGCGACAAAACCCTGGCCGCGTTCGGCCGCGTCGATATCCTGGTCAACGCCGCCGGATTCACTTTCAAGAAACCGGCCATCCAGATCTGCGAAGAGCAGTGGTCATCGATTTTCGACACCAATCTCACCGGGGCCCTCCGCGCCTGCCAGTCTTTTTACGAACCCCTAAAAACCAGTGGCCGCGCCCGCATCATTAATATCGCCTCGCTCAGTTCCTTCGTCGGCTTCTTCGAAGTCGCGGCCTACTGCGCCACCAAAACCGCCTTACTCTCGTTAACCCGCAGCCTCGCAGTAGAATGGGCGCAAGACGGAATTGCGGTGAACGCGATCGCCCCCGGAATCTTTCCGACTGAAATGACCAACGGAATCATCACCGGCACCGCGAGAGGCCAGGAACTCCTCCTTCGCACCCCCATGCGCCGGTTCGGCAACCCCGAAGAATTAGTAGGCGCAGCAGTCTTACTAGCCTCCGACGGCGCCAGCTTCATCACCGGCCAATGCCTGGCCGTCGACGGAGGTTTTTTGGCCTCTGGAGTAAATTCGTGAAGGCCATTGTCTTCCTTCTTGCACTCTCACTTCAAGCCGAAACCGGCCGAGAAGCCTGGCTCCGTTATTCCCCACAACACATTGAAGACATCCCCGCCGTCCTGGCGACCCTCAACACCTCCCCTCTAATCGAAACCGCCCGCGATGAAATCCTGAAAGGCGTCCGCGGCATGACCGGCAAAACGTTGCGCCTCGAATCCGGCATGCCTCACGGACCCGCGATCATCCTCCGCACGCGTCCTGGCGGTCTACTTCCTGGCGGTCTACGTCCCGACGCCTACTGGCTAAGAACCGTCAACGGCAACATCATCATCACCGCCGCCACCGACCGAGGCGTCCTCTATGGAGCCTTCGCTCTTCTCCGCAAGATATCCCTCGGCGAGCCCATAAATAATTTCGACGAACAACAAACCCCGCATGTCCCCATCCGCTGGGTGAATCAATGGGACCGCCTCGACGGCTCCATCGAACGAGGCTACGGCGGCCGCTCGATCTTCTGGGAGAACGGCCGCGTCCGCACCGACCTCACCCGCGTAAGCGAATACGCCCGCCTCCTAGCCTCTCTAGGCATCAACGGCTGCGCCATCAATAACGTGAATGCCGACAAGCGTATTTTGTCACCCGAATTTCTTCCGCAAATCGCCGCGATCGCCGGCGCTCTCCGCCCCTGGGGCGTCGCAACCGTCATCTCCGTCGACTTCGCCAGCCCCAAAACCATCGGCGGCCTCGATACCTTCGACCCTCTCGACCCTCGCGTCGCTTTATGGTGGAAAACCAAATTCGACGAACTCTACGCGGCCATCCCCGACCTGGGAGGCGTTGTGATGAAGGCCGATTCCGAAGGCCAGGCCGGCCCCTCCGCCTATCACCGCACCCACGCCGACGCCGCCAACGTGGTCGCCCGAGCCCTTCAGCCTTACCACGGCATCATCTTCTACCGGGGCTTCGTCTACGACCACCACATGGATTGGAACAACCCGAAGAACGACCGAGCCCGCGCCGCCTACGACAACTTCGTGGACCTCGACGGCAACTTCGACAAGAACGTCGTGATCCAAATCAAAAACGGCCCTATCGATTTCCAGGTCCGCGAGCCTGCGTCCCCTCTTTTCGCCGCGCTAGACAAAACCAATAAAGCCCTGGAACTCCAAATCACCCAAGAGTACATGGGGCAAGCTCGCCACATGGTTTTTCTAGTTCCTCAATGGAAGGAAGCGTTAGACTTCAACCTCGGCCCCGCGCCCGTAAAAAAACTCGTCAACGGCTTCATCGGCGTCGCCAACGTAGGCCTCGATGACAACTGGCTAGGCAACCACCTCTCGCAAGCAAACCTCTACGGTTTCGGCCGCCTCGCCTGGAACCCCGATCTGACCTCCCGAGAAATCATCGACGAGTGGACAATCCAAACCTTCGGCCGCGAACCTCTGGAGACCATCGCGAAAATGCAGCTCACGTCCTGGCGGACGTACGAAAACTACACCGGCTCCCTAGGTCTCCAAACCCTAACCGACATCGTCGGCAACCACTACGGCGTCGCCGTCGAAGCCTCGGAACGCAACGGCTGGGGCCAGTGGCACAGAGCCGATGAAAAAGGCGTCGGCATGGACCGCACAGTGGCCACCGGCACCGGCTACATCGGCCAATACCGTCCGTCAATCGCGAGCATCTTCGAAAATCTCTCAACCTGCCCCGACGATCTGTTACTCTTCTTCCATCACGCCCCCTACACTCATAAACTTCACACCGGAAAAACCGTCATTCAGTCCATCTACGACTCCCACTACGAAGGCGCAGAAGCCGTCGACCAATACGTGCGCGACTGGCAATCCTTGAAACCCCATATCGACGAACAGCGTTTTTCCGAAGTCCTGCATCAGCTCGAATATCAAGCCGGCCAAGCAGTAGTCTGGCGCGACGCCGTCACGATGTGGTTCCTCCGCGCCTCTCAAATCCCCGATGAAAAAGGACGCGTCGGAAATTATCCCGGCCGCATCGAAGCCGAATCCATGACTCTCGACGGCTACAAGATCATTCAAGTCAGTCCCTGGGAAACCGCATCCGGAGGCAAAGCCATCGAGTGCCCACAACCCCGCTGCACCGCCTCCTTCCATTACCAAGGCCCAGCAGGCTGGCACGAAATCCGCGTCCAATATTTCGACCAAAGCACCGGCGTTTCGAATTTTCGGCTCTTCGTCAACGCGCAACAAGTTGACCAATGGCAAGCCGCCGACCAGGTCCCCGAACGCCGAAATAAAATCGACAGTTCTTCTTCAACCCGTCGTACAATCACAGGAATCGCCCTGCGCACCGGCGACGAAATCCGCATAGAAGGAGTGCCCGACGGCCTCGAACACGCCGCCCTGGACTATGTTGAAATCCGCTAAATCCGCGTTGTGCATGCTCGCGCTCCTCTCGACCCTCGCCTTTTCCCAAACCTACAAGAACCCCTCTGCCCCCACCGAACAACGCACCGACGACCTGGTCTCCCGCATGACGCTGGAAGAAAAAATCTCCCAGCTCATGAACGACTCCCCTGCCATCGACCGTCTCGGCATCCCCGCCTACAACTGGTGGAACGAATGCCTCCACGGAGTCGCCCGCGCCGGCCGTGCAACCGTTTTCCCCGAAGCCATCGGGCTGGCCGCCACCTGGGACACGAACCTCATGCTGCGCGTCGCGACCGCCATCTCCGACGAAGCCCGCGCCAAGCATCACGAAGCGCTCCGCCGTGGCGAGCACAGCATCTACGAAGGACTCACCTTCTGGACCCCCAACATCAACCTCTTTCGCGACCCCCGCTGGGGACGAGGCATGGAAACCTACGGCGAAGACCCGTACTTAACCGGCCGCATGGCCGTGGCCTTCATCAAAGGCCTGCAAGGCGACGATCCGAAATACCTGAAAACCGTCTCCACCGCGAAACATTTCGCCGTCCATAGCGGCCCCGAATCGACGCGCCACACCTTCGACGCCGTCGTCAGCGATACGGATCTCTACGAATCGTACTTGCCCCACTTCGAAGCCGCGATCAAGGAAGGTGGAGCCTATTCCGTCATGTGCGCTTACAACAGCGTCGACGGCAAACCGGCCTGCGCCAATCCCAGATTGCTCGAAGACATCCTCCGCAAGCAGTGGGGTTTTCAAGGCTACGTCGTCTCCGATTGCGGCGCCATCGCCGACATCTATCTCCGCCACAAATTCGTCCCGACAGCCCCCGAGGGCGTCGCGCTCGCCGTGAAAGCCGGAACCGATCTCACGTGCGGCACCGAATATACGAATCTCCTCCCCGCCATACGCAGCGGCCTCATCTCCGAAGCCGAAATCGATGTTTCTTTAAAACGTCTGCTCCGCGCGAGATTCCGGCTCGGTATGTTCGACCCTCCCGAAATGGTGAAATACGCCCAAATCCCCTACAGCGTGAACGATAGCCCCGCCCATCGCGAACTGGCTTTAGAAACCGCCCGAAAATCCATCGTCCTCCTGAAAAACGACCACACCCTCCCTCTCAGCAAATCGCTGAAAACCGTAGCCGTAATCGGCCCCAACGCCGACGACCTCGACGTCCTGCTGGGCAATTACAACGGCATCCCCACCGCGCCCATTACGCCCCTCGCCGGCATCCGCGCCAAGCTCGGTGCGAAAAAAGTCATTTACGCCCGAGGCAGCGACCTGGCCGCAAACGTCCCTAACTTCGAAGCCGTTCCCGCGAGCGCTCTCTCACTCACGGGGGAATACTACGCCTCCTGCGACTTCGACAACAAACCCCATCGCCCACGTCAGCGCATCGCGCAAAACCCCGTAACAAAGCTTCTGTTCACCCGAGCCGATCCGCAAATCGATTTCCAATGGTGGGAAGGCGCACCGCGCACCGACATGAACCCCGACGACTTCGGTGTACGTTGGACCGGAACCATCACTGCTCCCATTACGGGAACCTATCAGCTAGGCGCCATCGGCATGAACGCCTGGGAACTTTTCTTCGCTGACAAGCAACTCGTCACCTTCAGCGGCATCCACGAAGGTGCCTATCGCTACGCCCCCGTCGAACTGAAAGCCGGCACCCGCTATCCGATCCGACTCGACTATCACGAATTCTCAAACGACGCGAGCATTAAACTCCTCTGGTCGCGCCCCGGCTCCCCCTCGACCTCCGAAGCGGTCGACGCCGCCAAAAAATCCGACGCCGTCATTCTCGTCCTCGGCCTCTCCCCGCGCCTCGAAGGCGAGGAAATGAAAGTCCCCGTCGAAGGATTTTCCGGAGGCGACCGCATCTCCTTGGACCTCCCCCGCCCTCAGGAAGAACTCATGGAGTCCGTCGCCGCCGTAGGAAAACCTACTGTCCTCGTGCTCCTCAACGGCAGCGCCGTCTCCGTCAACTGGGCCGCCCAGCACATCCCCGCGATCGTCGAAGCCTGGTATCCCGGACAAGCCGGAGGCGCAGCCATCGCCGACGTCCTGTTTGGCGACTACAACCCCGCCGGCCGCCTCCCAGTCACGTTCTATAAATCCGCCGCCGATCTTCCGCCCTTCGACGACTACAGCATGAAAGGCCGCACCTACCGCTTCTTCACCGGCGACCCCTTGTACCCATTCGGCCATGGCCTCAGCTATACGACATTCGCCTATCGCAATTTGAAATCGACCACCGACATCTCGGTGGAAGTGGAAAACACCGGTGCAACCGCAGGCGAAGAAGTAGTGCAGCTCTACGCCAACCATGCGCTCGCAAATTTCCAGCGCATCAGCCTCCGCCCCAAGGAACGCAAAACCGTCCACTTCCCCAAAGCCTCGGGCAAAATCACCATCGGGCCGGTGCCCAAATGAAAATGCGCGAAACATGGGGACAGCCTACTCTGTCCCAAGGCGCCAGGATCGCCCGCGCAAGCACGAAACTCTCCGCCGCCAGTGGACAGAGCGGGCTGTCCCCATGTTTCGCCCCGTCCAAACAACTCCGTCCGCGCTACACCTAGATCCCATGCGCGCCACCGATAAAAAACGAGTCCAGGTCGCCTCCTCCGAAGGCGTCCGCGACATCAACCGCCGCGCGGTCCTCAACCTCATCCGCACGAAACAGCCCATCTCCCGTGCCGACCTCGCCCGAGTCTCCGGCCTCCAGCGCAGCACCATCTCGCTCATCGTCGAAGACCTCATCGAAGGCCACTGGGTGCTCGAAGGAGCCACCGGACGCCTCCCCCGCGGCCGACGCCCGACCTTCCTCCGCCTCAATGACGACCGCGTCATCATCGGCGTCGACATCCGCCCCCTGCAAATCACCGTTGCCCTCGCCGACGTCAACGGCAAATTCACCTCTCAGGAAGTGATGCCCACCGGCGCCGATCCCAAAACCGCCATCGATGGCGTCATCGACCGCATCCAGCGCTTCCTCCGTTCCTGTGGCGGGAAAAAAGTCGAAGGCATCGGCATCAGCCTCCCCGGCCGCGTCGAACCAGGCTCCGGCCGGCTGGTCTTCGCGCCCAACCTCAAATGGACCGATTTCGATATCGCCGAAGCCGTCGAAAAAGCCACCGGTCTCGACGTCGAAATGGAGAACGCCGCCAACGCCTGCGTCCTCGCCGCCGTCTGGTTCGATCATATTGAGAGCCGCAACCTGGTGGTCGTCACCGTCTCCGAAGGCATCGGCACGGGCATCCTGGTCAACGGCCGACTCGCCCGGGGCTTCAGCGGCATGGCAGGCGAATTCGGCCACGTCCCTCTCGACCCCGACGGCCCTCTGTGCAGTTGCGGCAGCCGTGGCTGCTGGGAAGTGTTCGCCTCCAACCGAGCCGCCCTGCGCTACTACTCCGAATCGACCACCCTAAAATTCCAGGACCTGTTAAGCCTCGCCGACCAGGGCGACCCGCGCGCGGCGAAAGCCCTCGAAACCATGGCCCACTTTTTAGGCCGAGGCATGCGCATGGTCGTCGCCGGCCTCGACCCTGAACAAATCGTCATCATCGGCGATTTAACCCGCTCGTGGCATCGCTTCGGCCCCGTAATTCAAGCCGAAGTACAAGCCCAAGGTTTATCGGGCGGCGTAGCCCCCAAACTAATCCCCGTCCACGAAGACGGCATGGCCCGCCTTCGCGGCACCGTAGCCCTAGTCCTCCAAAAACATTTCGGAGTAACCCCAGAGGTCCCAGCATGATCACCAAACCGAACTTTATTCTGACTCTCACGCCGTTGTGGCGCACGCCCCCAGGCGTGCCGCGTCGACACTCGTGTCGATGCCTCTTGGCGTTCGCCCTCCTCGCCCTCACCGCCGCCGCCCAACCCGTGACAATGACCGCCCAGGAAGATCATCAACGCCTGATGGACGTCCTCCACATCACCGAACTCCGCCGAGGCGCCGACGGCAGCCATCCCGACGCCCCCAACTATGCCAATTACGACGAGGCCAAAGCGAACCCCTATCCGACCCTCCCCGATCCTCTCATCTTAAAAAACGGCAAAAAAGTAAAATCCGCCAAGGACTGGTGGACCAAGCGACGCCCCGAAATCGTCGAAGACTTCGACCGCGAAATCTACGGCCGCGTCCCCCCAAACATTCCCGCAGTGAAATGGGAACTCGTCAGCACCACCGGCAACACGAAAAAATTAGCAGGCCACGTCGGCGATGTGAATATCCAGCTGGAACTGACCACCCCTGCCGACGCCAAAGGCAAAGTGCCGGTCATCATGGAATTCGGATTCATCGGCCCCTTCCCAGGCCGAGCCGGCAAAGGCCCCGCGCCTGCGCCCCCGCCCGGACCCACCTGGCAGCAACAAGTGCTGGCTAAAGGCTGGGGTTACGCGATCATCGTCCCCGGCAGCATCCAAGCCGACAACGGCGCCGGCCTCACGCAAGGCATCATCGGCTTCATGAACCACGGCCAACCCCGCAAACTCGACGATTGGGGAGCCCTGCGAGCCTGGGCCTGGGGAGCCAGCCGCGCGCTGGATTATTTCGAGACCGATCCCTCCGTCGACGCCAAGCATGTCGGCATCGAAGGCCACTCGCGTTACGGCAAAGCAGCGGCAGTAGCTATGGCCTACGATCAGCGTTTTTGGATCGCTTTTCCGAGCTCCTCCGGTGAAGGAGGAGTCAAACTCCATCGCCGCAACTGGGGCGAACTGGTAGAAAACGTAGCCGGCACCAGCGAATATCATTGGATGGCCGGTAATTTCCTAAAATACGCCGGCCCTCTGAACTGGAACGATCTCCCCGTCGATTCTCATGAACTAATAGCTCTGTGCGCCCCGCGCCCCGTATTCATCAGCGCCGGAGCAACCAAAGGCGACGGATGGGTCGACGCAAAAGGTATGTTCCTGGCGGCAGTAGGCGCAGGCCCCGTCTATCGTCTTTTAGGCAAGAGGGACCTGGGCACCACCGAGTTCCCGCCGATAGAAACCACTCTCATCGATGGCGACGTGGCCTTCCGCCAGCACAGCGGCGGCCATACGCCAGCCCCCAACTGGCCCACCTTCCTGAAATTCGCCGAAAGCAAGCTCAACTGAGCCGCCATGCTCAGCATGCGGGCAGACGCGAAACACTCAGTCGCTGACAACCGGCCGCCGCGCACCAAACTCGCATAGCAGCGCTACAGCCGCCAGTATCGCGGCGGTGTAAAACGCTGCCTGGTAGTTGTGATACCGGTCATACAGCACGCCGCCGATGCGCGGCCCGATGATCCCTGCCACACCCCATGCGGTGAACAGAATCCCGTAATTGACGCCGGCGTTCCTGGTGCCCCAGAAGTCCGCCGCCGCCACCCCGTTCACCGAGATCTGTGTTCCGTAGCACCAATAGACGACGAACACCGCCGCATACAACATCGCAAGGTTGCTCCCCGCCGCGTACAGCGCCGGCATCGCCACCACGCAGATCCCGATCATCGTCCGCAGCACGTTAATGCGACCCAGCCTGTCCGACATCCATCCGGAGAAGATCCGCCCCGAAGCGTTTCCGGCCGCGCCCACCACCAGCGTCATGGTCGAAAGCGCCGCCGCGGCAATCCCCACACTTTTCGCGAATGGCACCAGTTGGCTGATCACCATCAGCCCCGCCGAGCAGCCCAGCGCATACCCGACCCACATCAGGTAAAAAGTGGGCGTCCTCAGCATTTCTCCCGGCGTGAAATCACGCGCCGAAGCAGCGCCCTTGCCGGCTTCCGGAGACCATCCTGCGGGCCGGTAGCCCGCCGGCGGATTCCGCAGGAGCAGCGCTCCCGCGATCGTCATCACCAGGAAAATCGCCCCTAGTATCCGAAACGTCGCGGGCAGCCCGTATGCCGGGATCAGTTTCAATTGCGCCAGGGGGCCGAAGATCGCCGAGCCAGCGCCGTATCCGCCCACCGCCAGGCCCACCGCCAATCCGCGCTTATCCGGAAACCACTTGGCCATCACCGGAATGGGCGTAGCGTATCCAAAGCCGTTTCCCAATCCGCCGATCACTCCGAAGCACACATACAGATAAACAAGGCTTGTGGTGTAGGAGCACAAATAAAATCCCGAGCTCACCAGGATCCCGCCCGCCAGCGAACACCCCAACGGCCCGAACTTATCCTGAATCCTGCCCGCCACGACGAAGCTGAGAGCGAACACGATCACCGCGATCGTGAACACCATGGATGTATCGGCCCGCTTCCATCCGAATCGCGCTTCGAGCGGCGCGACGAACACGCTCCACGCATAGAGGGTCCCCAGCGCCACGTTCATCAGCAATCCGCCCACTAAACACCACCAGCGGCTGAGTTGTGGCATCTAGGGCTTCTTCACCACCACTGGCACCTGATTCCCAATCCCATACTTCTCCACCGTCCGAGTCTTCATGTTGTACACGTCCCCCACCGTCAACACGAAGTACGATTTTTCCCAAGGCTCGCGAGGATGCGTATTGTCATGAATCGCGACCTTCCACTTCCCCATCACTTCAAACTTGTCTTTATTGACGACAATCGCAGTCCCCTCCGACAATCCAATCCCCAAAAAATTCGGGTACTTTTTCATGACCTGAATCAAGTCATCCCACCGCAGGCGGGTATTGATGTGCTGATCGATCGCGCTATTCCTTAAAAACTTAAACCCGTGCTCATGCTCCGGCTCCGGCGTCATCATAATCTCCGACCCGGCGACCGCTCCGCGCACCAGGTAATCTCCCTGAATCGTCGCCCCAGCCGAGCTTCCGCCGATCACCCCGCCCCGCTCCAGCACCTTGTGGAGTTCCTTTAACGTCACGGTGTTCATGTAGGAATCGACGCAATTCCACTGTCTCCCTCCGTTGAACCACACCGCCTTCGCGTCTCTCAGAACCTTGGCAAACTCCTCGGTATCGGCCTCCTTCGGATCGTGGGTATGCAGCATGTGGACGTTTTCCGCGCCCAGCTTTTTCCAAGGCGCAATGATCTCGTCTTCTTTGTAAACAATCCACTGCCCCTTGGCGTCCTTATTGCCTCCAGCGGTAGGAATCACCACGATCTTGGCTTGCGGGCCTCCGGCGCGATTGATAAATGTCTCCATGATTCCGGTGCCGGTGAGATTGCCCCCGCCGACAATGATCAACGTGCCATTCTCGGGCCCATATTCGGTTTGCGCGAATAGAGCGGTTCCCGCCAACAGAGCGAGCAGTGCAGGTTTCGTTCGAATCATTGCTGAGGGCTCCCTCCCGCGGTTCCAGCCGGTTTCATAGGCTGCTTCCTCTGCCCCCACGTCGGCGGAGAAGGCTCCTTGGTCAGACGCGTAACCGGATGTTCCTTCAACATGCGCAGCGCTTCTTGAACCGCGCGTTCCAGCTGTGGGTCGTGACCGGCGATGACATCCTTGGGCCAATTTTCGACATCGACGTCGGGCGCGATCCCTTCATTTTCGACCGCCCATTTTCCATCGCGTGAGAAAAAGCCGCCGCGAGGGGCGATCATGCTGCCTCCGTCGACGAACAGAGGCGTGTCGGCGGTATGAACCAGCCCTCCCCAGGTGCGCTTGCCGACCAGTTCCCCGATCTTGCGGTGCTTGAACATCCACGGCATCAGGTCTCCGCCGGAGCCCGCCATTTCATTAATGATCATGACCTTCGGTCCCCAGATTCCGGCCGAAGGGCTGGTGAACGGAGTGCGGTCGCCGGCGACGTTGTTGAAATAACCGTCGAAATCGCGTTGCAGAACGTCGATGATGTAGTCGGCCGCGGAGCCTCCTCCGTTGAAGCGCTCGTCGACCACCACGCCCAGCTTGTCCTGTTGCGCGAAATAGTAGCGATTGAAACTGGTATAGCCGGGCTGGCCCGTGTTGGGCACGTAAACGTAAGCGATCTTGCCTCCCGAAAGCTTGTCGACCAGGCGGCGATTTTCCTCCACCCAGGCGCGGGTGCGGAGGCCTTGCTCATTGGCCGTGGGGATAACGGTAATCTGGCGCGCGCCGTCGAGCGTCGGCCGGGAATTGACGCTGAGCACCGTCTGCTGATTTGACGTTCCGTCGAGCAAGCGATAGATATTGTCCGGCGCTTTCAGTTCTTCACCGTTGATGGCGACGAGGTAATCGCCCACCGCCACTTCGACGCCGGGCGTGGCGAGAGGCGCGTGCAGCTCAGGATTCCAGCTTTCGTTGTCGTAAATCTTAGTGATTTTGTAGCGGCCGTTATCGACGATGAAATCTGCGCCCAGCAGGCCACCGCGCGAAGCAGGGACCGAAGGCATGTCGCCTCCGCGAACATAAGAGTGGCCGATGGAGATTTCCGAGCCCATCATGTCGATCAAATAATTCAGATCGGCGCGATGCATGGCGTAGGGCAGCAACTGGCCGTACACTTCCTTCATGCGGGGCCAATCCGCGCCGTGCATGTTGGGAACATAAAGATAGTCGCGCTGATTGCGCCAGCCTTCGTAGAAAATCTGCTTGAACTCTTCTTTCGGATCGAGGTACATGCGCAGGGTCGCGTTCAGGCGGCCGGTTCCGGCCGTGGGAGCGGCGCGATCCGCGTCGACCAGATAGAGGGACACGCCACCACCTTCTCCCGCGGCGGCTGCTCCGCGCCCGCGGCCACCTCCACCACCGCCTCCTCCAGCCGCGCGGTAGACGAGTTTATGTCCGTCCGCGCTGACGCTGTAGGCTTGCACGCCGGTGGCAAAAGGAGTGGGGCGTTTTTCGGTGAGGCGATAGCGAACCAGGGAGCTGCCTCCGCCGCCCCCGCGTCCGCCTCCACCGCCGTTGGCGCGGGCGTTCGCTTCGAGGTAATAAACCGTTCCGGCGACGCCGGATTTCAGCTCAGTATATTGATGCTCGGTGACGCCGGGGACGGCGATGATACGATTTTGCAGGCCGTCGAAATCGATGGCGACAGTGACGGGAGTGCGGTTGACGCGCGGAGCCGGCGTGTCGCCTTCGGCTGCGGGCGCTCCGCCACGGCCTCCTCGACCGCCAGCTGCGGGCGGCGCATTGCCGACGCCTTTATCTTCGTCGCTCTCCGGAAGAATCGGACTGGGCTCGCCCTTTTTGAGAATCGCGAGATACAAACCGAAGTTCTCGTCGTGATCGTAAGAGGTCATGTCCAGCCACTGCGATTTCAGGCCGAAATCGGTGGATGCGAAGAACCAGAGATACTTGCCACTGGCGTCCCAGGCGGGCCAGACCGAGTCGGCCAAACCGTCGGTAATCTGTTTCGTTTCGCCCGACTCGACGTTGGCGACATAAATCGCGTGATAGAGAGATTTCAAGCGGCTGGAATAAGCGACCCATTTCGAATCGGGCGACCATGTCGGATTCAAAGTGCGGGTGGGCACCATCCACGGGTCGTCGCCGATCACTTTGGCCTGGCCGGAGGCGATGTCCAGCACCCAGACTTTCAGATTCGTATCTGTATAGAGGAGCTTTTTCGAATCGGGCGACCAGGAGGGCGTGTAGTAATGGGTCGGATTCGGTAGAGAAATGGAGCGCGCAGGCGTCAGCCCGTCCTGCGAGACACCTTGAGATACGACAACCAGTTTATATTCGCCGGATTTGTCGCTGAAATAAGAGATCCATTTGCCGTCGGGCGACCAGGCGGGGTCACGTTCAGCCGAGCCGCTGGATTTGCTCAAATTTCGAACATCGCCTTTTTCGGCGGGAATGGTGAAGATTTCGCCGCGCGCTTCAACCAGAACTCTTGCGCCGGTTGGGGACAGAGCTAGCGAGGTCATCCGACTTGTCACGTCGTCCCAGCGAGGCATCATCCACGGGAAATCGCCGGTGGCGGTGATGTTAATCTGGTGCGTTTTGCCGGTTTTCGGATCGAGCTCGTGAATATATCCGGCTTGCTCGAAGACCACCACGCCCGCGCCGGAGTCGAGCGTTTTCACGTCGAAATCGGTGAACTTCGTGATTTGCGCGAGCTTCTTGGTCTTGATGTCATAGGACCAGATGTTGGCAACGGTGTCGCGGTCGGAAATAAAAAATACTGTGTCGCCGATCCAGGCCGGCTCCATGTCCTTTGAATCGGTCCAGGGAGGAGTGACCACATCCCAGGTCTTCGTGTCGGCGATCCAGATGGGCCGGTTCTGGCCTCCGCGATAATTGCGGCGCTCTTCATCCCAGGAGGTGTTCATGCGGTACGCGATGTGCGCGCCGTCTGGGGAGATTCTTCCCTGGTAGGCGCGAGGGAGAGGCAGAGGCTGCTCGACTCCACCTTGGATCGGCACGGTCCAGAAGCGTGGGGCGGCGTTGGGCGCGGAGGTCGCACGGGCCGATGCGAAGAGGATGGACTTGCCGTCGGGCGTCCAGCCCTGCACGTTGTCGGCGCCAGGATGCCAGGTGAGCCGTTTGGGCTCGCCACCTTCGGAGGGGACGATGTAGACGTCGGTGTTGCCTGCGTAGTCGCCGCTGAAGGCGATCCATTTCCCGTCGGGCGAAAAATGCGGATTGCTGGTGGGTCCGGCGAAACTGGTGAGGCGGCGCGCGGAGCCGCCGGAACGTTCGACGATCCAGATGTTGTTGGCGTAGGCGAAAGCGATCTGGGTTGAGCTGACGGTGGGGGTGCGGAGAAGGCGCGTCGCAGGCCCGTTGGCGGCGACGAGCGACAGAGAAGCGATGGAGAGAAGGAAAATGTGTTTGGTCACGTGATGCTCCAGAATGGACGGTTCAGTATAGTTTACACCTGCTTCACAAGCTGTCTGATCACAACTGTTGGCGACAGGGCATGGCCCTGCCCCACAAAGGTCGCTCGCGTTAAAATAACGCCCCGATAACGCCACCGAACCCTCCTTTAATCAGCGGTTTCCTTTTTTCAACCGACGGAGGCCACGGCCTCGCTATGCAACAGTGTATCCGGCGAGTTCCGACGTTTGGAGCGAGTCGAATTTATATCTAATTTAATCGGGGTGAGTTATGGGAAGAGGAAAACCGTTTGCGCCGGGGAACACCGCAGGGAAAGGGCGTCCCCAGGGAAGTTGCAACAAGAAGACGATTTTTCAGGAGGAAATGGAGAAAGGCGGGAGGGCAATCATTCGAAAAGTCAAACAGCAGGCGTTAAAAGCGGACCCGACGGCCATGCGGTTGTGCGTAGAGCGTCTGGTGCCTTTGGCGAAGGCGCCGAATACACGGTTCCGGCTGCCTGCGGTGGAGACGGCGGCGAATCTAACGGAAGCGATTTCGGCGGTTACGGTGGCGGTGGCGGAAGGGGAGATGAGCGCGCAGGAGGGCGAGGCCGTGGCCCGGATCGTGGAGAGCCAGAGGCGGAATATCGAGGTGGAAGAATTCGATGCGCGGATAAGGGCTTTGGAAACGACACCGGCGCCAGCAGGGGGGAGGCATGAGTAGATCCCTGGTTCGGAGGCTGGAAAATCTGGAGGAGGTGGCGGAGCAAGAGCGGGCTAGCCGGGTGAGGGTTATTTGGTACTGGTTTAATCCGAAGACTGGGAAGCGGACTTATTTTCTTCCTGAGGATGATCCGGATAGAGGAGCCGCCAAATAGGCGGCTGCGAGGCTGGTAGACCGCCCCACACAACACCGTCACATAGATCGCCACGGGGACGGGCGTCGAGACGAGTCTCGACGCGGCACGCACGAGTGCGTACGCCACATACCTACACTACGAGATTTTTTTCAGCCAGATGTTGCGGACCGATACTTTGCACGGGGCTCCTTCGATTTCGATGCCGACCATGCCGGGTTTGTTGTTGGAGGACTCAGGGTCGTCGTCGATGTAGACGGCCATCAGCTGGCCGTTGATGATGTGCATGAAGGTGCCGCCGCGGGTCATGACCAGGTATTGGTTCCAGTCGTTGATCTTGACGTAGCCTCCCAGGGCGGAGCGGTCGCCGATGGTGCCGATCAGGGTTTGCGGCTTGCCGGGAACGCCCTGGACCACCTGGCCTCGCCAGGCGAGGATGCCGAGGGGCGTGTTTTCAGAATAAAACTGGCCGGTGTAGACGAAACTGCGGGGGTTGACCGGGAACCAGTAATCGGCTTGGGGACCGGTCATCATCCAATCGAGGTTGAAGGTCTGGCCGGGACGTGCCCGTCGCCAGGGGATGCCGGTCTGGCTGCGGTACTGGATGCCGCTGCCGCCACCGTATTCGACCTTGATTTCGAATTTGAGGTCGAAATCCTTGGCGATGAGGCCGTGATAGGAGATGTAGCTGTTGCCGGAGGGTTTTTCCTTGGTCGATTCGCCGACGATGGCTCCATTCTCGACGCGCCAGATTTCGGGGTTGCCCACCCAGTCTTTGAGAGAAACACCATCAAAAAGCTGGGTGTAGCCTTTGTGGTCGGCGAAGTCGAGGGGGTCGGGTTCGCGGAAGCCTTGGGCTGGAGAGAGGAGGGCGAAGATCAGGGCTGGGATTGCGGGTTTCATGCTGGGCCTCCTAATCCCCTGGCTGACGCCAAGGGGTTATAACCCCGTCCCGTACGGGCGGGGATCAGTTGGTGATGTCGTGGGTGTGGCTTTCCTCGCGGATCGGCATGTACAGTTCGTACCACCACTTCTGGGCAGGGCTGTCGGCGTATTTTTTGAGGGCGGCTTCGGATTCGAACTCCATCACGATGGCTTGTTTATAGCCTTCCTGGCCCTGATACTTGATGTTTTTAGTCCAGACACGCTTGATTCCAGGAAATTTCGCGGGCATTTGATGGACCGCGTCGACGGCGGCCTTGATCTGTTCGGGGGTGGCGTCGGCCTTCCATTTCACATTAATGATGTGCAGGACGGTGGCCGGCGACTGGGCGAAGGCGACCACGGAAAGAAGGCATAGAGAGAGGAGCGTTTTCATAGCGAACTAAATTATCTCAGATCCGTATAGATCGATATGACGCGTTCAGTTCTTCTCCCTGTTATGGCCATTTTCCTGGCCGGTTGCGACGAGATGGATCTCGGCAATTTCGGCGGTTCGGACCGGTACCGGGAGGATTTTCACTACAGCTTCCCGCTGACGACGGGCGGAACGGTCAGGCTCGACAATTTTAATGGGTCGGTGGAAATATCGGGGTGGGACAAGAATACGGTGGAGATCGACGGCACCAAGTATGCCAACACCGAATATCGCCTTAAAGAGATGAAGATCGATATCGTACCGTCGGCCGGTTCGATTGCGATTCGCACCATTCCTCCCATCGACCGTCATGGCAATTCCGGGGCTCGGTACACGATTCACGTGCCGAACAAGACGGTGCTGGCGGGGATCGTCAGCAGCAACGGGTCGATCCGGGTGGAAGGAATCGAGGGTGATTCGCATTTGCGGACTACCAACGGGGGGGTGCATGCGACCAGGCTGGTGGGGCCGCTCGATGTGCAGACTTCGAATGGAACGGTGGATGTTTCGGAGATTACCGGCGACACGACGCTGCACAGTTCAAACGGGACGATCCGGGCGGATATTCGCAAGGGGCGGTTTGGGGCGTCGACTTCCAATGGCAGCATCACGGCGCATTTGCGGGAGCAGGATTCGGGCGCGGTGCGCCTGTCGAGCTCCAACGGGCATATCGAATTGACTATGGACGCGGCGCGAGAGGTTCACGCCACGACCACCAATTCCTCGATCCTGGTGAGGATGCCGGCGTCGGCTGGGGCGACGGTGGACGCGCACACGTCAAATTCGTCGATCACCTGCGATTTCGACGTCAGCGTGCGGGGTGGGATGCTGTCGAAGCACCACTTGCAGGGGACGATCGGGAATGGCGGGCCGCTGCTGGATTTAGGGACGTCGAACGGGAGTATTAAGCTGTTGAGGCTGTAAAAAATGGGGACAGCCTGCTCTGTCCACTGGCGCCGGGAGGTGGTGTGTTGGCGCGGCGGATCGTGGCGCCTGGGACAGAGAAGGCTGTCCCCATTTTTTACAGGGGAAGAACGACGTGCAGGGTGGTGCCGGTTTCGGATGACCCGATGGTGAGGTGTCCGCCTAGCTGGCGGGCTCGCTCCCGCATGCCGGCGATGCCGACGCCGATGCGCGAGGCGGAGGTCATTTCTCCTTCGAGAATTCCCGGAGGCAGGCCGCGGCCCCGGTCGGCGACTTCGAGCTCGACTCCTTTAGGCTGAGATTTCAGGCGCAGGATCGCGCTCATACTTCCGGAGTGGCGGTGGATGTTGGTGAGTCCTTCCTGGACGATCCGGAAGAGAGCGATTTCGATGGCCTGCGGGAGCCTGGGCATGAGGGCGGGGAGATCGAGTTCGATGGCGAGGCCGGTGCGTTCAGCGTAGCCTTCAGAGTAGGCCCGGAGGGCGGAGACTAATCCCAGCTCGTCGAGCAGGGGAGGGTGGAGCAGGTAGGACAGGGTGCGGATCTCACGAATGCTCGCGTCGTTGAGGGCGATACTTTCCTCAATGGTTTCGCGGGCTTGTCGATCGAGACCGGGGGTGGAGAGGAGGAGCGAAAGATTGATGTTCAAGGCGGCCAGATTCTGGCCGGTGGTGTCATGCAGTTCGCGGGCGATGCGGCGGCGCTCCTCATCCTGCATTTGAAGAAGGCGGCCGGAAAGCTGGGCGAGGGTATGCTCCGACTTTCGCCGGGCGGTGGCATCCACGGCGACGGCCAGCAGGCGGACGTGGCCTTCGAAACCGATGCGGAACAACGCACATTCGATGTTGAACCGCGAACCGTCGGTGCGCTGGCTGTGCCACTGGAACGCCACTTCCTGGCCCTGGAGGGCGCGGGTAATCCGCTCGCGCACGGAGGGCGAGTCCCGCAGAATATGCTCCAGTTCGGCCACGATCTGTTCGCGGGACGTGCCGAAAAGTTCACGGCCTTTGCGGTTGGAATCCGTGACGCGCCCGGCATCTAATACGAAAATCGCATCCCCGGTGAAGTCGACGACGGTGGCGGAAGGGACGATCTTGCGCTGGGGAAGACTGCGGCCGTTGAAGAGCACAAACTCCTTGCCGCCGACGGTTGCATACTTCATTTGGAGACACACGGGCAGGATTCCGCCGCTTTGGGTCCGCATTTCCACCACCACCGTGCGTTCAAGGTGTTGCTTAATCTGGTCCCAGCGGGCCGGCCAGCTGTCCTCGGTCATGGGGCAGATATCCCAAACGCGGAGTGAAGAAAAATCGCCCGGCGAGTAGCCCAGCGCGAGACACGCCTCGGCGTCGCCGTATTCGAGGCGTGCGTCCTGATCCACCCAGACCAGGAAATGCTCGGTATGGCCGGGCGGAAATTCCGCCGGGCGCTCGGCGGACGGATTTGAAATCAGGTGGGGACGATCGTTGGCCCTGCCGGCGGAAGCGCCGGCGGAACCTCGACCAAGCCGATTATCCGACGGCTGGCCCTCACTTCGCGAATTGGACACTGCGTTTTACGAGTCTGGTTTGTAAATTGTACCCGTTTTTTTCGAATTGTCGAGTACCAGTTGGAATTATTTTACAAATCAGACAAAATGATACTTCGAGGCCGGGTCGTCCCAGACGATTTTCTTTCCGGCTTTGAAGGAAAGGGTTGCCATATGGCCAGATATGGCTGCTTGTTGTCCGACGCTGGGAGGGGCGATCACTTGTCCCTGGCCGCGAACGGCATTGAGAAAATTGGTGATGTGGGCCTCCACCGCTTTGTTGTCGTTGCCCGGGAGATTCATGCTCATTTCCTGGCGTGCGGCCACCTGGGCGGGCGGTTTACCGCCGAATTTTTCGGGATAGAAATTGAGCGACTGGCGGTTCAGCACCTCGATGGTGCCTTCATTGCCCATGAATTGTTCGCCGTAGCCGAAATGATCGTTGCCGAAATAGCAGCTGTAATTGATATGAAACTTGTCGTTATATTCGTAGATGGCGCTGAGGGTGTCGGCGACGTCGCGGTCGTCCTGGTTGACCCAGCGGTAGATACCGCCGGACGCCATGCAGGACAGGGGGACGGTTTTGCCGCAGACGAAATTCGTAATATCCGTCTGATGGACCAATAAATCGGTGGAAATGCCGCCAGAATAATCCCAATAAAGACGCCATTGATAGAAACGCCGGGTATCGAAGTCGTGGGCGGGCGCGCCTTCGAGGAAGCGCGCCCAATCGGTATTGGCGGGCGAGGCGTCGGCGGGGATTTTGTAGCGCCAGGCGGGATTGTCTTCAAGCGAGTTGCGGTACCAGAACGCGCGGACGTAATGGATGTCGCCAATGAGACCCTGGGCGACCATTTCTTTGGCTTTAATGTAGAGCGAATTGCTGCGGTTCTGAGTGCCGACCTGCACGACCTTGCCGGCTTTATTGGCGGCGGCGACCATTTCGAAGCCCTGCTCGATGGTGTGGGCGAGAGGCTTTTCGACATAGATGTTCTTGCCGGCGGCGATGGCGGCCATGAACATCGGATAGTGAAGATGTTCGGGAGTGGAGATGAAGACGACGTCGATGGACTTGTCGGCCAGCAGCTCCTTATAGTCGGCGTAGGTCTTGGGGGTGTTGCCGCCGAGGGTGATGACGCGATCTTTGGCTCGGGCGAGGTTGCCGGTGTAGGCATCGCAGACGGCGACAACCTGGGCTACGTTCTTGTTGTCGACGTACATGCGCTGCATCAGGTAATCGCCACGGCTGCCGGTGCCGATCCAGCCGATGGTGATTTTGTTATTCGAGGCTTGGGCGCGAAGAAACGCAGGCGCGGCGGCCAGCGCGGCCGTGGATTTAACGAAGTCGCGACGGGAGAAATCGTGGGACATGGGATGCTCCTTTATTATTAACAGATCGCTTGGTGGCGAAAAATCGGGGACAGCCAGCTCTGTCCACACGGGCGAAAAATCGGGGACAGCCCGCTCTGTCCACGCGGCGCCGTGGGGTGTCGCGTTTCTCGAGCGTAGGGCGCGCCTTGGGACAGAGTAGGCTGTCCCCGATTTTTCGCGCGTTTGTGGAATCGGCGGTGTGTCCGATTTTTCGCGTAATTGTGGTAAGCCGACGTTCATGGCTCGGGCCGAAAGGTAAGAATAGCAGAGCTGTCGATTTCGCGGCGGTGGAACGTCTTAAGGTCGGGAGGCAGAAAACGATGCAGTATTTACTGATGATTTACGGTGATGAAGAGCTTTGGGCCAAGAGGACCAAGGACGAGATGGAGGCGCTCTACCAGGAGCATGTCGCGTTCCGCAAGGAATTCGGGGGCGCCATCGTGGGCGGGAACGCGCTGCAACCTACCAGCGTGGCGACCACGGTGCGGCTGAGGGACGGCAAGATGCTGACCACGGACGGCCCTTTCGCCGAAACCAAGGAGCAACTGGGCGGATATTATCTGGTGGAAGCCGCCAATCTGGACGAAGCGGTCGCCATGGCGGCGAAGATCCCGAAGGCGTGCGATGGATCGATCGAAGTGCGGCCGATTAAGACGTTTGCCGCCGCGCAGGGAAGCAAGTAAAAAAATCACAGCGGATTCGCGAGGGCAGGGGGATGGGGGTATCCGTTTGACAAGAAGAGAGCCTCCCTGAGGGTGGCTGCCGGCTGATTTCTGCCATCATTACAGGAAAAGGAAACGGCGATGCGATATATGATGCTGATTTATTCGAAGGAGACCGCTGGGGGGTTGAGTGCGGAGGAGGATAGCAGGCACCGGATGGCGCATCGCAGCGTGATGACGGAGGCTACGGAGAAAGGCGTGCTGGTGGGGGCGGAGCCGCTCGACCCCGTCAGCAGCGCGACTACGGTGCGGATAGAGAATGGGAAGTTGCTGGTCACCGACGGGCCGTTTGCGGAAACGAAGGAACAGTTGGCCGGGTACTACATTATCGATTGCGTGGATCTGGAGGATGCGAAGCAATGGGCGGCGAAGATTCCGACGGCTTGTTTCGGGGGGTCGGGATGCATCGAGATACGGCCGTTGCCGGGCCTGTCCAAGAAGTAGCGCGGGAAATAGCGGAGTCGGTTTTCCGAGCGGAGTCAGGGCGGATTATCGCTACGCTGATCCGGATTTCGGGGTCGTTCGACCGTGCCGAGGAGGCGATGCAGGAGGCGTTCGCGGCGGCGCTTTCGGCGTGGCCCGAAAAAGGCATTCCGCAGAGCCCGGCGGCGTGGATTATCGCGGCCGCGCACAGGAAGATCATCGACCAGAGCCGCCGCGAGAAAACCAAGCGCGAGAAAGAGGATTCGCTGCGCTATGAAACTCCTTCCACGATCCAGCCTGACGAATGGACCGAAGAAGCTATGCAATTTCCCGACGACCGGCTGCGGCTGATGTTCACCTGCTGCCATCCTGCCATCAATCAGGAGGCGCAGGTGGCGCTGACGCTGCGCACTCTGGGCGGATTGACCACGCCCGAAATCGCGAGGGCGTTTCTGACACCCGAAGCCACGCTCGCGCAGAGGCTGGTGCGCGCGAAACGCAAGATTCAGGACGCTTGCATTCCCTACGAAGTGCCTCCGGCACATGCGCTGGCCGCGCGCCTCGAGTCAGTGCAGGCGGTGATTTACCTCATTTTCAACGAAGGGTATTCGGCGGCCACGGGCGACAAGTTGGTGCGCGGGGATCTATGCAATGAAGCGATCCGGCTGGGTCGGGTACTGTGCGAACTGGCGCCGTCGGAGCCGGAAAATCTGGGGTTGCTGGCGCTGATGCTGCTGCACGATTCGCGGCGCGAGGCGAGGAGCGTGGACGGGAAACTGGTGACGCTGGAGGAGCAGGACCGGTCGCGGTTTGATCGGACGGCGATTGCGGAGGGGATTTCGCTGGTCGAGAGGGCTCTGAGAGTGGGCAGTCCGGGTCCTTACCAGATGCAGGCCGCGATTGCGGCGCTGCATGCGGAGGCGGGGGAGGCGGTTAATACCGATTGGCGGCAGATCGCGGCACTTTATGAACGGCTGCTCAAGATGAGTCCCTCCCCGGTAATTGCGCTGAATCGCGGCGCGGCGGTGGCGATGAGCGGTCGGTTGGCGGAGGGGTTGGGGCTGATCGATGAATTGACGGGGCTGGATCATTATTATTTGTTTCACGCGGCGAGGGCGGATATTTTACGGAGGATGGGGCGAAGGGGGGAAGCGGCGGAGGCGTACGGGAGGGCGTTGGGGTTAGCGGGGAATCGAGTGGAGCAGGAGTTTTTGAGCAGGAGGTTGGGGGAGGTGGGGGAATAGGCCCACGGCGGCGCGCGTGCATCGACACGAGTGTCGACGCGGCACGCACGAGTGCGTGCGCCACAAGGGGCTGATATGCTCGGAGCGGGATGGGCCTGAACGACATTGTGGAATTCGTGATGGCTTTGGAGGAGGCCTTCGGCATCGAAATAGAGGACTCGGATGCAGAGAACATGCAAACGGTTGGCGATTTGCATCGGGCCGTGGTGAGGAGCACCGCGGATTCCCCAACGGAGATTTGGTCGGCAATCGTAAGCATTTTCGAAATGAACGGAGTCCCCAAGGAGAAGATCAGGCCCGAAACGCGGCTCTGCGATCTCTTTGGAGACTGATTTCCTTGAAACGCACCCATTTGTTGAGGCGTCATGTATACTAGAAATAGCTGTCGAGCTTAAGGAGTGGGCGAAAGCCCACTTTTTTATTGGATTTGAGATGAGTCGCGAGGAAGTCACGGCTAAAGTGCTTGAAATTGCGGAACGAGTGGGCGCCAGCGAGGGCCTCGAAATTGTCGAGGTTCAGTTACTTGGCGGCGGCGGAGCCCGGGTTTTGCGCATTTTTATCGACAAGCCGGAGGGCGTTACGCACGCCGATTGCGAGATGATTTCGCAGAACGTGGGCACCATTCTGGACGTCGAGGACGTGATTCCAGGCGCTCATTACACGCTCGAAGTCAGCTCGCCCGGAGTCGAGCGGAAGCTCACCAAGCCGCGCGATTTCGAGCGCTTCGTGGGACAGAAAGTGAAGGTCGCCCTGCGGCAGCCGATCGAGAATCAGCGCCATTTTATGGGCACCCTGAAAAGCTTCGCGGAAGGCATTCTTACACTCGAACCCTCGCCTGGACGGAGCGTGCAATTTCCGTTGGAGCAGGTGGAAAAGGCCAATCTCAAGTTCGAGTGGTAGTTCAGACACATTTGGACACCCCCCGGGAATAAAGAGACCGAATCTATTATGAGCATGGGAACGATTTATCAGTCCATCGAGATTCTCAGCAAAGAGAAGGGCATCGAGCCGAAAGTCATCCTGGACGCGGTGAAAGACGCGATGCTGGTGGCGGCGCGCAAGCACTTCCACACGACCGAGGACCTGGTGGCGGAGTTCGACGAAAAGACCGGCGCCATTCAAATTTTCGGGGTGCGGAAAGTCGTGCCCGAAGTGTTGGACGCGGACAAGGAAATCACGCTGGACGCGGCGCGCCGGATCAACCCCGACGCGGAGATGGATACCGAAGTGCGACTCGCCAAGCCGACGGAGGCGCTGGGGCGCATTTCGGCGCAGACCGCCAAACAGGTGATTCTGCAAAAAGTTCGCGAGGCGGAGCGCGAGAATATTTTCTCGGAATACTCGGGCCGCGTGGGGGAGCTGGTCACCTGCGTCGTGAAGCGCATTGAAGGTCAGGATCTGGTGGCGGATCTGGGCAAGACCGAGGCTCGGATTCCGAAGAAGGAACAGTCGAAGCTGGAAAGTTTCAGCGTGGGCGACCGGATTCGCTGCGTGATCAAGAGCGTCGAGAAAGCCGGCAAGAACGCGGGCGTAATCGTGTCGCGCGCGGCTCCGGAACTGGTCATGCGGCTGTTCGAGCAGGAAGTGCCGGAAATTTACGACAACACGGTGGTGATCAAGGGCTGCGCGCGCGAGGCGGGCGAGCGGACCAAGATCGCGGTGTCGAGCAGGGATCGCGATGTGGACAGCGTGGGCGCATGCGTGGGCATGAAGGGCATGCGGGTGCAATCGATTATCCGCGAGCTGCGCGGCGAGAAGATCGACATTATCGAATTCAACGACGATCCGGTGGCGTTTGCGACGCACGCGCTGAGCCCGGCGAAGATTTCGCGCGTCTCCATTATCGATTCGGTGGAAAAGCACATGGAAGTGATCGTCGACGACACGCAGCTGTCGCTGGCGATCGGCAAAAAGGGGCAGAACGTGAGGCTCGCGGCGAAGCTGCTGGGCTGGCGGATCGATATCAAGAGCGAGGAAGAGAAGCGGCAGGAAGTGGAATCGCAGATGGCCGCGCTGGTGGTGCCGGGCGCGCCGGTGAACGTGCTGATCGACCACGGGATGACCGAGGCGGTAGCCGAAAAGCTGATCGCGGCGGGCGTGACGACGGTGGAAAAGCTGGGCGCGATGACGCCGGAGCAACTGGAAGAAATTCCGGGCATCGAGCAGGACATGGTCGAGAATATTCAGACCGCGGTAGTGGGATATTACGGCCAGTTCGAGCAGCAGGAAGAAACGGCGGCCGAGCCGGCGGAAGCCGCGCCGGAAACGCCGGTTGCAGCATCCAATGAAAAAGCGCCGGAAAACGAATCTGATAGGATAGAGAACACGGACGTTCCGGCCGCTCCTCCGGAATCCGAAAAAGGAGAAGCCGAACTTTCGTAAAAATCCGCCTGCTTTTGAGGCGGAACGTTATCGTATGAGTAAAATTCGCATCAATGAGCTGGCCCGCGAGCTCGAAGTAAAGCCCAACGTGATTCTCGAGACGTTGGCCGAGCTGGGCATTGCCGACAAGAAGACGCATTCCAGCTCGCTCGACGACGACGTAGCGCTGCAAGTCCGGCAGCGGGTGCACGGCGAGGCAGGCGACGGATCCGCGCCCGTCGTTTCGCGGCGCGAGGAAGCCGCGCGGGAGCCGGTTCACGTGCAGCCGGCGGCGAAGCCCACGGCGCCGAAGGCCGAAGCTCCTGTTGCCGAGCACGGCACGAAAGAACCCGAAACGAAAATTGTGGAAGAGGTTCCGGCCGCGCCCGTGCGGCTGGCGCCGCCGCTGCGTCCCCCTTTGTCATCCGGACAGGGGACGACGGGACAGGGGACGACGGGACAGGGGACGACGGGACAGGGGACGACGGGACAGACTTTTTCGCCGCCGTCGATTCCGTTGCCTCATGCGGCTCCGCCTCGGGTGACACCGCCAGTTGCTCATGCGCCTGCGCCGCCGTCGATTCCGGTACCGTCGGCTCCTTCGATTACCGTTCCTGGTCCGGCGGCTAGAGGCTCGGCGATTCAGGCCCGGCCTGTTCCAGCTCCGAAGCCCGGCCAGATTCTTTCGGGGCCGAGACAGCCTATGCCGGCCGGATTGGGCGACGCTCCAAAAGCTGTACCGTCGATGATGAGTCCTGGCACTATGCCGGGCGCCGTGAGTCCAAGCTTGAGTCCGGGCTTGAGTCCGGGCGCGCCACGGCCCTCCGCGCCCAGCCTGCCGAGCATTCCTTCGCCTCTGCGGCCGCAAACCATCCGTCCCGGTGCGCCCGGCGCGCCGCAACAGCCTGCTCAACCGCTGCGTCCTCCGGCCAAGCCGAATCTGGCCGGGCAGCCGCAGGCACGGCCGGTGGTGCCTCCTCGCGCCGATATGGTGGCGAGATTGACGGCCCGTCCGGCTGCTCCGGGGGCGCCTCCTCCGCCGCGTCCTGGGATGCCGACTCGTCCGTCGAGCCCGGTTCCAGGGCGTCCGATTTATACGGGTCCGGTGCGTCCGGGCCAACCGATCAATCGAGGTCCCGGCGGACCTCCCGGCCAGGGTGGTTTTAATCAAGGGGGTTACACTCCTGGCGGCTACACTCGAGGACCCGCGGGCCCCAGCGGCCCGGGCGGATATAATCGCGGTCCGGCAGGTCCGGGCGGTCCGGCACAGCGCGGGCGTCCGATGCACCCGACGTCGCCCCTGCGGGCCGAACCGGCAACGCTGCCGACCGATCCGGGGCGCAGGCATGCGACCAAGCCTGGAACGAGGACCCCGGCCGACCGGCGTCGCGATCAGGACGAAGGACGCATGCGCGGGCCGATTTCGCGGCGCGAGCAGTCGTTCGAACCGCCGCCGATCGATCGCGAAGTGACCATCGCCGAAGGCATCACGGTGAAGGAACTTTCCGAAAAGCTCGGCGTGAAGGGCAATCTTGTGGTGAAGAGATTGTTCGACAAGAAAATCTCGGCGACGATCAACCAGACGCTGGACGTGAAGGTGGCCGAGGAACTGGCGCGCGATTTCGGCGCGTCGACGAACAAGGTCAGCTACGAGCAGGAGACGACGCAGGAGATCGAGACCACGGAAGTGGATCTGGATCGCGAGAGGCGTCCTCCGATCGTGACCATCATGGGTCACGTCGATCACGGCAAGACGAGTTTGCTGGATGCGATTCGTTTGTCCAATGTCGCGAGCCACGAAGCGGGCGGCATCACGCAGCACATCGGCGCTTATCACGTCGAGAAGAACGGGCGCAAGATTGTATTTATCGACACGCCTGGTCACGAAGCGTTCACGCGGATGCGAGCGCGCGGGTCGAAGGTTACGGATATCGTGATCCTGGTGGTGGCGGCCGACGACGGCGTGATGCCGCAGACGCTGGAAGCGATCGACCACGCCAAGGCGGCGAAGGTGCCGATTATCGTCGCGATTAATAAAATCGACAAGCCGGGCGCGACGCCGGAGCGTATCAAGCAGCAACTTTCAGACAGGGGTTTGCTGGCGGAAGACTGGGGCGGCGACGTGGTGATGGTCCCGGTTTCGGCCAAGGCCAAGACCAATCTCGACCTGCTGCTCGAAATGATTCTGCTGGTCGCCGACATGCTGGATTTGAAGGCGAATCCGGCGCGGCCGGCGATGGGAACTGTCCTTGAAGCGAAACTGGATCGCGGACGAGGGCCGGTGGCGACAGTGCTGGTGCGCAACGGGACGTTGAAGGTCGGCGATTACATGATCTGCGGCTCGGTATTCGGACGCGTGCGCGCGATGGTGGACGATCATGGTGAGAATACGCGCGAAGTGGGTCCGTCGATGCCTGCGGAAGTGCAGGGCTTGGAATCGCTGCCCGAGGTCGGAGACACGATGCAAGTGGTCACCGACACGGCGAAGGCCAAGCAGATTGTCATTTATCGCGAGTCCAAGGCTCGCGAGGTTGCCATGGCCAAGAATAAACGCCTGACGCTGGATCAGTTCCACGATCAGTTGAAGGAAGGCGAAGTCAAGGACCTCAATATCATTCTGAAGACGGACGTGGGCGGCACGGCTGAGGTTCTGGCCGATACGCTGACCAAGCTCTCTACCGACAAGGTGAGAATTCGGGTGATGCGCGCCGGGGTGGGCGCGATTAGCGAAACCGACGTGCTGCTGGCGTCGGCGTCGAACGCGATTATTGTCGGTTTCAATGTGCGGCCGGATCGCACGGCGCAGGCTGTTGCGGAGCAGGAAAAGGTCGACATCCGGCTGCATTCGATCATTTACGAACTGGTCGACCAGGTGAAGAAGGCCATGAGCGGGATGCTGGACCCGGTGTTCAAGGAAGTGTACAAGGGTCGCGCGGTGGTGCAGAATGTTTTCCGCATCTCCAAGGTCGGCGCGGTGGCGGGCTGCGTGGTGCAGGACGGCGTGATCACGCGCAACAGCGAGGTGCGGGTGTTGCGGGATAACGTTGTTGTCCATACCGGCAAGATCGAAGGGCTGAAGCGCTTCAAGAACGACGCGAGCGAAGTGAAGGCTGGTTTCGAGTGCGGCGTTTCGCTGGCCAACTTTAATGACATTAAAGAGGGCGACGTGTTCGAGTGCTTCGCGTCGGAGCGGGTAGCGCAGGAAGCGCTCGTTTAAATTAGAAATGCCGTCTATCGGCGTCATTACGTTTGAGCTGCGGCTCGACGAATCGCACTCACTTAAGGACAAGCGACATTTTGTTAAGAGCCTGAAGGACAGGCTGCGGGTGAAATTCAACGTCGCGGTGGCTGAAATCGATTATCAGGACCTGTGGCAGCGAGGGCTGATCGCCTGTGTGACGGTTTCGCCGGATCAGGCGCATGCCGAACTGGTGTTGCAGGCGGTGGAACGCGAGGCGGCATCGCTGCTGGGGCCCCTCTTAATAGCTGCGACAGTTGAATGGCTGGCGTAGCTGCTATAATGGATCTTCTCTTTATGTTCGCCCTTGAGGATTACCTATGATCGACGAAAAAGAACGAGCCCGCACCCTTGGCGCCACCCTGAGCCAGATCGAGAAGCAGTTCGGCAAAGGCTCCATTATTCGCCTCGGCGCACGGGATGTGCAGGCGGTTCCCTCCATTTCGAGCGGGTCGATTTCGGTCGATTTCGCGCTGGGGATCGGAGGATTTCCGCGCGGCCGCATCACCGAGATCTTCGGGCCGGAATCGTCGGGGAAAACGACGGTTGCATTGCAGGTGGTCGCAGAGGCGCAGAAGGTTGGCGGCATGGCGGCGTTTATCGACGTGGAACATGCGCTCGATCCGGCGTATGCGCGCAAGCTGGGAGTGGACGTCGATAATTTACTCGTCTCGCAGCCGGATTACGGGGAGCAGGCGCTGGAAATTACGAATGCGCTGATTACTTCGGGATCGATCGATGTTCTGGTCGTCGATTCGGTGGCGGCGCTGGTGCCGAAAGCCGAGCTCGACGGCGAGATGGGCGATAGCTTCATGGGCGTGCACGCGCGCCTGATGTCGCAGGCCATGAGGAAGCTTACCGGCATCGTGTCGAAGTCGAATACCTGTTTGATTTTTATCAACCAGATTCGCGAAAAGATCGGCGTGATGTTCGGGAGTCCGGAGACCACCACGGGAGGCCGCGCGCTGAAGTTTTATTCGAGCGTGCGGGCAGACATCCGGCGCATCGCGGCGATCAAGGACGGCGAAGTGGTCACCGGCAATCGGACCAAGATCAAGATCGTGAAGAACAAGATGGCGCCGCCGTTCCGCGAAGCGGAGTTCGACATCATTTACGGCGAAGGGATCTCCAAGGAAGGGGACCTGCTGGACCTGGGGACGGCGCAGAATATTATTGAAAAAAGCGGCTCCTGGTACGGATATAAGGGCGAACGCATCGGGCAAGGCCGCGAGAATGCGCGGCAGTTTTTGAAAGATAATCCGGACGTGAAAAAGAAAATCGACACCGAGCTTCGCAAGCACCTGGGGTTGACCAAGGACGCCGCCGTCGCGCCCGTGGCTCCTCTTCCGGCCTCCGCCCCTGCTGCCGCGGCCCGCGCCAAGGGCTGATCGCGCCCCGCCGTAGTACTTTCCCTAGTCCTTTTCCCTCGTTTCTAACGCAGGTTCACCTCTATATTCCAGGGGAAACGGCCTTTTATGCCTTAAAGAGCGAATGATTGAAGAATTTCACGTTATGATTCGATAGTGATTGTGGAAACGCTTCCCATCCACGGCTAGGGAAACGAATCGGGAGAACAAAGGCTGTGCACATGCAAACCGAGCACCTGGAATTATACGCACTTGGAGCATTGCCGGAAGAGCTTTCCAAGGCCGTGGAGTCTCATCTGAAGACTTGCGTGGACTGCGGCGTGCGGTTTGAGGAATCGCGCAAGACCATGGGGGACTGGCAGCCCGGCTACTCCGGGCCGGAAAAGCGAAGGCATCTCCGCGTGGCGACCGACGATCCAGCCGCGCTGACCGTGCTTCAACTGGAGCCGGCGCCGCGGCTCAAGACCAGAATCCTGGACGCTTCGAAGCAAGGCTTAAGGCTGCTGGTTCCCCATGACTTGATGCGAGGCGCGGTCATTCAGATCCACGTGCGGGACCTGTTCATCCTGGCGGAAGTACGTCATTGCCGGGCGGTGGGACAGGCGTTTCACGCGGGCGTTCAGATACAGGATGTGTTTCCGGCGGTGGGGTGAGAGGGCAAGGAGCCAGAAGCCAGGAGCCAGAAGCCAGAATGTTATGCATCATAACCTTTAAACAACCACGGCGCGACGATCCAATAAAGGAAGATTAAGAGGAGAAGAGCTGCAATCGGGCCAAGGATGATGAACAAAGCCCGGTAGCGCCCCCAAAAAGAAATAGCAACGCCACCTTTCTGTGCATCGAAGTCGTAGCCGCAGTCGCACTTCCCTGCGCGGTCCGGATTCTCCAATCCACAAACCGGGCAAGTCATCACTTTTCCAAAAGAAAATTGCCGACGAATAATACGTCGATACCCGAGGAATAAAAACTGCGCACGGCGTCGCGCGGCGTCGACACCAGCGGGTCGCCGAACAGATTGAAGCTGGTGTTGTACAGCACCGGCAAACCCGACGCTTTTCCGGCTTCGTGCAGCAGGCGGTGAAAGAGAGGGTTTTCGGCCTGGTCGACGGTGTGCACGCGGACGATGTCTTCTCCGAGAATCGCCGGGGCGAAGGTTTTTTTGTAAGCTTCGCGGACGCGGCCGACCGTCGAGATGGTGCGCGCGTTCGGGCCGGCGTCGAAATATTCGGATGCCAACTCGGCTGGAACAGAGGCGGCGAATTTGCGGAAGGGCTCACGATGTTTGATAAACACGTTCAGGTTTTCTGTCGAATATGGATCCAGGGGCGACGCCAGAATGCTGCGGTTGCCGAGCGCGCGGGGGCCGAACTCCATGCGACCCTGCATCCAAGAAACTATTTTGCGTTCGCTCAGCCGCTGGACGGCCGCGGCCAGCAGATCGTCGCTGGAGCGGAGATAGGAGAAACCGAGTTTGCAGTTTTCGAGCACCTGCTTGATCTCGTCGACGCCATAGCTGGGGCCCAGCAGCAGTGTCCCCGCGCCTTCCTGCCGCACGCGTTTCTTGAGTTGGTGCCAGACGTGATACACGGCGCCGAGCGCCGTTCCCGCATTGCCCGCGGCGGCTTGGACGAAGACGTTTTTCCAGCGGCCACTGCGTTCCAGGGATTCGACGAGAAGGGCGTTGAAGAAGAGGCCACCCGCCAGGCACAGATTTTCGCCTGAGCCGGCGAGTTCCAAAACCGCTTCTTCCACGGTTTTTTGTAGGGCGCGGGCAATCGATGGCGCCAGCGCGGGAGGAATTTTCGCGCCGTCGGCGAGGTCCAGGGCTTCGAAGAATTTGCGGCTGAATCCGCCGGCGGCGAGCCGGTTGCCGTCGAAATAGGACGGATCGAGACGCGCCGAGTGCGCCACGATTTTGCGAAACGCCGCGACAAAGCGGTCGTCGCCGGAGGCCGACAGCCATTGCACTTTATGCTCGTCGGCACGCGCGCGAAAGCCGAGAAGCTCGGTCACTGCGCCGTAGAGGCGGCCTAGCGAGTCGGGATAATACCATTCTTTCTCTAGTTCGATCTGGAGCGCTCCAGAGCTTGTGTGCGCCCTCCATCTTGCCCCGCAGCGGAAATCGCCGGCGTGGTCCAGGGTCAGGACGGCCGCTTCTTCAAAAGGCGACGCGAAGAATGCGGAGGCCGCGTGGGCCATGTGGTGTTCGACGACGACGATCTCGGCGTGCGGAAACTGGTCGCGCAAAGCGAGGTGCAACGTTTCCGGGCCCCTGGCAACGGGGCCCGCGACGGCGACGCAATCCACCTGATCGCGCGTTGCGCCGGAGAGACGCAGGCACTCGTCCATTGCACTTTGGGGGGCGGCTTGCGGCAAAGTTCCGGGACGGTGACCTCGCGTGACCTTCGCTTCCTCCACCGCGGCGAGGATTTTCCCGTTCTTCAGCAGCGCGCAGGCTGCGTCGTTGAGCAAGCCTCCCAAACCAATGACGATCATTTTGATTTTTTCTCGATTTTGCCCCAGGTATCGCGCAAGGCCACGGTGCGGTTGAACACGGGCTTCTCGGGAGTCGAGTCTTTATCGACGCAAAAATAGCCGAGACGTTCGAACTGGTAGCGGCTGCCGGACGCGGCGCTGGCGAGGCTCGGCTCCAGTTTGCCGGTCACGATTTCGAGGGATCTCGGATTTAGGTTTGCGGTGAAGTCCTGGCCCTCTTCGACTTCATTCGGATTCTCGCGGGTGAAGAGGGTTTCGTAGACGCGCACTTCGGCGTCGATGGCATGGGAGGCGGAGACCCAGTGGATGGTGGATTTCACCTTGCGGCCGTCGGGGGAATCGCCTCCGCGGGTGGCCGGATCGTAGGTGCAATGGATTTCTATAACGTTGCCCTGTTCGTCTTTTGTGACGCTGGTGCAGGTGATGAAGTAGCCGTAGCGCAGGCGCACTTCCTTGCCGGGCGAGAGGCGGAAATACTTGGGCGGAGGGACTTCGCGGAAATCCTCGTCTTCGATGTATAAGACTTTAGAAAATGGAACTGTCCGGGAGCCGGCCGCAGGGTCCTCTGGGTTGTTCACGGCTTCCATGTGTTCGACGAGATCGTCCGGATAGTTGTCGATGACGACGCGGAGAGGTTTTAACACGGCCATCACGCGGAGGGCACGTTTGTTGAGGTCCTCGCGGACGTAGTATTCGAGCAGCGCGAGCTCGGTGGTGCCGTTGGTTTTCGAAACGCCGAGACTGCGGGCGAAGTTCTGCAACGATTCGGGAGTGTAGCCGCGGCGGCGCATGCCGCAGATGGTGGGCATGCGGGGATCGTCCCATCCGCTGACGAGTTTTTGCTGCACCAGTTGGAGAAGTTTGCGCTTGCTCATGACCGTGTAGGTCAGGTTGAGGCGGTCGAATTCGATTTGCTGCGGATGATAGATGCCCAGTTGTTCCACATACCAGTCATAAAGCGGGCGGTGGTCTTCAAACTCCAGCGTGCAGATGGAGTGCGTGATGCCTTCGATGGAGTCCGATTCGCCGTGGGCGAAATCGTACATGGGATAGATGGACCATTTGTCGCCGGTGCGGTGATGTTCGGCGTGCAGGATTCGGTACATCACGGGGTCGCGCAGGTTGAGATTGGCGGAGGCCATGTCGATTTTGGCCCGCAGGGAACGGAAGGCGTTGGGGAATTCGCCGGCCTTCATGCGGGCGAACAGGTCGAGATTTTCTTTGACCGAGCGGTTGCGATAGGGGCTCTCCTGCCCGGGTTCGGTCAACGTGCCGCGCTGTTGGCGGATTTCTTCGGGCGAGAGATCGCAAACGTAGGCATTGCCGGACTTGATCAACTGCACGGCCCATTCATAAAGCTGATCGAAATAATCCGACGCGTAATAGACACCCGCCCATTCGCCGCCGAGCCAGCGAACGTCTTCCATGATGGAATCGACGTACTCGGTTTCTTCCTTGGTGGGATTCGTATCGTCAAAGCGCAGATTGCATTTGCCGCCGAATTCCTTGGCGAATCCGAAATTGATAGTGATGGACTTGGCGTGGCCGACGTGCAGGTAGCCGTTCGGCTCCGGAGGGAAGCGGGTGTGGACGCGGCCTAGGAATTTATTGGTCTCCAGATCCTTGACGATGATGTCGCGGATGAAGTTGGATGGAGCGGGAGTACTCATAATTTAGTTTTTAGCACCGAAAATCCCCTGGCTCACGCCAGGGGTTATAACCCCGTCCCGTGAGGGCGGGGATTTCGCGAACCAACATTTTACGGCGCCAGCCTTTCAATTGCTTCCTCAATCCTTTTGAGGGACGTTTCGCGGCCCAGCACGACCAGGGTTTCGAACAGGGGCGGTGAGTTTTTGCGGCCGCAAATGGCGACTCGGATGGGCTGGAACATCTGGCCGGGCTTAATTTTCAATTCGAGCGCGGCGGCGCGGAGGGACGCGTCGAGGGCGTCGTGATTGAATTCGGCGAGGGAGAGGACCTCGCGGGCCCTCTCCAGGACCATGCGGGCCATGGCCAGATCGCCTTTTTGCGGAATTAGTTCGGCGGAATCGTAGGGCGGCAACTGGTCGACGAAAAAGAAGTCGGCGACGGTCGAGATGTCGCGCAGGGTGCGGATGCGTTCCTGAATCAGCGGCGCGACTTGCAGCATTTTTTCCGCGCTGACGTGGAATCCGGCGGACTCGGCGAAGGGGATCAGTTTGGCGGCTAGTTCGGGAAGAGGCAACGTTTTTATGTGCTCGGCATTCAGCCAGACGGCTTTGGGATCGAGAGGATCTTCGTCGCTGAAGTTTACCGTGGCGTTCGATTTATTGACGCCTTCGAGAGTGAACAGATCGATCAGTTCCTGGCGCGACATTTTCTCGCGATCGTTTTTCGGGGACCAGCCTAGCAGGCAGAGGAAATTGACGTAGCTCTGGGAGAGAAATCCGGCATCGCGGTAGGTGGTCACACTGACCACGGGGCCGTGTTTGCGCTTTGATAATTTCGAGCCGTCGGGGGCGATCAGCAGAGGGAGATGGGCGAATTTCGGAGGGTCCACGCCCAGGGCTTCAAAGATCAGAACGTGCTTGAAGGTGTTGGTGAGATGATCCTGGCCGCGGATGATGTGGCTGATGCGCAGATCTGCATCGTCGGCACAGGAGGCCAGGTGATAAGTGGGCGCGCCGTTGGAGCGGAGGAGGGCGAAGTCTTCGATATCGGCAGTGCCTTTCGATTGAGGGCCGTAGACAAGGTCGGTGAAGGCGACTTCGGCGCGGGTTTCGCGCGGCACGCGATAGCGGACGACGAAAGGCTCGCCCGAGGCGGCGCGGCCGTCGCTTTCTTCCTTCGACAACTCGCGCACGCCGGGGTTGAAGAGCCAGTGCGTTTCGGAGTGCTCGACATGCTCAACGGGGGCCGGCGTGAAGTCGCGATAGGCGAGGCCTTTTTCGAGGATTTCGTTCGCCGCGCGGGCGTGCAGGTCGAGGCGCTCGCTTTGGCGATAGAATTCGTCCCAGCCGAGGTCGAGCCAGGTGAGGCCCTCGAAGATGGAATCGAGAGATTGCTGGGTGTTGCGTTCAATATCGGTGTCGTCGATGCGCAGGATCATGGCGCCCGAGTTGTGGCGGGCGTACAACCAGTTGAAGATAAAGGTCCTGGCGCTGCCGATGTGGAGGTATCCGGTCGGCGACGGAGCGAAACGCACTCTTAGCATGGGAACTTTTAGGATAACAATATGGTCGAAGAACCGTGGTTACGAGGACCGATTGATGGCGTGGATCCGCTGACGGCGCCGGTATTATACGCATTCACGCAGGCTCGGGAGGACCTCGCGCGGCATACGGAAGGATGGTCGGCGGAGCAGCTGTGGGCGGCCGGGGTGGGGTTCCATATCCGTCATATTTCGCGGAGCACGGAGCGGCTGATGTCGTATCTGGAGGGGCGACGGGATGTCATATTGGGTGAAGGAGAGCCGGGGGCGTCGCGGGAAGAGCTTTTGGCTGAAATGGATAGCGTTTTCAAGCGGGCGGAGGCGGTAGTGCGGGCGATCGATCCTTCGACGCTGCGCGATCGGCGGGAGGTGGGAAGAAAACGGCTGCTGACCACGGTGATCGGGCTGTTGACGCACATCGCGGAACATACGCAGAGGCACGTGGGGCAGGCGATCACGGCGGCGAAAATGGTTGGTGCCCAGGGCGGGACTTGAACCCGCACTCCCGTTGCCGGAAAACGGATTTTAAGTCCGTTGCGTCTGCCGATTTCGCCACCCGGGCACGATCTCATGATGACATAGCCGATCACAAACATTGAGGTCGCGCCACCCTTTAGGGCCGCTTGGCCCCCTTTGCACCGCGTGTGGTATCGTGAACCCACAAGAGGAGTCAGCAAAATGAGGCTTGTCTTGACTGTTTGTTAGGGTCAATCATAGCTGACGCTTCAGGCGCCAAGAAAGACGACAAGCGCGTCTGGAACACAGGCACGGTGCTCGATTCACAGTCCTCGCGAACAATTGTTACGACTGGGGCGACCACCCAATCTGCGGCGACAACCAACGCGTCAGGTTCTGTGGTCGCCAGCGGGACGACCGCGACTGTATCCGGTAGCGCCACAACGAACGGGGCCGCAATAACGACGGTGCACCACATGGCGATACAGGAAACCGAGCTGTTGATCGTTGGCGTCGAGTATGAGTATGTAATCAACGACTTCGTGCTCAAGAGCGTCGGAAACCCGCTCCACGGATCTCTTACCCGCGCAATGGCGAACCGAGGGCACGGCTGTCGTTTTATCGTCGGTGACTTTGCTCTCTATTATCAGGAGGGGGCCAAGCTTCACGTCTTGGACGAGGACGGGAAGGAGTGCAAGCTCGATATTGTCCGCCAACAGCGGATCAAGCCGCGTTGACAGCCGAGAAACTAATCGCAGAGCCACCTGAAAGGGCGGCCGCCGGCTGAATAGCCGGCCCCACAAAAAACTGCAAGGACCGGGAACAGTTTTCCAAAAGTGCAGATTTAGGACATTCACATGCTGGTATCCTTAGATTAATAACGTCATGCGCCGTACACGGTGGCTTTTTCTCTTCGCCATCATCTTTATCGTCTTCGCGGTTGGCGCGACGTACCTGACCCGCAAAGGGAACCTGGCAAGGGACGCGCCCGCGCGGCCGAAGCCACTGGCTCGGAATTTCGACGGCAGCTTCAGCAAGTGGTGCTACTCCGACCAGAAGGGCGTCACTCAACACGTTCATCTCTGCGCCGAAACGATGAAGGAGTCGGCGGGGTCTACTGGCCTCGATCTGGACGGGGTCGACCTGAAGCTCTACAACAAAGAGGGCACCCAATACGACCTGGTGAAAACCCAAAAGGCGCTGTGCGATCCGACGGCGAAGACGCTCTACGCCGACGGTGAAGTGGACATCACGCTGAACTGCGGGGCGCACAACGAGAATGCCTGCGTTCCGGTGGAGGGGACGCACGGGCGGATCGTGAAGATTCACAGCTCCGGCGTGAAGTTCGACACGCAATCCGGCAAGGCGACCACCGACAGGCCGATGCGGTTCGACTTCGACCAGGGCGGAGGGACTGCGGTGGGCGCCGATTACGATCCGCAGACGCGCGAATTGCACATGAAGGCGCAGATCCTGCTGGATTGGAGAGGCAAGAAAGTGGATTCGGTTCCGATGCACATTGAATCGGGCGAGGCGTTTTATCGCGAACGGGATTCGAAGGTGATTTTGATTCCGTGGTCGAAGCTTCAGCGCGACACGCTGCGCCTGGAAGGAAAGATGTCGGTGGTGACGCTCGACCAGGGCGAGGTGAGGCTGGCCGAGATCGAGGCGGGGCACGGGGTGAAGGAAGATCCGGACCGGAAGGTGGAGTTCGGAGCCGACGGCATGACCATGAATTTCGCCGACGGGATGCTGGTGACTAAAATCTCCGGCGACCGCAATGCGCACCTGATTTCGTCGACCGAAGCGGCGCGGACGACGGTGACGGGGAACCGCATGGAACTGGGTTTCGAGGTGTCCGGCAAGGAGAGCACGCTCTCGACAGCGATTGCGACGGGCAAGAGCGTCGCGGAGAATGTTCCGATCGCGAAGCCGGGGACGTTGCCGGGAGATACTCGCATCCTGCACAGCGAGGTGATCCATTTGAAGATGCGCAGCGGCGGGCAGGAGATCGAAAGCGTGGAGACGGACGGCGCGGCGACGATGGATTTTCTGCCGAACCGGCCAGGATTGCCGAAGAGGCTGATGACGGGCGATAAGGTGTGGATTAAGTACGGCGAAGACAATCGCATCGAGAGTTTCCGCAGCGTGAACACGACGACGCGGACAGACAAGGCGCCGGAGAAGGGCAAGCCTGTACCTCCGCCCGGGTTTACGACGTCCAAGGAAATGCTCGCCATGTTCGATCCGACGACCAGCGACATGAGCCATCTGGACCAGAAGGGCGAGTTTAAGTACGACGAGGGCGATCGTCATGCGCGTGCGGATCACGCGACGCTGGACCAGAAGACCGATTTGATGACGCTGGATAAAGGCGCGAGGGTGTGGGATCCGACCGGATCGGCGACGGCGGAGAAGATCGTGATGAATCAGAAGTCGGGGGATTTTACGGCAGAGGGGCATGTGGCTTCGACCCGGATGCCGGATCCGAAGGGCAAATCGAGCGCGATGCTGAATACCGACGAAATCATGCAGGCGCGGGCGCAAAAGATGGTTTCAATCGACACCAATTCGAAGATCCACTACGAAGGCAACGCGGTGGCGTGGCAGGGATCGAACCGGGTGGAAGCGGAGCGGCTGGATATCGATCGCGACGCGGGGATCATGGAAGCGGACGGCAAGGTGGTCAGTTATTTCGTAGATAAGGACAAGGACGACAAGAAATCGGACGGGAAGACGAAGGTGAAGTCGCCGCCCAAAGCGACTTCAGGGGCTCCGATTTTTACCGTTGTTCATGCGCCGCATCTGACGTACACGGAAGATACGCGCATTGCGATTTATAAAGGCGGAGTTCTGCTGCAAAGGCCGGATTTGACGGTGACGGGGCAGGAGATCAAGGCGTTTTTAAACGACGCCGACGCCGATTCATCGCTCAACCGGACGGAGTCCGACGGGAAGGTGAAGATCGTCAGCACGGCGAAGGGGAAAGTGCGCACGGGGACATCGGAACATGCGGAATATTACGCCGACGACGGGAAAGTGATTTTGAAGGGCGGCCGTCCCCTGCTGGTGGACAGCAAGGAAGGCAAAACGGAACAGGATGAATTGACGTGGTGGGCGAACGATGATAGGCTGCTGGGTAACGGACAGCCGACCAGCCAGGTGAAGAGCGTCGTCCGCAAGAAATAGTCTCTGTGCATACCCTGCAAACAACCGATCTGACGAAATCGTATCGCGGCCGCAAAGTTGTGGACAACGTTTCGGTGTGGGTAAAGCAGGGCGAAGTGGTGGGCTTGCTGGGTCCGAACGGAGCGGGCAAAACCACCTCGTTCTACATGATTGTCGGGCTGATCACGCCGGATTCGGGGCGGGTGACGCTGGACGACCAGGACATCACGCCGCTGGCGATGTATCAGCGGGCGCGCACGGGGATCAGCTATCTGCCGCAGGAAGCGTCTGTGTTCCGGAAGTTGTCGGTGGAAGACAACCTGATGGCGATTCTCGAAACCCTGCCGCTGAACCGGCGGGAGAGGCTGGATCGCATGGACCGGCTGATCGCGCAGTTGGGCCTGGAAACGGTGCGGCACAGCAAAGGCTACGTGTTGTCGGGAGGCGAACGCCGGCGCGTGGAGATTGCGCGGTCGCTGGTAATCGAGCCGAGTTTCCTGCTGCTGGACGAGCCATTTTCGGGGATCGATCCGATTCAGGTGCTGGAGCTTCAGAAGATTATTTTCGATTTGAAGAATTCGGGGATTGGGATTCTGGTGACCGATCACAACGTGCGGGAGACGCTGGCGGTGACCGATCGCGCGTACATCATCAATAACGGCCGGATTTTCCGATCGGGGTCGCCGGAAGCGCTGGGGAACGATCCGGAAGTGCGGCGGGTGTACCTGGGCGAGAATTTCAATCTCGAGTGGCAGAGCGGGCGCTGGCAGGTTCCGACGGAGGGTTAGGGCAGCTGCGTTATGCGGCGGCGGCGGCTTGCTCGCCCATCAGGTTCGCGAAGTGGGCGACGACCATGGACATCTCCGAAAGCGCCCGGGCGGCGGTGCTGCCGGAGACGTGACGGGTGACCTGATACCACGTGCCCATCAGACGGTAATTGATGGCCAGCATCCGGGTTTCGAGAGCGGATTGTGCTTCGCCCTTCGCCGGCATGTACTTCATCATATGGCGGACCACCTGATAGTCACGGTCGAGGGCCGCGCGCAGGTTGTCGAGATCGGGGCATCCGCTCTGCTGCAACTGAGTCTGCACTTCAGGGAATACCAGACCTTTGGCATAAGCGACATCGCTGGTGTAATCCCGCGCCGTCTTTGCGCTCAGAATCAGGAGACACGTATAACGAAACCAGTAGGCAAACAGCAAAACGGAACTGGCCGTGATCACGACGGTCGCTATGAGTTCGATCATGCTCGCGTTTCCTTGTTTCCGATGTCCATTGAGCTATTGGAAGAATAGCATCGGGGTGGTCAGCAATCAATAGAACTGTGCGTACTAAGTGTCTTTTTAAGGTACCTCGGGCAAATCACTTGAGTGAAAGACCATGTCCGCGGGAGCGTCTGCATGCGAAAGGAGGTACTCCTTATAGAGCGCGGCATAGCTATGGGTACAGTACGCGGAGGCGTCGAAGCCCAGGCGGGCGGCGGTGCGGTCGATCCAGGCGGCCTCTCCTTCGAGTTCGAGGAATACGCCGATGGGGGTTTCGTCGATGGTGATGATGCCGGGTTCAGCTGCGGGGGAGGCATACTTGGTGCGGAACTTTTCGTAACGGAAGCGCGGGGTGTAGCCGAGGCGGTTGAGGACGAGCTCAAAAGCGTCGGGGGCGGAGACGTCGAATTCGATCTCCTCGCGGCTTTTGTATCGCTGGCGATCGGCGGGACCTTTATAAGTAACGGTGGAGAGGGGGCCGGAGCGGCGCAGGCGCAGAAGCTGATCGGCGGTTTTGAGCTCCGAAATGCCCCGGTCGAAAATGCGGTCGCTTTCGAGAGTTCGGGGCTCGATGACGACGTAGTCGTGACGCTCAATGAGGTTGCGGGCGGCGGCCGCGCCGGAGGGAAAGCGAATCTTGACCTCGGTTTCGATCATGGCTCAGAGATTAAATGATACGATGAGGCGAAGCGCCCGTAGCTCAGCTGGATAGAGCATCTGGCTTCGAACCAGAGGGTCGGCCGTTCGAATCGGTCCGGGCGCACCACCAATCGAGAAGACCGCCGAAGCCAGCCCCAATGTCCCACAGGGTCTCAGATGGGACAAACTCAAAGTGGTATAGGATGACTAATGCGAAAGACGGCGCTTTGCGCGTTCTCGTGCGGACTTCTTTGGGCGGAGGATACCGCTCCGGAGATTTCGCGCGTCAAGCTGGATACCAGCCAGGGCGTGATTGTGATCGAGCTGCATCGCGAATGGTCGCCGCACGGTGTGGACCGGTTCTATCATCTGGTGCGCGCGGGTTACTACGACGACACGCGATTTTTTCGGGTGATCGCGGGGCGTTGGGCGCAGTTCGGCATCAACGGAGATCCGGCGATCGCTAAAGAGTGGCGCACGCAAACCATTCCGGACGATCCGCGGCGCCAGTCGAACACTCGCGGCATGGTGGCGTTCGCGTTCGCTGTTCCGAACGGGCGATCCACGCAGGTGTTTATTGAGTTGCGCGACAATTCGGCGACTCATGACGCGGAGCCGTTCGTTCCTATCGGCAAAGTGATCGAAGGAATGGAGGTCGCGGACCGGCTGTATTCGGGCTACGGAGAAACATCGGGAGGCGGCATCCGGGCCGGCAAACAGGACGCGCTGTTCGACGGTGGCAATGCGTATCTTCAACAGAATTTCCCGAAGCTCGACTGGATCCGGAAGGCCGTGATCGTCGAGCCCTGATCGGTAGCGAGGATTTCTCATCTGTCCGCATGCTCACGCATGGCGGTTCCTTGCGCTGGGAATCGCGACAAAAAAGCGGACAGAGACGGGCCGGGAAGCTTACTAGTTCGAGTGCTTCGCGCGCGCGGCGGCGACGGATTTGACTACCAGCGTTTCCAAGACTGTTTGATCCACATCCGCGAGTTTCTTGATGTACAGGCAGGCGTTACCCGTGGCGTGGTTCCCTAATTTCGCCAGCAGTGCTTCGGCGCCAGGGAAACTCTCGGTGACATAAATCACAGTTGCCGCCTTGCGGGGCGAAAAAGCTGCGAGCGGCATATCGCCCTCGCGGCCGCTGTCGTACTTGTAATGGCAGGCGCCGAAACCGATGATCGACGGCCCCCACATCTTCGGTTTTTCGCCGGTCGCGGATCTCATCAACTTGACGAGCGCCTTGGCGTCCGCGCGCCTGGTCTGGTCAGGAATCGCTTCGATGAAGGCCGGCACGCTCGCCTTGGTCGCCTTGGTCTTGTTCTCCGCCATCTCATAAGATTAACGCAGGGCACAGTGATGATAAGGTAGACATGATGAAATTGAACATTGGTTGTTGGACGGTTCTTGTGGCGTCGACGCTGGCGGCGGCTGAGGTGCCTTCGGCGGATACGCAGATCGCGGCGACGATTCTGGCTGCGCCGGCCGAGTTGCGTGAGGGCGCGGCGGTGCTGGGCTACAACGCCAAGGGAGAGCTGGGCAAACTTCGCGAGGGCAAGAACGAAATGATCTGCCTGGCGAGCGATCCGACCAAAACGGCATTCAGTGCGGCCTGTTACCACCGCGAGCTGGAGCCGTACATGGCTCGCGGCCGGGAACTGCTGGCGCAGAAAGTTACCGGGCAGAAGCGCAACGACATCCGCTGGAAGGAGGTCGCGGACGGGAAACTGTCGCTGCCGCGCGAGCCGCGAACGCTTTATGTACTCACCGGCACGGGCTTCGACGCGGCGAGCGGAAAAGTGACGGACCCGTATCTGCGATGGGTAATCTATGTGCCCTACGCCACGCCGGAATCGACGGGCCTCTCCACCAAGGCGAGCGACGGCGCACCGTGGCTGATGTCGCCGGGGACGGCGGGCGCGCATATCATGATCAACCCTCCGAAGAAGTAATGCGGTTTGATAGAATAATGCCCGTTCCGCCACGTGGAGGGAGAAATCGATATGAACCATGGATTTTCGGCAGTGGCTCTGACGGTAGCAATGAGATTTTCAATGGCTCAGGCGCCAGTGCAGCCGCCCCGGCCCAGCGCCGATCCGTACGCGAACAACGCGGATGCGGGCAAGACGGCGTTTCCGCTGGCTGCGCCTGCCGGTAAGGATTCCGGCGCGATCACGAAACCTCTTCCCGGGGGCGTCAATCAGGGAATGGTCGAGGAGTCGAAATGGAAATACGGGCCGGGGTACACCCCGCCTGCCGGCACGAAGATCTGGAATCCGGTGAAGCTCAAGATGATGCGCGGGGAGAAGGTGACCGGCGGAACGTTCTTTAGTGGTTCCGATCCGTCCACGTATTGCGCGTTTGCGAATTCCGGGTACGACTTCGTCTGGACGGAAATGCAGCACAGCGCGCGCGACTGGGACACCGTCGCCAGGATGTGGCAGGCGTGTCCGCACGCGAAAGCCGTCCCCGGCGTCCGCGTGGCCTATACCGATGAACGCGAGATTCAACATGCGATGGATGCCGGCGCGCTAGTGATCGTGATCCCGACGGTGAGAACGGTGGAAGAAGGTACGGCGGCCAGGGACTGGACGTACTTCCCTCCGCTGGGCAAGCGCAGCCAGGGAGGCGGGCAGGCCTTTTCGCCCGAATTTTGGGGCAGCGTTCCGGGCGGTTATCGCAACACGATCAACGATAACGTGGTGCTGATCGAAATGATTGAGACCATCGGCGGTGCGGCGGCTGCGCGTGAAATCGCGGCGATTCAGGGCGTGGATGCCGTGTTCGCCGCTAGTGGGGATCTCGGCAATTTCTCCGGCTATAAACAAGGCGAGCCCGATTACGAGCGCCTGATCAACGTGGTACACGATGCGGCCCTCGCCGCCGGGAAACGCCTCTGCGGTCCGTTCGCGTGGCGCGACCGGCCGGATTTTACCTGCTTCCAAAATGCGAGCGAAGTAGTTGCCATCGGACGCGGAGTGGCGGCCGAACTGGGGCCGCTGAAGGACACGCAGGGCAAGCCCGAAGTCGGGCCGTACGCTCAGAAGAAGTAGGAAAACCGCTGCGCTGACCGCTCCTGCTGGTCGCGGCTCCGTTTAGCTCGAAACAGAGCCGCGACTAGCGAGAAGATCCACCTGCAATCGCGCCGACAATCAAGAAGGGTTCCTTGCCGGACGCGACCTCGGCCGGCAGTGGAGAGTCCGGCGATTCGTGCGACAGATCCTCCTGGCAGGCGAAGAACCGGATGAACGGCCGCCGTTTTTTGGTGACGTGATCGCGCAGCGTCCCTTCGAGCATGGGATAACGCGCTTCTAGGGTATCGAGGATGGAGCGCTGCGTTACCATGCCCTCCACCTCCAGCGTCACCTCGCCTTTGATCTGCGCCAAGGTTCGCAGGTGCCCGGGCAGTTCGACGCGGATCACGAGAAGGTTTGGACCTCCACCGACAGCACAGGGGGCAGGTCGCGAACGATCGGCATCCAATGGTCTCCGGAATCGGCCGAAGCGTACACCTGGCCTCCGGAGGTGCCGAAGTAGACGCCGCAGGAATCCAGCGAATCTACGGCCATCGCGTCGCGCAGTACGTTCACATAGCAGTCGCTCTGCGGCAGGCCGTTGCCGAGCGGCTCCCACTCGTTGCCGCCCGTCCGGCTGCGGTACACGCGCAGTTGCCCGTCGAGCGGATAGTGAAACTGATCGCTCTTGATGGGGACGACGTAGATGGTTTCGGGCTCATGGGCGTGAACGTCGATCACGAAGCCGAAGTCGGTGGGCAGATTGCCGCTGACTTCATGCCACGAATCGCCAGCATTGTCGCTGCGCATCACGTCCCAATGCTTCTGCATGAACAACACTTCGGGGCGCGACGGATGCATCGCGATGTGGTGAACGCAGTGGCCGACCTCGGCGGTGGGATCGGGCATCTGCGGGGAATGCAGGCCGCGGTTGATGGGCGTCCAGGTCTGGCCCGCATCGTCGGTGCGGAAGGCGCCGGCGGCGGAAATCGCGATGTAGATGCGAAGCGGGTCGGACGGATCGAGAATCACGGTGTGCAGGCACATCCCTCCGGCGCCGGGCTGCCAGTGAGGGCCGGAGCCGTGGCCGCGGAGTCCGGAAAGCTCGGTCCAACTTTTCCCACCGTCGGCGGAGCGGAACAGGGCGGCGTCTTCAATTCCCGCGTAGACCGTTTCCGGTTCGGTCAGCGACGGCTCCAGATGCCAGACGCGCTTGAACTCCCACGGATGAGGCGTACCGTCGTACCACTGGTGCGTGCCAGGAACGCCGTCGTAGGTGAACTTATTGTCGACGGGCGCCCAGGTTTGGCCTCCATCGTCGGAGCGCTGGATCACCTGCCCAAACCAGCCGCTGGATTGCGACGCGTAGAGACGATCCGGGTTCAGTGGCGATCCTTTCATGTGGTAAATTTCCCAACCCGCGAAGTGCGGGCCGCTAATATCCCATTTTTCGCGCTTCGCGTCCGCTGTCAGGATGAATGCGCCTTTGCGCGTGCCTACCAATACTCGTACTCCGCTCTCTGCCATAAATAAAATGCTCCTCCAAGAATTAAGACGAACGGCCGGGCGAGAATCGACATCGCCTTAAGAGATTATTTACCATTCGCGCCGCTTAATGCGAGTGCCGCGGCACCACTTTCGCCAGATCGCGATATTTCACCGCAAAATCAAGGCATGCGCCGGTTTCCAGCTGACCGGTATGGGTGCGATACAGCTCCTGCCACGGTGAATCGTTCTTCAATTCGGCAGGTTTCAGCGAGGCGCGGCGGCGGGCGATTTCTTCATCGGTCAGCAGCACGTCGACGCGGCGATTTTTGAGATCGACTTTGATCCGGTCATCGGTTTGGAGGATCGCCAGATTCCCTCCCACCGCCGCTTCGGGCGACGCGTTCAGAATCGAAGGGCTCTCCGAGGTGCCGCTCTGGCGCCCGTCGCCCATGCAGGGCAACATGCGGACTCCGGCATTCAGCAAATAACCTGGAGGCGTCATGTTGACAACCTCGGCTGACCCGGGATATCCGATGGGACCGGCGCCTCTGACCACCAGCATGCAAGTTTCGTCGATGTTCAACGACGGATCTTCGATGCGGCGGCGATAATCCTCGGGACCATCGAAAACGATGGCGCGCGCGATGAAGCAATCCTCGGCGCCGGGCTCCGACAGATAACGTTTGCGGAAATCGTCGCTGATGACCGACGTTTTGATCAGCGCCGAATCGAACAAATTGCCGGAAACGACCAGTAATCCAGCGTTTTCCTTGAGAGGTTTTTCATAGGTGCGGATGATTTGATGATCCAGGCTCCGCGCATGGCGGCAATTTTCGCCCATCGTTTTGCCGGTGACGGTCAACGCGTTCTCGCGGATTTTTCCCGCCTGCATCAGTTCGCCAATCACCGCCGGGACGCCTCCCGCGCGGTTGTATCCTTCTCCCAGGAAATAGCCCGCGGGCGCGACGTTGACCAGCAGATGCACTTTGTGGCCGACTTCTTCCCAATCCTGAATGCTCAGGTCGAGGCCGACGTGCCGGGCGATGGCGGTGATGTGCGGAGGGCAGTTGGTCGATCCGCCGATGGCGGAGTTCACCACGATGGCGTTCTCAAACGCGGCGCGGGTCAGGATGCGGCTGGGCGTCAGATCCTCGGCCACCATTTCGACGATGCGCTTCCCGGTTTCGTACGCCATCTTGGCGCGCTCGGCGTACGGCGCCGGGATGGTCGCGCAGCCAGGCAGAGACATGCCTAGCGCCTCGGCCAGCGAGTTCATAGAGAGCGCGGTACCCATCGTATTGCAATGCCCGGCGCTGGGGATGGTGCGCACCACGCGGTCCACCAGTTCCTCTACCGGAATTTTTCCCGCCGCGACTAATCGCCTGGCTTCCCAGAGCACGGAGCCCGAGCCGGCCAATTTCCCATCGATATAGCTGTCGAGCATCGGACCGCCGGAAAGAACGATGGCCGGCATATTCACCGTAGCCGCGGCCATCAGGCATGCGGGGGTGGTCTTGTCGCAACCGGTGGTCAGCACGACTCCATCGAACGGATAGCCGCAAAGAATTTCCACCAGGCCAAGATAAGCGAGGTTCCGATCTAGCGCGGCCGTGGGACGCTTGCACGTTTCCTGAATTGGATGAACGGGAAATTCGAAAGGGATGCCGCCGGCGTCGCGAATGCCGTCCTTGATGCGCGACGCGAGTTGCACGTGATGACGGTTGCACGGCGAAAGATCGCTGCCGGTCTGCGCGATGCCGATGATCGGCCGCGCCGACTGCAATTCGTCGCGCGTAATGCCGTAGTTGGTGAATCGCTCGATGTAGACGGCGGATTCGGCGGGCTCGTGGCGGTCGTTGAACCAAATCTCGCTGCGCAGATGTTTTTTGATGGTCATAGTTTCTCTACAGATCGCTTCCTGCGGTCGCGGCTCGGCAAGCTACGATGATCGGTAAATTCGATTCCGAGCCGCGACCACAGGGAGCGATCGTATCTATTAAAGATAGACAATAACAGGATGAAGTTTTTATTACTGTTGAGCTGTATGACTGCTCTCTTTGCACAAACCCGCGTAATCGCCTTCGGCGCGCATCCCGACGATTGCGATATCCGCGCTGCTGGAACCGCCGCGCTGTTCAAAGCCTCGGGCGCGGCCGTGAAGTTTGTATCGGTCACCAACGGCGACGCAGGCCATCAGACCATGCATGGCAGAGAACTCGCGGCGCGCCGGCTGGGCGAGGCCAAGGAATCCGCGCGGCGGCTGGGCATCGAATACGAGGTCCTCGACAATCACGACGGCGAGCTGCTGCCGACGCTCGAAGTTCGGAGGCAGATTATCCGGCAGATCCGGCTGTGGAACGCCGACATCGTGCTCGCGCCGCGGCCCAACGATTATCATCCCGACCATCGCTACACAGGCGTGCTGGTGCAGGATGCCGCGTACATGGTGGTGGTGCCGCACCTGATGCCCGAGGTCCCCGCACTACGCAAGAATCCAGTGTTTCTGTATTACGAAGATAATTTTCAGCGCCCCAATCCGTTTCGCCCCGATATCGCGGTGGACCTGGATTCAGTGATCGACAAGAAGATCGATGCCCTCGATTCGCACGTCTCGCAATTCTACGAATGGCTGCCCTGGGTGGACGGCAAACTGTCGGAAGTTCCGACGGGCGCGGCGGAACGCAAAGCCTGGCTGAAGCAGAGACGGACGCGGACGCCGAGCGCGCAGGTCCGCGCGTCGCTGGTGAAGTGGTACGGCGCGGAGAAAGGCAACGCGGCGAAATATTACGAGGCGTTCGAGATCTGTGAATACGGGGTGCAGCCGGATGAGGCTCGCATCCGGCTGCTATTCCCGATGCTGCGCTGAGGGTTCTGAAGAGTCTATTGGCACAATCTCCAGCCGGAATCCCATCGCCTCCGTGATTCCACGGAGGCTCGCGATGGTGGGATTTCCCGTCTCCGACAACATTCGGTACAGGCTTTCCCGGCTTACGCCGGCGCTTTCGGCAAGCTGCTTTTTCTCGATAGACTCGGACACTTTACGCAATGCCTTTAGAAACGCCGGCGTGGAATCCTTGTAAGCGGCGTTCAGATATCGAGCAGCACGCTTCGGATCGGACAGTTTGTCACTCAACCAGTCTTTGTAGGGAATCGTTTTAGGCATTGTATTTTCTCCAAAGCTTTTGAGCGATCGTAATATCGGCTTTTTGAGTTTTCTTGGTCCCTGCACACAGAACAACAAAGATGTCGTCATGCTCGCCGAAGTAAATCCGATATCCTGGTCCTGTCTTCATAAAGCGCAATTCAGATACTCCGCCACCTACTGATCCGCAGTCTCCAAGGTTCCCGTCCTCGACGCGCTCCAGGCGCGCGACGATCCCGTCGTAGGAGGCGCTGTCCTGATTTTCTAAATCATCCATCCACTCCGGGAATCCGCCTTCCTCCAAAAAAAGTATTTCACGGGGGCGAGCTTCGCTCATTTTTAACGGCCCGTCATGTAACCTTTATATCACACTTGCGGGTTTGGCAGAACTGGCATACAGTAGGCGAAGATATGGCGAAAATGACCGCCCTTGCGCTACCCCTCGGCTGGCGTCACCAAACCGATCCCGATTGCCTTCCGACCGGCATTGAGGGCATCGATTTCCCTCGCGGGCGTATTTCTGAAATTGCCGGGCCCTCTTCTTCCGGCCGCACCAGCCTGCTCGATTCCCTGCTCGCCTCGGCAACCTCCCGCGGCGAGCATTGTGTGCTGATCGACACCCGCGATTCCTTCGATCCGCCCTCCGCCGCGGCTTATGGAGTGCGCCTCGAAAAGCTCATCTGGATTCGCTGCCGTGGCAATGCCGAGCACGCACTGCGCGCGGCCGACCTGGTGCTGCATAGCGGAGGCTTCGGCGTGGTCGCGCTGGACCTGGCCGACGTTCCGGCCGCGGGGTTGAACCGCATTCCTCCCACCGCATGGTTCCGTTTCCGGCGGGTGGTGGAACCGACGCCGACCATCTTCGTGGTGCTCGCCAATCGTCCGGTGACGAAATCCTGCTCGACACTGCTGATCGAGACGCGGCGGCGCAGCGTGAAATTCCTGCGCGGCGTGGATTATGAAATCGCCTCCCGCAAGCCCGCCGGAAAGGAGCCGGTGAAATTTCATGTTCGCCTGCATCAACTGGCCGTTGGCTGAGAACCTGCGCGAACTGGCCGACGCGTTTTCGCCCTGGGTGGAGCAGGTGGCGCCAGATACGGTATTGTTTTCGCTCGACGGGCTGCATCGCATTTATGGCGACGCCCGGTCGACCGCGAAAGCGCTTGCCGTTCGCGCTCCCGGCGCGAATATCGCCATCGCCGCTTTGCCCGATACCGCCGTGCTGGCCGCCCGCAATCTACCGGGGGTCGTCATCATCCCGCAGGGCGAAGAGATGCGCTATCTGGGGCCGTTGCCGCTCGATTGCCTTCCTCTGGATGCCGCAATTTGGAAGACGCTGGACCGGTGGGGTCTGCGCACATTTGAGGATCTGGCGTGCCTGCCCGAAGACGGTCTGCACGACCGGCTGGGCGATGCCGGAGTGCGATTACAAAGGATGGCGCGGGGCGCGCTGGGGCGTCCTTTGAAACCCTTCGTCGAGGAGACTATCTATGAACAGCGCATCGAGCTCGACGATGCGCTGGAACTTCTGGACCCGATTCTTTTCCTGCTGACGCAATTTTTAAACGAGCTCTGCGCAAGCCTGAAATCGCAATCGCTGGCAGCGGGAGAGCTGCATGTCACCTTGAATCGGGCGCGGCGCATCCTGCGCCTTCCCTTCCCCACGCGCGACGTCAAGTTTTTGCTGAAACTGCTGCAACACAATCTGGAATCGGAGTTGCCGGGCGAACCCGTCTCGATCCTGATCCTGCGCGCCGTTCCCACCGCGACCAGGCTGCTGCAACACGATCTGTTCACCATCCCTGCGCCGGAGCCGGAGCGCCTGGAATCGACGCTTCAGAAAATCCGCGCCATGGTGGGTCCGAAAAACGTGAAGATTCCGGAGATCCGCAACACGTACCGGCCGGGATGGGGACCGGCGGAATCGCCTCTGGCCTTCCGCCATTTCCGTCCACCGCTCGATGCGCGGGTGGAATTAGCGGAAGGCCGTCTACGAGCATCCGGCATCCAGGGAACCATCACCGAAATTTCAGGGCCCTGGCGTACCGCAGGCGATTGGTGGAGGGCCGACGCCTGGGATCAGGAGGAGTTTGATCTGGTCCTGTCCGACGGCGCCCTTTATCGTCTCCATTTCAATCGCCAGTCGAAAAAGTGGCAACTGGAGGGGGTCTACGATTAGAAGAAGCCAGGAGCCAGAAGCCAGAAGCCAGTAGAGACTGGAGGAAACGAGCCATATTTGAGCCCGTTCCGGCTGCATTCTGGCTACTGGCTCCTGGCTTCTGGCTACTTGGGAGGGAACTTTTTCCCCCCAACTTCGTCTCATTGGCAATGATGAGGATACTTGTGTCTTTTCTGCTGGCCGCCGCGACTGCCTTGGCTGCCGATGTTTCGGGTGACTGGGAATTTGCCGGCAAAATTCTCGGCGACACGACTTATGTGCGGATTACTCTCAAGGCTGACGGCAATAAACTTACCGGGAGTTTGAACGAGCTGAAGTTCGACGGCACAGTTGACGGCGATAAACTTACCTTCACCGCGACGCGCCCCAATGGCGACGTTTTTGGCACCTTCGAAGGCGTGGCGCACGGCAACCAGATCTCCGGCACGGCACTCTGGCACAAGACCGACAAAGTGGAATGGACTGCCAAGCGACCATCGATCGCGCCCGCCACGCCTCGCACGCTCGACTTCGAACCGAAGGAATTCCATCGCGTCTTCTCCGATGCCATTCCTCCCGTCCTCCACGTTTTCCCAGGCGACACAGTGCGCACGTGGACCGTGGATGCGGGCGGGACCGATCCCAAAGGAGTTCGGCGGTCCGGCGGCGGCAATCCCGAAACTGGGCCCTTTTATATTGAAGGAGCGTTCCCGGGCGACACGCTGGCGGTGAAACTGACCAAGGTCCGCCTGAATCGAGACTCGGCGGGCAGCGGCGATTCGATTGCCGATTCCGCGGTGCAATCCGGTTATATCCGGCGCACCAAGTATAAAGACGACTTCGACAGCAACTGGATAATCGACACCGACAAAGGGGTGGCTCGTCTCAAAAATCCCAGCGAGCATCTGAAAAACTACACGGTGAAACTTCAGCCCATGATGGGGTGCATTGCCGTGGCTCCTCCCGCGCATCAGGCCATGCGCACAGGCTTCCTCGGATCGTACGGAGGCAACATGGATTACAACCAGATGCGCGAGGGCACGACACTTTATCTGCCGGTCTACGCTCCCGGCGCGCTGTTGTTCATCGGCGATGGCCACGCCGCGCAGGGCGATGGCGAACTGACCGGAGACGCGCTCGAAACGTCGATGCAGGTGGAGTTCACGGTGAACCTGATTAAAGGGATGTCGACGCAGGGGCCGCGCGCGGAAAACGACGAGTACCTGATGGCCATGGGCATCGGCAATTCGCTCGAAGACGCGTTGCGGACCGCGACCACGCAGCTGGTCAACTGGCTGCAACGCGACTACAAGCTGGAGCCGAACGAAGCGGCCATCGTGCTGGGCACGGCCATGCGCTACGACATCGCGGAAGTAGTGGACCCGCTGGTGCACATCGTGGCCAAGGTTCGCAAGGACGCGCTGGCGAGCATTAAATAAGCTCGGCCTCTCGCCGATACGTTGAGCAGTGAGAAACGAGGAGCTAGAAAAGCAGGGAGATTTTGACCTCGCTGCCCGAGCCGTGCAGGGCGTTATTACCTATTTCATATGCGTGACGGTACTTTTTTTCACGTCGCCATATCATAGGGATTTTCCCTATTTCTTCGGGCTTGTCGCCGTGACGACGTGCCTGGCAAGCGCCTTACGCGCTGTCCTGATCTTTTGGCGAGAGCGCATCTATGCCTGGAACCGCCGGGCCTGGCAGACGATGTTCTTCCTGGCCATTCAAATGGCGGGCGCGGCGTGGGGTCTTATGATGTGCGTCTCCATTGCCCACTATGGATTTCAAGGCTGGACCACGCTGCTGATTACGATCCTGGCTACGGCCAATGCGTTCGGCACGACCATCGTAATGGTGCCCCGGCTGAACTGGTTGGTCACGCATGTGCTGCTTCTGATCGTCCCGACCATAATAGTTTGTTTTTGGAAGGGCGGAATGCAGCCGATTACCGTAGGCACATTGGCCGCGGTCCTGATATTGTTTGTGCTGCGCCAGGGCAAGGCCTTACATTTGTCGTACTGGGAGACAATCGAAAGCCGGGCGTTCGAGCGAGAGCGGTCCGTGGCGCTGGAAAACGCGCGCCGACTGGCGGAGGCTTCGAATCGGGCAAAGAGCGAGTTCCTCGCCAATATGAGCCACGAAATCCGCACTCCGATGAACGCCATCCTCGGTATGACGACCCTGGCGCTCGATACCAACCTGAGCGCCGAGCAGCGCGAATGGCTGGACACCGTGCAGACGGCGGGAAAGAGCCTGCTCGGAATCCTCAACGACATTCTCGACCTATCGAAAATCGACGCCGGCAAACTGGAAATCGAAAGCGTGCCGTTTTCGCTGCGATCCCTGATGGACGAGGCTTGCCGCACGTTCTCCTTTCAGGCGAAACAGAAAGACCTGCTCCTGTGCTGCACCGTTGACCCCGGTGCGCACGATTCCTGGCTAGGCGATCCAGGGCGGCTGCGGCAGGTGCTGCTCAACCTGATCGGCAACGCGCTGAAATTCACCCAATCGGGCAGCGTGACGGCCCGGGTTTCGGCATCCGAGTCCGAGTTGCAGTTTGAGGTGACGGACAGCGGCATCGGCATCCCACTCGAAAAACAGGCGCAGATTTTCGAAGCGTTTTCACAAGTGGACGGTTCCATCACGCGGCGATTTGGAGGCACCGGGCTCGGGTTAACGATCTGCTCGCGGCTGGTGGAGCGAATGGGCGGATCGATCCAGGTGCGGAGCACGGCGGGTCAGGGGAGCACCTTTTCGTTTACCGTGTGTGCGGAGCGGAGAGATGAGATCGGCCAACCGACCACCGCGCAGACCTTGCGCGCAACGTCGCCTCCGATGCGCATTCTAGTTGCCGAGGACAACAAAGTGAACCAGATCGTGGTGTCGCGCATGCTGGAAGGAGCCGGGCACTCCGTTGTGATCGCCGCGGATGGACAGGAAGCGGTCGCGAGGTACGCCGCGGGGGGGTTCGATCTGATCCTGATGGACATTCACATGCCTGTGCTGGACGGTTTCGAAGCGACGGCACGTGTCCGCGAGATCGGCCGTCTCCAAAAGATCTACACCCCTCTGATCGCCCTGACCGCGAACGCCATGAACGGCGATCGCGAACGCTGCCTTGGAGCGGGGATGGACGGATACCTTTCAAAACCGGTCAGCCGCGACGAGCTGCTCAACACCATCGCGCAATTCGCGCCTAATTCTCAGCCGGCACTTTCTCCGCGTGATCGATGATCAGGAGGTCGAGAGGCATTTTCTTCGACTCCAGTTTCAGGCCGAGCTCCTGCTGTAAACCGGTCATGATCATCGGAATCGGATCGAAAGCCCCGTCTTTGGGTGTCACGTCGGCCATGTATTTTCCGATATCGACCGTCGCGTCGTAGCGGCCTTCAAGGCCCGTGTTGTTGATCACCGGAGCATGCAGAATGTTCGAAAGCATCTCGATGAATTGCGATGCGGGAACCTTTTTGAGTGTCACCGTCAGGTGGTTTTTGTCCGGCTCGGCGGCCGGCTCGCCCTCTTCTTTCGATTCGTGAAATTTGATTCCACCCTTGGCGACCACCAGCACAAAGGCCGGGAGTTCCTTGGTCTCCTTGTGAAGTTTCAGCTTGAACCGCTCGGCGAGAAGCGCCTTGAGCATCGTCCTCAGTTCGTTCTCCGGCGCGGGTCCGGCTGCCTTGGCCACGATGTCGAAGCGTTCGAAGCCCAGCCACTCCGGTCCGGAGATCTGATAATCCATCACGTGATACGCCCAGCGGATCGCCGATTTCAAGGTCACGCTGCGCATGTTAAGGCTGCCCGGATTAACCTGGACATTTTCCCGCTTCCGCCCGCCTTCGCCGGACTCGACTGACCGGATGGAAGCGGCGTCGAAAGCCTCCTGCCCCATCGCCACGGAAATGAAAATCAGTCCAATCAAAATTCTGAACATACACACAGGACGGCGCGAAACGCGGTAAATTACAAGGCGTGCTATACTTGCATTGTACCTAAAGAAAGTAAATCCGCTTCCTTCCCTCGTTCGATGCTGTTCTTGTAAGGCTCGCTGATTCTTTCCCCCGAAAGATTGAATGAAAACTTTTTCTGAATTTCCTGTATCCGCCGTTTTGCAGACGAACCTCGCGCAAAATAGCTTTATAACCCCCACGCCCGTGCAATCGGAATCGATTCCGCCGGCGCTGGAGGGGCGCGACGTCGTGGCAACGGCGCAGACTGGAACGGGCAAGACGCTGGCCTTCGTGCTGCCTCTGCTCGAATCGTTATTGAAACAGCCCATCGAAACCGGCGTCAGCGCCGTTATCCTGAGCCCCACCCGTGAACTGGCCATCCAGATTCACGAAACTTTTGTGAAACTCGCCAAGCATACCGGCATTCGCGACGCAGTCGTGGTCGGCGGCATGAGCGAGCATCCGCAGCTGGATTCTATCCGCAGAGGCGCGCGCGTTCTGATCGCGACACCCGGAAGGTTGTCGGATTTTATTGAGCGCCGCCTGGTGAAGCTATCGGGCGCCCGCATCCTGATTCTCGACGAAGCCGACCGCATGCTGGACATGGGCTTTCTGCCCACCATCAAGCGAATCATGGCGCTGCTGCCGACCGAGCGGCAGACCATGTTCTTTTCGGCGACCATCGAATCGAGCGTCGCTCATCTCGTGAACTCGCACGTGAAAAATCCGGTGCGCATCACCGTCGGTTCCGCCACCAAGCCGGCCGAGCACGTCGACCTGCACGTTTATGAAGTGGAGCAGGATCGCAAAGTGGGCTTGTTGCAGAACATGCTGAAGGGCGAAAAAGGCTCGTTCCTGGTGTTCGCGCGCACCAAGCACGGCGCGGACCGGCTGTCCAAAAAGCTGGCCACGAGTGGCGTGAAATCCACCGCGATTCACGGCAACCGCACGCAGAGCCAGCGCAATCGCGCGCTGAAAGGCTTCCAACAAGGTGAGTTCCGCGTTCTGGTCGCCACCGATGTCGCCGCGCGCGGCATTCACGTCGAAGGCATCGCGCACGTGGTGAACTTCGATCTGCCGCAGGTTCCGGAGGACTTTATCCATCGCGTCGGCCGCACCGGACGAGCGGGCGCCCGAGGCACCGCGACCACGTTCGGCACCAAGAGCGAGCGCGGCGATATTAAAAAGATCGAGCGGGCGCTGAACATCCGCCTGACCTATCAGCACGCGCACTCCGTGCACGCGTAGTGGCTCGCCGTCATCCCCTCCATGACTGTCGGGGTTCCATTGTCTTAACGGATATGGTGCTCAGACCATCGTGATGATCCCCAGAAAATCGACGCTGCCCGGCAGTGTCCCAAACGCTCTGCCCGCATCCCCCTCGATCCTCGACGCGCAGAACGCGTCTGAAATCGCCGCCGGGCTGAACCTGATTAACAACGACGCCTGAAGCGCGATCGCCAAGCGCTCAGTAAACAGCCGCGCCTCCGATTCCACGACATCCGCACGGATGCCAATCAAGAATTTTTCCACGCGCGGATCGTTCGCCATGCGAATTTCCTCCAGCACCCGGTCCAGCGCCTCCGGTTCCTTGGCAATCGCCCTCAGCACGTCGAGCGCGATCACGTTCCCCGAGCCTTCCCAGATCGAATTGAGTGGCGCTTCCCGATACAACCTCGGCATCGCCGATTCTTCGACGAATCCGTTGCCACCCAGGCATTCCAGCGCCTCAGCCACGTGCGGAGCCGTTCGCTTCGATACCCAATACTTGCCCGCCGCGACGGCCAGCCGCGCGAATGCCCGGTCACCATCGTCACCTTGGTCGAACGCCCTGGCGATGCGCATCATCAATAGCGTCGCTGCTTCCGATTCGATCGTCAGATCCGCCAGCACGTTCTGCATCAGCGGCTGATCGATCAGGAAGCGCCCGAACGCCTGCCGGTGCCGCGCGTGATGCACGGCCTCGATCAACGCGCGCCGCATCAGCCCCGCCGCGCCGATCATGCAATCGAGCCTGGTGTGATGGACCATCTCAATGATGGTCGCTACTCCTCGGCCTTCTTCGCCTATCCGGCGCGCCCAGGCGCCGTGAAACTCCACTTCGCTCGACGCGTTGGAGCGATTGCCGAGCTTCGATTTCAGCCTCTGTAAATGAAATGCATTGCGACGGCCGTCGGGCGTCCAGCGGGGCAGAAAAAAGCAGGAGAGCCCGCCCGGCGCCTGCGCCAAGACCAAAAACGCGTCGGACATGGGAGCCGAGCAGAACCACTTGTGTCCTTCCAGAAGATATTCACCGTTTCCAATGGGTTCGGCCCGAGTAGAGTTGGCGCGGACGTCGGAGCCTCCCTGCTTCTCGGTCATGGCCATGCCGATCAGCGCTCCGGTTTTCCGCTCCGCCGGTTGGAAAGAAGGATCGTAGCGGGTCGAATGCACGCGCGGCTCCCATTCCTTCGCCAGTTCCGCGTCGCGACGCAGCACCGGTATCGCCGAATACGTCATGGAAATGGGACAGACGTGCCCCGCTTCGCACTCCGATGCGAGCATCGCGGCCGCGGCGCGAGCGACGTGAGCGCCCTTGCGAGGATTCGCCCATGGCGAGTTGTGCACTCCATGCTCCACGGCGAGGCTCATCAGTCTATGCCAGGACGGATGAAACTCGACTTCATCGCGACGGTGGCCGTAGCGGTCGTGGGTGTGCAGCACCGGCGGATTTGCGTTGGCGAGCGCTCCGCACTCGAGAATCTCCGCGCTTCCCAGTTTCCTACCGTAATCCGCGAGTTTGTCCGACGCCCAGCCCGCGCATTCCCTGGCGACAGCGTCTCGTAACGCGCGATCGGTGGAGAACAAATCGACATCGGCTAGCGGCGGAGGCTGATTCAGAACGTCATGGTTCACAGACGTATTATATGTGCGGCTGGCCCAGCAAATTCGCCTTCATCCCCTTATGTTCAGGATGAATGCGGAAATCTCACACTCCAGCCGGATCCGTCGCGTGCGCGGAGTGCCCCTCCGCCAGGTAATCGAACACCAGGTCGGTGCGTCCATCGGTGATTTTTTCGAGCATGGATTTATTTCACCATTCTCTTGTAAATTTCGTCACGCGCTTGCGCATTACTAGACGAGGGAAGGCATTGGTCGGAGGCCAAATGGGCAATGCCTTCCTTTTTAGGAACATTTACACGCCTCCCGCGTTAAAGGTCGCGCGCCCGCTGCCGATTGAGCGTATAGTAGAGGAAAGCCGTGGAGGCCGACGGAGCCTGCCTGGCGATTTTGTCGAGCGGGAGTAGTGACGACGGTGCAGTGCGCGCTTCGGATGATCGTGGCGCCTGTTGTGCTCACAACGGGTTTGCTGTGGTGGAGTGGTTCGATCAGCCTCGCCCAGGATGCAAAACCAGAAGCCGCAAAACCGGAGCAGGACGCGAAGCCTGCGCCAGATACCGCTCCCGTCCATACGCTTCTGAACCCCGATTCGCTGACCGATCCGGTTCCGCCGTACAAGCCGATCACGCTGAAACAGAAATACGAATACTCCCTGGAGCAGATGTTCAGCGGCCCTCGCCTGATCTCGATCCTGGCCCACGCTGGAATGGATCAGGCCAGAGTCACGCCGCACGCCTGGGGCTCCGACGCTCCTGCTTTCGGTGTTCGCGCCGCGTCGTTATTCGGGCGGAGCTTCGTGGGAGCCACCATTTCCTCTGGGATCCGAGGGCTGGATCACGAGGACCCCAGGTATTTCTATTCCCACAAGACCAAACCCTGGGACCGCACCATGTACGCCATCGCGCACACCTTTGAGGTCCGCAACGACAACGGTTCCATGATGCCCGCCTACAGTCGATTTATCGGTACGTTCGGCATGCCGTTTCTCGCGCAGACGTGGCGTCCAGGTGGCGCCGATCCCCCGGAAGCACTGCGATCCGGCGGAATCGGCATAGGCATGGGCATGGCAATGACGATTGCGCAGGAGTTCTGGCCCGATGTGAAGCACGCGCTGCACCTCGGCCCTGGCGCCGCGGCTCTCATCTCGCCGGGTACAATACACTAAGAAACAAAACGTTGTCTTCAGGATCTATTTTCCAGGAGCACCGATGCCTTGCTTGCTGCTGCTATTGACGCTCGCATTCCCGCGGGTCGCGATCGTCCTGCTCTATCTCTTCTCGGATTTTCTGTCGAGAGCCTATCATTCGCTGGTGATCGTCATCATCGGCTTTTTGTTCCTGCCGGTGACGACCATCGTTTATGCCTGGGTGGTGAATTCGCACCACCCGGTGGAAGGGCTCTACCTGATCGCCGTCATTGTCTCCGTCCTGATCGATCTGGGCCTCATCGGCCATGGCGCGCGCAGCCGCCGGTCGCGGGATTAAGCCAGCCATTTACTATTTCAGCTAGCATTGTCGGATGGACGGAATCAAGATCATTCGCGCGGGCGAGTTGGACACCAACACGCCGCAAACTCCGGGCATGACGCGCGCGGCGGCAATTACTCACGCTGCCGCGGGCGCATCGAAGCTGTGGGCCGGAACGGTGGTGGTTCAACCGAACGTCAGGACTTCCGCGCATCATCACGGCGAACTCGAAACCGTCCTTTACATCGTCAAAGGCCGCGCGCGCTTCCGTTGGGGCCAGCACCTCGAATTCGTAGATGAAGCCGGGCCTGGGGACTTCATTTACGTCCCGCCCTTCATTCCCCATCAGGAGATCAACGCGCGGTCTGATGAGCCGGTGGAGGCGGTGGTGGTGCGCAGCGGGCAGGACCCGATCGTCGTGAATCTCGATATCGAGAGCCCGGAGCCAGCGTCAGCCCCGTCGCCCTCGTTTCATCCGAAGTAGCTTAAGGCGCTGGAGCGTAATATCCCTGCCGGTACTGCACCCTCAGTGCAGGCATCCCCGCGGGCGGCGCCAGGTCCAGCTTGATCCTCCGATATTTTCCGTCCCGCTCTAAATTCGTCGGCGCATAGCCCAGCAAATACTGATTACGCAGCTCCACACCGATCCTCTCGCTGATGCGCGGGAGATCGTTTAAGTCATCAATGGGATAATGCCGGCCGCCGCTCAACTCCGCCAGCTCATTTAAGAGCTTTGGTCCGTTCACTTCTTCCGGAGGCCTCTTCCGTCCCGAATCGTCGAAATCGAAAACCCCCATCGCATACACCTGCACATCGGACTCCAGCAGCGCGTTCTTGATCTGGCCAACGGAGTAGCGGCTGCAATTGTCGCCGCCGTCCGATACAATCAAGATCGCCTTCCGCGTGTTGGTGGCTTTTTTCATTTGCAGAATGGCCATGTGGATGGCGTCCAGTAACGACGTCCGCCCCACCGTTCTGGTATGCACGATATGCCGGTACAACTCGTCGGAATCGAACGTGAACGGAATCGCGAGGCGAGGCCGTTCGTTAAACTCCACCAGGAAAAATTCGTCTTCCGGGTTCGCGGTCCTAAAAAACGCCGCCGCCGCTTCCGACGATTTGTGCATTTTGCTGTGCATGCTGCCGCTGGCGTCGAACACCAGCCCGATGGACAGCGGCGCGTCGCTCCTCGAAAAGTGGGTAATCGTTTGCTCTACGTTATCCTCGGAGATTCGAAAATTGGTCCTATCCAGATCCGTGACCGCAACACCCAACCGAGTGGTAACGTGCGCCGGTATGAGAACCAGCGACGTATCCACGCGCAGATGGGCGGGCGCGAGTTCGTTGGCCGGCCTCGGGGCAATGCGCGCCGCGATCGTCATGTGCTCGTCGGGCGAGGGCGCTTGAAACGCTGCTCCATAGCGGCAGAACAGGAGGGCAATCCATAACGAGCTGAAAGAAATGCGCGCCATTCGTGAGTCTCCGGCGAGTCAGCCAGTATATCACTTGGCGTACCTGAAGAAAGGAGCACCGATGTCAGCTGTCGCGCCAAAGTGAGAAGTTCCTAATTGGTTAAAGTAGAAAGTTCCTCTTGACAGCCGCAAGGCTGAAGGATGGAGCGAATCGAGATGAGCCAAGAGGAACGGGACAGGTTAGAGTGGCTGAAGCGAGCCAAGGATGGAGTGGTCAGCCAACGC